>Ga0116226_10000103_pt1 | contig 60673 bp, 51 predicted proteins | sample S1TSphfallax_FD_89692 | JGI IMG/M metagenome (GOLD analysis project Ga0116226, IMG submission 89692) | Host-associated microbial communities from peat moss isolated from Minnesota, USA - S1T2_Fa - Sphagnum fallax MG | ecosystem: Host-associated > Plants > Peat moss > Unclassified | place: USA... | reverse complement strand
ATCTTCGTCACCGAAGACGACGCGCAAGCCGGCACCGACCATGTCGATGGCCACCGCAGCCCGGGCTACGTGGTGAGCCCCTATGCCGTGCAATACCAGGGTGCCAACCACACCTATTTCAGCCAGGTGAACATGACCCGCACGATCGAGCAGATCCTCGGCCTGCCGCCGATGAATCAGTTCGACCTGGTGGCGTCGCCGATGTTCAACCTGTTCACCAACAAGGCGAATACCGCGCCTTGGTCGCACGTGCCGGCGCTGATCCCGCTCAATCAGGGTGTAACCGCGAGCAACGACGAGACGCTCAGCCCGATCGCCAAAGCCTGGAAGCAGGCACGGATCGAGATCTTCAAGGGCAAGATGACCAAGCCCGACTCGGAAGATCCCGACACCGTGAACCACCTCAACTGGTATGAAGCGACCGACTTCAAGCGCCCGTATCCGGGTGAGGACAAGATACGCATGCCGAGCGATTTTGCCGATCGCATCGCGCATCCGCATACCGACCTCGACGAGTAGGATGGTGACGGGGGGCAGAGCCTGCCCCCCGAAACTTATGCTTGTTTCTGAGTAAAACGAGGCAGGGTAGGGAAGATCCCTCTTTTCTGAAGAGAAGAAGCAACAGGCTTTTGATCTCCCTCCCGCACTTGAGCATCATCCGACCGCACGGGGTTACCCATCGGATAAAGATGCTCGCCAAAACAAAGAGCTAGAGCATTTTCCGAACGATTGCACTGACCCGACGCGATCGGAAAATGCTCTAGGATGCCGGCCATGGCCGGTATCTTACCGCCTGCATCCGGGATAAAAGTCTTTCGGCTCTTCTCTTCAGAATAGGACGTTCTTGATAGTAGCGCCTCCCCTGGGGGAGAGACGTAGCACGCACTTACTTCGTGGCAGAGGGTATGAAGGAGGCGATGAAGGGCACTGGATTGGCGACCCCAAGGCCGGTGACGTTATCCCAGCCTGGCGCGGTGAGCAGGCCGGTATCAGTGCCGAAGGTCAGCGCGTCGAGCAAGGCGGGCTGAAGCGGGAAATTCCACAGGGCGCTGTAATAGGTACGGGTGCGCTCCAGCGGCTGCGCGATGCTGTTGGCGGAAACCTTGATCGTGCCTGTGCCGGTATAAATTTTCGCAGTAACGTTGCTGGACGAGCCGACCGGCAAAATGTCCGTGATGGCGCCGGATGGAGCCGCGTAAAGCAGCGGGGCAGCCTGGCCGAGCTGGGTGCCGGCCGCCTGTTGCGCGATGGCCCACAGGCCCGAAAACATGGGGGAAGCGAGGCTCGTGCCGCCATAGATGAAATATTGCAGTTCCGGCGCGAGGCCCGGCACCGAGAGGGCCACGATCCCGCCGGTGAATGGATCGGCCAGCCAGCTGATATCTGGTACCATGCGGCGCTTGCCCGAGATTGATCGCTGGTAAGCAGGCTTTGCGAACAAGGCGCTTTGGCCGCCACCGGACCCATACTGGAAGCCTAAGCCAAAGGGCGGCACATTCGGGCCGCCATAGCCAGCCAGCGAATTCGCGTTATTGCCCCACCCGGCCTGGAATTGGATGGCGCCGTTGGCGGCCAGGCCAAGGGTGATACCACCCACCGCCGTACCGTACGGTGAGTCGGCCGGCGTGCTCACCGATGGGGCGGACCCTGTCGTGGTAAAGTCGCCATCGTCGCCCGACGAGAAATTGATCGCGACTCCCGCGGCCGCGCCGGCCTCGATCAGAAAATTCAGCATCTCGACCGTGGTGTTGCCGGTGAGCGATTCGTCGCTGCCATAGCTGTTCGAAATGATGGTTTGGGGGCTGAGTTCGAGGCTGGCGATGAGCGCCGAGGCGATATCCTGATAGCTGTCGGATAACGCCACCTCCAGCTGGATCACGGCGCCAGGCGCGATGGCATGGGCCCATTCGACATCGAGATTGATTTCAGGATCGGGCGCCGCGCAATTGGACGGCCCCTGAGGCTCGATGATGAAAAACGTTCTGCGCAATTCGAGGGGCGGCAAGCTGAAGCGCCGGGAGAAGGCATTGGCGTCCTGAAAGATGGTGGGCGAGCCGCACCAATCGATGATCCCGATATACTGGCCGGTTCCGTCATAGCCTTTCGCATAGAGCTGATCGAGACCGTAGGCGGAAGCGATCTGCTGCGGCGAATAGCCACAGCCGGTCGCCCCCGAAACGTAGAGATTCCCGGTGTAGGTGGCGGTCGGCGGCACCCCACTGGTGGTGTAGGTTTCGCTTTTGGTGCCAGTAAAACAGGCCGCGGTGAAACCGGTGGCCTGCCCCGTCGGCGGCGCCGACTCTGTGGCTGGCGCCGGCAGCTTAAGAAAATCGGATTGCTTGATCAGGGGATGCGTGAAGCCCCCGCTATCCAGACCCAGAATGGCGGCGACATAGGCGCCGGCCGCATCATCGATCGCGGGATCGGCGGTATTGGCGCGATAGACATGGCCACGGAACGCGAAATTCGCGAGGTCCACATGGAAGGCCTTGGCGACGGATTTGAGCGTGCCGCGGGCGCGCAAATAGAAATGCCCCGGATCGCCGGCCACGACGGAAAGCCCATTGCGGCCAAGGAAATCGCGAACCGCCGCCACTTCGGCGTCGGTGGCGCCGAACATCTTTCCCAAGTTTCGGCGGTCGAGCCAATGGTGATAGAGGGGCGAAGTACGGTCATATTCCTGCGCCACGCGCTGATCGAGGGCGGCGCGGTTATGCGGGGCGAACCAGAGCGTGACGTCGATCACCTCGCCCGGATCGGCGGCGCCGAGCCGCCCCGCCTTCGGCACAAACGCCGGGGTATTGCCGGCCAGAACATAGTGAGGCGCTGCGGATGCAGCGCCGGCAATCAGAGTGCCGGCAAACAATACGGAAAGTGCCAGAGGTGAGCGCATGAAAGCCTCGCGGATGAGTGGCCTCTAAGCCTAGTGTCCCGATTCCGAAGTTCGTTGGATTGAAATACGGTCGGGATCGGGACACTAGAGCGTTTTCCGATCGCGTCGGGTCAGTGCGGTCGTTCGGAAAATGCTCTAGCTCTTTGTTTTGGCGAGCATCTTTATCCGACGGGTAACCCCGTGCGGTCGGATGATGCTCTAGCTCTTTATTGTCAGTGGCATTATCGGTGGCCTGCCTATCCTCGACGCCCGCCGTGAAGAACGGCGAACTTCGGGGGCAGGACACTAGGGGCGGTTCGGCCCTGCGCCGCATCCCCCAGAACTTGCTTTTCAGCGACAGGAGCGTTTCGGAAACCGGTCGAAAGTGGCGTTTGGGCCAGGTTCTGTACGACCGCATGGCTAGTGCGTGGCCACGGCGCTCAAGGCCGCGACCGAATTGATCAGCGCCACCGGATCGGGCACGCCCAACCCGGTTACCGGGTCCCAGCCGCGCTTGGTGTTTAATCCGGTATCGGTGCCGAAGGTGACCGCGTAAAGCGTATCTTGATAGAGCGGGACGTTCCACATCACGCTTAGAAACGTAGTTGTGCTTTCAAGCGGCGTCGCGATTTCCTGCGCGGTGAAATGCGTCTTTTGCCCGCCAGCCGCATATATATTGGCCGTGACATCGGTTTTTGAACCAACGGGGACGATATCGGTGATCACGCCGGTTTTGGCGGCGTAGAGAAACGGCGCGGCCTGGCCAAGACTTTTCCCGGCCACCTGGTCGGCGATCGCCCAGAGGGCCGAGAACATGTAATTGGCAAGCCCGGTGCCGCCATAACCCTGGTATTGCAGCGTCGGCTCGGCGCCCGGCACGGAAAGGGCGACCACCGCCGCGGTGAATGGATCGGCGAGCCAGGCGATATCGGGCTGCTGCCGGTAAGCGGATTTCAGCCCGCGCTGAAAATGCGGGGCGGCAAAGATGCTGCTGGGCCCGCCGCCCGAGCCATATTGGAAGCCAAAAAGATAGGGAGATGGAAAGACACCGCCATCGGCCAATGCTGTCTCGTTGGTGCCCCAGCCGGATTGGAACTGGATGGCGCCGGACGCTTTAAGGCCGAGGGAAATACCGCCCACCGACGTTACATACGGGGAGTCCGCCGGCACGGAAACGGTTGGCGGAAAGTTATTGGGCTGATCTTGCGAGTAGTCGCCGGAGTTGCCCGACGGGTAATTCAGCGCGACCCCCGTGGCAGCCGCGATTTCCGCGATGGCGTTCTCCACCTCAGTCGAGCCCTTGTCGAAGCCGGGCTCCTGCTCCGACCAGTCGACGGCGATCACATTGGCGCCGCTGTTTTCCACGGCGTCGAGCAGGGTGGGATCGAAAAACAGGGGGATGAAAGGCGGCGATGGGGCCACGTAAAGAACGATATTGGCACCCGGCGCAATGGCATGTGTCCATTCCACGCTGAGCTGGGGATCGGCCCCCGTCGGTTCGCATCCCAAACCAGGTGGTTGGTAGAACGAGAGCGAGATGTTCTGGTTCATCACCAACTTCGGCAAGCCGAATTTCGCCGAAAATGCGTTGGCGTCGCCCAGCAATGTGGTGGGCAGGCAGGCGGTGACGATCGCGATGGTTTGGCCGGTGCCGTCATAGCCTTTGGCGTAGAGCTTGTTCAGGCCGTAGGCCGCCCGAATCTGCTGCGGCGTGTAGGCGCAGCCTGCCGTGCCCACGACATAAAGATTGCCGCTGAATACGCCGGTCGGCGGAAAGCCCTCATCGTTGAATGTCTCGGTTTTGGTGCCGGAAAAACAGGCGGCGTTGAACGGGGCGGAACTCGAGGTGCCGGAAGCCGTCGGGCCGATCGCGGCCTTGCCGGGCGCGTGCGGCAGGTTCTGCTGTGCGATGATCGCGTTTTGGAAACCCATGGTGTTCAGGCCTTGAATGGCGGCGACATACGCGCCCGCTTCATCCTCGATCGCCGCGTCGTTGCTATTGCTGCGATAGATCTGGCCGCGATAGGCGAAATTTGCCAGATCCACATTGAAGGCCTGCGCGACCGAGGCGGCAGTACCGCGCGCCCTTATGTAGAAATGCCCTGGATCGACGCCGACGATAGCAAGCCCATTGCGCTCCAGAAACTGCCTTACCGAGCCCAGTTTCATCTTGCCGGCGCCGAATAAGGTGCCGATTTTTCGGCGATCGATCCAATGATGATAGAGTGGGGACGCCGGATCGTATTGCTTGGCGACAAGATCATCGAGCGCAGCGCGATCGTTTATCGTGAGCCAGACAGTAACGTCGATCGGCGCGGCGGGATTGACGCTATCAATCCGTTTGGCGGTTGCCACAAACCCGGGCGTGGTGCCGGGGATGACATAGCGGGGCGCGGCGCCTGCATAATCCGCAGACATACTGGACACGCATAGTGCAGCTATGACCAAGGCGTTGCGCATGACAACCCTCATACCCTTGCGTTTGACACGACCGTTACAGCTATCGCGGAGTGGTGCAAGCCGGAAGGAGAATTGTCACGGTATTGTCATGGTGCACGCGGTCGTTTGTGTCGATAGAGGATAGGACTATTTCTTGTTTTCTTTGAAAAATAATCGATCCGATTCGATAAGGTAAACACGCAAGAGATCTATTCTATGAGCCGCCATTTACATGGGCCGCCTCACTTCTCCGTCCTCCCTTGTGGGCCCGGCCGGGGTGGGGGTCTCGCTCCGGTCAAGGCCGAACAACTCGTTCCGCACTTGTGTGACCGACATAGCTCCATGTGGGGGAGAAGAAGGGCGCTTCATGCCCTTGACGGTTATTCCCGCGCGGGCAAGAGATATTTGTTGAACCAGGCAAGGGCGCGGGTTTCGAAATCTTCCTGGTCTTTCGGGTTGCGCATGGCATGGCCTTCGCCCGGATAGATCACCGATGCCGTGGGCACGCCCAGATCGTGCAACGCGTGCCAGAATTCTTCCGTCTGCGGCGCCGGGCATTCGATGTCGTTTTCGCCCACCACTTCCAAGGTTGGCGTGCGCACCTGCTTGATGAAACTCATCGGCGCGGATTTCGCATAAACCGCCGGGTCGTCATAGACCGACGCACCGAAATACGGGATCATCCATTCATCGATCCCGTTCTCGCCGTAATAGGATAGCCAATCGCTGACCCCCGCGCCCGCCACGGCGGCGCGGAAACGGTTGGTTTGTGTCACCGCCCACATCGTCATGTAGCCGCCATAGCTCCAGCCGGTGATGCCAAGGCGGTTTTCATCGATCGGCGCGACCTTTCCTGCCGCGGTTACCCCGGTAAGAATGTCGCGGAGATCGCCATAGCCGAAATCCTTAACGTTGGCCCTGGTAAAAGCCTCGCCCTGGCCAAAGCTGCCGCGCGGATTTGGCAGGAACACCGCATAACCGGCATCGAGCAGCTTGGGCACATAGCCGCGCCCTTCAAAACGCGGCTGGTTGGCCCAGGCCGGGCCGCCATGCACGGCGGTGACCATGGGCAGCTTCGCACCTGGCGCGGCATTCTCCGGCAGCAGCAGCCAGCCCTGCACGGCCATGCCGTCATCCGTCCAGCTGATCGATTGCGGCCGCGCCGGCGATTTTTGGGCGGCATTCACCCGGGTGAGATCATGCCATTGGCCCATGGCTCCCACGGCGATCTCGGGCGCCTCCGTAAAGGATTGCAGCACGGTCGCGGACACATCCGTGGCACAACCAAAGGAAACCGGCGAAGCAGTCCCCTCGAATGGCATTCCACCGATAAAATCCTCCGCGGAAAAAATCGCCTTTGGCATGGCCGCCTCAGGCGCGGGCCCGATCCGCACAAGCTGCGTCTGATCCGCATGTAGCTGAGAGGCAAGCAGCTGTCCGTTGCAGCCCCAGACCAGCGAGGTGATCGTCGCCGGCCAATGCGGGGTTACATCCACGGGAGCGGCACCCGGCTGCCCCAGCTTCAGCACGTAGGCTTCGCCGCCGGTCGCACCAAAATCGCTCATCAGCCCGCCGATGAAACTCACCTCGCTGCCATCAGGCGACACCTCGGGCTCCGCCAGCTGAATCTGCGGGCTAGGCGGCGCGAAGATCACCTGGCCGTGCCCGCCCCCATCGAAGGCGTAGAGCTTGGCGACCCACCAATGCGCATCGCCGTCGCCCGGCGCGGCGGTGCCGACAAAACCTTTGCCGCCCGGCCGCCAACTGTATTCGTAGACAAAAAGATCTGGCGGCGAGGCGAAGTGCAGCGCCCCGTCATCGCCAAGCACGGCAATCCGCTGCTCGTGCACGTCGGCACCCAGCACGCCCGTTTGCGCCGCGCCGGCTTCCACCGCGCCCACCTCCTTGGTGGCGCCAGCCGTTGCCAGCACGGCCAAGCGCCCGCCGGGCCCGTAACGCAGCCCCGACAGCGTGCCATCGAACGCCAGGCGCTTGCGCAGCGCGCCGGTAGCGGCATCGGCGGTGTAGACCGCATGGGCGTGCCCACCAGGCGAGCGCAGGATGAAAGATACTTGGGCGCCATCCGGATCCCACGCCAAGCTCGAGGGCGTGCACTGCTCCACGGCGCCGCACGGCAGCGCCACGACATGCGCTGCCCCATCCGCCACGCCGCGGATCACCACGGATCGGATCGCGACTTCACCGGATGGCGATTGATCACCCTCGATCGAGGCCACGCGCGACCCATCGGGCGAAATGGCGACGGAGACGAATTCGTGCACGGGGGCGGCGGCGCCGAGCAGCAGGGTGGACGCGGCGAGGAGGGAGCGGGGGAAGTGGTTCAAGCAAGTTTCCTTTTGGGAAGAACAGGCCGTCTATGCTGCCTTCGCCTGCGAGGCCACGCGCACGAGATTACCCAAAATTTCATCGGCAGTCTTCACGCGCTCCGGCACGGTCAGGTCCTTGGCTACGGCAAGCTTGTGATCGGGGCGTAATTTTACCGTGCCTTTGCGTGTGCCGAGCCATTGCACCAGGCCCGCGGGATTGCTGAACGCGTTGCCGCGAAATTGCAGCACCATCCCTTTTGGACCGGCCTCGAGCTTTTCCACGCCGGCGGCGCGGCAGGCGCGCTTCAAATGCACCACCTGCAGCAAATTCTCCACTTCCTCAGGCATTGCGCCAAAGCGATCCACCAACTCCGCCGCCAGCGCCTCGCTTTCGGCATCGGAGGCCAGGGCGCCGATGCGGCGATAGAGGCCGAGGCGCACGGGCAGATCGCGCACATAGGTTTCGGGGATCAGCACCGGCAGGCCGAGATTGATGTTGGGCGTCCAGTCCCGATCCTCGGTGCGCAGGCGGCCTTTTTGCGCGCGCATTTCGGCCACCGCATCCTCGAGCATTTGTTGATAGAGCTCGATACCGACTTCCCTGATATGGCCCGACTGCTCGTCGCCGAGCAGATTGCCCGCGCCGCGAATATCCAGATCGTGCGAGGCCAGCGTGAAGCCGGCGCCCAGCTGATCCAGCGTCTGCATCACATCGAGCCGGCGCTCCGCCGAGGTGGATAGTTTGGATCCGGGGGGCCAGGTGAGATAGGCGTAACCCCGCTGCTTGCCGCGCCCCACACGGCCGCGCAACTGATAGAGTTGGCCAAGCCCGAACATGTCGGCCCGGTGGATCACCAGCGTGTTCACCGCCGGCATGTCGAGCCCGCTCTCGACGATATTGGTGGACAGCAGAATATCGTATTTGCCGTCGCCGAACTCGGTCATCACCCGCTCGAGCTCGGTCGGCGCCAGGCGGCCATGCGCCTCCACGATCTTGGCTTCCGGCACGATCTCACGAAGCCGCACCTGCATCTTCGGCATATCCTCCAGACGCGGCACGACGCAAAACACCTGGCCGCCGCGGAAACGCTCGCGCTGGATCGCCTCGCGGATCGCCACGTGATCAAACGGCATAATAAAAGTGCGCACCGACATCCGGTCGACCGGCGGGGTTGCGATCAGGCTCATTTCCCGCACCCCAGTCAGCGCCAGTTGCAGCGTGCGCGGAATGGGCGTGGCGGTGAGCGTGAGAACATGCACATCGGCTTTCAGCGCCTTGAGCTTTTCCTTGTGGCTCACGCCGAAATGCTGCTCCTCATCGACGATCAGCAGCCCGAGATCGGAGAATTCGATCCCCTTGGCCAGCAACGCATGCGTGCCGACCACGATGTTCACGTCGCCGGTCTGCAGCCCCCGCTTGATCTCCGCGGCATCCTTGGGCGTGACCATGCGCGACAACTGGCCCACTTTTACCGGCAGCCCCTCGAAACGCCTTGCGAATACGCGGTAATGCTGGCGCGACAACAACGTGGTCGGCACGACCACGGCCACCTGCGCGCCTGACATCGCGACCGCGAAGGCCGCACGCAGCGCAACCTCGGTCTTGCCGAATCCCACATCCCCGCAGATCAGCCGGTCCATCGGCTTGCCGGAGGAGAGGTCCTCCAGCACGTCGGAGATCGCCTTGGTCTGGTCTTCGGTTTCCATGAACGGGAAGCGCGCGCAAAACTCGTCCCACGCGCCTTCGGGGGGGGCGATCGTCATCGCGTCGCGCACCCGGCGCTCGGCGGCGATACGGATCAGCGTGCCCGCCATGTCACGGATGCGCTGCTTCATGCGGGCTTTGCGCGTCTGCCAGCCGGCGCCGCCCAGCTTGTCCAGCGCTACACCCTGGCTTTCGCTGCCGAAGCGCGACAGCAGCTCGATATTTTCCACCGGCAGGAACAGTTTTTCGTTGCCCTCGTAAATCAGGCGAAGGCAGTCATGCGGCGCATTGCCGACATCCAGCGTCATCAGCCCATCGTAACGGCCGATCCCGTAATCCTGGTGCACCACCAGGTCGCCTTCGGCGATTTCCGTGGCCTCGGCGATGAATTGATCGGCCCGCTTGCGCTTGCGTGGCGGGCGGCTGATCCGCTCGCCCAAGAGATCCTGCTCACCGACGATGGCGAAGCTGTCGGCGACAAACCCGCGCTCCACCGATAGCGTGATCAGCCCGATCGCCCCGGGCTTGAGCTTTTGCGCGCCCGCCCAATCCTCGAAAATTTCCGCGCGAATGCCGTGCTCGCCCAGCAGCGCCGCGATCCGTGCTCTTGAGCCCCGCGTCCAGGCGGCGATGAAGCTCCGCTTACCCTGCCCTGCCCAGCTCGCGGTCTGGCTGGCCAGCTGCTGATAGATGGTGGTCGACATTCCAGTGCCGGCCTGGGTGAACACCACGCCCGGCCTGCCGCCGGCGTCGAAACCGGCAACGCCTTCCGGCATGCCATACGGATTGAATACAAAAGCCGGCGGCCCAGCAAACATCGCATCCCAGCCCGCGCGGTCGAGATAGAGTTGTTCCGGCGGGAGGGCCCGATAAGGCATTTCCCCATCTCGGGGCACCATTTTGCGCGCATCGAAATGGTCGGCGATCATGTCGAGCCGCGCGGTCAGCGCCTCCTCGACCTGTGTATCGAAAGAAACCGAGGGTGACACCAGGTAATCGAGCAGCGTTTCCATGCCCTCATGGAAAAGCGGTACCCAATGCTCCATGCCGGGGAACCGGCGGCCTTCTGAAATCGCCTGGTAAATCGGGTCGGAGGCCGCCGCCTGGCCAAACATCTCGCGCCAGGCCGTGCGAAAGCGGGAAACGCTCTCGGCATCGAGCGACACTTCGGAAACCGGCCGCAGCGAAAAACCATCGGCTTTGTCGGTGCTCCGCTGTGTCGCGGGATCGAAGCGGCGCACGCTTTCGACCGTATCGCCAAAGAAATCGAGGCGCACGGGATCGCCTTCGCCGCTTGGGAAAATATCGACGATGCCGCCGCGCACCGCATACTCCCCCGGCTCCATCACCGTATCCGCCCGCGCATAGCCGCGCGATTCCAGATAGGCGGTCAGTTTCTCGGGCTTCACCGTCGCGCCCGCCTTAACATCCAGCGACGAACCCAAAAACACGGTTTGCGGTGGCACGCGCTGCACGGCCGCATTCACCGTGGTGATCACCACGCGCGGCCCTGCGGCACTCTCCAATAAACGCGAGAGGCTCGCGATCCGCTCGGACACCACGGCGGGATTGGGCGATACCCGATCGTAAGGCAGACAATCCCAGGCCGGCACCATCAGAACTTCGATGCCGGGCGCAAAATAAGCGAGGTATTCCGCGAGCCGGCGCATCCGCCCTTCGTGGCGCGCCACGTGCAGCAGCGTGCCGGCATGCTCCTGCGCCCGCCTGATCAGCAGAAGCGCATCATACCCTTCCGGCGCGCCGTAAATATTGGCCAGAGTCACGCGCCCTTGGCCTCCCGCATCGCGCGCAGCAGCGGCGCGTCGTGCTCGGCGGGGATCGGGGCACGCCCCGTCAACCAGTCCGCCAGCAGCGGATCCGGCAGCTCCATGATCACTTCCAATGCGTCGATCTCATCCTCGGTGAAGGCGCCAATGCGCGCGGCGACGAAGCCGCCGACCAGAATGTCGTTTTCGCGCGTGCCCCGATGATTGGCGCGGAAGAGCAACCGGCGGCGCCGCCCGCTCAGGGGTGTCTCGACAGGTGTTTCGTCCATGGTGCGGCTGACATATAGCGGGCGCCGTGCCAGACGCCAGTGCAGCCCCACAAACCCCGACAGCCCAGTCCGACATTCTGGCAGCCCTGCAGGCGCCGCTCACGAGCTTGCGCGGGGTGGGGGAGGCGCAGTGCGGCCTGCTCACCCGGGTCGCCGGGGGCACCCGCGTGCTGGACCTGCTGTTTCATCTGCCGGAAAGTTTCGTCGACCGGCGCCATCGCCCGACGATTAAGGCCGCCCTGCCCGGCCAGGTGGCCACACTGGACGTGGAGGTGGTGCGTCATGAGGCGCCGGCGAAACCCCGACAGCCCTGGCGGGTGATCGTGACCGACGGCACCGCCTTCGCCGAACTGGTGTTTTTCAAGCCGGCACGGGCGCAGGCGCTGACGCCCGGCACCAAATTGCTGGTCAGCGGCAAGCTCGACCGGTTCGCCGACCGGCTCACCATGCCCCACCCGGACTATCTTGCCCCCGCCGGCCACCCGGAGCGCATCCCCGATCTGGAGCCGGTATGGCCGCTGACCGCCGGGCTCTTCCCCAGCCAGATACGCGCCGCGCTGACCCAGGCGCTGGCACGTATCCCGGCCCTGCCCGAGTGGCACGATCCCGCCCTGCTGCGCCGCGAACGCTGGCCTGGTTTTGCCGATGCGCTCACCGCCTTGCATGCCCCCAGCACCCATCCGGGCCCGGAATGTCGCGCCCGCCTGGCCTATGACGAGCTGCTGGCCCACCAGGTGGCCATATCCTGGGTGCGCAGCCGCGACCGCGCTCGCCCCGGCCGCGCTTTGGCCGGCGACGGCACGCTGCGGGCCCGCGCGCTGGCCCGTTTCGGGCACCCGCTCACGCCCTCCCAATCCGAGGTGCTGGCCGAGATCGATGCCGATCTCGGCGCGCCCACCCGCATGCTGCGGCTTCTGCAAGGCGATGTCGGCTCGGGCAAAACCCTGGTGGCGGTGATGGCGATGCTGCGGGCCGTGGAGGCGGGCGCCCAGGCCGCGCTGATGGCGCCCACCGAGGTGCTGGCCCGCCAGCACCACCGCACGCTCACCAAAATCTGCCCGGTGCCCGTGGCGCTGCTGACAGGCTCGGTGAAAGGCGTTGCCCGCCGCAATACGCTGCTTGGCCTGCATGGCGGCCGCATCCCGCTTGTGGTCGGCACCCACGCGCTGTTTCAGGAGGGGGTCGATTACAAGAATCTTGCCTTGGCGGTGATCGACGAGCAGCACCGTTTCGGGGTGGACCAACGGCTTTCGCTCGGCGGCAAGGGCGAAACCACCGATGTGCTGGTGATGACGGCCACGCCGATCCCGCGCACCCTGCTGCTGACTCAATGGGGCGAAATGGCGGTGAGCCGCCTGCGCGAAAAACCCGCCGGGCGGGAGAAGATCCGCACCAGCCTGCATTCGCTGACCACCATCAACGACGTGACCGACGGCATCGCCCGCGCGCTGGATCGCGGCGACCAGGTGTTTTGGGTCTGCCCGATGGTGACGGAAAGCGAGCTGATCGATCTGGCGGCCGCAGAGGAACGCTACAAGCTGTTGCGACATCGGTTCGGCAACCGCGTCGGCCTCGCCCATGGCCAGCAGGAAAGTGCATGGCGGGAGCGCGCCCTTGCCGATTTTGCCGAGGGGCGCACGCGGCTTCTCGTTGCGACAACGGTGATCGAGGTGGGCGTGGACGTGCCGGAAGCGAGCATCATGGTGGTCGAACACGCCGAGCGTTTTGGCCTGGCACAGCTGCATCAGCTGCGCGGGCGAGTGGGCCGCGGACGCGCCGCCAGCTACTGCCTGCTGCTGCACGATGACGGGCTTACTGAAACCGCGCGGCGGCGCCTGGTTCTTTTGCGTGACACCGAGGATGGGTTTGTGATCGCCGACGAGGATTTTCGCCTACGCGGCGGCGGCGATCTGTTGGGCAAGCGCCAGTCCGGCCAGCCGGGCTGGCGGCTGGCCGATCCGGTGGAACATGAGGGGTTGCTGCGCATGGCTTCCCGCGATGCGGCGGTTCTGCTGGAGCGCGACCCTAAATTGACGAGCGAGCGGGGGCACGCGATCCGGCTGCTTCTGCGGCTGTTCGAGCGCGGCGCTGCCTTGCGTACGTTGGCATCGGGGTAGAAAGCACGTCTTTGTTTACCAGACAAACAAGCTTTCTAACCTTTCTTTCAAACAAAGGTAATATTCGTGCCGCCGTGGCCGTCGCTCGTCAGCTTGAACGAGCTTTGGGTGTAGCTGCCGTCGAAATGTAGTTTGGCGACGGTGCTGGAACTATCTTTCACCGTCAGCAGGCCGCTGGCATAGGTGATGCCGGTGGCGGCGGTGCCGAGGAGGTCGATCCGTTCGCTTGCGGTGAAACCCTCGATGGCGCCGGCAAAGTCGAGCGGCTTGGTGAGATCGAGCACGCCGGCGCTCGCGAGGAAATCGGCGGTTTGTCCGCTGCCGGCGCCGAGCAGCAGCGACAGCGCTGACGCCTTGCCGATATCGAGCGTGCCGGTGCCGCCGACGGTCGCATGCATGGTCAAGGTGCCGGCCGATTGTTCGATCGTGCCGGAGTTGGTAACCGCGCCGAGAAAGGCGAGATTGCCGGCGGTGCCTAAAACCTTGCCCGCATTGACGAATGTTTCGCCGACCTCCGCCGTGCCGGGGCCACCTGCCGAGAGCGTGCCGTCATTCGTTACCTTTCCGTTGCTGGCACCGCCGAGTTCGACGGTTTTGCCGCTGGCGGCCGTCATGGTAAGCGTCTTTCCCGACGACACGGTCAGGCTCGCCCCGCTGGCGAGCGAAAGGTTCACGGTTTCGACCAGATTGGTCGCGATCGACGCGCCGGAGGCCAGAATCATGGCCGACCCTTCGATCGCGAGCGTGCCGGCGCCGGTGACCGACTGGCTCAGCGTGCCACCGCCGGAGAGGGCGAGTTCCGCCCCAGATGACGCTTGCAACCCGCCCGATCCGGTCAGCGCGTGGGTGAGTGTCAGCGCGCCGCCGCTGCCGGTGAGCGTGCCGTTATTAACGGTGGCGAGCGCCAGCGTGCCGTGGCCGCTCAGCACATGGCCCGAGGCCACCGTTATCGAGCCGGTGCCGGTGAGCGTGCCGTTCAGTACCATCGACCCGCCGACCGTGGCACGGCCGTTGAAACTTTCAGTGCCGGCCAATGTCCAGGTGCAGCCGGACGCCTCGGTGAGCGTGGTGAAGCCGGTAAACTGGGTGCCGAGGCCGGTGAGAGTGCCGGCGCCCTTGCCCGCGAGTTCCAGCACATCGTTAACGCCGGTGGTGGCCGCCACAGTGCCGTTGAATTTCGCACCCGGATCGATGATCAGCGTGCCCGCGAGCGAGCCGAACTGGACTGCGTCGGAGAAGCCGTATTGCGGCCGGCCGCTGGTGATGGGGGTACCGCCGATGCCACCTTCGATGAGGCCCGCATTGGTGAGTGTGCCGCCGTTGAGATAGACGCCCACCCCGCCATGACCGCCAATATAGCCGGCGGCTCCCATGCCGCCCGAGATGGTGCCCGTGTTGCTGGCAGTACCGCCATGGCCGAGTTTCAGGCCGATGCCGCCCATACCGGTATTGTAATAATTGTAGCCGCCGGCGCCGCCCGTGATAATGCCGGAATTGGTGAGCACGCCACCCGCCTTGAGGATGATACCAATGCCGCCGGTGCCGCCTTGGGACTGTTCGCCGAAAGCTTCGACGGTGCCGCCGGTGCCGCCGTCAATCGTGCCCGAATTGGTTACTGTTCCGCCCGCCACCAGGTAGAGTCCGGCGCCGCCGGTGCCGCACGGGTATTGAGACGTGTATTTGCCGCAGGCGCCACCGGTGCCGCCGACGATGACATTATCATTGAAGACGGAGCCGCCCGCCCTCAGATAAACTCCCTCGCCACCACGGGCGCAGATCGTACCCGTGCTCCCGCCGAAATAGCTGCCATTGCCGCCTGTAATGGTGCCGGCATTGATGATGCTCACCGCCGCCGTCGCGAATACCCCGACGCCGCCCGGTTTGGCGCCGTCTCCGGTGGTGCCGCTCGACGCACCGCCGCCGGCCACGTCGCCGCCATTGAAAAACTCCGCCCCGGCCCCCATCGCAACACCGTAGCCGCCTACAGCATCCGTGACCGCGCCCGCGGCGCCGCCGACGATGGTACCGTAATTATCCATCCTGGCGCCGGCGCCGAGCATGACGGCATCACCGCCACTGCCGCCGTCATCCACCCCGGTATCGCCGTCGACCCCTTCGCCGCCGGCCCCGCCGACGATCAGACCATCGTTGAAAACGGAGCCGCCATCCGACAGATCGACGCCGATGCCGCCATCCGCGCCATACCCATCCGCCCCGTTATAGCCGCCGACACCGCCGGTGATCGTGCCGCTGTTGAACAGACTTCCGCCAGCGGTCAAATCAACGCCGTTGCCGCCGACATAGGCGTTGCCGCCCGTCCCGCCGCCACCGCCGCCGCCGGAAATGAGGCCGTAATTGTTGAAATTACCCGAGGAGAGCGCATCCAGGCCGACACCGCCGGTGGTGGCGAACCCGCGCTCATCGTTCGAGCCGCCATAGCCGCCAAAGATGGTGCCGTCATTGACGACACTCGGCGAGGTCATGCCGGGGCCCACATACACGCCGGCGGAGCCATAACCCTCTGGATTGATGAAGCCGGAGGACGAGATGGTGAACGGGCTCGTGTAGCCGTTACGGCCCAGATAGATCGTCTGATTGTAAAAGCCGGTCAGTGTGCTGCTCATGGTCGTCGCCCCTTTGGCCGGTGTGTCGCGCTACACTATTGGGCCAGCGCCCGTGCACTGCAGACAGACAGGCGGCAGACCCGGCCGGGCGACAAATGAATGGTTTTAAAATGATATTAAAATGCGTGGTTTCAGGTTGTTGCAGGTATCAAGCGCGACGGCTCCATCACCCGATTTTTCGGGCGCATCGCCGTGCGATCCGTCTCTTGTTCGAAAGAGGCAAACCGCCTTGCGCATGTTTCGCAGGTTCTCAGGGCATTCAATCCCCGGTTAACACGTTTTGAAAACGATTGACTTGCCGGCGCGCCACCGGCCGCCAATCAGTGCCCGGCATCAGACGGAGCAGGACAACATGGCCGACGAAGATACAAACAGAGGCAGCAAGGCATTCTTATCTGACTTGTTTCGCGCTGACGGCGCGCGGCGCGCCGCGATGGGGGCCTGTCTGGCCTTGATCGGCGGGCCCTCGGTCGGCCATGCGGCAAGCATCCAGACGCTCTTCCGCTTCGCCTTCTCCCACACCTCGCCCAGCCACTATGCGGACGGCGCCTCGCCCTCTGCCGAGCTGCTGCAGGCCTCGGATGGGAATTTTTATGGCACCACGATCGTCGGCGGCGCGGGCCTCTGCTCCTATGAGGGTCGAAACGGGTATAGCGGCTGTGGCACGATCTTCCGGATGACGCCGCAACACGTGGTGACGGTGCTCTATTCGTTCCCCTACGAAACAGGTAACGGCGTCGCGCCGGACGGCGCATTTCCGGCCGCCGGCCTGATCCAGGGCAAGGATGGATTTTTGTATGGCGTCGCCTCGGATGGCGGCCGCAGAACCGACAGCTGCAAGGGGGTCTATGGCTGCGGCACGCTCTTCCGCATCTCGACCGCGGGCGCGTTCACGCTGTTGCACCAGTTCTGCTCCGGTGAAGGCTGTGCCAACCCGACCGAGGGTGCCCGACCATTAGCTCACTTGGTACAGATACCGTCCGGCCTGCTATGCGGCACAACGCTGGCGGGCGGTAACCAGAATAGCGGCACCGTATTCTGCGCAACGACGGCGGGCAGCGTATCGACGGAGTACGTGTTCGACCCCACGAACGGCACCGACGGTATCGGGCCGGTGGCGGCATTGCTGGTCGGGTTGAACGGCAAGACGCTGTTCGGGACAACATTCTCGGGCGGCACAAACGGTGTTGGCACCGTGTTCGCCTACCAGGGCGGCAAAATGACAGTCCTGCATGATTTCGATTCCAGCGCCAGCTCATCCTATGAGCCTCAGAGTGCGCTGATCTTCGGCGAGGATCGCAAGCTTTACGGCACAACCTTCACCGGAGGCACCGCCGGCGGTATCTTTTCGCTGGCGACAGACGGCAGCGCCTTTGTTTCGACCAGCGTGTTCAACTCCAATGTTGCCAGCGAGGGCTACGCACCGACCTCCGGGCTGGTGCTTGCCAGAAACGGCCTGATGTATGGCACAACCTCTGCAGGCGGCACAGGCGCGGAGGGCATTGGCGGCACTGTCTACAGCTTCGATCCGGTCAGCCGAACGGCGATAAATCCGCTGGCCAGTTTCGCGATAAAAACGGGAATAGCTCCGCACGGCGCGCTGATCGAAGGCAAGGATCGCTACCTGTATGGCACCACCACCGAGTATGGAAACCCGGGGCGCGATTCGGGCACCCTGTATCGCGTGACACCGGCGTTACCGGCGAATTGAGCATAAAGCAGCATGTTCGTTTCGTGAGACAAGGACGTGATGCTTCAGGTCCGCTTGTCTGCTTTCAACTGCGCCACGACATCGTTGAATTGCGGCGTGCCGCGTAGCGGAACGAGCATCGGATCGACGCCGATATCCGCGAGGTCAGGATCGCGCAGCCGCACCGCGGTTTGCAGCCATTGCGGCGCGTCCGCCGTGCGGCCCCATTGAGCGTAGATTTCTGCATAGCTCACCGCGCCGGCATCGCCTTGTAGCGCATGCACCCTGGCCAGGTGCGCGTCGGCTTCCGCCTTGGCGGCCGAGTTTCTCGTCGTCCATGGCCAGCACTTGAGCATCATCCGACCGCACGGGGTTACCCGTCGGATAAAGATGCTTGCCAAAACAAAGAGCTAGAGCATTTTCCGAACGACTGCACTGACCCGACGCGATCGGAAAATGCTCTAGTTTCTGGGTGGAACTGGCGGCCGGCGCGCAGAGCATGTGCGCGTCCTCCGGATGGCCTGTGTAATTCAGCGACAATTGGCCGTTGATTTTTTCCGAAATGGCGTCCCGTACGGGATTCGAACCCGTGTTACCAACGTGAAAGGCTGGGGTCCTGGGCCTCTAGACGAACGGGACAGCGGGTGCGGTGCGTAGCGAAGCACCGGCCCAGGGTCAAGGTGGGAGGTCGGGTCGAAGATGTCCTGCCAGGCGCGGCCGGCCGATTTACATTTGGGCGACAGCGCCATCGATGACGCAAAAACTGACACTCGTCGTGTCGTTCCAGGTTTCCGCGCGCACATGGCCGGCGAGGTGCAGGCGGGCGCCGTCGCGTGCTTCCATGGCGCGGCCCAGCGCGCCGTCGCCCGCCCGGAACAGCAGGGTTTTCAGGCGTGGGCCGCCGCCTTCGGTCTGCACGAATGCCCGCAGCGTGTTACCGTCATTGCCCAGGCGGTCGGATTTCACCACGCGCGCATCGGGCAGCACGATCACCGGCTCTTCGTTCGCGGTGCCAAAGGGGGCGAGTTTGGCGAGGTTCCGCGCGAGATCCAGCGTGGCGCCGGCGGCGGATACGCAGGCTTCCACAAGAACGGGCGGCCGGGCGGGGGCGCCGTCAATGGCAGGCAGGCGGTTGCACAGAAACGCGTGAAAGGCGCCCATATTCTCAGGCGACAGGGAGAACCCTGCCGCCATCGCATGGCCGCCGCCCGTCGCGAGCAGGCCGTGCCGGCGGGCGGCAATCACCGCGGCGCCGAGATCGCGGCCCGGTATCGACCGGCCGGAGCCCTTGATCAGGCCATCGGCGCCGCCGCCCACGCAGGCCGGGCGAAAAAATTTCTCTTTCAGCCGACCGGCGACGATGCCCACCACCCCCGGATGCCATCTCTCGCCGGTGACCAGCAGAACGCTGCAGCCGGCGGCAACCTGCGCCTGCGCAGCCTCCTCGGCGGCGGCGATGATGCCGGCCTCCACCGTCTGGCGCTGGCGGTTTACAGCGTCGAGCCGTTCGGCAAGGGCGGTGGCGTCGAGCGGATCCTCGCAGAGCAGCAGCCGCAACCCCAGATCGGCCTCGCTGATGCGGCCGCCGGCATTGATGCGAGGGCCGAGCCCGAAGCCGCAAGTCATCGCCGTGGGCGCATCGCGGGTTTGTGCCACGGCCATCAGCGCGGCGAGCCCTGGGCGAGCGCGTCGTCCCATCACCCTCAGGCCTTGGGCCACGAAGGCACGGTTGAGGCCGGTGAGCGGCATTACGTCGCACACGGTGGCCAGCGCCACGAGATCGAGCAGCCCGAGCAGGTCGGGTTCCGCGCGGGCGGCGAAGTAGCCGTCGCGGCGCAGCGCGCGCAGCACCGCGATCGCGGTCATGAAGGCAACGCCGGCGGCGCATAGGGTGTTGAGGCCAGACTCGTCATCCAGGCGGTTCGGATTGACGGTGGCGAGCACGGGCGGTGGCGGCCCCTCCGCCTTGTGATGGTCGAGCACGATGGCATCCGCCCGGCCGCTGAGGATTTCCAAGGCCTCATGGGCCGAGGTGCCACAATCGACGCAGATCACCAGAGTAGCGCCGGCCTCCACCAGCCGTGTCAGCGCCGCCTTGTTGGGGCCGTAGCCCTCTGCCATTCGGTCGGGCACATACGGCAGCACGGCGCAGCCGAGGCCGCGCAAAAACAAAGTGAGCAAGGCGGCGCTGCAGGCGCCATCCACATCGTAATCGCCGAAGACGGCAACTACCTCCTGCCGGCGCACGGCATCAGCGAGTCGGGCGGCGGCGGCCGGCATGTCGGCAAGCGTTTGCGGATCGGGCAGCAGGGCCCGCAGGGTGGGGTTGAGAAAATCGGCCGCCTCATCGATCCCGATGTCACGGGCGGCCATCACGCGGCCGACGATTTCTGGCACGCCAAGGCGCTCGGCGATGGCGAGCCCCGCCCGGTCCTCCGACATGCGCCAGAGCCAGCACCGCTCGGTCAGGCTGCTCGCAACGGATAGCACCGGGCCGCCACCCCATACGCAGTCAAGCATTTACGCGCTGGCAGAAAAACACATCGTTTTATGATCATACTGCGGCCGAGTCGGAGCAAACTTTCACTGACCGGCCATGGCCTCGCGCGATCGTGGGCATGACCAAAGACCAAAAGTCTTTTGCTGTTTTTCTCAGGGAAGAAGGCCTTGCCTCACTTCTTTAAAACTTTGTCCACGTTTTGGTCTCAAAATTATGATGCGCCTCGATGTAGCGGATCGTGCCGCTCTTGCTGCGCATCACAATGGAATGAGTGATCGCGGTATGGCCCGCACGACGTACGCCGCGCAGCATCGCGCCCGAAGTTACGCCCGTGGCCGCGAACATCACGTCGCCCCGCGCCATGTCGTCGATATCGTAGATGCGGTGCGGATCGCTTATCCCCATCTCGCGCGACCGGGCGGCCTGGGCATGATCCTCGAATTTCAGCTTGCCCTGCATCTGGCCGCCGACGCAGCGCAAGGCGGCGGCCGCAAGCACGCCTTCCGGCGCGCCGCCGATGCCCCAAAAAATATCCACATCGCTCTCGGGCAACCCGGCGGCGATCGCGCCGGCCACGTCGCCATCCGGCAGCAGCAGGATGCGCGCGCCCAACTCGCGGGAGCGGGCGATGATCTCGGCATGGCGATCACGGTCGAGCGTGCAGAGCGTCAGGTCGGCCACGTCGACACCCTTGGCCTTGGCAAGGTTGCGCAAATTCTCCTGCACCGACGCGTCCAGATGCACCACGCCGGGCGGCAGGCCGCCACCCACCGCGATCTTGTCCATGTAGCAGTCCGGCGCGTGCAGGAAATTGCCGGCGGGCGCCATCGCGATCACGGTCAGCGCATTCGGGCCGCCCTTGGCGGTGAGCGTGGTGCCTTCAAGCGGATCGACCGCGATGTCCATGCGCGGGCCGCCCTTGCCCACTTTTTCGCCGATATACAGCATGGGCGCTTCGTCCATCTCGCCCTCGCCGATCACCACAGTGCCCTCGATCTCCATGGTGTCGAAGGCCCGGCGCATCGCCTCCGTGGCCGCGCCATCGGCTTCGATCTTGTTGCCGCGGCCGGTCCAGTGGGTCGCGGCCAGTGCCGCCGCCTCGGTTACCCGCACCAGGTCCAGCGCCAGGTTCCGGTCCTGCGCCTGATACGTTGCCCCGTCCGAAGTCGACATTTCTCTGCCCCCTTGATCGTCCGTTGAAGATAGACGCGTTCGGCGCGGAGAATGAACCGTCGGCTGGACCGGGCCAATGGGAAATCGGCCGGTGGCCAGGAACCGCCGATCGCCCGCGCAGGCTTTACTGGACTCACGGCACACAATCGCGCGAAACAGCAGGCATGCAGAGCGTCGCAGGGCCATGGCCGAAGAGCTGAAATTCGTCAAAGAAATCCGTATCGCGCAGTTCTGGCGCAGGGAGCTCGGCGACGACGGCTATAACCAGCGCGACCCGGACGACCTGGTGCGCTGGTTCGATGCGCTGGAGCTACGTGGCCCGGATGAAATCCGCGCCTATCTCAAGGAGCGCGGTAGCCGCTACCCGGATTGGCCGGTGACCGGGATCGTCGAGCGCGCCCCGCACCCAACGCGTGCTATCGTCGAGATGTGGCTAGGCACCCACGACAAGGCCCGTACCGGCCCCTTCGTATGGGCCTTCGGCACGTTCATGATGTGCTGCATGTTCCTGGTCACCAGCATGGTCGGTTGCCAGAACGTGCGGAGCTGGAACCCCCAATATGCCTGGCTGCCGCAGCCGGCGACGCTGATGCCGGGAACCAATAGCGGCCCGCCGGCCGCCCTCGCCACGATGCCTATTCAGGCTCCGCCGCCGCCCATCAATATCGCTTCGCCGAGTGCGACGGCGATCGCCGCGCAAAATGGCTCGGCGCCCCCACAATCGGCGCCACTCGGCGCTGAAATAGGGACGATGACGGCGGTTCAGTCGGCCGCTTCCAGTAGCGTTTCTTCGTCCTCGCTCACCAGCGCGACGTCAGCGAGTTCCTCGACGGGGATGGCTGGGGCGGGGGCACATGCAGCATCCGCGTCGCAGAGCGGGAGCTCTCAGCTTCAGTAGAGGGGGGCGGGCGCGCTGCCGGGCAGCGCGCATCCTAAGGAACTGCCCATGCTTTCCCCTCCCCCTGGTGGGCCCCCTTGGTGGGGAGGGCCGAGGTGGGGGGTTGGGGTATGGGTCATCAATTTTGGCCGCTGGAATTAAAGGGTGGCGGCCTGAGAGAGAGCAGCCAGGCCTTGGCGGAAGCGGGCTGCATTCAGGACATAGGCTGGGGCGGTGGCGGCGAAACGCTGGCGTTCCTCATCGGTCAGCACGCGGATCAGCCTGGCCGGGGTGCCGGCCCACATCTCGTTCCGGCCGATGCGTTTGCCGGGCGTGAGCACCGCGCCGGCCGCGAGCACGCCGCCAGTCTCGATCACCGCGCCATCGAGCACCACGGCCGCCATGGCGACGAACGCGCCATCATGAAGATTTGCCGCATGCACGATGGCGCTGTGGCCGACCGTGACGCCCTCCCCGAGCGTGCAGCCCATGCCTTCACCGGCGTTCACATGCAGCACCGAACCGTCCTGCACGTTGCTGCGTGCGCCGACCTTGATGCGGTTGGTGTCGCCGCGCAGCACGCAATTGAACCAGATGCTGGCGCCGGCGCCGATCTCCACGTGCCCGATGATCGCCGCCGTGGGCGCGATCCAGGCATCCGGCGCGATCCGCGGTTCCACGCCATCGAGTGCCCAGAGAGGGCCTACGCCGATCCGGGCGGGGTGCCGGTCAGCCAATGGCCGGCGCCTCATCGATCCCCAGCATCAGGCGCAAATTCTGGACGGCCGCGCCGGACGCACCCTTGCCGAGATTATCCAGCCGGGCGACCAGCACAGCCTGGCCGCCCGCCGCGTCGGCATACACGCGCAACTCCAGTCGGTCGGTCCAGTTCAGTGCCTCCGCCTCCAGCCGCGCCATGCCATCCGCGCCTACCACCAAAACGCTGTTGCTGCCGGCATAATGCGCGGCCAGGGCGGCGCGAAGGTCGCGGGCGGCCGGGCGGCTGGGCAGCAGATCGAGGTGGAGCGGGATGCTCACCAGCATGCCCTGATAGAAATGGCCGGCGGAGGGCACGAAAATTGGGCGCCGCGACAAGCCTGCATGGCGTTCGATCTCGGGCAGGTGCTTATGGTCTAAGCCCAGCCCATACAATTCGAAACCCGGGCCGCCGGTGCGCTCATGCGCCTCGATCATCTGGCGGCCGCCGCCGGAAAAGCCGCTGACGGCGTTGATGGCGATAGGGTGGCCGGACGGGATCAGCCCGGTCTCGATCAGCGGCCGCAGGAGGGCGATGGCGCCGGTGGCATAACAGCCCGGGTTGCTGACGCGGCTCGCCTCAGCGATCGTTGCGGCCTGGCCCGATGCCATTTCCGCGAAGCCATATGCCCAGCCTTGGGCGGTTCGATGGGCGGAACTGGCATCGAGAATGCGCGGCGCATCGCCGCCAAGTGCATCCGCGAGTGCCACCGCCTCGCGGGCCGCCTCATCGGGGAGACAAAGGATGACCAGATCAACATCCGCCATCAGCGACTGGCGGGCCGACGGGTTTTTACGCAGCTCTGGATCGATGCTGCGCACGCGCACGGGCAGCCCGGCGAGGCGCTCGCGTATCCCGAGGCCGGTTGTGCCTGCTTCGCCGTCGATGAAGACTGATTTCACATCGCACCTGAAGCAAAGAAGGGCTTTTGCATTTCGGAGAAAAGCAAGAAACCTAGTGTCCCGATTCCGAAGTTTGTTGACTGAAATACGATCGGAATCGGGACACGAGCTCTTGATTGTCAGTGGCCTGCTTATTCCCTACGCACGCTATGAAGCAGGGCGAACTTCAGGGGCAGGACACGGGCGCCGGGGCAGACCGTGCTTAAGCGCCATTTTCTTGCTCTTCTCCAGAGTGAAGAGTTGGGCGAGGGGTCATTGTCAATCCGGGTGATCCATACTGCACCAGGCCCCCTCACCCGGCTCTCTCCCCTTGATCTGGGGGAGAGAGCTTCCTCTTGCAGCAGGCCAAGCAGTTTCGGAAAGACTGGTGTCTTAACGCTTGCTGAACTGGAAGCTCCGCCGCGCCTTGGCTTTGCCGTATTTCTTGCGTTCGACCACGCGGCTGTCACGCGTGAGGAAGCCCGCAGTTTTCAACACGGGGCGCAAATCGGGCTCGAAATAGGTGAGCGCGCGGCTGATGCCGTGCCGCACCGCGCCGGCCTGGCCGGAGAGGCCGCCACCGGTCACCGTGCAGAACACGTCGAACTGGTTGTAGCGGTCGCTGACCAGGAAGGGCTGGGTGATCAGCATGCGCAACACGGGTCGCGCGAAATACTGGCCGACGCGCTTGCCGTTCACCAGGATATCGCCGCGGCCGGCCTTGATCCAGACGCGGGCGATGGCGTTCTTGCGGCGGCCGGTAGCATAGCTGCGGCCGAGCGCATCGCGCTTCGGCTCGTGCTTCGGGGCGCCCGCGATGTCAGGGCCCGCGCCCTTGGCGGTGGCGGTGCTGACGAGATCCTTGAGGTCGGCGAGCGACCGTGTCTGCGTGTCTGACATATCTTAAACCCGCTTGTTCTTGGGGTTGAGGGCGGCGACGTCGAGCGTCACCGGCTGCTGGCCGGCATGCGGGTGCTCGGTGCCGGCATAGACATAGAGATGCTTCATCTGGGCGCGCTGCAGCGGGCCGCGAGTGATCATACGCTCCACCGCCTTGGTGACCACGGAGCCGGGGCGCTTGCCGGTAAGCCGGTCGCGCATGGTGCGCCCCTTAATGCCGCCGGCAAAGCCGGTGTGGTAGTAGAACACGTCGTCCTCGGCCTTCTTGCCGGTAACGTGCACCTTTTCGGCGTTGATCACGACGACGTTGTCGCCGCAATCGACATGCGGGGTGAAGGTGGGCTTGTGCTTGCCGCGCAGGCGGTTGGCGATGATGGTGGCCAGGCGGCCGAGAACGACGCCCTCGGCATCGATCAGGATCCAGCCCTTGGTGACCTCCGCCGGCTTCAGCGAGCGGGTGGTTTTCAGCATGTCAAAAAAATCCGCTTGGATGGGAAGTGCGACTTCTGGGTGAAAACCTCAGTTGGGTCAAGGTTTTTTCCTGGCGGTATTATACTACCGTATCGCTCCGACGATAGGCTTGCCATAGGCGGTGCGCGTTGGCGCAGAGGCTGAGCCAACCGAGAAGATCGAGATCGCCGACGTCATCCGCGGGCGCCATGCGATCCAGCTTGCCGTGGAACAGGCCGTAGCCGACCTGTTCCACGGCGCCGGAGGGCAGGCGCGGATCCTGGTCGACATAGAGCAAGGCGTTCGGGCCCCAGCCTTGAAGGAGGTTCAGCAACACCAGGGCGTGGGCGCGGGTGATCTGGCCGGGACGCTGGAACAGGAAGATCCGCTCACCCGTCTCCAGCAATTTGGTGAGGCGCCGGCGGGCGAAGCGCAGCCGCCCCCGATGGTCGGCCAGCACGGTTTCGGCCGTGGTGTCAGCGGGCGAGCTGAAGGAGTGCAGGCCGACTTTGAAACGGTCGTCATAGACCAGGAATTCGCCGCGCCCGTTCGGCGTGGGGTGGATGCGCACCACGAGTTCGTCGCCGATACCTTCGAAGCCCCGGCGAAGGCCGGCGACCAGATTATCCAGGGTGATGCCGGCATAGCGCAGCAGGCCGACGGGATCGGCGCCCAGGTGTTTCTGAAAGAGCCCGAATTCACAGTTATGCCCGAGACCTTCGAAACAAAGGGAAAGTCCGCGCGGATCGAGTCCGCCGGTGAGGGCGGCGACGGTTCGGCCCATGGCGTCACGTGGGGAGGGTATTTTTATCGGCGGCAAGGCGGTGGCGTCGGCCTGCGGCTTGGGCCGCACGCGGATCAGGCGGAGTTCGCGGACCATGAAACCCAGGGGGCGGGTGTCGGCGCCGAGGCCAAGCTCGGCAGGGCTGGCGACAGCGTCAGTGCCGATTTCGATGAGCAGGGGAGATTTGTCGGAGGGCGGCAATTTGTAGCCCAAAATGCCTTCACCGCCGATATGATCCTCGCCGACCCGCGTGCCATTGACGCGGATCGTGAGGCGGCGCTGGGCGCTCGGCTGCGTGTAAGGATTGACGGCAAGTTCGAGGTAGGTGTCGCCCGCCCCGTCAGGCCTATCCACCCGCAGAGTTGAGCTGGTGCCAAGCGACCATGTGTGGGTTTCTTCGGGGCGCGCCCAGCCGCTCAGCAGATGCGGGATCCCAGTGCCGCCACTGCCGAAGCCAAGAACGATCACGCAAACCGCAAGCAGCAGGACATAAAAGTTTTTTGGTTCTTTTTTTCAAAAAAAAACAGTCTTCCTGCATGACGCCCGTGTTCATCGGCAGCGAGATTTACCGCAACTCCACCTACGGGAAAAACCATCCCCTGGCGGTGCCCCGTGTGTCGAGCACCACGGATCTGTGCCGCGCGCTCGGCTGGCTGAACGGCGGGAATTTCGCGGAGGCGCCGATGGCCTCCGTGGCGGAGGTCACGCGGTTTCACGATCCAGCCTATGTGGCCGCCCTGCTGCGGGCGGAGCAAACGCAAAACGTTTCAGAAGAGGATCGGGCGCGGTTTCACATCGGCGCTTTCAGCAATCCGGTCTATCCGGAAATTTTTCGGCGGCCGATGATTTCCGCGGGCGGCGTTTTGCTGGCGGCGCGGCTGACGCTGGAGGGGGGTATTGCCTATGCACCGGGTGGGGGAACCCACCATGGGCGGCAGGACCGCGCCTCGGGGTTTTGTTACTTGAACGATCCGGTGCTCGGCATGCTGGCGTGGCTGGACCAGGGGGTGCGCCGCATCGCTTACGTGGATATCGATGCGCATCACGGCGACGGGGTGCAGGATGCGTTTGCCGGCGATCCGCGTGTGCTGACCGTCAGCGTGCATGAGGAGGGGCGATGGCCGCGTACGGGGCTGGCCACCGACCGGGCGGGGGGCTCGGCGCGCAATTTTCCGGTGCCGGCCGGTTTCAACGATACCGAGATGCGCTGCGTGCTGGAGGCGATCCTGACGCTGGTGCGCGCGCATCGGGCGGATGCCGTGTTCCTGCAATGCGGGGCGGATGCGCTGGAGGAGGATCCGCTGTCGCGCCTGGCGCTTTCGAATAACGCGCATTGGGCGGTGGTGGCGGCGCTGATGCAGGTGGCGCCGCGCCTGATCGTCACCGGCGGCGGCGGCTACAATCCATGGACGGTCGCACGGTGCTGGGCCGGGGTATGGGCGACGCTGAACGGGTTCGCGTTGCCGGATATACTGCCGCCGGCGGCGGAAGCGGTGCTGCGCACGCTGCGGTTCAACCGCGCCGCCGGGCGCAATCCGCCCGCGCATTGGTTCACCACCTTGCGCGACGCGCCGCGCGAAGGAATGGTGCGGCCCGAGGTGGCGGTGCTCGCCAGGCAGGCTTTGGAGGATGCAGACGATGCGGACAGGATTCTTGGGGGAGCGGTGCCTGCCCCGCCGGACAACCCGGTATTTCCCTAGATCGCTGCTGGCGGCTGCCATTGCCTGTGCGCCGCTTGCTGCCCGTGCCGTCGATGGTGCACAGCCGGAATTGCCGACGCGGAAAGTCACGATCATCAGCAAGTCTGGCGCAAGACACGAATTTACCGTGGAGATCGCGGCAACTCCGGAGGAGCAGGAGATCGGCGAGATGTATCGGCCGACCATCCCCGCGGATCACGGCATGTTTTTCGATTGGGGCACGCCGCGCGACGTGGCGATGTGGATGAAGAATTGCCCGGCACCGGAGGACATGGTGTTCATCGCCCAGGACGGCACGATAGCCCATATCGCGGAAAACACGGTGCCCTATAGCGAGGCGAATATCGACCCTGGCAGCGCGGTGCGGGCCACGCTGGAATTGCAGGGCGGGATTACAGCCAAGCTCGGGATCGAGGTGGGCGACAAGGTTTCGGGGGTGATTTTTTGATCTTGGGCCGAGTTGGGATGCGGTGCCTAAGCGCACACACCCAACGCTTCACGGCTGAGGGCGGTGCGGAACATTTCGGCGGCCATCGGCGCACCGAATAATCCGCCCTGCGCTTCATCGCAGCCGAGATCGGTCAGGATGTCCCGCTGCGCCACGGTATCCACGCAGGTGGCCACGACCTCCGTATTCAGTGCATGCGCCAGGCCGATCGCGGCCCCCACGGTAGCCCGTGTATCGCGATCATTCTCGAGGGTCCGGCTCAGGGCCGGGTCGAGCTTGACCGCCGTCAGCGGCAAGCGTTGCAGCAGGCGCAGGCTGGCGGAGAGGCTGCCAAACCGGTCCAGCGTCAGACCCACGCCAAGGTCGCGCAACGCCGACATTCCCAGCAGCACCTCGGTGCAACCATCGGTCACCGCATATTCCGGCAGAACGATCTCCAGCAGGCAGGGGGCTAGGTCCGCCTGCTCGAGCGCGGTTCGCGCCTGACTGACCAGCCGCCCCTCCCGCAGCGCGCGCGCCGGCATCTCGACCGAGACCACAACCGGGCTCGGCAGGGCCCCACCGAGAATGCCGCTCGACAGCTTAGGCACCTCGTTCCAAAGCTGCGCCTCCCGGCAGGCCGCCTCCAACAGCCAAAAGCTCATCCGCGCCGACAGCTCGCCCGCATTTCCGCCCGCCACGCGCACGCCTGTGGGGCCGCACCGCAAGGAGGCCTCCGCTGCACGCAACATGCCACAGCTCAGCGCATGGCGCGGCTGCACCCCCAAACTGGGGTTGCCAGCCAGAGTGCCGGCTGGGTCGGCAAACCCTTGCGGCGCAGGAAACACCGCGGGCGCTGGCCCGCAAAACGGGCCGGCGCCCAGATCTGGCGCGGGCATGGTCCTGGACCAGATTTTGGGAATCGTGCCGTTACCCTGATCCGCTATGACCATAACTTGTCTCACCGGTTGCTATGCCGTCTCAGTTTGCGGTGAAGCCGTATAGTAAGGGTTAATTGCAACCCTGAATTCATGATGTTTTCGTGCCAGCCCGCGTGTTCGGGGCCTTCGGCTGATAGCCATGGGTCGTGCATTTCCACCCCTGCCCTCCCGCACACGGGGGAGGTAAAAGACTGCGGCCGCGGCCGGGCAGGATTAAGGGGGTTGGCGGGTTGGGTCAGACCCCAGTTTCGGGAGGCACCTGGGCACCCGTGGGAACGTAACGCCAGACGCTCGCGGGGGGGAAGTTCAGGGGCGTCCAGGCCTCACGCTTCGGGGCCAGACCATGCTTCTTCCACGGCAGCGGCGACGTAATACAGTAGCTGTACAGGATGAACCCGCGGCCGGGGGCCACCGCCTCGATCGCATCGATGAAACGCCGCTGCTCCGCCACCGGCAGGAGCACCAGCGGAATGCCGACCACGACGGTGCCGATCTTGCCGTGAAATTCCTGCGGGATGAGGTTCGGCAAACGGCGGGCATCGCCCTGGACCACCTGCACCCCTGGCAGCGACGCACGCAGATGATCTGCCATGTCCGGCACGATCTCGACCACATACAGGCGCTCCGGCGGAAGGCCACCATCGATCAGGGCTCGGCTGATCACGCCGGTGCCAGCGCCCAGTTCGAGCACGATCTCGTGCTCGGCGTAGCGGGACTGTGCGACGATCCGCTTGCACAAGGCGGGCGAGGAGGGGACGATCGAGCCCATCTGCAGCGGATTGGCCATCCAGCGGCGGAAAAACAGACCCGCATTAGCGATATCCTGTCCCAGTTGCCGCTGCGTGCCCGCAGACTCGACGCTCGCTTCCATGCCTCAGACCCTCAATTCCACTGGCGCGCTTCACTAATCAGTAGACGCGGCAAACGCACGCGGGATTGTGGCAGAACATCACTGTTTTCAATGACAATTCCGAGACAGCGGCAGGACTCCCACTCGCCGGCCTACTTGATCTTGGCTTCCTTGAAAACGACGTGCTTGCGTGCGACCGGATCGTATTTGCGCATCTCCATCTTCGTCGTCTTGGTTCGCGCGTTCTTCTTGGTTACATAAAAGTAACCGGTATCCGCGCTCGACACGAGCCGGATCTGTATCGTGTTAGACTTGGCCATGACACACCTCAACACCGCCGGCCATGCAGGGCCGCCGAAAACGCGCAAAATGCGCAGCCTGGCAGCCGGGGTCAAGTGCCGGGGCTATCGCGCGCAAGGAAAATACGGCTGGGGGCCTTGCCTCCCAGGATTGGGGGTCTGGGGCCTCAGGCCCCAGCGGGCTCGCCATCAAGCGCCACCGGCTCAAGTGCCGGTGGCGAGGGGCAGAGCCCTGGCCTTCCTTCCTTCACACCCAGGCGCACCGCCCTTGCCCGGGTGGGCCGGCGCCGCCATCGTGCGTCGAGTTTTGGGGGCACGAGGGATGGATCAGGCGGTTGGACGCTCCGGGGGCGTGGAGATGGAGCTGCAAGCGGCGCTTGACCGGCAGCGGCATGCTTTCGAGGCCGAGCCTTTGCCCAGCGCGGCGGAGCGGCAGGCAAGGCTTCAGCGGCTGGAGGTTTTGCTGCGGGATAACCAGCAAGCCTTGGCGACCGCGATCAGTGCGGATTTCGGCAACCGTTCCCGGGTGGAGACGGTGGTTTCCGAGATACTTCCGACGCTTGCGGCCTGCGCGCATGCGCGCCGCCACGTCGCCCGGTGGATGCGCCCGCGGCGGCGGTCGGTTGCGTTGAATTTTCAGCCGGCCAGCAATCGGGTCGAGTTTACGCCGCTGGGTGTGGTTGGTGTGGTGTCACCGTGGAACTACCCGATTTTCCTCACTTTTGGTCCGTTGGTGGATATTCTGGCGGCCGGCAACCGGGCGATGATCAAGCCTTCGGAGTTGACGCCCCATACCGCCCTTCTGCTGCAACAGATCATCGGTCGTGCTTTCCGTCCGGAGGAAATTCTGGTGGTGAATGGCGGTGCCGATCTGGGCCGCGCCTTCGCGGCGCTGCCATTCGATCATTTGCTGTTCACCGGATCGACCGAGGTGGGCCGCGAAGTGATGCGCGCAGCGGCCGATAATCTGGTGCCGGTGACGCTCGAGCTTGGCGGCAAGTCTCCGGTGATCGTGGCCCAGGACTACTCGGTTGGGCGCGCCGCCGCCTCGGTGGCCATTGGCAAGTTTTTCAATGCCGGGCAGACCTGCACGGCGCCCGATTACGCGCTTGTGGCGGCGCCGCAGGCCGAACGTTTCGCGCATGGCGTTCTCGAGACCGCGGAAAAGATGTTTCCATCTCTGGACGCAAACCCGGATTACACGGCGATCATCTCCGGGCGCCATTTCGCGCGCCTCGCCGAGCTGGTGGCGGAGGCGGAGGCGGGCGGCGCCACGGTTCTGCGCCACCCCGCCGCTTCGGGCGGTACGCTGCGCCTGTTTCCGCCCACGGTTGTGCTCGATCCACCGCTGGATGGCCGGCTGATGCGCGACGAGATTTTTGGGCCTATTTTGCCGGTGATTCGGGTGGCTTCCGTGGAAGCGGCGATCGACTTTGTCAATCGGCGGCCGCGCTCGCTGGCCCTTTATGCCTATACGGGGAATGCCGCAACAGAGCGGATGATTCTCGACCGGACGATATCCGGCGGTGTCACCATCAATTCCACGATCGTTCACACCGCGCAGGCGGATTTGCCGTTTGGCGGCGTGGGCCCGAGCGGCATGGGCGCCTATCATGCGCGGGAGGGATTTTTTCGATTTTCCCATGCGCGCGGCATCCACAAGCCCGGCTTTTTCTCGGGTTTCGAATTTCTGCGGCCGCCTCATGCCGGAAAAACGCGCCTCTTTCTGCGAGCTGTGGGGATGAAACTGTGATGATTGGGACGGTTAAGGGAACAGCCGTTTTTTGGTTTGCGCAGGGCGGGCAACGTCTTTTTTCAAAAAAGAATCTGCTTGTCTTCCTTGCCCTTGTCTGCTTTGCGCCGTTGGCAAGCGCACGGTCGGTCGGGTTTCAAACCGCCTTGGTGGCAGACCCCGGCAATCCCCCGATATTCGTAGGCCTCTGGTATCCGGCCCAGGCGGCGGCGCGGCCGGTTCGGATCGGGCTCAATACGGCGCAGGTGGCACAAGACGCTGCACCCGATGGGCGCGGATTGAAGCTGATCGTATTTTCGCATGGCCAGGGCGGCGGGTTTGCCGACAGCATCGATACCGCGATGGCCTTGGCGCGGGCCGGGTTCGTTGTGGCAGCCCTCACCCATACGGGCGACAATTTCAAGGATATCAGCCGGGTTCTAAAAATCTGGGACCGCACCCGGCAATTGCACCTGATGACGAACTGGGTTTTGCACAGCTGGCTTGGCCATGACCATCTCGACCCCGCGCATATCGGGGTTTTTGGGTTTTCGGCCGGCGGATTCACGGCGCTTGTGGCGGCGGGCGGCGTGCCGGACCTCGATCGCATTCCGCCCTACTGCGACGCGCATAAAGCCGAGTTCACCTGCGGCCTGATTGCGCGCGCGAACCCCTCGGGCGCGAAGCTGCCGGTGCCGCCTGGGGGCTGGGTGCACGATCCCCGCATCGCGGCCGCGGTGATCGCGGCGCCGGCGCTGGGTTTTACCTTCAGCAAGGCGGGCCTGGCCGGCGTGCATGTGCCCGTGCAGCTTTGGCGTGCCGACAAGGACACAACCTTGCCGCAACCATACTATGCACAGGTGGTGGCGGATGATTTGCCGGCGCCGCCGGACTATCATGTGGTGCCGGATGCCGAGCACCTGGATTTTCTGGCGCCCTGCGATGCCGCGAAGGCGGCGATCGCGCCGCAGATTTGCGAGAGCCTGCCGGGTTTTGACCGCGTGCGCTTTCATCTTCAGTTCGATGAGGCTGTGACTGGGTTTTTTGCGAAGTGGCTGGGAAAGCGGGCGGACTGAAGCAAAGCATAGCTAAGAAAGATCTTCATTTTTGAAGAAAAGAAGCAAAAAACTTTCTAGTCTTGGAGAAGCCTATGGGAGCGAGGCCAACTGAACAGTATCGGCGTTTTGCCGATTTCTATCCGTTCTATCTCAGTGAGCACCGGAACCGGACGAGCCGGCGGCTGCATGTGATTGGTTCTGGGCTCGTGATCTGCTGCGCCTTGGGCGGTCTATTTTACCAGACTCGGTTGCTGTTTCTGCTACCCTTTATCGGCTACGGCTTCGCCTGGGTCGGCCATTTTTACTTCGAAAAGAACCGCCCGGCCACATTCAAATATCCGATCTACAGCCTGATGGGCGATTTTCGGCTGTTTTTTGATGTGGTGCGCGGGAGGATTGCCTTCTGAACAATGCCTGCCAGGAAACGATTGCGAGCTAGGGTTTGTAGGCGGATAGAACATTGCCGGTGGGTGCAACAAGATACCCCTGCCCAGCGCCCAGGCCCGATACCGTTTGGTAGGATGAACCGGCGCCGCCGCCTAACCCCGGCGAAAGCGTTTGCATCAGCTTACCCGTCTTTGCATTCACCGCGAGAATATCGCCCGTTGCAGTCGCCACAAACACTGTCGAGTTGATCACAATGGGCGAACCCACCAGCTTCTGGGTCGTGCCAAACTGCCAGAACAAATTGCCGGTTTTGATATTGACGGCCGCGATGCCAGAGGATGACGCGGTAAAGCTCGCATACCCATAAAAGGCAGGCAAGTTTCCATTCAGGCTGCCAACCACGGCGCCGGTCTTGGCATTCAGCACAACTCCGCTGAACAAATTCACCCCTGGTGCAAAAACCAGCCCATCATAATAGGCGGCAACCGTACCGCCGCCACCATCACAGCCAGAATAGTAATTCCAGTCCGTCTTCCCGGTCGACAGGGCAAAAGCCGGCAGATCGCACGGTATCGAGAAATACGCCTGGCCGTCGCCAAGGGTGGCACCCTGCCCGCCCGCCGCCAGCAACTGCGTCCATCCCACTTTACCGGTTGCTTCATCGACCTGGTAGAGCGTGGTTCCAGATTCATCGCCGCCAGCGTATACGCTACCAAATTGGGCCACCGGCAGGAAATTAAACTCGAGTTGCCCGGGCAACTGGGTCGACCACAAAGGCACGCCGAGCTTTGCCGCGTAAGCCTGTAAAGGCCCATCCATATCGGTAAAGAACAGCCGGCCATCATCATAAGCCAACGCGCCGATGGCGACCTCTTTCTCCCAGACGATCTTGCCGGTTGCAAGGTTAAGCGCCACGAGCAACGGCGACCCGCTCACGCTATTCGCTACCGACACAAACACCATGCCCTCAGCAACGATCGGATAAGACACGGCGCCCGGGAATGTCTGCTTCCAGGCCAGCTTCAGCGGCGGCGCGAACGGAGTTGAAAACGTAATCGCTCCCGAATGCGCCGGGTTGATCTGATAGGCCGTGCTAAATTGCGAAGCCGGATTTGCGGCGTGCGCCAGATTGCCGGCTGCCAAAATGCTGGACGCCGAAAAACATGCCAAGCATGCAAATCCCATCCGCTTCATCAGTCACGACCCCGCCCCAAGGCCAAAACACTAGTTTTCACCTAACGTGTTGGCAATGGCGCAAAACGGGCAAAATTCCTACTGTTGGTTGAAATCGATGGAAATGGGCGGCCCCTAACCCCCCGCTGGCATCTCCAGCCCGGCCACCGCCGGTACCGGCTTGAAGCCGGGGCGCGGGTTCACCCCCACCGCCTGCTCGAAGGCATAGCCAAAACCCAGGAGCCGCGCTTCCGACCAGGCGGGACCTATGAACGACAGGCCAACCGGCAAACCGAATACGCTGCCCATCGGCACGGTCAGATGCGGATAGCCGGCAACCGCCGGCAAGGTGCTCGATTGGCCCGAGGAATGATCGCCGTTCACCGTATCGACCACCCAGGCGGGCCCCGCGGTCGGCGCCACCAACGCATCCACCTTGTATTGGGCCAGCATCTTGTCGATGCCCTCCGCCCCAGCGAGCTTTAGCGACAGCGCGCGGGCCGCGAGATAAGCGGGGTCGGCCAGACCATGCGTCGCCTCGGCTTTTTCGAAAAGTTCCTGGCCGAACAACCCAAGCTCCCGATCGGCATGGGCCAGATTGAAGGCGATCAGATCGGCGAGCGTGCGTGTTTTCACCGCAGCCGGCGTGCTCGCCAGATACGCGGTTAGATCGGCCTTCAGCTCCGTCAACAGAACCGCCTGTTCCGCATCGCCGATGGCCTCCGATCCGGGCAGCGCATCGATGTCCACCAGCGTGGCGCCGCCGCGTTTCAGCACCTCAAGCGCATGCGCGAAAACCGCATCCGTTTCGGGATGAAAGCCAGCGAGAAACCGCATCACGCCCAGGCGCTTGCCTTGCAGCGCCTGCGCGTCCAGCGCCGTCGCGTATTTCGTTATGTGCTGGTCGGCCGATGCCGTCGTTGGATCGGCGGGGTCGGTGCCCGCCATCGCCGCCAGCAGCATCGCCGCATCGGTCACGCTATGCGCCATCGGCCCGGGTGTATCCTGGCTATGCGAGATAGGCACCACATGCGTGCGGGAGACCAGCCCCAAAGTCGGCTTCAGCCCCACGATCCCATTGACCGAGGAGGGGCACACCACCGACCCGTCCGTCTCGGTGCCCAGCGCGGCCGCCGCCAGTTGGGCGGCGACCGCAGCACCACTGCCGCTGCTCGATCCGCAGGGCGAGCGATCCGGCGAGAACGGGTTTTTGGTGAGCCCCCCTACCCCGCTCCAGCCGCTCACGGATCGCGATCCGCGCATGTTCGCCCATTCGCTCAGATTGGTCTTGCCCAGCACGATCGCACCGGCAGCCCGCAGGCGCGCCACCACCGGCGCATCGCGGCCTGCAAAATTCTGTGCCAAAGCGAGCGATCCCGCGGTGGTTGGGATTGGATCTGCCGTTTCGATATTGTCCTTCACCAGAATAGGAATTCCGTGCAAGGGGCCGCGCGCGCCCTGCGCCCGCCGCTCCGCATCGAGCGCCCGCGCCTCCTCCATGGCCCGCGGATTGAGCGCGATCACCGATCGCAGGGTTGGCCCGGCCGCATCGATGGTGGCGATCCGCGCTTCATAAGCCGCCACCAACTCGGCGGAGGTTACGCGCCCGGCCGCGAGATCGTGACTGAGGTCGGATAGCGTGCGGCCAAGGATAGGTGAGGTCATATCCGCGGCCCAGGCTGGAGAGAAAGCCAGAAGCAGAAGAAAGCAGGCTCGCTTCATACGATGGCTGACAAGACGGGCTGCACGATTGGTATTTTCGGCAAGCCCTGGCTCATCATGAGCGCCTCGCGGAAACGTAGCAGCGCATCCGGCGGATGGGCGGGCAACGGCGCCGCGAGGAATGTGTCGCCGAGCTTCTTCAAGTTGAGTTCAAAATTGAACCGGATTGTCTCGTCTAGCTCGGCCACGCCCGGCAAAGCGCGCAATTTCTCCAGCATCGCCGCCTGGCCGTGGCCGCACAGGCTGATCCGCGTATCCTGGATGAGCCTCGGTGAACTAGCGAAATCGGTGAACGCCTTGGTGATGAAGTTCTCCATCACTGGCCGCTCTGCGGCCTCCGTCGAGGGCAGCCAGGCCACGCTGCCGCGCGCGAGTTTCCACAGCGCTTCCGGCGCCGAGCGGAAGATATAATGGTTGATCCAGCCATGCGACGCGGTCGGCCGTTCGGAGAAGGCGGCGATTCTGTCCTTCACGCCGGGATGGTGATGCCAGTCACCCTCCTCCGTGCGGAAATTGAAGGGGGCTTCCATCGTCGGGTAAGGATGATGCGGCTGCGAGCCCCAAAAACGTCGCGTGCGGAACATGCATTTTACGTGGCTGTTGACGTCGTCGGCCCGCCAGGGGAACCGCTCCGTCGTCAATCCTCTTTTATAGGGCTCGCCGAATTTGGAGGCGAAGATGAGCCAGCACAGGGCGATCGCATCTACCGGCTGCGCCTCGTGCAGCCCGATGAAATCGCCGATGGAATTGTAAATGGCGCCGTCGAAGCAGAGATATTCATCAAGATCCATCACCGCGGTCCAGCGGTAATCCAGGATCTGCGGCACCAGCGTGAGCGCATGCGCCGTGGCCTTTTCCTGCACGCCGATCCGTTGCCCCCGCGCATTATGCACGAGCGTGATCACGCCGTGGCGCGCGAGCAGCGCCAGCAACTCCTCCGAGCCATCGGTATTGTCGTTGGTGTAGATAAAGAAATGCTCGAAACCGATCGACAGGTGGTAGGCGAGCCATTCCAGCATGAACGGCCCTTCATTGCGCGCCAGCGCCATGATGCAGAAATCGCGGCGGGGCGATACATGGCCGCGCGCCAGCGCATGCAGGGCGTGCCCCGGCGGCACGCCCGATTCGTTCGCGCTTGGCAAAATCAGCATCTCGTCGGCCGCCGGCGAGATCAGCTGCCCGTTGGGTGAGACCGGGCCGCGGGTGGCGCGCCAGGCGACCAGTGCGGGCAGGTGGGTTTGGATCGAAGGGTCTTTTGGCAGCAGCTGCTTTAGCACAGCCAGCGCCTGCGGCTCATCCAGCAGGCGGCGCGACAGGTCGTTCAGTTCGTCAGGCGGCAGCAATCGCAGCAGCGCCTCGGCCAGCTCCGGGCGAACCCGTCCTTCCCGCAGGGTGGTGAAAAATTCGGCCTGCCTGATCCCGGCGCCGATGGCGGCGCCGAATTCATTGGCAAGACTGCGAAGCACGACGGTCACCGCCTCGGCGCCAATCGGCAGCAGGTGGAAGGCGGCGGCCAGCGAATTGCCCTGGCCGTCGAAATAGGGGGCGGGCTGGTCATCATCGAGCGTCAGGTAGCGGGCGCCGTTCAGCGGCTGCTTCAGCCGCACCACGCCGCGCATGGTGCTCCGCAGGATGCGCGCCGAGACGCCAATACCGGTGAGCGTATCGCCCGCAATATGGAAAGGCCGGCCATCCTGCAGCGCGAGCAGGCAGAGATGCGGGGCGGCCTCCGGCACGATCACGACCACGGCATGAGCCGTATCCAGGCTCTCTTGCGCGGCCAGTTCGGCGGCACCCGCCTCCACGCCTAAAAAGCGGCCCTGCGTGCTTTGCAGCCGGTAGTAAGAGACGGCGGTGCTGGCGGCCAGCGGCGGCGGCCCTTCGCCCGCCTTGGGCGCCGCATCGTCGGGCGGTGGCGCCACCTCGGCCTGCCTGGCGGATGGGGAAGGCGGCTCCGCGGCAGGCCGTTTGAACAGGGAGCGGAGCCACCCGTTGGATGCATCTTCGGTCATGGCTTGTGCGGATAGGATACCATGAGGCGCAAGTTACAGACTGCGTGGCTGCAAAGAAAGGTGCCGTGCTTGAACGCCCCGGCCGGTTCCCCGAGACTGTCGGCACCCCTGGGCCAAGCCGGCTGGAAGGATTTTGACTGATGGCGCATGCCGAAATCGACCGATTGCTTGGCATCATGGCCAGGCTGCGCGACCCCGCCGCCGGCTGCGCGTGGGACCGATCGCAGAGCTTTGCCACGATCGCCCCTTTTACGATCGAGGAGGCTTACGAGGTGGCGGACGCGATCGCCCGCCGCGATTTCCAGCAGCTACCTGACGAGCTGGGCGACCTTCTGTTCCAGGTGGTATTTTATGCCCGCCTCGCCGAGGAGGAGGGGCGTTTCGATTTTGCGGACGTCGCCCGGCGTATTTCCGACAAGATGGTGCGCCGCCACCCCCATGTTTTCGGCGCCCAGGCGGAGCGTGCGCCCGCCTTGCGCGGAGGCGACTGGGAAGCGGGCAAGGCGGCTGAGCGCCGGGCCCGCGCCGAGCATGGGGTTTTGGCAGGCATCCCCGTGGGACTACCCGCCCTGACACGCGCGGAAAAACTTTCCAAGCGGGCGGCCCGGGTGGGGTTCGACTGGCCCGATGTGGCGCGTGTTCTGGAAAAGCTGGAAGAGGAGATTGCCGAGCTGCGCGCCGAAATTGCGGGCGCCGACACCGGGCGCCTGGCCGATGAACTCGGCGACATGTTCTTCGTCATGGCCAATTTGGCACGTAAACTCGATCTCGATCCGGAAACCTGCCTGCGCGGGGCGAACGATAAGTTTGCCCGGCGTTTTGCTGGCGTGGAAATGATGCTGGCCGTCCAGGGGCGCACACCGGGGGATGCGACGCTGGAGGAAATGGAGGCGTGCTGGCAGGCGGTTAAGCGGGGCGAGGCGGGGGACTAGCGGCAGGACTCGCAGAGCTTGCGTCGCCGCTGAAAAGGTCTCGTCGCAACGATCCGATATGCCGTCCTTGGAAAGCTTCCCCGCATTGTGCTGCGCGCAAAGCGCGCTGCAGTCGGATCCATCCATCAGCGGGCAGAGCGATATCACGACGGAGGCGGCGGCCCTCGAAGCAGCGGCCGCAGATGTCGTCGCCGGCCGAGTTATTTCACATGATGCCCTGGTCCGTCGGCTCCGGTCATGGGGCAAGCCGGACGAATTGCCCTCGCCCGAGTAGGGCGCGTAATCTGGACGCTATCTGCAACGACGGACCTTTAAGGCATTCGGGCATACATCGGCCAGTTCAACCCGCTGGCCCGCAGGCTGGCCGTCCTATTGGTAGTGGCTGCCACGAGTTTCCGATCGTGCGCCCCTATACGCTAGGTTACCGACTCGAAAGCGATATTGTGATCATTCTACGCGTTCGCCACGGCGCCCGCCAAAGTGACGACTAGGGCGCCGTGTATTTGAACGGGATGCCAGCCTTGAAGCAAAATTTCTGTTTTCTTGCCCTTTGGGTGCTGATGTCACTGACAGGCATTGCAAGGGCGCAGCAGCATACAACGCTGGATGTCGAGCAGCCCGCCTTTGCGAGGATGCCCGTCTGGCTCGATTTCGAGACGGACAATCCATGCCTTGCCGTTCATTACAAGGGCGACTATGCGGACATAGCTCGCGTCCGCGCGGCCGCCGCGGTGGCGCTTGCCAAAACAGGATGACCAGGCCGGAATGAAGCCCATCGTTGAAGCACTTCGCAGCGATCGCACCGAGAACCGCATCGAGATTCTTAACCACCTGATCAACACCAAAGCCTGCCCCATCGAGGAGGCGCCCTGCCAGGAGATGCTGACTGCCAAAACCGACATCGAAACCCCCTGGGTATTGGAGCGCAAGGCGCTCGCGCTGCGATACTTTCATGCCCGCTTCCAGAAACATTTGTAATCGGTGTTGAGAGAGTGAGCCTTTTGCAGTTCGATCCTGAAAACTTCGAGAGCGCGATTGCCACCGCGCGCGCTGCGCTCGAGTGCGGCGACCATGCCGACGCCGCAGGGAGGTTTGCCGAACTGGCGCGCCGTTACCCGAAGCGGCCTGCCGGATTTCTTGGATTGGGGCAGGTTGCGCAGGCGCGCGGGGATTGGCAAGCAGCCGCGGATACGTTTACGGCGTGCATCGCACGCTTCCCGCAGCCGAATACCGCGGATTGGCGGTGTTCGCTCGCCTGGTCTGAGCTCCAGCTTGGACGCCCGGAGAGAGCGCTGGACGCGTTGCAACCCTTGCTCGAGACTGGCTCGATGAGCCGGAACCAGCACGCCCTGCTGGCGAGCACCTTTTTCGAACTGGAGCGGTGGCGGGAAGCGGCTGCTCACTGGGAGCACGCTTGTGCTGGTGGGGCGGAGCCGCCCCGGGCCGAGTGGATTATGCGGTACGCGGACACCCTCGTTCATCTGGGACGGTCGGGCGAGGCTAAGATACGGCTACGCGCCAGCTTCATTGCCGATCCATCGAGCCTTTTTCTGGTTCGCCGCTATCTCAATTTGCTGGGATGGCAGCACGACGACCGGCCGATGATTGACGAGGCGTTTGACTTGCTGAGTGCTGACGAACGGGCTGACACGAGGCTTGCATGCGCAGCTCTGGCATCGCGGATGAATGACATCGGGCGCGTGCAAAACTTTGTAGATGAGGCTTTGCCCCGGCTTGCGCTGGTGTCCGAATGTGCACGGGTGTTCGACCTGATCCCGCAGGCATTTGAGGGCTGGGCACGGACGTCTCGCTTGATCGCTCTGGAACAGCGCCTCGATGGCGTAACAGATGCCGACAGTACGCAGCAGGCTGAGCAGGCTTACGTGTTGCGCATGCGGATTAAGCTGGCATTGCGGGACCACCCTGCATTCCTCCGTCTTCAAGGCACGAATCCAGACCGATCTGAGCCGCGCCGCCGTCGATATGCGCGGCTGGCCGAAATCTTGGTCCGACGGCCGTTTCCTGATCACAATGCCGAAAAGATTTTCGGGGTGGGTCTGCCAAAAACCGGCACCACATCCCTGCATGTGGCATTGGGCGAACTCGGGTTTTTATCGGCGCATTATACGAACGATTTTACCGGCGAGGTGCTGACCTTCGAAGATTATTTCTTGTTTGAGGCACTGACCGACGAACCTGCCTGTTTGCTGTTTGAATCAAGTCTGCAGATCTTTCCGGCAAGCCGATTTATTTATACAACCCGTCCGCTTGACGATTGGATAGCAAGCCTCAATCGGCATCACCAGAGATTCTTGGGAACCTCGGATTTGCCGTCGCTGCTGGCCTCGGCGACTGGCCCCTCCAAGTTTCGCTACGGTTCCGCGCGGGCCGCGTTCGCAGTCCCGTTGCTCTATCGCCACGCCAGCGCGCGTGAAGCGAGGGCAGCATTCGAGACTCGGCTATTCGACTTTTTTTCAGGCGAGCGGCGCAGCCGGTTGCTGGTGCTCGACCTATTTTCCGGGGATGGCTGGCCACAGCTTTGTGCCTTCCTGGGGCGCGACATACCGCAAACACCATTCCCCCGTGAGAATGTGGCGGTGCGATGATCGCTTTCCATCGCGGTCAAAACAGGCGGCCGGGCGCATAGCACATCTATAGCACAAGCGTCATGAAAATCGTTCCGGGCGGTGTAGGGCCATAGTAAGGCGCGGATTTCGCGAACACCAGGGATTCATACAGGGCGATTGCGGCGCCCATCGATGGCAGCGTATCCAGCACCATTTCACGATAGCCGATGCGCCGGGCCTCGTGGATGACCGCTTCGGCCAAATGGCGTCCCAAACCTGAACCACGTGCCTCTGGCGCCAGGAACAACCGCTTCATCTCGCATCGCCCGTGCGGCGCCAAAGGCCGCAAACCTACGCAGCCGAGCGGGCTGCCATCGCCGCCTTGCGCCAGCAGCAGCGCACCCCTTGGCGGCGCGTATGGGCCGGGCAGGCTCGCCATTTCGGAGACAAAATCCTGATACCCCGGATCGATCGGAAGCCCTTCCGCATAAAGCCGGAAAAGCGCTGCCACGGCGACAAAATCTTCGGCGGTCTGTGCAGGTTCGATACAAATACCTCCCGCCATCATATCACACCGAAAACCCAGCCGGTCAACGCATGGCGAGCCAGGCCCGCGCCAGGCCCCCTACCGCCAGCACCAGCAAGGCAACGTTGCAGAACAGCCCTATCATCATCCCCACTAGCCGCCTACCGGGGTCGGCCATGTAGGCGCGCATATACAAAATCCGCCCGACCACCCAAACAACGCCGATAGCCGGTACCACCTGAACAAAGGTCAGCGGAAACAGGGTGGCCACCCAGAATAGCGGGAAGGTAATCCCCATCTGCTCCAGCGTATTCATCTGCACCCGATAGGCCCGCTCGAATTCCGGATGGCCCATGCAGGCCGGCGCCTTGATGCCGTGCTTGCCGCGCATCGCACCCACTCTGAACATGGTAAAGAAATAGAATAGCGTCATCATAATGATCACGCCGCCCCCCATCAAAACCCCAAAACCGTTGATCACGCGCACTCCCACGTTTGACAATGAAGCAGAAAGAAATAGCCTTCCTTTTTTGAAGAGAAGGCCTGCTTGCCTAGCTCAGCGCATGCCGCAGATCGGCGATCAGATCGTCCGGGTGCTCCACACCGATCGAAATCCGCACCAGATTATCCAGCAGCCCGAATTTAATCTTCCGCGCCGCCGGTACCGCGATATGGGTCATCGCGGCAGGGTGTGAGGCCAAACTCTCCGTGCCGCCAAGGCTCACCGCCAGTTTGATCAGCGACAGCCGATCAAGAAACTCGAACGCTTCCTTCTCGCCGCCCTTCACATACACACTGATGGTCGAGCCAGGCCCGCTGCACTGGCGCGCATACAGATCGTATTCGCGTGAGCCCTTCGAGAGATGCCCCAAAAAACCCACCCGCTCGATCGACGGATGATTGGCCAGAAAATCCGCGACCTTTCCGGCATTCTCGCCGGCGCGCGTCATCCGCAATTCCAGCGTTTCCAGGCTGCGCATCAGCAGCCACCCGGTATGCGGGTCGCTCATGGTCCCCAGCGCACTGCGCATCGAGCGTATGGGCTTGAGCGCCTGTCGCGACCCAAGCACCGCGCCGGCGACCACATCGCTGTGCCCGCCTACATATTTGGTGAGGGAATACACCACCATATCGGCCCCGTGGTTCAGCGGCGACTGCCAAAGCGGGCCCAGAAAAGTGTTGTCCACGATCACCGCCGGCTTGCCGCCCGGCTGGCCCTCCAGCGTCGACGCCAGCGCCGCGCAATAGGCGATATCAACCAAATCGTTGGTCGGGTTGGCGGGCGTTTCGATCATGAAGGCGGCTATCCGTCCGCCGGGTTTCACGGCGGCCTGCGCCTCGGCAAGGCGTGAAGCGATCTGCTCGGCCTCCATATTGCCAGCGAACTCGAAACCCTGAATGCCGAATTGCGGCAGAACCTTCATCAGCAGCGTTTCGGTGCCGCCATAGATGGGCGCATTGAAAAACACCACGTCGCCGGGGCGCGCCACGCTCAGCAGCGCGGTTGCGATGGCCGCCATGCCGCTCGCAAATACCAGGGCCGCCTCGGCCCCCTCCCACACCGTCAGCCGATCTTCCAAAATCTCCAGATCCGGGTTGTTGAATCGCGAATAGATCAGGCCCGGCTGCTCGTTCTCCCGCAATTCGCGCAAACCCGCCACGAGCTCGAAAAACGCCTTGCCGTGCTGGGCGGAGCGGAAAACAAATGTGGATGTCTGGAAAATCGGCACTTTCACCGACCCTTCCGACAAGGCCGGATCGTAGCCGAACCCCATCATCAGGGTTTCCGGATGCAGCACCTGGCCGCCCAGCGTCCGCTTATGGTGGTTCATGACTGCCTCGTCTCCTTATGTGTTTTGGGAAGCATGGTCTTTTCTGAAGGCAAGAGCCATTGGCGCTGCTTGTCTTCACGAGAGACCATGCTTTCGGCGACCGCCGACCGCCTTGTCCGGCCCTTCAAGCGGGCTCTGTCGCGATCTCGCCCGATAAAGCTGCCACGTCGTTAGGTCGCAGCAGGTGTAACGCGAACGGCGCCGTGCGTCCGCGCAAGCTTGCCATCTCCATTCGGTGCGGAAAAGCCTCACCTGACACGACAAACACATCATTGGATACCGCGGCCGCCGCGTCCTGGTCGCGGGCGTATTCCTGCAGGCGGTGCGCCAGGTTCACCGTGTCGCCAAGGGCGGTGAACGCCACATGGCCGCCGAAACCGAGCTCGCCCACAATCGCTCGGCCGCAATGCAGCCCGATGCCATAGCGCAGGCTCTCGCCGGTCTCCTGCCCGAACAAAGGTGTCAGTTCCGCGAGACTCGCCTCCAGCGCGGCAAGCGCCGCCAGCGCCTGGCGGCAGGCGGTGGCAGGATCGGCCTCCAGCCCGAACAGCGAGAGCAGCCCATCGCCCAAGAATTGGACGGGAGCCCCGCCATTCTCAACGGTGACGCGGGTGACGATCGCAATGAACCGCCCCACCAGGAACACGCTGTCGAACGGCATCCGCCGTTCCGTCAACCGCGTGGAGCCGCGCAGATCGACGAACATTACGGCCAGGAACCGCTCGTCACCGGGGATTCGCGTCGCGCGGCCCAGCACAAATTCGCCCGCTACCTCCGGCGGGATCAGCGGGGCCACCGAAAGGTCGCAACCCGGCCGCAACTGGCAGGCCAGCCGCACCGCATCCGGTTCGGCACCGATCATCCGCAGCACCGCGCGCTCATGCGCGGCGGGCGCCGGCAAGGCGGCGGCCGACCACAGGATGCGCACCCGGCAGGTGGAACAGCGGCCCCTTCCGCCACACACGCTGGCATGGGCGATCCCCCCGCGCCGGCTCGCCTCGAGCACGGAAAGCCCAGCTGGCACATGGAGGCGCCGGTTTCCGGGATAATGCAGGATCATGCCCGCCCGTCGCCGCTCCGCCTGCACGCGCACGCCCCGCGCAGCCAGGGCAAGCGCGATCAGCAGCGCGTAGCCGATCAGCACATCGTTGCGCAGCCGGGCGAGATTGGCCTTCTGCGCCGGCGTTCCTGTCACCTTCGGAGATAGATAGTGAAGTCGGTAGCCGGGCATTTCGATCCGGCGCTCCACCTCGCGCACGCCGTCGGCGAAGCCGAGCAGCGCCAGCACCGGCACCAGCACGGCCCCGACCAGAAGCACCGCCTGCCAACGCGGGAACCACCGGCGCAAACGCAGCAGATAGGCGAACCCGATACAGGCATGGGTCCAGGCCATGATCAGCACCGCCAACTGCATATATCCCCAGGCAGGCTCGGCTACCCACAGGGCGAACAGCTCCGCCACATAATCCTTGTCGAGCCCATGGAGCGCCAGCGCGCCACGCGTGACGGCGATATGGTTCGCCAGCATCGCCGGCACGCAGAGCCCGAGAATAAGCTGCCAGATTTCCGGCGGCCGCCACCCGACATGGCGCCGCTGGTAGAGCGCCCAGACGCCCAGCCCCGCATGCACCAGCAGCGCGCCATACAGGGTGGCGGTGCCAGCTGGCCCCTGCCAGACGAATTTCTGGATCGCCAGCACATAGTCGGCCGCGTCCACCGAGATGATCAGCGCCGCGTGGTCCAGCAGATGCGTCAGCACATAGGCGAACAGGATCACGCCCGTCGCCAGCCGCACACGGCGCAGTTGCGACCCAAGAAACCAGGGCTGTCGCGCATGAGGCGCGGCGTGCGATGATCTCGGTGGCATATTTAACCTACTACCATGCCGCCTCGCCCCGAGGAGTCCATTTTCGTGCCGCCGCCGACCGCCGATCTCAAGAATGCCGATAGCTTCGATCGCGCGGAAATGGCCGCGCGCCTGATGCGCCACCCGATTCTTCGCCCGCTGGACCGGCCAGCCCTCGAAGCCCTCCTCGCATACGCCCAGGTCCGACAGCTGCGTGCGCGGACAAAATTGTTTGCCGCGGGGGATGCAGGCAGCGCGCTCTATCTGGTGATCTACGGCTGGATCAAGCTGTCCCGCCCCGGCGAGGGTGGCCGTGATATCGTGCTGGAACTCGCGGGCCCAGGCAGCCTGTTCGGCGAACTCGCGGTTCTGTGCGCGTCGCCGCGGGCAGCCGACGCAGTGGCACTCTCCGCCTGCCGCCTGCTTGCGATCGATGCCCGCGCCCTGATTGCGGCCTTGCGGGCGCATCCGGAAGCGTTGCTCGGCGTCGTGCGCCTGCTTGGTGAGCGCCTGGCCCGCACCACCGCGCAGATGGCCGATTCTCTGGTACCGGCGGAACCCCGCCTGGCCCGTGCGCTGCTCCGCCTGGCGGCGCTCGATCCCAAATCCAGCCGGACCGGGCTGCTGATCGATCTTGGGTTGTCGCAGGGCGATCTCGGCGAGCTTACCGGCATGGCGCGCGAAAGCATCAACAAGCTGCTCTCGGCCTGGCGTGATCAGGGTTTTGTGACGCTGAAGGGGCGAACCGTGACACTGCTGGACCTGCCGGCGTTACGAGCGATCGCGGAGATGGAGGCGTAGGCGATGCGTGCCCATGGCTGGGGCATGGGCCACCCCCATCGCCCGAGCGCGATACGGGCTACGCCAGTCGCTCCGTGGCTGGCATAAGGCGGCCTTATGCTCATAACGCTCACCAATGCCACCATTGTTCTGCCGGACGACATCGTCCGGGGTTCCTTGCTCATCGCGGGGGGAGACATCGCCGAGATCCAGCCGGGGCGCAGCGCGGCGCCTGGCGGCATCGACCTGGAGGGCGACTTCCTCATCCCCGGCGCCATCGACCTGCATACCGACAATCTGGAGCGCCAGGTCGAACCACGCACCGGCGTTCGCTGGCCATCACGCTCCGCCTTTCTCGCCCATGATGCCGTGTGCGCCGCCGCGGGCATCACCACCGTGCTCGACTCGCTCTGCGTCGGCGATCTCGGCTTCGAGGAAGATCGCCCGCGCACCTGCAATGATGGTGTCGCCGATCTCGATGCGCTGTCCGCCATCGGGCTGCTGAAATGCGACCATCGCCTGCACTTGCGCTGCGAACTGCCCGCGATCGGCATGATCGAGCAGCTTGAGGGCCTGATCGATCACAAGGCCCTCGCCTTTGTCAGCCTGATGGATCACACCCCAGGCACGGGCCAGTATGCCGACATTCCGCGCTACCGCCGCATGCGCCTGCGCGATGGCGCGGCACAGGAGGAAATCGACCGCCGGATCGCCGAGCTGATCGCGCAAAGCACCCGGCTGCGCGGCCCAAACCGGCGCGCGGTGCTCGACTTGGTCAGGCGCACAGACGCGGCGGTGGCCAGCCACGACGACCGCACCGAAGCCGAGATTCTGGAAAACCTTGGCGACGGCATCGCGATCAGCGAATTCCCGGTGAGCATGGAAGCAGCCGCCGCTGCCCGTCGGGCTGGCATGCAGATCATCGCGGGCGCCCCCAACCTGGTGCGCGGCGGCTCCCATACCGGCAACGTCGCGGTGCGCGACCTGCTGCGGGCCGAGCTGGTCGATGCCCTGGCCTCGGACTACGTGCCCGTCAGCCTCATTCACGCCGCGTTCCTGGCCGCCTGGCCAGGAGGCCTGCCGCTTTCGCACGCGATCGCCCTGGTCACCGCCGCGCCGGCACAGATGATCGGGCTGGCGGATCGCGGCCGCATCGCCTCAGGGCTTCGGGCCGATCTGGTGCGGGTGCGGCTGCACGACGGCATCCCCGTGATACGCGAGGTTTTTCGCGCCGGTATCCGCGTCGCTTGACGGCCCCGCCCACCCTGCGCGCGGCCCTCTACTGGGTGCCTTCCCAAAGCGACACGCTGCTTACCGCCGGCAACATTTGGCTTGGCCGCGACCCGGAGCATGCAGTCGCGCTGACACAGCCCGCCATAGAAAACATCGCCGAGATCACCGCTTCGCCCCGAGTTTACGGGTTTCATGCCACGCTGCGGCCGCCAATGCGCCTGGCAACGGGGTGGCCCGAATTCCTTGCCGCAGCGGCTTTGATCGCCCGGTGGATCGAGCCTTTTGATCTGCCGCCGCTGGCGGTCACCGATCTAGGCGGCTTTTTGGCCCTGCGCGAGACTTCCCCCTGCGCCGCGCTTCAAGCCCTTGCCGATGCCTGCGTGGTCGGCACCGACCGCCACCGCCTCGCCGCCTCGCCGGCAGAGCTGGCACGGCGCCGCGCCGCGGGCCTCACGGCGGCGCAGGAGGAACTGCTGCTCCGCTGGGGCTATCCGTATGTCATGGGCTGCTGGCGGTTCCACATGACGCTCTCGCGCCGCCTCGGTGCGCCGGAGATGGCGCGGCTTCGCGCGCCGGCGGAGGCACATTTTGCGTCGGCTTTGAAGGTTCCACGCAAGGTCAGCGAAATCGCCCTGTTCACCCAGCGCGGTGACGACCCGTTCCTGATCGCGGAACGGCTGAAGCTGGGCGCCTGAGCGGGGAGGCCATTCTTTCAGCCGCGGCGCCAGAGAGTATCTTTGTCCACCACCGCCATGCCGATCGGCATCAGGCTGATCCCGGCCAGCTTCAGGTGCTGGACCGCGAAAGGGATCCCGATGATGGTGACGGCGCAGGCGATGGCCGACATCACATGGCCGATCGCCAGCCAGATGCCGAACATCACCAGCCAGATGATATTGCCGACGAATCCGAGCGGCCCGGTGCCGATATCCTCCCGGCCGGTGAGGTCAGCGCGGTTCACCGCCTCCCTTCCGAACGGCCAGAGGGAGAACAGCGCGATATTGAAACAGGCCCTGGCCCAAGGCAGGCCCACGATGGAGACCGCCGCGATCAGGCCGACGACGAACCAGGCAAAGGCCATCACGCAGCCGCCGAACACCACCCAGATCACGTTCAGAATGAAAGCCATGCAGCCCTCCCGCCGGGATCGTGCCCCAGGGCGGAAAGCTTAACTCATTACGGGCGGATTGCTAATCCATCGCCTTCAAGCGGGTGCGGTGGATGATATAGATTGCAACGACCATCACGCTGATCAGCACGGCCAGCACGCCGAGTTCCATCATCGAGGCCCGAAAAAGCTTTTCGCTGGCATCGGTCATGCCGCCCGCGTTGGCGCTCTCCGAGGATTGCAGCGTGATCACCAAGACACGCCTGATGCTGGCGATCAGCCCCACCACCAGGAACGGCTCGCAGGTCAGCCCACCGGTGCGCATGGAGGCCCGCACGGTGTGGAGGATCTCCACCAGCATCAGCGCGAACAACAGGCGGTCGATGACGCGCAGAATCCCGTGCTCGGCCGACCAGTTCGCAACCGCCTCCCAAAGCGCCATGGCCGAGGCGCCGAGCGCCAGCAGCGCCGCCAGCGCGATCAGCAGGCCGAGCGCCACATAGGCCGCATGTTCCAACCACAAAAAGCCGGCCGCGGCCGTGCCCACCCATGGCTGGTCTGCCAGTTCCTCGGCCGCGACGGGATCCGGGTGCGCGTTGACTTTGGTCATGAGTGTCACTCCGTGTCGCACCGCCCCCGCGCAAGAGGCTGGCCGCCACCAAAAATTAACCGGCCGTCGCGAAACCTGAGCGGGCCAGCGCGGTTTCACACGCGGTTATAAGTCACAGTCAAGGGAGCGCCCGCCAATGAAAACGCCAAGACCGTGGCTGGCAGCCTGTGCGGCGACCCTTGCCGCAGGCGTCGCCCTGCCCGCTTTGGCCTCGCAGGCCCGCGCCGCGGCAACGGCGTCCGATTCCGCCCTGATCGCCCGCGGCAAATACCTGGCGACGGCCGGCGATTGCGCCGCGTGCCATACGGAGGGCGGACACCAGCAATTCGCCGGCGGACTCTACATGGATACGCCGTTCGGCCCGATCTCCACCCCCAATATCACGCCCGATAAAAACACCGGCATCGGCAATATCACCGACGACCAATTTTACCGCGTGTTTCACGCAGGCATCGGGATGAAGGGCGAGCCGCTATACCCGGTAATGCCGTATCCCTGGTATACCAAGGTCACGCGAGACGATGCGCTGGCCATCAAAGCCTATCTATTTTCGTTGCAGCCTGTGCATGCGCCGCGCAAGCCGCTCAAGCTGATTTTCCCGTTCAATATCCGCGACGCGCTCTATGCCTGGCAGGCAGTGTTCTTCAAGGAAGGCACGTTCAAGCCGAACCCCTCGCTGTCGCCGCAAGAAAACCGTGGGGCCTATCTCGTGCAAGGGCTCGAGCATTGCGGCGAATGCCATAATGGCAACAATTTGCTCGGCGATACGTCCTGGGCGCAGAATTTGCGCGGCGGCCCGATCGACAATTGGTATGCGCCGAACATCACCTCCGACAAGAGGGAGGGGATCGGCAAATACACGGACGATCAGATTTTTACGTATCTGAAAACCGGCTCGGCGCCCGGCATCGGCGTGGTGGTGGGCCCGATGTCGCAGACCATGCACGAATCGCTACGCAAGCTGACCGATGACGATCTGCATGACATCGTGGCGTATCTGAAATCCACGCCGCCGAAGGAGGGGTTCAAAAAGACCGAGCCTGCCTCGAACGGCGGCATGGTAAGGGTCGATGCAACCGCTTACCTTAATTATTGTGCCTCGTGCCATGGCCAGACAGGCAAGGGACTCGGCGATTCGGTGCCGAGCCTCGCCGGTAACGGCGCGGTCACCGCAGGCGGCCCGGAAACCGTGATACGGGTCATCCTCGGCGGCATCGATGCGCAGACCAGCTACTCCGCGATGCCGGCGATCGGCGTGCGCATGACCGATCAGGAGGTGGCGGACGCCACCAACTACGTGCGCGAGGCCTGGGGCAATGGCGCACCTGCCAATGCGGGCCCCGGTTTAGTCGGCACGCTCCGGAAGGATACGCAAACAACCCTGGCGTTCAACGCACCAGGCGGCTGCCCGAAAATCGCCGACCAGGCGACCGCAAGCGTGATCGGCTCGCCGAAGGTGCAGGGCATATTGAAATCCACGACGGAAGAGAACCTGCTGCAGAACGCCGACGAATTGATCGGCATGGTGAGGGTGGGCGCGCCCAAGGCCGACCAGTCGGCCATCATCAACAGTCTGACGCTCGGTTACTGCCCGGTCGTCGCGGCCGACAAGACCCGCCCGACGCAGGCGCAAAAATCCGAGCTTCTGGATGAGTTCGCCGAACGCATCTATACCCAAATCGCCTCGAACGGCCGGGACTGAATTACTCGTGCAATGCCACCGGCATTTGCACCCCAATTCACTCACTGTAGTGCCCTTAGCAACTCCTGCTCCGGCCCTCCCCGCGAGGGGGGAGGAAGAGAGTTATAACTCGGCTTGTCGCTAGAGCATTTTCCGATCGCGTCGGGTTAGTGCAGTCGTTCGGAAAATGCTCTAGCTCTGTGTTTTGGCGAGCATCTTTATCCGACGGGTAACCCCGTGCGGTCGGATGATGCTCTAGTGTCCCGATCCCGAAGTTCATTGGATTGAAACACGGTCGGAATCGGAACACTAGCGCTTGGTCGTCAGTGGCCTGCCTTTCTCCTGGGCCCGCCGTGAAGAACGGCGAAGTTCGGGGGCAGGACGCTAGTCCCGCCGCTGCACTGGCAGCGGCACCCAGCGGAGGCCGTCTGAGCCCTGGACCAACAACAGCACTGATTTGCGGCCACCCTGGCGGGCCTCTTCGATGCGATTCTGCATGTCGGCCGGCGTGGTCACAGCCGCCTGCTGCACTTCCACCACCACGTCGCCTGGCTTCAAGCCGTGATCGGCAGCGGTGCCCTCCGGCGCCACGTCGGTGATCACGATGCCTTTCTGGCCGGAATCGATCTTGTATTTGGTGCGCGTGGCGTCGGTAAGTGGCGCGAGCTTCATGCCCAGAGCCGAGAAATCGACCGATGGATTGGCGGGCGCCTTGTGCGGTGGCGGCGCAGCGGCAACCGTCTTGGTGTCTTCCGGCATTTCGGCGACGACCACTTGCAGGGTCAGGCGCTTGCCGCCACGCCAGATATCGACCGGCACCTGCTTGTCGATCGGGGTTTCCGCCACCACCCGCGGCAGGGTGCGCATTTCTTTCAGGGGCGCGCCGTTGAAGGTGAGGATAATGTCGCCGTTCTGGATATGGGCCCTGTCAGCCGGGCCATCGTGGTTGACGCCGGCGACCAGAGCGCCATCGGCCTCATGCAGGCCTAGGCTCTCCGCGATATCGGGCGTGACCTGCTGAATACGCACACCGAGCCAGCCGCGGCGGGGGCGGCCATAGTGGCGCAATTGGTCCACCACCAGTTTCGCGTCGTCAGACGGGATCGAGAAGCCGATGCCGATCGAGCCGCCCGAAGGCGAGTAGATGGCAGTGTTGATGCCCACCACCTCTCCGGCCATGTTGAATAGCGGGCCGCCGGAATTGCCTCGATTGATCGCGGCGTCGGTCTGGATGAAGTCGTCGTAGGGGCCCTGCTGGATATCGCGGCCGCGGGCGGAAATGATGCCGGCAGTGACCGTGCCGCCAAGGCCGAACGGGTTGCCGATCGCCAGCACCCAGTCACCTACCCGGCTGACGTCGCTATCCCCAAAATGCACGGCGGGCAATTTCTTGTCGGCATGCACCTGGAGCACCGCCACGTCCTCATGGTCGTCGCGGCCGATCAGGGTCGCCTTCAGCATCGTATTGTCCTGAAGGGTTACGGTGATTTCATCGGCACCCTCGATCACGTGATTGTTCGTGACGATAATGCCCGAGGGATCGATGATGAAGCCAGAGCCCAGTGACTGCATGCGGTGCGGGTGGCCCGGGGGCATGGCCTGGCCACCCTGGTCCCCACCTTGCTCACCGCCCTGATCCTCGTCCTGCCCGTTATCCTCGTTGTCGCCATTATCGCCACTGCCACCCGGATGGCCATGGCGGTTCATAAAGTCCTTGAAAAATTGCTCGAAGGGGAGCCGGGCGGAAACACCGGCATTTCTGGGCCGCGATCGCTGTCGGCGGTCTTGATGTTCTGGGTCGAGCTGATGTTGACCACCGCCGGCAGCAGGTTCTGCGCCAAATCCGCAAACCCGTCCGGCGTGCCCCGCGCGAAGGTGGCGGCGGGGATGACCAGGGCGGTTGCAAGTGCCATGGCTGGGAGGCGTGGGAGGCGCATCGCACTATCCTTTTTCTGCGGACAAATGTGCTCACGCCCGGCAGGTGAGAGCAAGATGGGCGGTAGGTTGGTCTCCGGTAGGGGGTGGCGCGCGAGTTGCCGGTACACCCGCGCGCCTCTCACCGAGTTTATTGTGGCTTGGGCAGGCCCTGCATGAGTCTCAGAAAATCATCCTGCGGCGAAAGCACCAAGCGCGATTTGCCGGTGGCGAAGGCCTCCTTGTAGGCCTGCAAAGTCCGCCAGGTCGCGAAGAATTGCGGGTCGCGCTGGAATGCGTCGGCATAGATCGCGATGGCCTGCGCCTCGCCCTCGCCGCGGAGTTTTTCGGCGTCGGCGCGCGCCTGGGCCAGCAGCACGGTTTTCTGGCGGTCGGCATCGGCGCGGATTTTGGCAGACGCCTCGGCCCCCTCGGCGCGGGCCTGCGCTGCGACGCGCTTCCGCTCCGACTGCATGCGCTGGAGGATCGCCTCGGTATTCTCCTCTGGCAGGTCGGCGCGGCGGATGCGCACATCCACCACTTTGACGCCAAACCCCTTCATCTCATCATTCACCTGGTCGCGGATCGAGGCCATGATGCGGTCACGTTGCGCCGAGAGAACGTTCAGCAGGGTTTCGCTGCCCAGCACGCGTCGCAGGCTCGACGTTACCACCGAGTTCAGGCGGGCGCGTATGCCATCCTCAGTGGGGCCCACCGACTGATAATATTCAAGCGGGTTGGTGATCCGATACCGGGTAAAACTGTCCACGATCAGGCGGCGCTGGTCGCCGAGGATCACCTCCTCCTGCGGCGAATCGTAGTCCAGCAGCCGCCGGTCGAACGGAATTGCCGTCTGCACAAACGGAATTTTGGCGTGCAGGCCAGGATCCTCGATCACCCGCACCGGCTGGCCGAGTTGGGTCACCAGCACCATTTCGGTCTGCTGCACGGTGAAGAAGCTGAGATCGGTGATCACCAGAACCACGACCAGCACCGCCAAAAGCGCGATCAGGATGCGGTTCATTTCGCATCTCCCTGATCGCCGGCATGGTTCAGCTGCAGCATCGACAGCAGGCCGCGCAATTTGTCGTCTACCACCACCGAAGGCGTGGTGCGCAGCACATCCTCCATCGTTTCGATATACAGACGTTTTAGCGTCACGTCCTTGGCCTGCACATAGGCGGCATAGACGCTGAGGAAGCGCTGCGCCTCGCCTTTGGCGGTAGCGACGGCCGCTTGCTTGGCGCCGTTGGCCTGGGCGTCGATGGCGGCGGCATCGCCGCGGGCGCGTGGCACGATATCGTTGGCGTAGGATTGAGCGTCGTTGCGCGCCGTATCCGCGTCGGTATTGGCGCGCTGCACGTCCCTAAAAGCTTCGATCACGTCGGCGGGGGGATCGACTTTCTGGAGCTGCACCTGCGTGATCTCCACGCCCGTTTTGTACTGGTCGAGAATGGCTTGCGTGCCGGCGGTAACGGCCTGCTCGATCGCGGCGCGGCCGCCCGTGAGGGCCGACTGGATGTCAGTATGACCGACCACCTGGCGCAGCACGCTTTCGGCCGCCGCCTTCACCGTATCGGCCGGGTTGCGGGTGTTAAAAGCGTAATCGGAGGCGTTCGAGATGCGCCAGAAGACGCTCGCGTTGATATCGACGATGTTCTCATCGCCCGTGAGCATCAAACTCTCCTCGGCGAGATCGCGTGAGGGCACAAAGGCGCGGGAGGGTTCGCCGCGGCCATCGGGACTGCGTGGCGACAGATCGATCTCGTCCGCATTGCTCCGAAAGCCGATCTCAACTCGGTTGATGCGGGTTACCGGCAGCAGCAGAACGGTGCTGATCGGCCAGGGCGCGTGGTAGTTCAGCCCGGGGGGCGTACTGCCGACATAGGCGCCGAAGCGGAGCACCAGCCCCTGCTCGTCGGGCTCCACGCGATAGATGCCGGTGGCGAGCCAGATCAGGGCAATCAGCACGGCGCCCAGGGCGAAGCCGAGATTCATGAGGCTGCTGCCGCCGCCCGCCACGCGGCGCAGCACGCGGCGGATTTCCTCCATCACGCGTTCAAGGTCGGGCGGCAGCGGGCCGTTTGGGCCGGAGGGGCGGCGTGCGTTGTTGCCGCCTATGTTCCAAGGGTTCTGATCGGATGGCATTTTTGGGGGAAATCCAACTCCAGGGGGCCGGCTTGTGGAGGCGCATTGGACTGCGCTTGCCGCTTCGCCATATGCCGGCACTGCGCGCAACATGGACCCGGCCCCCCGCTTTGGAAAGTGACGCGCTTCGAACGGAGACAGGACGCCATGGCGGACGATGCGGCGGGACACCAACAGACATTGATGCGGGCGCTGCGGGCGGTCGCGGCGCCGGGGGGAAGCACGGACCTGGTCACCGCCGGGCTGGTGGAAAGCCTGACCGTGAAGGATGGGCTGGTTCACCTGGCGCTGCGGACGGATCGCATCCGGCTGCGGGAGATGGAGGCGGCCGGAGAGGCGGCGGCGCGGGCGCTCAGGCAGCAGCCTGGCGTGCTGAACGCCACGGTTGTTCTCACCGCTCACCGGGCCGAGCCGCCGCCGCCAGCTCCGAAACCGGGCCCACATGGGGAAAACCCGGGCGGCGAGAAATTCTTGCAAAGTGTAAAGCGGGTGATCGCGGTCGCTTCGGGCAAGGGCGGCGTAGGCAAATCGACGCTCGCGGTGAATTTGGCGATCGGGCTGTCGCAGCTTGGCCTGCGCGTCGGGCTGATCGACGCGGATATCCATGGCCCCAGCCTCGCGCGGATGCTTGGGGTCGATACAAAGCCCGAGGTGATCGGCAAGCTTATGCAGCCGATCGAGGTTTTTGGGGTGCGCGCGATGTCGATGGCGTTTCTGGTGCCGGAGGATCAGGCGATGATCTGGCGCGGGCCGATGGTGATGGGCGCGCTGCAGCAGATGCTTGGGCAGACGGATTGGGGCCCGCTTGACGCGATGGTGGTGGATTTGCCGCCCGGCACCGGCGACGCGCAGCTGACGCTGAGCCAGCGGGTGCGGGTGGATGGCGCGGTGATCGTTTCCACGCCGCAGGATATTGCGCTGATCGACGCAAGGCGGGGGGTAGCGATGTTCAACAAGGTAGGGGTGCGGGTGCTCGGGGTGGTGGAGAATATGAGCTTCTTCGCCTGCCCCCATTGCGGGCATGAGGCCCATGTGTTCGGCCATGGGGGCGCCCGGACAGAGGCGGCCAGGCTTGGTGTGCCCTTCCTGGGCGAGGTGCCGCTGCTGCTGGATGTGCGCGAGGCCGGCGATAGCGGACGCCCCCTGCTGATGTCCGCCCCCGAAAGCGCCGGCGCCTTGGCCTTTTCCGCCATCGCAAGACGCGTCTGGGAAAGCGTAGGCACCTAAAAAAGAGCGCCGTGGGGTTTTGGGGGGGCAAGGCCTCTACTCCCACAGCCTTACTTTTACCCACCGCGACGCCATGTGCTGCGCGCGGATTTTCAGAAAGGAAGATGTTCGATGCGGATCACCATGGCATGCATGCTGGCGGGGATTTCGTTGGCTGCGGAGCCGGCTTTCGCCTCGCTTCAGCCGGGCGCCAAGGCGCCGGATTTTTCCACGATGGCGACGCTGGGCGGCAAGGAGTTTTCCTTCAGCCTGGCCGACGCGCTGAAGAAGGGGCCGGTGGTGCTGTATTTTTATCCGGCGGCTTTCACCCCCGGCTGCACGGAGGAAGCCCATGAATTCGCCGAGGCGGTGCCGAAATTTGCCGCCCTGCATGCCACGGTAATCGGCGTTTCGATGGACGGCATTCAGAAGCTCGACAAATTTTCGGTTCAGGAGTGCCGCAGCGCTTTCCCCGTGGCTTCGGACAAAAGCGGCAAGATCAGCTCATCCTACGATGCGGTGCTGAGCGGGATGCTCGGTTATGCCAGCCGGACGAGTTACGTGATCGCGCCGACCGGGCAGATTCTTTACGCTTATAGCGCGATGGACCCGAGCGGCCATGTGGGCAACACGTTGAAGGCGGTGGCCGACTGGGATTCGACGCACAAATAGAGCACGATCCGGTTGCGAGATATTTTCGTTTCCTTAGAGGTTGCTGGCCTAACGGTTTGAGTGAGCGTCGTACACCCGTGCGCGGCGCCATTCGGAGCGAAAATTGGCCAACGATCCGTGCGGTCTTGTTCCGGACACCGGCATCCCCGCCGGTCTGCCGATGCCCCATCAGCACGCCGTATACCATGTCGTCGGCCGTATCCGGCACCGGCTGCGCCCAAAAACGGTGCACGCCCACCTCGCCCCGGATACGACGGGTGGGGCCGGTTGCGAGAAGCATTATGTCGGGACTGCGGTGGTGCGGACGCCACTGCTACCATCGGGCGCGGGGGCGGGTCTGCTGGGCGGGGCAAGCCTTGCGGCGGCTGGTGGGCTGGGCTTTGTGTTCGGCCAATCCACGCCGCACGGCAGGAAAACCATCCACAAGCCGCCGGCCAACGGCAAAGACGGCACTCCGGTGCCGGAGCCTTCGAGCGCCCTTGTGTTTCTGTCGGCCGCCGTAATCGCCTTGGCCGCACGACGCCTTGGCGTTCGCGCCCGAGGCAGGCAGCTGGCCACGGCGGCAAGCGCGAAGACCCGTGAGCAAACAAAAGTCCCCGTCAAACTCTCACTTTGCATGTTCTTCAGCGGCACATATGTCCGCAATGGGTCGAAGGCGTCCAATCATAATAAGCCAGACGACGACCGGTTACTGCAAACACCCGCTCTTAGCCCGCCCGGCCTCCCAGCCAATCTCAGTCGTTCAGCTGGCGCTGTTACGGGCCGTTTTGCAGGCGCCGCGACCCGGGCCAAGCTGCGCGTGCCCCAATCGTCGCGGGAAGTTGAGCACGATTAGGGAACGAAACAGCGTCAGAACCGCTCTCAAACAGACCAACGCTCAAGATCAGGGGTCCTCATGTCGATCGCCGCCGAACACGTCATCGCCACCTTTGCGGGCTCGATCATTGTTGCGCGTGGCGCAACCAGCGTGGATGCCATCCGGGAAGCGTGGTCGGACGCGCGCTGGATCCTGTTCCCTGAGCCCAACGATCCCGAATATCACGCATGGCAAAAAAGCCATGGCGAAATGCCGAGCACATTACACGAAGCGGAGGCGGTGACAGCTGCTCTGGCCGCCCGGCGCAGGCATATGAATCAGACGGTGCAGAATTTCAGTACGCTATGATACCAGCGGCCGGAATTGGTGGCTCATACTTAGCCCCCCAGCCCTGCCCAGACTTGCCCGGCCCTGCTTGTGGCCACTTTGTCTTACAATCCAATCGCCTCGGCGACCCGTGCCGCAACACCCTCCCAATCGCCGGGCCGCGTCTGACGGAACAGCCGCACACTCGGATACCAAGGGCTATCCTCGCGTCCAAGCAGCCAGCGCCAGTCCGGCGCATAGGGCAGCATGATCCAGGTGGGCTTGCCCATCGCGGCCGCTAGATGAGCCACCGACGTATCGACGGTGACCACCAGATCGAGGTTCGCGATGATCGCTGCGGTATCGCCAAAATCCTCGATCGCGGCACCCAGATTGAGCAGCGGCGCGCGCCCGTAATAACGCCCCGCCTCCTCCAGCTTCGGCCCCTTCTGCAGCGCAACGAACGTCACCCCGGGGCAATCGAATAGCGGTGCAAGCCGCGCCAGGCGAACCGAACGATTGCGATCATTGGCATGCGTCGGCCGCCCGGCCCAGACCAGCCCGATCTTGCGGCCGCCGCGCGCAGCCTTGGCCGCAACGCGCGCCTGCCAGACAGCGGCACGCCGCAGATTGGCGTGCAAATAGGCGATGTCGGCCGGGATCGTCTCCAAAACGGTGCGATGTACCAGGGGCAAACCCGAGAAGGCGGCATAGGCGGCATAGGGCGGGCATTGACGCCACTCCGCGAAGAGCGGAACACCCGGCGCCATCTGACACACCAGCGCCTGCATCTCCGTCGAACAGGCGATCACCAGCTGCGGCGCGCGTGCCCTTACCCAGGGAATGTAGCGGGAAAACTGGATGACATCGCCAAACCCCTGGTCGGCCACCAGCAAAAGCGTCCCCAGCGGCATCGCCGCGCCATCCCATTGCGGGCGATCCGTGGCCGGCAGCGGCGGCTGAATGCCCGGCAGCCGGAAACGCCATTCATACTCGGCCCAACCCTCGGCGAATTCGCCACGCATGAGCAACGCTTCGGCAAGTGCCAGATGCGCGCCGGCGCGCCGAGGATCCAACGACAGCGCCGTGCGGGCGCAGGCGATCGCGGCCTCAAGCTCCAGCCGCCGCGCATGAACGACCGTAAGGTTGTGATAAGACTCCGCGTCGGTCCGATCCAGCGCAACGGCGCGCCGACCGGCCGCCAGTGCCTCATCCAGCCGCCCAAGCCGTTCGTAAATGGCGCAGATGTTGCGGTAATATTGCGGCATTTCCAGGCCATGCGCGATCGCCTGCTCGACAAGGCCTGCGGCCTGCGCATCACGCCCCTGCCCCGCCGCCGCAATGCCTTTCAGATGCAAGGCTTCCGCATGGTTCGGGTAAACCGCGAGAATGTGGGCCGCCATCTGCTCGGCTTCGGGCCATTTGCCTTCGCGCTGCAATTGTAGCGCGATGGAAATCACATCCGGAACAGGGACGGGGACGGATAGGCCAGAATAAGTCAAGGATGTTCTTTTTTGAAAAAAAGAACCAAAAAACTTTCATTCGCTGTCTGTACTTTCATACGCTGTAGCCCAAGCGTTCAATCGTTGGTTCAAGGATGGAAAGCACAGGTTCTAGGCGGGACAAGTAGTTTTTATAGCGGTAGCGGGAGCGGTCGTAGAGGCGTTCGGATACCTGGGCGTAGCTGGCGGTTCTGGCGTAGCGGCGGTTTTCGTGGAACGCCAGGCATCTGGGATCGAAATCCTCGCCCACAAAATCCAGCACCCGGCGAATGCTCGCCTCCTGATCGTCAACAATGTCTTCGTATCTGACAGGAAGATAGCGAAGGCTTAGCTCGCTGCGGTAATGCTCCACCAGTTCCATCACCAGGGCGTAGTGGCGCGCCGCAGTCTCAAGCGCATAGGCGCAGTAATAGCCATGGGTCAGCAGATTGGAGAATACCGACAGCACGACATCAAGCGGATGGCGCGTAAGGTGCAGCAAGGGCGAGTCGGGGAACAGCAGCGATATCAGGCCGAGATCGGTTTCGTTCAACGGCATCT
>Ga0116226_10000102_pt1 | contig 60794 bp, 49 predicted proteins | sample S1TSphfallax_FD_89692 | JGI IMG/M metagenome (GOLD analysis project Ga0116226, IMG submission 89692) | Host-associated microbial communities from peat moss isolated from Minnesota, USA - S1T2_Fa - Sphagnum fallax MG | ecosystem: Host-associated > Plants > Peat moss > Unclassified | place: USA... | reverse complement strand
CGGCTCGCCGTTCGCTGCGCTCCGGCGACCGCCATCGACGCTGCGCCGCTGTCGTCGAACCCGATTGTTTCATGTCGGGGGTTCGAATCTTGGTAACAATCAGCTTGGGTAACACGCCCGACGTTTATCGGGACATTGTGCGGGTGTTTGCCGGCTGAGGGATTCGAACCCCCGACCTACGGTTTACAAAACCGTTGCACTACCACTGTGCTAAGCCGGCGTAGCGCATGCGATTCTACCGCAGCCGACCAACCGACGACAGCCGGGCGCCTTGTCCAAGGCGTGCGGGGCAACTCTGTAACGACTGGCTGGGGGAGGGGAGTCTTCAACGCGAGCCGGAACCGAACCTCATGGGACTAACAAAAACACTCAGCTCGGTCCCGGTGTCTCGTTGCAGACGCCTTTATATTCTTCGTGAGCGGGACCAATTGCAAGGCTCGGCGCGCAGATAACGCGATCTTAAACCTTTGGCACCCCTGGCCGATAAATCTCTACATGACATACAGAGGGCCATACCTGCCTCCCCGAGAATCCGCCCCGCCGGTACGTCCTGGCTTTGAAGGGGTGATGCGACTCTGGGATCGGGAGCATCGTCGCTGGACGGCGAGGATTTTGCCGGGCGAGGCGTTCGTCTCCAGCCACGATGAAATCATCTCAGCCATGGTGGGATGTGCCATCGCGGTGTGCTTACGGGATCCGGTGGTGCGGGTGGCAGGCATGCGTCTCGTGCTGTTGCCCGCCAATGACTCGCAACAGCGCGCAGCCTGGGGAATGCGGTCGGATTTAGAGGCGATGCGCAATTGTCGCCACGAATTGGATCGACTGATTGGGGAACTCGTCGACAGTGGTGCGGATGTTCTGCGGCTGAAAGTGAGACTGTTCGGAGGCATGCGAAGCAGCGAGCGCGTGACCGAAGCCACGGCGAAGACCGTCGTCTGTGTGCGGCAGTTCTTGCGGGAAAGGGGTTTGCCCGTGGTCAGCGAGGGTCTTGGTGATACGTATCCCCGCCTGGTCAGTTTCTCTCCTACCACCGGTGCGGTGGACGTGAAGCGGCTGGCATCGCGATACACCGCAAGCGTCATCAACAAAGAACTCGAGTATTTCAACAGCGTCGTTGGCGCGCCGGCTCACGGCATTCAATCCAAAGCCTCTTGAAGCGGTCGTCTGGCCTTACCCGCTAATGATCCGGTGGGTCGGCCGGATTGATGCCAAGGTTTCGTCAGCGGCTCGCCGGCGCTTTTGCTGGTGTCAGCAACGAGTCGATGGCCACGGCGGCCGAAACGGCATTCGACTGGACGAAATCGACGCCGAGTGCGGTCAACCATTCGTGCTCGGCGGCGGTCTCGGTCCGCTTCGCCACCGTATGCATTCCGAGCACGCGTGCCATCTGCACCACCGCGGTGATGCCTGCCTGGGAGAGCTTGTCGGTCCGCATCTTCGCCGTGAGTGCCGGTGCGAGTTTGATATAGCGCACCGCCGGCAGGCGCAGCAGATCGAAACACTCAGTGCGCAATCCAAAGTCGTCGAGCAACATCGGGCAGGCGAGCTGGTCGAGGGCGGCCGCGAGTTCGGCGGTTTTGTTGCCGAGATCGACCGCCGTCGACACATCGATTTCAAAACCGACCATCCCCTTGGGCAGAGACGATTTTTGCAGACACAGACCGACGAATCTGAGGAAATGTTCATCGATGAGCGCCGTCTTGGTGAGATTCACCGAAAACAGCACGGGCTGCTTGCGCCAGACGTCAGGATGATGCACCAGCCAGCCGATGAGTTGAGTGAGTACGCGCCGGTCGATCATTGATCCCAAGCCATGATGGACGGCCGTTCTCAGCATCGTCTGGGGCGCGGCATTCGCGGTGTCTTCCGGACTCGCGCGCAACAGGACTTCGTAACGCTTCAATTGCGACCCCTTGGTCAGAGGCACGAGCCGTTGTACATGCAGTGCGATCGGGCGGCGGCGCAGCGCCGCGTTCAAGTGGTCGATCTGCGGCGCCACGTCGGTACGCGCCCGTGCGACCGAAAGTGCGGGTGCAAGCACGGGTGCGGATGCCGGCGCAGCGGGCGGCAGCGGCATGGTGATCGCCGCGAAGTCGCTCAGCACCCGCTCGAGCTTCGGAGTCATCAAATTGACCAGCGCACTGGCACTTTGCGGGATGCCGCGGGTCTCCAAGATGACCATGATGGCGCCGGCTAAATGGCAACGGCTGTTCAGCGAGCGGAACAGCACGGCCGAACGGGAGTCGCCGAGATCGTAGGCCATGATAGGTCGTGAGTGTGAGCTCCTGAAGCATTCGAAGGCATCTTGCACGGCGTTATGCTCATCGGGGCCCATCGAGTTCGTCGTCAACCAGAGGACGTTGCCTTGCGCATCGTGCAGTGACACGCAGTGGATGCGAGCGCCGTCCAGGTTCGAGCGCACCTGTCGGCAGATACCCTCGAAGTCGACGAGCAAATCTGCGGGCGTCCTCTGAGGGGTTACCTGCTCCATATCCTTCGAATCTCGCGGATGGAGCACCTGTTTACCGGACACGGCTTTGGCTCGCTGTGATGGTTTCAACAAAATGCGACACATGACAGGCAAACCCTCGTAACATCATAAGTGATTGTCGAAGCCGCCCGGCATGACATATCTTGTTCATCTCCCCCCAATATCGTTGAGTTCGCCATGAAGCCAACATCAGAGCCCCGTGAATTCCGTTACTACGATTTCGTCATGGCAGCTTATGTCTGCGTCCTGTTGTGTTCGAATTTGATCGGGCCTGCCAAGGAAACCACCATCCTGATACCCGTGATCGGCCAGGTGACTTTTCTCGCCGGCGTTCTCTTCTTTCCGATCTCTTACATATTCGGTGACATTTTGACCGAGGTGTATGGGTACGGGCGGGACCGTCGGGTGGTATGGGCGGGTTTTGCGGCGCTCGCCTTCGCCTCCATCATGTCGGCGATCGTGGTGCACCTGCCCCCCTCGAACGGCTCCCTGGCGAGCCAGGCGGAGATCGAGGCGGTCTTCGGCAGTACACCGAGAATCGTCATCGCATCGATACTTGCCTTCCTCTGCGGCACTTTCGTCAACAGCTATGTGCTCGCGAAGATGAAGATCTTGACCCATGGCCGCTGGCTGTGGACCCGCATCATCGGTTCGACGTTATGCGGCGAGTTGGTGGATTCGGTGATCTTTTATTTCGTCGCCTTCTACGGCCGCATGCCGCAGGCGCATCTCGTGGCGATTATGTTCACTCAATATGCGCTGAAAAGCGGTTGGGAGATCATCGCTGCGCCCTTGACCTACCGCATCGTGGCATTTCTCAAGCGGGCGGAGAACGAGGACTACTACGACACGCAGACGAATTTCACGCCTTTCTCTCTGAAGGCGTGAGAATCCCGGCGGAGGCGCTCGATTGATCGCTGGTTCGCCACAATTCGCCATCGTTGCGGCGGGGCGATGCCTCATGGGAAGCCTGAAATAGATCTCACAAAAGCGGCGGGGGTCGTCGCTTGAAGTCGAGAGTCGAGTCAGGAGCTATCATGAAAATCGCGGATTCCAAGGTTGGTTGGACGGTCTCTTTGCTCTGTGTGAACGTTGCTGCATTGGCCGATGAGCCCGCAGCCAAACGGGCATCGCCGCAAGAACCGGTGGGCTTCGTGACCGGAGCGGTGATCGGCGGGCTTGCCGCCGGTCCGGTCGGTGTGGTCGCGGGAGCGGGCCTCGGCACCTGGCTCGGCAATCGGGTGCATCGCGCCAAGGAGGCGGCCAAGGAGGCGGCCGAAGCGAAGGCGGAGGTGGCGGCGCTGCGCGCGGACGAGCTTGCCCTGCAGAGCGAGAAAGCGGCCTTGCAGACCGAGAAAGCGGCGCTGTTGGCGAAGACAGACGACCTCTCAGAATCCAATCGGGACCTGAAGGAGCGACTCGATCAGTTGTCGCACAGCGTGGTCGTGGCCGAGAATGCGGGCGACGACTCGTCGCGCGATGAGGCGGCGAAAGTGCTCGATGGGCTGCAAGGCGACGTGCTGTTTCGCACCGGCAGCGCCGAACTCACGCCGGACATGGTCACCGGGATCAAGGTGTTGGCCGATGCCGTGGCCAAGTCGCCCGCGCTGAAGGTGCGGGTCGACGGCTACGCCGATCCGCGCGGCACGGTGGATTCGAACCTGAAGCTATCCGAGGCCCGCGCCGATGCCGTCCGCGACGTCTTTTTGTCGGCGGGCGTGAGCGACACGGCCCTCGAGATCAACGCCTACGGCAAGAGTCAAAGTGTCGCGGCGGACAGCGACGGTTACGCGCTCGAACGGCGCGTGAGGTTGACGCTGCAAGCGCAACCGGGGACGGCGCTGCAGGCTCGCGGCAACGAGTGACCGCGGTTGGCATTCCCGAACGGCCCGGTACGACCACGTGCCGGGCCGCCGGTGGCCCGGCCGTAGATGGCCGGGTCGTCGGTGGCCCGGGTCTTGTGTCACCGGCTTCGCCGTGCCTAGGATAGTGCATGAGTGAATCGCCCAGAATCGTCGTGCTGGATCGGCTGCAAACCGGCGAGTCAGCGAACCCCGCCCCAGAGAAAATTCTCGCCGGCATTCCGCGTGCGCGGGTGGCAAATCAGTACACCGATGGAACGCAGCAATTCTTCTGTGGATTGTGGAGCAGCACCGCCGGCAAGTGGCGCATCCGCTACAGCGAGAATGAATTCTGCGTGCTCATCGAGGGGCGTGTGCGAATCGAGTCTATCACCGGCGAGAAGCATGAGTTCAGGGCCGGTGATGCGTTCGTCGTACCCTCGGGGTTCGAGGGCACGTGGGAGGTGGTCGAACCCAGCAAGAAATGGTACGCCATGTTCGAGGTTGCCAAGCCCTAATCGATGCCGCGGATGACCTCGCCCAGGGTTTCGACGAGGCGGGTGATATGCTGCGGCTCGATGATGAGCGGCGGCGACATGGCGATCACGTCGCCGGTCTGGCGCACCATCACGCCGCGCTCGAAACACTTCAAAAAGACGTCGAACGCACGGGTGCCGGGTTTGCCGGGCCGCGGCTCCAACTCCACCGCGGCGATCAGGCCGTAGTTGCGAACGTCGATGACCTTAGCTGTGCCGCGGAGGGAGTGCACCGCGTCCTCCCACACCGGACTCAAGGTCGCGGCACGGGACAACAAGCCCTCGCGTGCGTAGATGTCGAGCGTCGCCAACGCTGCAGCGCACGCGGCCGGGTGGGCCGAATAAGTGTAGCCGTGAAACAACTCGATCACGCTTTCCGGGCCTTGCATGAAGGCCTCGTAGACCTTGCGCTTGGCGAACACCGCGCCCATCGGAATGGCGCCATTGGTCAACCCCTTGGCCGTGGTCATGAGGTCCGGGACGACGTCGAAAGCCTGCGCGGCGAATGGTTGACCGACGCGGCCGAAACCGGTGATCACCTCATCGAAAATCAACAGGATGTCATTCTTGTCGCAAATCTCGCGGAGCCGTTTCAGGTAGCCCACGGGCGGCAGGATCACGCCGGCCGAACCGGAGATCGGCTCGACGATCACGGCGGCGATGTTCGACGCGTCATGCAGCGCGATCAGTCGCTCCAACTCATTGGCGAGGTGCGCGCCCCAGTGCGGCAGTCCGCGGGAGAAAGCGTTGTGCGCGATGTCGAGAGTGTGGGGCAGATGATCGACGCCATTGATCATCGCGGTCGAGAAGGTCTTGCGATTGTTCACCATCCCGCCCACCGACATGCCGCCGAAGCCTACGCCGTGATAGCCCTTCTCGCGGCCGATGAAGCGGGTCTTCTGACCCGCGCCGCGGACGCGATGGTAAGCGAGCGCGATTTTCAAAGCGGTATCGACCGATTCGGACCCGGAATTTGTGAAGAACACCCGGTCCATGCTGGGCGGCGCCAACTGCGCGAGCCGACTCGCCAGTTCAAAGGCGATGGGATGGCCCATTTGAAAAGTGGGGGCAAACTCCATGGTGTTCAACTGTTGCGCAACCGCGTCCGCGATCTCGGCGCGGCAGTGCCCGGCATTGACGCACCACAGCCCCGCGACTCCGTCGAGCACTTCGCGACCGTCCGCGGTCCAGTAATACATGCCCTTGGCGCGTGCCAGCAGACGGGGATTGGCCTTGAAATGCCGGTTGGCCGTGAATGGCATCCAGAAGGCGTCGAGATCGACCGGCAACACGGCGGGTGTGGGCTGTGCATTCATTGGGAGAGTCCTTGGGGTTGAACCATCGCGTGAATGGATGATAAAGAAAATCAACACTAATCTCAATTTCAGGTGGTGTATATGCGCGAGTGTTTAATATAATCAACGAATGAGTATCGATGTAGGCGCGCATCTCAAGGCCGTCCGGCAGATGTACGGACTCTCGCAGCGCGAGTTGGCCAAGCGTGCGGGCGTCACCAACGGCTTGATTTCACTGATCGAACAGAACCGGGTCAGCCCGTCGGTCAGTTCGCTGAAGAAGGTGCTGGACGGCATCCCGATGGCGCTGGCGGATTTCTTCACGCTTGATCTTACCGGCACTCCTCAGGTGTTCTTTCGGCGCGATGAACTGGCCGATATCGGTTCCGGCGCGGTTGAACTGCGGCTGGTGGGCGGCCGATTGGGCAAGCGCAGCATGTCCATCCTGCACGAACGCTACGCAGTCAATGCGGATACCGGCGAAGAGATGTTGAGCCATGCCGGCGAGGAGGGTGGCGTCGTGGTACGGGGTCGCATCGAACTCTCGGTGGGCGGCGATTCGCGCGTTCTCGGTGTCGGCGATGCCTATTACTTTCGAAGTTCCATCCCGCATCGGTTTCGCAATCCCGGGCAGGAAGAATGCGAGATCGTGAGCGCGAGTTCGCCGCCGACCTTTTGAGCGGCTGCATCGGTTAGCATACGTTCCCATGAGCACCGTCACCGTGGCCGCGACTCAAATGGCCTGCAGTTGGGATTGGGAGGCCAATATGGCGAACGCCGAAAAGCTGATCCGCGAGGCGGCGGCGCGCGGCGCCAATGTGGTTCTGATCCAGGAATTGTTCGAATCGCCATACTTTTGCAAGGATCACGACCCTCGGCATTTCGAACTGGCCAAGCCGCTCGCCGGGCATCCGGCGGTCGAACGCTTTCGCGCGCTGGCCCGCGAACTCGATGTGGTGTTGCCGGTCAGCGTATTCGAGCGCGCCAACAACGCTTTCTACAACTCGCTGGTGATGGTCGATGCGGGCGGTGCGGTGCTTGGTAGCTATCGCAAGTCGCATATTCCCGAAGGCCCGGGCTATCACGAAAAGTTCTATTTTTCGCCCGGTGATACCGGCTTCAAGGTGTTCGAGACGAAGTTCGCCAAGCTCGGTGTGGCAATTTGTTGGGATCAATGGTTTCCGGAGGCGGCCCGGTCCATGGCGCTGATGGGCGCCGAGGTTCTGCTGTATCCCACCGCCATTGGTTCCGAGCCGCAGGATCCCTCGATTGATTCGAGCGGGCATTGGCAGCGCACCATGCAGGGCCACGCCGCGGCCAACATCGTGCCGCTGGTGGCCTCGAATCGCATCGGCAGCGAAACGGGCGAGAAATACTCGATGACCTTCTATGGTTCTTCTTTCATCGCATCGCCGACCGGTGAGAAGCTGGTCGAGGCGGACCGTGGCAGCGAGGCGGTGCTCACGGCCAGTTTTGATCTGGAGGCGGTGCGCCGCTATCGTCAGTCCTGGGGAGTATTTCGCGACCGTCGTCCCGAGCTCTATCACCGCCTCCTGTCCCTCGATGGGCACAGCTAGCGCGGCGAGCGCGGATTCGCCACCGCGGGATCTGGTCTTCGTCGACCTGGAGACCACGGGCGGCAATGCTGCCTATCATCGGATCACGGAAGTGGGCATCGTGCGCATGCGCGACGGTGAGGTCATCGAGGAATGGAGTTCGCTGGTCAATCCCGAATGCCGCATTCCTAGCTACATCGAGGCGTTTACCGGCATCACGAATGAGATGGTGGCCGACGCACCGCGGTTCGCCGACGTGGCGCCGGTGGTGCGCGAGAAGCTCGAGTCGCCGGTGTTCGTGGCCCACAATGCGCGCTTCGACTACGCCTTCCTGCGGGCGGAATTCAGGCGCCTGGGTTTGCATTTCGCGGCGCGGGTAATGTGCACCGTGAAGATGTCCCGCCGCCTGTTTCCGGACTTCGTGCGCCACAATCTCGATGTGGTGATGGAGCGTCACGGGTTGACCTGCAGTGCGCGTCACCGGGCGCTCGGCGATGCCCGGGTGATCGCCGATCTGTGGCGGATCTGGCTGCGGGAGATCGCGCCTGGGCAGCTCGCGACGGCCGCCGCCGCGGTGATCGGCGCGCATCGACTGCCGGCGTATCTGCCGCAGGACCTGGCCGACGAACTGCCCGACGGTCCCGGCGTCTATCGGTTCTTCGGCGAGGATGGAGCACTTCTCTACATCGGCAAGAGCAGCTCGCTGCGGACGCGAATCCTGGGTCATTTCGCCGCCGAGCATACCGATGCGAAGGAGCAGAAAAAGGCGCGGCAGACCAGGCGCATCGACTGGATCGAAACGGCGGGCGATTTGGGTGCGCAGCTCAAGGAGGCTGAATGGATCAAGGCGCAGCAGCCGCTCTACAACAAACGATTGAAGCGTCAATCGGAAAATTTGACGCTGCAAACCGTCGCCGCTGAGCCGGGAGTCGTGCTGCGCGTCATCGAGACGTTGAACGTCGCCGAGCTCGACCAGTGCTTCGGCGTCTTCCACTCGCTAAAGGACGCGCGCAAGGCCTTGACCGACATCGCTCGCGCGCATTCGCTATGCCTCAAGATCCTTGGGTTGGAGCAGGGCAGCGGTTCATGCTTCGCTTACCAGCTCGGCAAGTGCAAGGGAGGATGCGTCGGTGTCGAACCACTCCTCCTGCATCGCCTGCGTCTGATGATGGCACTGTCCGCCTTGAAGTTGAAATCCTGGCCGTTTCCCGGGCGTATCGCCCTGCGCGAAGGGGCGGCGCGACGCGCGGCCGACTGCGAGTACCACGTGCTCGACCGGTGGGCCTATCTCGGCACTGCCCGCGCCCCCGATGAGCTCGAGGAGTTGGGTCGCAGCGATCGGCCGGTGGCGTTCGACGTCGACGTGTACCGCATTCTGGTGCGCCATTTTGCGAAGCATCCCGCGGTCGTGTGGCAGGATCTCAAGGATCCGGCGTGACCGACACGGCCGACGTGAACGTGCTCTATTGGATCGCCACGGCGCCGGTGGGGGCGGCCTCGGTGCTGGCGGAGGAATTGGCCCAATTCGGTGCAACCGACATCCGCGAACGCAGCCACGACGTCAAATTTCAAGGGACGCTCGACGTCGGTTATCGCGTTTGTCTGTGGTCGCGGGCGGCGACGCGCGTGCTGCTCTCCCTCGGTGAAATCGATGCCAGCAGCACGAAGAGTTTGTACGAGGCGCTGCGGCGCATCGACTGGCGCGAGCATTTGCGCGACGGCGCAACCCTCGCCTGTGAGTGTAGCGGCGGCAATGAATCGATCCGCCACACGCTCTATGGATCACAGCTGCTGAAGGATGCGGTGTGCGACAACCTGCGTGACAGTACGGGGGAGCGTCCGAACATCAAACCGGAGCGGCCGGACGTGCTGTTGCATCTGCACGTGGAAGGTACGGTGGCACTGGTGTCGGTGGATTTCTCCGGCGAGAGCCTGCATCGGCGCGGATATCGCGTGGACAGTGGCCGGGCGCCGCTCAAGGAGAATGTCGCTGCCGCCGTGCTGCTGCGCGCGGGCTGGCCCGGCATCAACGCCGCCGGCGGCAAGCTGGTCGATCCCATGTGCGGTTCGGGAACGCTCCTGATCGAGGCGGCCTTGATCGCCGCCGATGCGGCGCCGGCGCTCGGTCGCGATTACTTCGGATTCCTCGGCTGGCGCGGGCATGATGCCCCCCAATGGGAGCGCTTGTGCGATGAGGCGCGAGCACGCCGCGCCGCCGTCACGCCACAGCGCCGGGTGTTAGGTTCCGATGCGGATCCCGACGCCGTGCGCATGGCGCTCGAGAACGCGAGCCACGCCGGCGTTGCCGAGTGGATTCACGTCGAGAAGCGCAAGCTCGATGAGGTGCCACGCCCCGAGGGTGAGGTCGGTCTCATCGTCACCAACCCGCCGTATGGCGAACGCATCGGCGCGCAGGAGGGCTTGAGCGCGCTGTATTCCGAGCTCGGCCGGGTGCTGCGCGAGCGCTTTCGGGGCTGGCAGGCGGCGGTGCTCACCGGTAACCCACCCCTCGCGAGAAATCTCGGGCTTTACGCCCGGCGGACGCACCGGGTGTACAACGGTACGATCGAATGCCGGTTGCTCAGGTTCGAGCTCGATGGCGCCCATGAGCAACGGCCGGCCGAGGCGGTACGTGCCGATTGGTCGGCGCGCCCCGGCGCGCAGATGTTCGCCAACCGCTTGCGCAAGAACCTGAAAATTCTCGACGCCTGGGCGCAGCGCGAACGCATCGAGTGCTTTCGCGTGTATGACGCCGACATGCCGGAATATGCCTTCGCCATCGATTTGTATGGTCGCGAATCCCGTCATGTCTATGTGCAGGAGTATGCGCCACCCAAGACGGTCAATCCGCAGAGTGCGCGGGAGCGGCGTCGCGAGGTGCTGGCCGTTCTGCCGGACGTGCTCGGCGTCCCGCTCGAGCAGGTGCACAGCCGGGTGCGCAAGCCGCAGAAAGGCGTCAACCAATATGAGAAGCGGGACAGCGTCTCGGAACGGCATGTGGTACGCGAGGACGGGCTCAAGTTCTGGGTGAATTTTCGCGACTATCTGGACACCGGCCTGTTCTTGGATCATCGGCTGCTCAGGCACATGCTGCGCGACTGGGCGAAGGGCGCGGATTTTCTGAATCTGTTCTGTTACACCGGCAGCGCCACCGTGTATGCGGCGGCGGGTGGCGCGCGCAGCACGGTGAGCGTCGATCTGTCGAACACCTACCTGGATTGGGCGCAGGAGAATCTACTGCTCAACGGCTTCGGCGATTCCGCGCACGAGTTGCTGCGCGCCGATTGTCTGCAATGGTTGGACAATCAAGCCGTTTGGGGAGCGCGCTTCGATCTCATCTTCCTCGATCCGCCCACGTTCTCCAACTCGAAACGCATGGACGGGGTGCTCGACGTGCAGCGCGATCATGTGGGGATGATCCGCCGGGCGCTGACACTGCTGCGACCGGGCGGCCGCCTGGTGTTCTCGACCAATTACAGCCGGTTTGAGTTGGATGCCGGGGCGCTCGCGGATGTCGGGGTCGAGGACATCAGCCTGCGTACCATCCCGAAGGACTTCGAACGGCACGCGAAGATTCACCGCTGCTACGTGATTCGCCATCCCGTGTGACTGGCGTTTCCGCCGCCGCCGTGCGGCAGTCGGGATATCACAGCAAATCCTTCAGCCGGTAATAGAGCATGGCGAGCACCAGGGAAGGACGCCGCAGCAGGGTGCCGCCGGGGAAATTCCGATGCGGAATGCGCGCAAAGACATCGAAGCGCTCGGCCGTACCGGCGACCGCCTCGGCGACCAACCGACCCCCTAAGCCCGTGAGGGCCATGCCGTGGCCGGAAAATCCTTGCAGGTAGTAGACGTTCGGTTCCAGGCGCCCGAAATCCGGCGCTCGACTCATGGTGATATCGAGATAGCCGCCCCAGGTATGCGCGATGGCGAGATCTGCGAGCGAGGGAAAAATGCGCAGCATCCGTCTGCGCATCGACTCGGCGAGATTCGGCGGTTGCATGGCGCTGTAGCTCACGCGTCCGCCGAAGAGCAGTCGATGATCGGCGGTCAGCCGCAGATAGTCCAAGATCCAATTGATGTCGGCGACGGCCGCATGGGTGGGCAGCAGTTCGAGGGCGCGCTCGGCCGCCATGGGTTCGGTGCCGATGATGTAGGTGCCCACGCCGAGAATCCGCCGCGCTAGTGCCGGGGCGAGCCCATTCAGATAAGCGTTGGCACACAGCACCAAGTACCGACAGCGCACGGCGCCATGCGCGCTGTGAACCACCACCTCCGCACCGCCCTCATAGCGCAGCGCCTGGGTGTTCTCGAAGATTCTGGCGCCGCGCGATTCGGCGGCGCGCGCGAGACCGAGAGTGTACTTGAGGGGATGCAGGTGGCCACTGCGGCGATCCAACAAACCCGCCAGATAGCGGTCGCTGCGCACATGGGATTGCAATTCATGGCGATCGAGAAATTGCGCCGACGTGTAACCGTACTCGTTGCGCAATTCGTCGGTCCACTCGGCAAGTTCGCGAACGTGGCGCGGCTTGGTCGCCACGTGCACGTGGTTGGGGCGGTAATCGCACGCGATGCCGTAGCGGTCGATCAACCCCTGGGTGCAATCGAGCGCCTCCACCGACAGCGCGAACAGGCGACGGGCATCGTCCACACCCACCGCTGCCTTGAGGCTTTTCTGACTGGTGGCGAGTCCGAAGATGGTTTGTCCGCCGCTGCGACCGGAAGCGCCGTAGCCGACGGATCGGCCTTCGAGCAAGGCGACGTCGAAGCCGCGCTCGGCGAGATGCAAAGCGGTCGACAGACCGGCAATTCCGCCGCCGACGATGGCGACGTCGGCTCTGGTATCGCCCTGCAACATCCGCCTTGCGGATGTGGCGGCGACGCTGGCGGCATAATACGAAGGGGCTGACGGATCGGCTAGGCGCAAGTCGACTCTTTCAAATTCAGGTGTTTAAGATTTTATTGCTGGCATTGACCCTTCCGGGCTCGAGCCTACCGGCTTAACTAATCCCATTGCAACACTGCGGCGATGCAACAGCCACGCTTTCCGAGACAATATGCTTTATTTTGAGCCAAATCGATGGACCGAGGCGCGACGGATCAGCGCCGGTGTGGTGTAATAGGGCCGTTACGAAAGCTCGGTCGTATCGTTTAATCGTTTAATATATTAGACATGTCGCGCTTGCCGCTCATCGGAATTCCCGCCGATCGCCGGCTCTATGGGAAGCAATACTTCCACATGGTCGGCGAGAAATATATCGAGGCGATCGCCCAAGGTGCGAAAGCCGTTCCGGTGCTCATCCCCGCTCTCGGGAGTGAGTTGGATATCCCGTCCCTGCTCGATGCGTGCGACGGCTTGCTATTCACCGGCAGCGCATCGAATGTCGAACCACATCACTACGGAGGACCGGCAAGTGAGCCGGGAACATTACATGACCCAAATCGGGATGCTACGACGCTTCCGTTGATACCGCGTGCGATTGCCGCCGGGCTGCCGGTGCTGGCGATCTGCCGTGGCTTCCAGGAGATGAACGTCGCTTTCGGCGGCACGTTGCACCAACGCCTGCATGAGGTGGATGGCTACATCGATCACCGCGAGGACGAGACCACTCCCCTCGAGGAGCAGTACGGCGTCGCGCACGAGGTCGTTTTAGAGCCCGGCGGATGCTTGAGACCGTGGGCCGCCGAGGATCGCTTGCAGGTGAATTCGCTTCACTGGCAAGGGGTGCAGACACTGGGCAAGGGCCTGGCCGTCGAGGCGCGGGCCCCGGATGGGGTCATCGAGGCGTTCCGGGTGGCCGACGCCAGCACGTTCGCTCTGGGCTTGCAGTGGCATCCGGAATGGCAATTTGCATTGAATCCTTTTTCCAGCGCCCTGTTCTCCGCGTTCGGGGAAGCCAGTCATCGCGCATCGATTCGAAGGTGATTTTATGTCCAGCACCATCCAACAATTCCTAAAAGAACATGGTATTTCCGAGGTCGAAGCCATCATCCCCGATATGGCCGGCGTGGCCCGCGGCAAACTCATGCCCGCCGAGAAATTTGCCGAGGAAGAGGGCATGCGGCTGCCCGAGGCGATTTTTCTGCAGACGGTGACGGGAGACTACCCCGACGACCAGAGCGCGATGAACCCATCGGACATCGACATCGTCTTGCGGGCCGACCCCAAGACGGTGCGCGTCGTGCCCTGGGCGGCGGAACCCACCGCGCAGGTCATCCACGATTGCTTCTATGGCGACGGCAGGCCGGTAACAATGGCGCCGCGCTACGTATTGCGCCGGGTGCTCGAGCTCTATGAGGCGCACGGCTGGGAACCGGTGGTGGCGCCGGAACTCGAATTCTTTCTGGTCGAGCCGAATATCGATTCTGATTATCCGCTAAAACCCCCGGTGGGACGATCGGGCCGTCCGGAAATCGGCCGCCAGGCGTACAGCATCGCGGCGGTTAACGAATTCGATCCGTTGTTCGACGACATGTACTCGTTTTGCGAGGCGCAAGACATCGAGATCGACACGTTGATCCATGAGTCGGGCGCGGCGCAGATGGAGATCAACTTGTTGCATGGCTACCCGATGAGCCTTGCCGACCAGGCCTTCCTGTTCAAGCGCACCGCGCGCGAGGCGGCCCTGCGACACAAGATGTATGCAACGTTCATGGCCAAGCCCATGGCCAAAGAGCCGGGCAGCGCCATGCATCTGCATCAAAGCATCATCGACGCGAAGACCCGCAAGAACATCTTCAGCAACGCCGACGGGTCGCCCTCGTCGTTGTTCTTCGGACACATCGCCGGCCTGCAGAAGTACCTGCCCGGCGCGATGTCGTTGTTCGCTCCCAATGTCAACAGCTATCGCCGGATCAGCCGCTATTCGTCGGCACCCATCAACGTTCACTGGGGGTACGACAACCGTACCGCCGGGCTGCGCGTGCCGATGTCGGGTCCGGAAGCACGCCGGGTCGAGAACCGTGTGGGCGGCGCGGATGCAAACCCCTACCTGGCGATCGCCGCGTCACTGGCCTGCGGGTATCTGGGCATGGTCGAGGCATTGAAACCCTCCGAGCCGATCTCGGGGAGCGCCTACGACCTCGCCATCGCCTTGCCGCGCACCCTGGCCGAGTCACTGCGACTGCTGCGAGAGTCGAAGCCGCTGGTCGATCTGTTCGGCGACCGCTTCGTGCTGGCCTATACGGCCGTCAAGGAGGCGGAGTACGAAACCTTCGCCCAGGTCATCAGTTCCTGGGAGCGGGAGCACCTGCTGCTGAACGTTTAGCGAGTTCAAAGATCTGTCGCCGCGCCTCGGCCTGCGTTATAACGGAGGTTCTCGAGGCAGAGCGGTGTGCGCGGGCCCGTTGACCACAAGCCCGCGTCAATTGAAGGGGACTCGTTTGATATTCAGTTTTCGTCGGATGGCGACTCTGGCGCTTGGGGCGGCGTTGGCGTTGAACGGCTGTGGCGGCAAGTCGAAGACCCCGGGAGCGGAATCGAGCGACGCGGCGGCGAGCGGCGCCAAAGTATTGAATCTTTACATTTGGTCCGATTATCTCGCCCCCAACACCCTGTCCGATTTCGAGAAACAGACCGGCATCAAGGTGCATGTGTCTTATTTCGACACCAACGAGACCCTGGAAACGCGTCTGCTCGCCGGCAACAGCGGGTTCGATGTGGTCGTACCCACCGCCTCGTACTTCGAGCGACAGATCAAAGCCGGCGTGTATTTGACGCTCGATAAACCGAAGCTGCCGAATCTCAAGAACATGGATCCACAGTTGATGGCCAAGGTCGCCCTGCACGATCCGGACAACGCGCATGGCGTGATCTATACCTGGGGCACCAACGGCATCGGTTACAACGAGAAAATGGTGAAGGAGCTCATGCCGGATGCGCCGCTCGACAGCTGGCGACTCGTATTCGACCCGACGGTGGCGTCGAAGATCGCCAAATGCGGGATCAGCGTCCTGGATTCGCCGGCGGAAATGATGCGGGCAGTGCTCAATTATCTGGGCCGTGACCCGAATTCGCAGAAGCCGGAGGACCTCGAGGCGGCCGAGGGGACGCTTCTCAAGATTCGCCCTTTCATTCGAAACATCAACTCCTCGGAGTATATCGAAGCGCTGGCCAATGGCGATCTTTGCGTTGCCATCGGCTACAACGGCGACGTGCTGCAGGCCCGCGATCGCGCCCACGACGCCAACAAGGGCATAGAAATCAAGTATATGGTGCCGAAGGAGGGATCGATCTTGTGGTTCGACATGCTGGCGATCCCGAAGGATGCCCCCGATCCCGACAGCGCTTATGCCTATATCAACTACATCATGACGCCGCAGGTCAGCGCCGACATTTCGAATTTCAAGCGCTATGCCACGGCCAATATTCCGGCGCAGGCGCTGGTGTTGCCCGCAGTGCTGAATGATCCCGGCATCTATCCGCCCTCCGAGGTTCGCGAGAAATTGGCTGTGCAGCTGGCTGACTCGCCCGAACAAACCCGGGCGATCACGCGGATGTGGCAAAAGTTCAAGACGGGGCAATGAGATGCCGACGACCAACGGTGCCGTCAAAGCCACTCCCTGGAAGGATCCCGCTGCCCGTCCGTTCGTGCAGGTCGAGCGCGTCACGAAGTCCTTCGGCGAATTCAAGGCGGTCGATGACGTCTCGCTGAAGATCTACAAGGGCGAGATCTTCTGTCTGCTCGGCGCTTCGGGGTGCGGCAAGACTACGTTGCTGCGGATGTTGGGAGGATTCGAGACACCCACGTCGGGACGCATCTTCATCGACGGGGAAGACATGACGGGCGTGCCGCCGTACGAGCGTCCGGTGAACATGATGTTCCAGTCTTATGCATTGTTTCCGCACATGACGGTGGAACAGAACGTCGCCTTCGGTTTGAAGCAGGATAGGGTACCCAAGGGCGAGATTGCCGACCGTGTCGCCACCATGCTGGATCTGGTCAAGCTGGGGAGTTTCGCGCAACGCAAGCCGCATCAACTCTCGGGCGGCCAGAAACAGCGCGTCGCGCTCGCCCGCGCGCTCGTGAAAAGGCCGAAATTGCTGCTGCTGGACGAGCCGCTGGGCGCGCTCGACAAGAAGCTGCGCGAGAATACCCAGTTCGAACTCATCAGCATCCAGGACAAGCTCGGTGTCACCTTCGTGGTCGTGACCCACGATCAGGAAGAGGCGATGACACTGGCGAGCCGCATCGGCGTGATGAACCAGGGGGAAATCGTGCAGGCCGGGACCCCGTCGGAAATCTATGAATTTCCCAGTTCGAAATTCGTTGCGGACTTCGTCGGTTCAGTGAATATTTTCGAAGGCAAGCTCATCGAGGACGAACCGGAATACGTGCGCATTGCCTCCGAGGAGTTGGGCGGGACGATCTATGTCAGCCATGGCATCAGCGCGGCGCCCGAGGCCGTGGTCTGGGCGGCGGTGCGGCCGGAGAAGATCTTCATGGCGACCGCGGTCCCGGAAGCGAAGGATAACGTGGTTCGGGGCGCCGTCCAGGACATTGCCTACCTGGGCGATCTGTCGATTTATCTGGTCAAACTCGCCTCGGGCAAGGTGGTGCGGGTGACCCAGCCGAACACCTCCCGGCATGCCGAAGCCATCACCTGGGACCAGCAGGTGTATCTCACCTGGGACCCCTCCAGCCCCGTGGTCGTGACCCGTTGAGGCCCCTGCGCCTGGCGGGCCGATTCGGTGTCACGGGGCGGGGGCTCGTGGTGGCGCTTCCCTACTTCTGGCTGGTGATGTTCTTCGTGGTGCCGTTCTTGATCGTTCTGAAGATCTCATTTTCAGACGTCGATTTGGCGATTCCTCCCTACAAGCCGTTGCTCGATTGGGTGGGCAAGAACTCGCTCGCCATCCGTCTCAACTTCAACAACTATGCCTTCCTGTTCACCGATTCGTTGTATCTGAATGCGTTGGCGAATTCGATCAAGGTGGCGTTCATCTCGACGCTGTGGTGTTTGGCCATCGGCTATCCCATGGCCTACGGCATCGCCCGGGCACGACCGGCGACGAGGAGCATTCTCCTGCTGCTGGTCATACTGCCCTTCTGGACGTCGTTGTTGCTGCGTGTCTACGCCTGGATCGGATTGCTCAAAGCCAACGGCGTCATCAACAACATCCTCATCTGGCTCGGGGTGATCCACGAACCGTTGACCTTGTTGTACACGCCCCTGGCGATGTACATCGGTATCGTCTACTCCTATCTGCCGTTCATGATCCTGCCGCTGTACGCCAACCTCGAGAAGATGGATTGGCAGCTTCTGGAGGCGGCCGAGGATCTGGGCTGCCGGCCGTATCAGGCTTTCCTCAAGATCACGCTGCCGTTGTCCCGCAACGGCATGCTGGCCGGCTCGATGCTGGTGTTCATCCCGGCGGTGGGCGAGTTCGTGATTCCGGCGCTGCTCGGAGGTCCGAACGCCTTGATGATCGGGCGGGTGCTCTGGGATGAGTTCTTTTCCAACCGGGCGTGGCCCGTGGCGAGCGCGGTGGCGATCCTGCTGCTCATCATCCTGGTGCCGTTCATGATGTGGTACCAGAGCGTGCAGGCGCGCGAGTCGGCGGGTGCGCGGTGAATCAGCGGCGTTCCTATTTCGTCATCACCTGCATCGCCTTCGGCTTCGCGTTCTTGTACATCCCGATTCTGTCGATGGTGGTGTTTTCCTTCAATGCGTCGAAGTTGGTGACGGTCTGGGATACGGTCAATTCGCCCTCCTTGAAGTGGTACTCCGCGTTACTGCAAGACGACGAGATCTTGGATGCCGCGTGGGTGTCTTTGAAGGTTGCGGTGATCAACGCGTCGGGATCGGTGATCCTCGGCACGCTCGCGGGTTTCGGGCTTTCCCGCTTCACGCAATTTCGCGGTCGATTCACCTTCAACGCGATGACCACCGCACCACTCGTGATGCCGGAGGTGATCACCGGTCTGTCGCTGCTGCTGCTGTTCGTGGCCATGGAACAGTTGATCGGCTGGCCGGCCGGGCGCGGCATCACGACGATGACCATCGGCCATATGACCTTCTCGATGGCCTATGTCACGGTAGTGGTGCAATCGCGGTTGGCGACTTTCGACAGCTCACTCGAGGAGGCGGCCATGGACCTGGGGGCGCGACCGCTCAAGGTATTCTTCGTCATCACTTTGCCGATCATCTTTCCCGCGATTCTCTCCGGCTGGTTGCTGGCATTCACGTTGTCATGGGATGACCTCGTGATCTCGAGCTTCACCTCCGGTCCAGGCAGCAGCACGCTGCCCATGGTGGTGTTTTCCAAGGTACGCCTCGGGGTCAGCCCGGAGATCAACGTGCTCGCCACCCTGACGATCGGCGCGGTAACTTTGATGATCGTCGGCGTCAGCCTGTGGATGGCGCGAGCGAACCGGTCAGGGAAGATCGCCGCTTGAAGCGATCGATCGCCGGCACATGTATCAGCGAGATGCTGATCCATACCGCGACGCTGAAATAGAGCGACATCCAGGCAATCTCGTGCCGCCAGTCGGCCCATCGATACGAGACGATGCGGCGCGACGCGATGTCCATGAAACCCTGTGCCAGGGTCATGTAGTGACGCCCGGCCGCCTGATCGGCGAGCCATCGCCCCCAATACATGGGCACATCGACGGCCACCATAAAGGCGACATAGACCATCCCGACGACGCACCAACCAAGCAAAATGGCCCGCCAACGGCCGGAACATCGTGGCGCCACCGACAGCGCGCTCGCCACCAGCAGGGCGACGCAAAAAGCCCAGAGAGACTCCTCAACCACGTGGCCCACATTCGACGTCGTCAACACGGAGTACCATGAACAAGTCTCGGCGACGGCGATGAGCGGCAGCAGCGCCACTGATGTGAATCGGCCCACCACGCTCTCGGTGCTGCGGGATATTTCGTGCAGCATCAGAGCCCATTGCGCGACGAAGCACATTTCCGCGATCGTGGCGACCGATCTGCCTACCAGTACGCTGGCAAACCATTGATCGAAAAGACAGATTCGCGGAACGTCGTAGACCGGGACCGCCGAACGAAAGGCGCAGCCGGCAACATAGAGCGCCGACAGGACCAATTGCAGCCGGCGCAACCTCATGGCCTCAGCCGTCAATGCCGGCCGCCGCTGCCGCAGGGCAATGGCGGACATCGTCCAAGCCGCGACGTTGAAGCTGCCAACGGCGCATAGACAAAGCCACCAGGAAAAAACGTTGAACGTCACCATTCTGTCATGATGACATGGTAAGGACGACGCGCCAATGGGCCGCGTCGCATTATGCGATCGAGGCGCCGGCATCTCCCCGCAGGCGGGCGTATCCGATGATCGAGGTCAGCACCAAGACACTGGCTGCCAAGAACGCCCAGCGGAAGTCGCTGAGAACGAAAACTCCGGAGTCACGCGGGGTGAAGCGCGCGGCGAGCGCGGCGGAAAGCTGCAGGCAAAGGGCGCCGAAGGCTATCCCTAGGCCGATGGTCATCTGCTGGGCGGCGCTCCAGAGCGTGCTCGCGGCGCCCATTCGGCGGGGATCGACATCCGCATAGGCGAGCGTTGCCAGGGTCGTGAACTGCAGCGAGCGACCGAGTCCGTAGACGAAGAGCACGAACAGGGTCAGCAGCAGCGGCGTCGCCGGCATGAGCCAGCCGCAGGCGGCGACGAATAGACCGGCGACCCCGCTCGCGACAATGGCCACTCTGCGGAAACCAAAGCGCCGCAGAATCGGCGTGGTGAACAGTTTCATGCCCAAGTTGCCGCTTGCGGACGCGAGCAGGTTGCCGCGACGATGAAAGGCAGGAGGTTCGTGCTCAGACGAGTACTCGTTCGATACCCCCTGAATTCGCGTGGCGCACATAGTCGGGCAGCCAGTCGGCGCCGAGAATGTGCTTGGCGATTTCGACGACGATGTAGTCCGCGTCTATTTCGGCGTCATCGTTGTAGCGTTTCAAACCCTGGAGGCACGAGGGGCAGGACGTCAGGATCTTCACCTCGCCCGCGTGGCCGTCGGCGCGGATCGCCGAGGCACCGGCGCGAACCTCTTGTTCCTTGCGAAACCTGACCTGCGTCGAGATGTCCGGTCGCGTCACGGCGAGCGTGCCCGATTCGCCGCAACAGCGGGCATTTTTTTCGATGGCGCCGTTCTGGGCCGAGTTCATCAGGGTATTGACCACCGCCAAGGCGTCATGCTTCTTCATGGGCGAATGGCAGGGGTCGTGGTACAGATAGCGCACGCCGGTCACACCGGCGAGTTGCACGCCTTTTTCCATCAGGTATTCATGAATGTCCATGATTTTGCTGCCCGGGAAGATCTTGTCGAATTCGTATCCCTGCAGCTGATCCAAGCACGTGCCGCAACTGACCACGATGGTCTTGATGTCGAGATAATTGAGAGTGTTGGCGACGCGGTGAAACAGCACACGATTGTCGGTGATGATTTTTTGCGCCTTGTCCGCCTCGCCTGCTCCCCGCTGCGGATAGCCGCAGCACAGGTAACCCGGCGGCAACACGGTCTGTACGCCGATGTGCCAGAGCATCGCCTGCGTGGCGAGGCCCACCTGGGAGAACAGACGTTCGGAGCCGCATCCCGGAAAATAAAACACAGCCTCTGATTCACTGCTGGTGGACTTCGGATCGCGGATGATGGGGACGTAATTGCGATCCTCGATGTCGAGCAAAGCGCGGGCCGTTCGCTTGGGCAACCCACCCGGCATGCGTTTATTGACGAAGTGGATGACCTGTTCCTTGATGGCAGGCTTGCCGGTCGTCGAGGGCGGGTGGCTGGTCTGCGCTCGAGCCACGCTCTTGAGAGCCCGATTGGCCAGCCGTTGCGCGCCATAACCCCAGCCGATCATCACCTTGCGGGCGAGTTTGACGGTTTGCGGGTTGGTCGCGTTCAAGAAGAACATGGAGGCCGACGTGCCGACATTGAAGCGTTTCTTGCCCATCCGGCGCAGCAGATCGCGCATTGCCATCGAGACGTCGCCGAAGTCGATATCGACAGGGCAGGGGGTCAGGCACTTGTGGCACAGGGTGCAATGGTCGGCAACGTCCGACAATTCATCCCAATGTTGGATGGAGACGCCGCGTCGCGTCTGTTCCTCGTAGAGGAATGCCTCGATGAGCAGCGACGTGGCGAGAATTTTGTCGCGCGGCGAATACAGGAGATTCGCGCGCGGCACGTGGGTCGCGCAAACGGGCTTGCACTTGCCGCAGCGCAGGCAGTCCTTGATGGCATCGGAAATCGTGCTGATGTCCGATTGCTGCATGATGAGGGACTCGTGCCCCAAGAGCCCAAAGCTCGGTGTGTAGGCCCGGCGCAGATCGGCGCCGGGCATCAACTTGGCCTTGTTGAAATGACCGTCGGGATCGACCGCCTGCTTGTACTGCCGAAAGCCGCCGAGTTCGGCGTCCGTCAGATACTCCAGCTTGGTGATACCGATGCCGTGTTCGCCCGAGATGACCCCGTCCAGATCGCGCGCGATGCGCATGATCCGGGCGACGGCGTCGTTCGCCGCCTTGAGCATGGTGTAATTGTCCGAGTTGACCGGGATGTTGGTATGTACGTTGCCGTCGCCAGCGTGCATGTGCAATGCCACGAAGACCCGGCCCTGCAAAATGCTCCGGTGCAACGCGTCGCAGTCGTTGCGCACGGACGCAAAGTGCGAGCCGACCCAGATGCGCGCAAGTTCGGCCCGCAACTCGGTTTTCCAGCTGACCCGGATGCTGCGGTCTTGCAAGCGGTCGAATAGGGTTCCGGCGGAGTCGTGCGGGGTCCGTAGCCCAAGCCGCTCCAGGGCCGGTGCCGCGGCATGCACCGGAACATCGAGCGAGTTCAATAGATACTGCCAGCGGTCGCGGACCCGGCCGATGAGTTCGAGCGCAGCGGGGCAACGCTCGCCGTCGTCGAGATCGCCCGCAGCCGCGGCGCGTGTCGAGCGCGACGCGAAGTAACCGGCCAGTGCGTCGGTCAATTGCAGTTTGTTGCGTATCGACAGCTCGATGTTGATGCGTTCGATCGCATCCGTATATTCCCCAAGCCGCTCCAGCGGGATCACGACGTCCTCGTTGATCTTGAAGGCGTTGGTATGCTTGGCGATGGCGGCGGTCTTGGCGCGATCGAGCCAGAATTTCTTGCGGGCATCGCTGCTCACCGCGATGAAGCCTTCGCCCGACCGGAGGTTGGCCAGTCGCACCACCTCGGATGTCGCCGCCGCGACCGCCGGGGCGTCTTCACCGACGATATCGCCAAACAGCACCATCTTCGGCAGCGCGCCGCGCTTCGACTTCGTGGCGTAACCCACCGCCTTCAGATAGCGCTCATCGAGGTGTTCCAGACCGGCGAGAATGGCACCCCCGGCTTTGCCTTGTGAATCCAGGTAACGTTTGATCTCGACGATCGTCGGGATGGCATCGCGGGCCTGGCCGAAGAACTCCAGGCACACCGTCCGGGTGTGCTTCGGCATACGGTGCAGAACCCACCGTGCCGCGGTAATGAGACCGTCGCAGCCTTCTTTCTGCACTCCTGGTAGCCCGCCGAGAAATTTGTCGGTGACATCCTTGCCCAGTCCTGTTTTGCGGAAGGCCGCGCCCGGAATCTCGAGCCGCCGCCGGCGCAACACCGTTGCGCGTTCGGCCGCTTCATGGCCGTCTTTCCAGACGAGATCGAACGCTGCCACGGCAACGTCGTGGATCTTGCCGCGGTTGTGATCGAGTCGCGTCACCTCCAGCCAGTTGCCCTCCGGGTCCACCATCCGCCACCAGGCGAGGTTGTCGACCGCGGTGCCCCAGAGAACGGCCTTCTTGCCGCCGGCGTTCATGGCGATGTTGCCGCCGATACAGGAAGCATCCGCCGAGGTGGGGTCAACCGCGAATACGTAGCCGGCCGCTTCCGCGGCGTCGGCGACGCGGCGGGTGACGACCCCCGCGGTGGAGAAGATGCTCGCTGTCGGCGGGTCGCCTGCGGTCACCTCGACCTCGCCGAGGGTCTCCAGCTTTTCTGTGTTGATGACGGCCGACCAGGGGGTCAGGGGAACCGCGCCGCCGGTGTAACCCGTGCCGCCGCCGCGCGGAATGATGGTCAGACCGAGAGCAATACAGGCGCGCACCAGGTGGGGGATTTCGTTCTCGTTGTCCGGCATCAGCACCACGAGCGGCAATTCCACGCGCCAGTCGGTGGCATCGGTCACATGGCTTACCCGCGCATACGCATCGAAGCGGACATTATCCGCTCGTGTATGGCGCAGCAGCCGCCGGCGGGCCCGCTTGCGCATGCTGACGAGATCCGCAAAATGTCGCTCGAAGCGCTGCACGGCGTCGCCGGCCGCGGCGACCAGGCGACGCACCCGGTCGTCGCGGTCCGGGTCGTCGGCTTGGCGCCGCTTTTCGACCTCGCGCAGTCGATGGTGCAGGGCGTCGATGAGCTGTCGGCGTCGCTTCGAATTGGCGAGCAAATCTTCCTGGAGGAAGGGATTGCGATCGACCACCCAGATATCCCCGAGTACCTCGTAGAGCATGCGCGCGGACCGTCCGGTGCGCCGCTCTTCGCGCAAGCTCTCCAGCAGTTCCCAGGCTTCGTCACCCAACAGGCGGATGACGATCTCGCGGTCGGCGAGCGACGTGTAATTGTAGGGAATCTCGCGCAGGCGCAATTCCGCGCCTCCCTCCGGGGGGCAAACCGGGACCGGCGTGCTCATGGCGGTTGCAGCGTTCATTGCCGCAAGTCTACCGAACTTGCGCCGGGCCTGGGCGAACTGGCGCACAACGGGCCCTCTGGGCCTGACTTGTGTTAGTGCCGCCACTGCGCCCACAATCGAACGACGATTCAGGAGGAATCCATGTTCGTGAAAGCTTCGGCGCCCCGCACCATCGGCGGTGTGCTCGATGACGCGATCGGTTTGTATCGACAGGCATTACCGCGGGTTTGGCCGCTCACCCTGGCCTCGGCATTGGCGACCGGCATTCCCGGTATTGTCTTTGGCCTGCAGATCGTCAATGCCGGGCAAGATGGTGCCCTGTGGATGCTGCGCGCCGTCAAGTCGCCGAGCATCTGGCTCGTCTATGTGTTGCTGACGCTGAGTTATCTGCTGCTGCAGGGCGCGCTGGTGAGCGCGCTCAATGCCGCCGCGACGCGCGATGACGTGTCGTTGGGCGATGCGCTGGGGGTCGGCTGCAGTTTGCTCGGTCGACTCTTCGTGGTCAGTTTGCTGTTGTCGTTGATCGTCGGCGTAGGTTTGCTGTTGTTCATCATCCCCGGGGTCTACCTGGCGGGCATTTATCAGCTCACCGTAGTCGCCTTGGTGGTCGAGCGCACGACCATCATGCAGTCCTTCAGCGTCAGCGCGGGACTCATCAAAGGATACTGGTGGAGGTCGGGGATGATCGTCAGCGTGGCCATCATCATCATCCTGATATTCAGCCTGATCGGCGGCGTCGTCAATGCCGTCGCGGCGCGGCTGTTCGGCGCCGGCGGTTGGGGTCTCGTCATCGGGCAGGGCTTCGCGATGGCGGTGAATGTCGCGCTCATTCCCTTGCTGCCGTGCTCGTTGCTGGCGATGTACTATGACCTCAAGTTGCGTCACGAGGGCGGCGACTTGGCGGACCGCGTTGCTGCGATCGCTGGGGGGTGAGCGCCGCGCGCGATCATCCCGAGCTTGCTGCGCAGATCGGCCTCGGCCGGCGTGTCGATGCGGGCCGCATCGCCGGGCCATGGCGGACCCTATCATTGCCTGGTCGGGTCGATTATGGTGCGTTCTATGAAAAATGACACCTTCGTCAACCATCCGCCGGCGGTAGTCGTTGCGCCGGACAATCGGCCGTTGGTCGCCCCGATCTACCAGTCGGTCAAGTTCGCGTTCGACGACACGCAGGAGACGCTGCGGCACTTGCGCGGTGAACGTGGGGGTTTTTTCTACTCACGCACGTCGAACCCCACCCTGCGGCAATTGGAACTGACCCTCGCGGGCCTGCAAGGGCGGGAGGACTGCTTGCTGGTCGGTTCGGGCGTAGCGACGATCGCGGCAAGCCTGTTGTCGCTCTGCAAGCAGGGCGATCACGTGCTGGCGTTCATCGAATCCTATGCACCGACGCGCCATATCGTGCAGCGTCTGCTCGGTAAATTCGGCGTGACCCATACGCTACTGTCGATCGAGGATCTTGCGGGTATCGAGCGAGTGCTCGGAGGCACTCCCACGCGTCTGGTGATATTCGAAAGTCCCACGAATCCGGTGACGAAAATCGCCGATATCGTTCATCTTACCGCGCATGCCCGACGAGCGAACTGTCTGACGGTCATGGATAACACCTTTGCCGGCTTTCATAATCATGGTGACCTCGAGATCGATATCTTCCTGCACAGCCTCACCAAGTTCGCCGCGGGCCATGGCGATGTGATGGGGGGCGCCATCATCGCCAACCGGAGTTTCATCGATGCGATGCGCAAGGATGTGCTGGCGATGGGACCGACCCTCGATCCTCATGCGGCCTATCTGATTCAGCGTGGCATGCGCACGTACTTTCTCCGTTACGAGCGGCAATGCCAGAACGCCATGGCGGTCAGCCGGTTTCTCGAATCCCACGCGAAGGTTTCGCGGGTGTTCTATCCCGGACTCGACAGCCACCCGCAGCAGCAACTGGCGCGGCGGCAGATGCGCGATTTCGGCAGCGTCGTGAGTTTCGAGTTGACCGCTGGAGTGGACGGCAGCCGGTTTGCCGACGCATTGAAGTTCTTTTCCGTCACACCCAGCGTGGGTTCGAGCGAATCGCTGGTGCTACCGCCGGCATTGATCGGCGGCCATGATCTTACCGCGGCGCAGCGCCGGGTTGCCCTGCTCGAGTCGGGGACGGTGCGGCTGTCCATCGGCATCGAAGACGCCTCGGACCTCGTCGCCGACCTGGCGCAGGCATTCGATTTGACATAGCGCCGCGGCGATCGCTCGAGGGCCGCGGCCGGCGCTCAAGGATTGGTACCGCACGCCGACTCATCAAGGTGGTACGGGCGCAGTCAGGGGTATTCCGTGAATCGAGACTCGGTGGTGGAGGAATACCTGCGTGCTGCGCTCGCCAACCCGCAACATATCGCGCCCCTGCCGCGGGTATGCGCGGAGCTCGCGCAACTCTCCGCGCAGCAGGTTTTCGATGCGGCGCAGCTCGCGCGTCTGATCGAGTCCGATCCAGTGCTGGCGGGCGAGGTCATGCGGGCGGCGAATTCGCCGGCCCTGCGTCCGCGCATGTCGGTGGTTTCCCTGAGGCAGGCGGTCTCGTGGCTCGGCGTCGCCGAAGTCCGCAACATCGCCATCGCGGTGATGCTGCAAGGTGAAGTATTCAGTGCGCCGGGACATGAGCCTGAGGCCGACGAATTATGGCGTGAAGCCTGGCTTGCCGGATTGTGGGCCAAGGAAATCGCGCGCACACGCCGCAAGCATGTGGAGAGCGCATTTCTGGCGGCGCTGATGCATCGCACGGGGGCGGCATTGGCATTGAAGATCCTGGCGCGCTTCGAGGTCGAGCAACGCACGGTCATGGACGCGCGATCCTTCACCGATCTCATCATCGAGTTCGAGCCCTCGTTCGGACGGCTGCTGATGAGCAACTGGAATCTTCCCGCGGACGTGCAGGCGGGCGCCAGCGATTGGCGGAATTACCGCGATTCGCCGGCTGAGCTGGCGAGCACCGTGAACGCCGCGCACCTGCTCGCAACGCATACCCGTCATCCCGACCTGCTCGGCGAGGACCTGGTGCTCGAAGACGCGGTGTTTGAGAAATTGGGGGTGTTCCCCGAGGAGCGCCGCGTGTTGCTCGGCAAGCGGGATCAGGTTCGGAACCTGGCGGGCGGCTGAACAATGATGCCGCCTGCGGACTTTGATTTGATTTGTGTCGGCTCTGGGCCCGCCGGACAGAAGGCGGCCATTCAAGCGGCGAAGGCCGGATATCGGGCGGCAATCATCGAACGCGAGGCGCTGATCGGCGGCGCGTGCCTGCTCTCGGGGACGATCCCCAGCAAGGCGCTGCGCGAGCAGGCGCTGCGCTTTCGGCGTATTCGCACCGATCAGGGTGCGCTGGAAATCGAGTTCTCTGGCGATGCGCCGCTGTCGGCTCTGTTGCGAGGAGTCGATGCGGTCATTGCCGCTCAGGACCGTTACCTGCATGCGCAGGCCGCCCGCAATCAGGTCGAGCTGATTCGTGGCAAGGCGGTGCTGCAAGGAAACAGCCAAGTCGAAGTCAAGCTCTTGGACGGCACGTGCAGGGTGTTGCATGCGCCGCGCATCCTGCTGGCGTCCGGCTCCAGGCCGCGCCACGTCACCGCCATTGCCGTCGATCACGAGCACATCGTCGACAGCGATTCCATACTCAGTCTGCCGTATCTGCCGAGATCGATGACGGTGCTCGGCAGCGGGGTGATCGCCTGCGAATACGCATCGATCTTCGCCGCACTCGGCTGCGACGTGACGATGATCGACAAGGCGCCGGAACCGTTGGGGTTCCTCGATCCCAGCTTACGCGAAGGTTTCGCGGCGTCCCTGCGCAGGCTGGGCGGCCGCTATTACGGCGGGCTCGAGGTGCAGAGCGCGCGTTTCGATGGATTCTCCCAGGTCGATGTGAGCGTCCGCGGCGCCGCCGTGGTGAAGGCCGACATCGTGCTTGCCGCCTTCGGTCGAGTCGCCAATGTGGATGGGATGGGTCTGGAACGGCTCGGTCTTTGTTTGAACTCGCGCGGCTTCATCGAGGTCGACGCGAATTTCGAGACGAACATTCCAGGCATTTTCGCGGCCGGCGATGCCATCGGGCCGCCGTCGCTCGCCTGCGCCGCGGCGGACCAGGGACGGCGAGCTGCGTTGGCTGCACTCGGGTTGCCGCCACCCGGTCCGAACCACTTGGTGCCCACCGGCGTGTACACCATCCCGGAAATAGCCTGCGTCGGACTCAGCCCCGCCGAGGCCGCGGCCCGGGGCATCCCGGTCATCGTCGGTCGCGCCGATTTTCGCGAGGTGGCGCGGGCGCACATCATAGGTGAGCCCGAAGGATTTCTCACCTTGATATGCGATCGTAGCACCACCCGGGTGCTCGGCGTGCAGGTGCTCGGCGAGAGCGCCACCGACCTCATTCATCTGGGGCAGGCGGCCATTGCCGCAGGCTCCCCGGCGGAATTCTTCGTCGAACAGATCTTCAATTTTCCGACGATGACCGAGGCCTACCGAATTGCCGCCTTCGATGTGCTGAAAAAACGTGGCGAGCTGTCGCTCGCCGCCGGCATCGCGGCGCCGGGCAAGCGATCGGCAATCTCAGAGATTGCCGATCATTAGGTTGGCGAACTCGCTGCACTTGACCTCGGTTGCTCCCGTCATCAAGCGCGCAAAGTCGTAAGTCACGGTTTTTTGGCCGATGGTCTTGTCCATGGCACCGATGATGGCGTCGGCTGCCTCGAACCAGCCGAGATAGCGCAACATCATCTCGCCGGATAGGATCACAGAGCCGGGGTTGACGCGATCCAGGTCGGCGTACTTCGGCGCCGTGCCGTGAGTGGCTTCGAACACGGCATGCCCGGTCAGGTAATTGACGTTGCCGCCCGGCGCTATGCCGATACCGCCCACCTGCGCGGCGAGGGCATCGGAGATGTAGTCGCCGTTGAGATTCATGGTGGCAATGACGTCGAATTCGTCCGGGCGGGTCAGGATCTGCTGCAAGGTGATGTCGGCGATCGCGTCCTTGATGATGACCTTGCCGGCGCGCTTCGCCGCGTCCATTTCCTCGTTCGCCGCCTTCTCCCCGCGTGCGGACTTGATCTGTTCCCATTGTTCCCAAGTGAACACCTGGTCTGGGAATTCGCGCTGTGCCAGCTGATAGCTCCAGTTGCGAAAGGCGCCCTCCGTGTACTTCATGATGTTGCCCTTGTGGACGATCGTCACGCTCTTGCGCTTGTTGGCAATGGCGTATTCGATCGCCGCACGGAACAAGCGCTCAGTGCCTTCCTTCGATGCGGGCTTGAGGCCGATGCCCGAACTGTCCGGGAAACGGATCTTGGCGAATTGCTTGGGAAAGTGCTGCTTGAAGAGTTCGAGAAACCTGGTGCATTCGGCGCTGCCGGCCTCGAATTCTATGCCGGCGTAAATGTCTTCGGTGTTCTCGCGAAAAATGGCCATGTCGACCTTCTCCGGAGTCTTCACCGGCGAGGGCACACCCTTGAACCAGCGCACCGGGCGCAGGCAAACATACAGATCGAGAAGCTGGCGCAACGCGACATTGAGCGAGCGAATGCCACCACCGACGGGTGTGGTGAGGGGTCCCTTGATGGAGACCAAGTAGTCACGACACGCGGCCACGGTTTCATCCGGCAGCCAGGAGTGATAAGCCTTGTTGGCCTTCTCGCCGGCGAATACTTCCATCCAGTGAATCTTGCGTTTGCCGCCATAGGCCTTTTGAACCGCGGCATCGAAAACTCGCACACTGGCCGCCCAGATGTCGCGTCCCGTACCATCGCCCTCGATGAAGGGGATGATGGGTTGGTCGGGCACGCGCAACCGGCCGTCGCTGATGGTGATCTTTTCGCCCCCCTCGGGGACTTTGAGCGTTACGGCGATCGCTGCGGACATGGGCGTTGCTCCTCTATTTGCGGCAGCAATGCTAGCATGCGCGCCCGGAGGCGAGCATTGCGCACATTGACATCCATACCCAGCAAGGACGGCTTTCGCATGCCGGCGGAATTCGAGCGGCACTCCGGCTGTTGGATGCTTTGGCCGGAACGTCCGGATAACTGGCGCGATGGCGCGAAACCGGCGCAGGCCGCCTTCGCGGCGGTGGCCGCGGCGATTGCGTGCGGAGAACCGTTGACCGTCGGCGCCTCGGCGAATCAGTTCCAGCATGCGCGCGCACGCCTGCCGCCGGCCGTGCGAGTGGTGGAGATTTCCAGCAACGATGCCTGGATACGGGACTCAGGCCCCACCTTTGTGGTCGATGCTCGGGGCCGGCGTCGCGGCATCGATTGGACTTTCAATGCCTGGGGTGGACTTTCGGGCGGGCTCTATTTCCCGTGGGATCGTGATGACGAAGTGGCGCAAAAGGTACTCGAGATCGAGGCAAGCGACCGCTACCGTACCTCGTTCGTGCTCGAAGGCGGCGCGATTCACGTCGATGGTCAGGGCACTTGCCTCACGACGGAGGAATGCCTGCTCAATCCGAACCGCAATGGCGGCGCATCGCGTGCGGAAGTCGAGAATGTGCTCAAGCGCTACTTGGGACTGTCGGTGGTGATTTGGCTCGGCAAGGGAGTGTATCTCGATGAGACCGGCGGGCACATCGACGAGCTGGCGTGTTTCACCAGCCCAGGCCATGTAGTCCTGACTTGGACCGAGGACCGCAAGGATCCTCAGTATGAGATTTCGCAGGACGCCTACCAGCGGCTGAAAAAGGCGCGCGATGCCAAGGGCCGGTCGCTGACCATCCATAAATTGCATCAACCCGGCCCGCTCTACATGAGCGCGGCCGAGGCGGCCGGTGTCGATGCGCGCAGCGGCAGCATTGCGCGACGCGCCGGCGATCGGCTGCCCGCCTCGTATGTCAATTTCTACATCGCGAACAAGTGTGTCGTCATGCCGCTGTACGACAAACGTTGGGATGGGCCGGCCGCGCGCACCTTGCGGCGGCTGTTCCCGAGCCGGAAGGTGGTCGGCGTTCCAACCCGCGAGGTGTTGCTCGGCGGCGGCAATATACACTGTATCACCCAGCAGGTACCCCTCCCGGTCCGGCGGTGATCGGAGTGACCGGAGCGGTGGCGGGAAGTGGCGGCGGCGCAACGGAACTTTGCCGCGCACCGGCGCTCGAAAGCCATTATTCTACGCAGCCTCGTCCGGTCCCCGAATTTTAAGAAAATTGGAAGTCGTAGTGCATCTATCGCTCAAGCCTCTTGGTCGCAAATTGCTCGTCGTTCTCGTTTGCGCATCAGCCGTCATGGCGGCCGCGTGCCATCGCCCCAGCAACATCAGCTACTACGGTATCGCCTGGGTGACGGTGACCAGTGAGCCTGGGGGTACTTCCATCTCGCCGAGCACTCCGGCGGAATTCGCCAGCTATGTGGTCACCATCGATTCCATCACGCTGACGCGCACCGACGGTATCGTGGTGACGGCGCTCGCCACTCCCGAGATCGTGGATCTCACCCAGGAATCGAGCATCGCCGAGATGTGGGGCTCGGCGACGATACCGGACGGCACTTACCAGTCGGCGACGATCACTCTCGACTACACCAACGCGGCAATCTACGTTCTCGTGAATGGTGTGCCGACGCAGGCCATCGTCCAAAACACCGCCGGCGCGCAAAACACCATCGGCACCACCACTCCCGGTGTGACCACTTTCCAGGAGACCGTTACTTTTGATGCGGCGAACTCCTTGTTGGTTTCACCGACCTACGCGTCGACCAGCGCCCAGCGTCTGGCCATCGATTTCGATCTTGCTGCGTCGGGCTATGTAAGTGTCGTTGCCGGTGTCCCGACCGTGGTCGTCAATCCTTTCCTTACGGTCGGCGTATCACCCTCGGATACCAAATTGATTCGCATCCGCGGCCCACTCATCAACACGAATGTCGATATCGGCACATACACCGCCTACATCCGGCCGTTCTATGATGAGGTGAGCAACCTGGGTTCGCTCAGCCTGTTCAACACGCCCAATACGGTGTACACGATCAATGGTCAGGCCTATAAAGGCAGCGCCGGCATCACGCAGCTCTCCCTGCTCTCGGCCGGCATTACACAGACGGCCGCGTACACGACGTTTCAGCCATCGGTGGACCCCCTCAACAATGCTCCGGCGGGAACTTTCTATCCGGTTTACGTGGTGGCCGGGAGCACCCTCGAGGATGAGTACACCGAAGGGATTACCGGCGAAGTGGTTGCGCGAACGGGTAACACCCTGACGTTGCTCGGATCGACTCTTGTCTTGAATACGGCGGATACGTATGTATTCGAGCCCGGTGAAACACAGGTGCTGCTCGGCGCCGGAACGCTCGTGACCGCCGACGGAATCGACTCGGTCGCCGGTCTCAACGCCGATTCCATCGCGGTGGGACAACACATCACGGCCCGCGGAATCTACAGCCTATTGGCCTCCGGTGAGGTCCAGATCGATGCCACCGGTACGTCGGCGACCAACACGGGTTCAGTACGCCTCCTGCAAACCCAGCTGTGGGGTTCGCTGTCGTCCTTGGGCGCCGGGACTCTCACGATGAATCTGTCGACGATCGACAATTACCCCGTCAGTGATTTCAACTTTGCCGGTAATGGCGCGGCCACGCCGACGGCGGCCGCGTTCACGGTCGCAACGGGGAGCCTGACCGTGCCCGCCGGCACTCAAGCGGGTGATCCAATCTGGATCAACGGGCTGGCAACGCCGTTCGGCACGGCGCCGCCCGACTACACCGCCTATGCGATCAATTCGCAGTCGTCCGTGCAGGTGGCCGGGGGCAGTCTCACGCCTCCAGGAACGCAGTTCTGCGGCGTCGGCAGCCAGGTGTGCCAGCCGGCGATTTTACGGGTGCTCTACAGCTACACCACGGGCTACACGACGCCTTTCGTCGGCTTGAGCAGCGCAGGATTCACCATCGACACAAGCAAGGCGCTTTCAGCGGAAATCCGCATCGGGCCGGAAGCCATCCCACTGGCTTCATTACCCGCAAGCCCGCAGGTCGTGCCGACCACGCTGCCGGTGACCACGACCTTTGCCCCGCGGTACTCGATCGGCAACCCGGTCACGGCGACGGTGACGCCGGCGAACACGACGTCGTCCACGAGCATTGACACGTTCACGAACTTTGCCGATTTCGTCACCCAATTCAATGCAACGGTCACGACGAGCAATCCGGTGCTGCAGTTCGATGCCCGCGGTGTCTACAACCCGGCGACCAACGTCTTTACCGCGACCAGCATGAACGTCGTGCTTTAAACTGCGTCCCCATCATGGGGAATCTCCTGGCACGACACGGATGGCTGCTTGCGCTGGCGGCCTGTTGGCTGACAACAGGATCGGCGCGAGGTGCGCTGGCCGCTGCGCCGGACTCCGCCGCCGACCCGCCCGCTCCTCGGCCGGTGCGCCCAAAAATTTGTCTGGTGCTGTCCGGCGGCGGTGCCCGCGGCATCGCGCATGTCGGGGTGCTCAAGGTTCTCGAGGAATTGAAGGTGCCGATCGACTGTATCGCCGGCACCAGCATGGGCGCGGTGGTCGGCGGCCTGTATGCGAGTGGCTTGACTGCCGATGAGATCGAGAAGATCGTCCGCTCCCTCGATTGGGCCGAAGCCTTCCGTGATGCCCCGCCGCGGCGCGACCTCGCTTTCCGTCGCAAACAAGACGATCGCAATTTCCTGGTGCGGTTGCCGCTCGGGCTCAAGCATGGCGAGATATTGCTGCCCAAAGGGTTGATCCAGGGCCAAAAGCTCGAGGAAACGCTGCGGCAGCTGACGTTGCCGATCGCCAACCCCACGGATTTCGACCGGCTGCCGACACCGTTCCGGGCGGTGGCGACGGATCTGGTCAACGGCAATGCGGTGCTGCTCGACAAGGGCGATATCGCCGTCGCCATGCGCGCCAGCATCTCGGCGCCGGGAGTATTTCCGCCGGTCGATTATCAAGGGCATCTCCTGGTGGACGGGGGACTCGCGGAGAATTTACCCATCAACGTCGCGCGCGAGATGCACGCCGATGTGCTGATCGTCTCCGACGTGAGTTTTCCCCTGCAGGCGCGGGCGCAGCTCAATTCGGCGCTTTCCATCTCCAACCAGATGCTGGCGATCATGGTGCGCAAGGATTCGGATCGGCAGCTGCAGACCTTGAGCCCGCAAGACGTGCTGATCGAACCGGAATTGGGGTCGACGTCGTCGACCGATTTCGTGTCGGCGGTCAATGCCGTGACTCAGGGTGAAAAAGCCGCGCGCAACGTCAGCGACAGACTCGCCGCGCTCAGCCTCGACGAGGCGAGCTACGCTGCCTACCTGGCACGCCGGGAGGCGCGAACAGCGGATGGGCAGACGATCCAGTTCGTGCGCGTGGATCCGCAGTCGAAGCGGTATGAGGGGACGATACTCGCCGAGATGCAGCCGCTGATCGGCAAACCGTTGGACGCCGCGGAGGTGGGCGCACGCATCACCGAGTTGTATGGACTCGGTAATTTCGAAACGCTGGACTACAGTTTGGTGCGCGAGCCTGCCGCCATCGTCGCCGCCGCGGCGGCGAATGGTTCCGCCAATGCAACCGGCAACAGCGTCGCGAGCATCGGCGCGAATGGCAACGACGAGGAGTCGGGCCTCGAAATTCATGCCCGCCGTAAATCCTGGGGGCCGAATTACCTGCGCTTCGGACTCAATCTTCAGGATGACTTTCAGGGCAACAGCCACTACAACGCGGCGGCAAGATTTCTGCTCACCGAGGTCAATAGTTATGGCGCGGAACTGCTCACCGATGTGCAGATCGGCTACGACCCGAAGGTGATCAGCGAGTTCTATCAGCCGCTCGATCCGTTGCGGACCTGGTTCGTCGCGCCGAGCGCGCGCATCGAAGCGCGTGATCTGCCGATCTACAACGGCAGTGAGGAGGTGGCGGACTATCGCGACCGAGAGGCGGAGGCGGATTTTGATGTGGGCCGCGAACTCGGCAACTGGGGTGAAATTCGTTTGGGTGTTCACCGCACCAATGGCCTGACCCGGCAGCGCTTTTTCGATCAAGGTTTGGCCGACGCCGAGACTGCCGCGCTCGGTGCGCAACCGAGTCTGGTCGAGAGGCAGTACAACGAGGGTGAGCTGTTCGTCAAATTCAGCTATGACCGGCTCGACAACGTGCACTTTCCACGCGACGGCGCCACGTTCTCATTGCAGTGGGACGCCGATCGGACGGATCTTGGCGCCGATTTCGTGCGCGACCGATTGTCGGCCGACTGGCTGATCGCACAATCGCGCGGTCGCAACACCTACCTCTGGTGGACGTCGGTGGGCGCGACCGTCGATGACAGCCAAGCGCGGTCACCGTTGCCGTCCTTCTACGCGCCGGAGTTCTATTCGCTCGGCGGCTTCTTGAATTTATCGGGGCTGCCCGAGACCGCCTTGCTTGGTCCCAACTATGCGATCACGCGCGCCGTTTATTTTCGCAAGATCGGTCGAGGCGGCGAGGGATTCTTCGAATTTCCAGCGTATATCGGCATGTCACTCGAGGCGGGCGGCACGTGGAACGAGCCGAGAGCAATCAGCTGGGGCACCGCGCACAAGGACGGATCGGTCTTTCTTGCGTTCGATACCTTCTTGGGTCCGCTATACCTGGGCTCGGGCTACGACACACGCGGGCTGGCGGCGTTTTTCCTGTTCCTCGGGCGGACGTTCTAACTGAAGCTCAAGCTTTCCGACAGATTCTCCACTTTCTCGAAAACCAGCGCCGGCTGATCGCCGATGCGCGAATATTCGTGCTTGCGCGCCATTTCATCGAGCTTTTGATCTCGCTCCGCAGCCGTCGAGAACCAATGGGTTTTTTGCCAATCGCTGCCCAAGAGCCTGGCGAACGGGTCACCCGGGCGCAGGCTCACACGGATCCCGTACGGCCGGGGCAGCACCGGAATGCTGCGAACCAGATTTTGCGCGTTGGCGATTCCCATGATTCGCGAAAGATAGCCCAACCCGGTGGTGAGTGCCAGCGTGATAGACTCCGCCGCCTTCGTCATTGGGACGCAGTTGGAGTTAACTGATGGCCTCCTCTTATACGGCCTCCGACATCGAGGTCTTGAGCGGTTTGGACCCGGTGCGGCGCCGACCCGGCATGTATACCGATACGACGCGGCCCAACCACCTCGCGCATGAAGTGATCGACAACAGCGTCGATGAAGCGCTGGCAGGGCATTGCGAGAGCATCGATGTCACCGTGTTCAAGGATGGCTCGCTGCAAGTTGAGGACGATGGCCGGGGCATGCCCGTCGACATTCATCCGAAGGAGAAGATCAGCGGGGTGGAGCTGATCCTCACGCGTCTGCATGCCGGCGGAAAATTCAACGACAATACCTACCAGCATTCAGGCGGTCTGCATGGCGTCGGCGTGTCGGTGGTCAATGCCCTGTCCCGGCATCTCGAATGCTGGGTGCGCCGCGGCGGCAAGCAATACAACCTGAGCTTCAAGGGCGGCAAGCCGGACTCGAAGCTCACCGTGGTCGGCGAGGTCGCGAAATCCAAGACGGGCACCACCATTCGCTTCTGGCCGGACGGCAAGTACTTCGACACGGATAAATTCGCCATCCCGAGCTTGAAGCAAGTATTGCGCGCCAAGGCCGTGCTCTGTCCCCGCTTACGCGTCACCTTGACCAATGAGTTCACCGGCGAGCGCGACGAGTGGCTGTACACTGGCGGACTGCACGAGTATCTGGCCGAGGAGTTGGGCAAGGGCGAGTGGCTGCCGGCCGAATCGTTCTACGGCAAGCGCGAGACCGAGGGCGGATCGCTCGATTGGGCCTTTGCCTGGGTGCTCGAGTCCGAGCACCGGGTCACCGAGAGCTATGTCAATCTCATCCCGACTGTCGAGGGTGGCACCCACGTAAACGGGCTGCGCTCCGGCGCGGCCGATGCGGTGCGCGAGTTTTGCGAATTTCGCAGCCTGGTGCCGCGCGGCTTGAAATTGTCGCCGGAGGACGTTTGGGATGGGGTGAGCTTCGTGCTGTCGTTGAAAATGCGTGAGCCGCAGTTCGCCGGCCAGACCAAGGAGCGCCTTTCGTCCCGCGAGTCCGCGGGCATCGTCCAAGGCATCATCAAGGACGCCTTTGCACTGTGGCTCAATCAGCATCCGGACCAGGGCGAGAAGATCGCCATGCTGGCGATCGCGAATGCGCAGCAACGTGTCAAGGACAGCCAGAAAGTCGCGCGCAAGCGGATCGTCGCGGGACCCGCCCTGCCCGGCAAGCTGGCCGATTGCGTGAGCCAGGATCCGAAGCGGGGCGAGCTTTTTCTGGTGGAAGGCGATTCCGCCGGGGGCTCCGCGAAACAGGCGCGCGACCGCGTGACTCAGGCCATCATGCCGCTTCGCGGCAAGATCTTGAACACGTGGGAAGCGGACACGCGCGAAGTGCTGCAGTCCCAGGAAGTCCACAACATCACCATCGCGATCGGGGTAGAGCCGGCGGCCAGCGATTTGTCGGGCCTCCGGTACCACAAGATCTGCATCCTCGCCGACGCCGACAGCGACGGCCAGCACATCGCCACCCTGTTGTGTGCGCTGTTCCTGCGCCACTACCGACCGTTGGTGGCCGCCGGGCATGTCTACGTTTGCATGCCGCCGTTGTTCAGAATCGATGCCGGCAAGGAGGTCTTCTATGCACTCGACGAAGCCGAGCGCGAAAAGACCCTCGCCCGTCTGGCCGAGGACAGCCCGCGCGTCAAACCCGTGGTGACGCGCTTCAAGGGTCTCGGCGAGATGAACCCGATCCAACTGCGCGAAACCACGATGGCTCCACAGACGCGACGGCTGGTGCAAATGACCATCGACGCCGGCGACAACCCGGACATGCTGCTCGACATGCTGCTCGCCAAGAAGCGCGCCGGCGACCGTCGCGAGTGGCTCGAGACCAAGGGCAATCTCGCGCAACTTTAGCGCAGGTCAGAACCATGAAAGATCAGGAATTGAACTTCGACGGCGTCGAGAAGGAACCGCTGAAGAGCTTCGCGGAGCGCGCCTACCTCGATTATTCGATGTACGTCATTCTCGACCGGGCGCTGCCGCATCTGGGCGACGGCCTGAAGCCGGTGCAGCGCCGGATCATCTATGCGATGAGCGAGCTGGGGCTCGCGGCCGGGGCGAAACACAAGAAATCGGCGAGAACCGTCGGCGACGTCATCGGCAAATTCCATCCGCATGGCGATTCGGCCTGCTACGAAGCCATGGTGCACATGGCCCAGGACTTCGCCTACCGCTATCCGATCGTCGACGGCCAGGGCAATTGGGGATCGACCGACGACCCGAAGTCGTTCGCCGCGATGCGCTATACGGAGTCACGGCTGACCCGCTACGCAACGCTCTTGCTCGAGGAGTTGGGCGCGGACACCGTCGACTGGGCGCCGAATTTCGACGGCTCCCTCGAAGAGCCGATGATGTTGCCCGCGCGGGTGCCGAACCTCCTGCTCAACGGCGGGTCCGGCATTGCGGTCGGCATGGCCACCGACATCCCGCCGCATAATCTGCGTGAGGTGGTCAAGGCATGCGTTGCCCTGCTCGATGATCCTGACTTGAGCACGCGCAAGATCATGGCGAGCATCAAGGGTCCGGACCTGCCGACCGGCGGTGAGATCGTCTCTCCGCGCGAGGAGCTGGTGCAGATGTACGAGACCGGTTCCGGCAGTTTCAAGGCTCGCGCCACCTACGCGATCGAAGACGGCCTGATCGTCATCGACGCCCTGCCATTTCAGGTCTCGGGCGCGAAGATTCAGGAGCAGATCGCGGCGCAGATGCAGCAGAAAAAACTGCCCATGGTCGAGGATCTGCGCGATGAATCGGATCACGAGAACCCCACTCGCTTGGTGATCGTGCCCAAGTCGAATCGCGTCGACACCGCCGCGCTGATGGCGCATCTGTTCGCGACCACCGATCTCGAGCGCAATTACCGGGTCAATCTGAACGTCATCGCCATGGACGGGCGGCCGCGGGTCATGGGCCTCAAGGAGATGTTGCTAGAGTGGTTGGAGTTTCGCAGGTCGACGGTCACACGGCGGCTGAATCATCGGCTGGCGAAGCTGCAGGCACGGCTGCATATTCTCGACGGCCTGCTGATCGCCTACCTCAATCTCGACGAAGTGATTCGCATCGTGCGCACCGAGGAGCATCCGAAAGCGGCGCTCATCAAGCGCTTCAAGCTCTCCGACGAGCAGGCCGAGGAGATCCTCGAGACCAAGCTGCGCCGTCTCGCGCGCCTCGAAGAGATGAAGATTCGCGAGGAACAGAAACGCCTGAGTGAAGAGCGCGACGAGATCGAGGGCGTTCTCAAGTCGAAGGCCAAGCTCACCCGGTTGGTGCGCGATGAATTGCTGAGTGATGCCGAGGCGTATGGCGATGATCGGCGCAGCAAGTTGGTGGAGCGGGAAGCCGCCCAGGCCATTTCAGAAACGGAATTGCTCACCAGCGAGCCGGCGACGGTGGTCCTGTCGCGGCTGGGTTGGGTGCGCGCGGCCAAGGGCCATGACATCGATGCGCGGGCGCTGTCCTACAAGACCGGCGATGAGTTCCAGGCCGCCGCGCGCGGCCGCAATCTGCAGCAGGCGGTGTTCATCGATTCGACCGGGCGGGCTTACAGTCTGGATGCGCACCAACTGCCCGCCGCCCGTGGTTACGGCGAGCCGTTGTCCGGCAGGGTCGACCCACCGGATGGCGCGACTTTCGCCGCCGTGCTGATCGGCGAGCCGGAGGATCGATGGTTGCTGGTGAGTGATGCGGGTTATGGGTTCGCCGCCAGACTTTCCGCCCTCTATGCGCGGAACAAGAAGGGCAAGTCGGTGCTCAAAGTGCCCGACAACGCGCGGGTCATGCCGGCACAGCCGATCACGCATGCCGCGGCCTTGGCGGTGCTGGTCAACAATGATGGCGAGGTGCTCGCCCTGCCGGTGGCGCAAATCGAGGAAATGACGTCGGGCAAGGGCCAAAACCTGTACGGCATAGCCGGCAAGAAATCCGCGGATCGAGACGAGTATCTGGTGGCCGTCGCTGTCGTCGCCCCTGGGGAAACGCTCACCGTCTTCAGCGGCAACAGTGCGCCGATGAAACTCAAGTACGAGGAACTCAAGCCCTTCCAGGACCGCAAGGGCCAGCGGCGACAGCGCTTCTCCCGCGCGTACAAGCAAATAGACCGGCTCGATGTGTCAGCCGCCTCCGGCTGAATCCCAAGGTGCAGGCTAGCGCTCACTCGACATGGTCACATCCTCGGGCGCATTGACGAAGAAGCCCTGGATGAACTCGATGCCGAGCTGCCACAACACCGCCATGGTGTTGGCGTCCTCAACACGCTCGGCGACGGTTTCCACACCCTTGCGCTTGGCCGCCTCGACGAGTCCCTTCACTCGCTGCTGCTGCAACTGATTCGTGGACAGACCCTGCATCAGGGAGCCGTCAATCTTGATGAAGTTCATGCCGATGTCCGCAAGCAGGCGGAAAGGATCGCGGCCGGTGCCGAAGTGTTCGACCGCAAACCGGAAACCGAGGCCATGCAACTGTTCCGAGAGATCCTTGGCCGGCTTCACATATTGCATCGCCATCTCTTCGGTGATCTGGATGCAAAGCCGCGCGGGTTCGATCTTGAGCGACCGCAACTGCGTCTCGAGCCAACCCAGCAGGCTCCGGTCCAGCAACGTGTCCTTGGAAATACGCACGAAAATGCAGGATGCCTTGCGGTTCGCGGCGAACGACAGGGATGCGCCGATGACCCAGCGATCGATGTTCTTCATGAGGTCATTTCTTTCCGCGGCGGCCATGAATTCCGCGGGCAGCACCTCGGTGCCCTGTTCGTCGAGCATCCGAACGAGTACGTCGAACATGCCCTTGTCCTCGCCCAGAAGGCTGGCAATCGGCTGCTGCACCAACCTGAAGCGATTTTCCATCAAGGCCGACTTGATGTGCTTCACCCACACCTTGTCATAAGCTTGCACGCGGGTGTCGGTATCGGCCTTGTCGATGGTGTAGAACTGGTTGCCGCCGAGTTCTCGTCCGCGGCGCGTCGCCAGGATGACCTCGCTCACCGCGGTGGCCAAATCCGGGTTGGAGGGAGGCAGCGAACGTAGGCCCACCGTGACGGTGGCCGACAGGGTCTTGTCGCCGACGGCGAAGGTATGCTGATTGACGCGGTTGACGATGTTGTCCGCCCACGCCTCCACGTCGCGGGCGGTACCGCGCTCCAGCAGGATCAGAAAGGCGTTGCCGCCGAAGCGTCCGCAGATATCGCTCTGGGTCAGCTGAACCCGCAGGATCTCAGCCACCTGCGAGAGGAATTCCTCGCTCTCCAGAACGCCGACCGTGGCCAAGATTTCATCGAAGCTATCGAGTTTTACGAGGGCGAACTGGCGTACTCCGCCACGGGTGCTCGCGGCACAGCGCTCCTGCAGCGCGGTGATGAGGTAGCGTTGCTGCAGGAAACGCGTCGACGCGTCGTTGCGCACCGCTTCTGTCAACTGAGCCTCGAGGTCGAGGTCTTTCTTGTGGCGCGCCGGTATGCAGACCCGGATGGCGGGCTCTGCGTCGTAGTCTGTCTTGGTCAGCGTCAATTCCAGCGGCAGGCTCGATCCGTCGGAGAGCAGCGCTTGGACCTTGAGGCCGTGATCGGTCCATTTGTTCTGCAGACAGGCGACGAGTGCGCCCTTGAGCGCCGGATGAGTTTCCGGCTCGAACAAATCCATGAGGGGGGTCCCGGTCAGCGAATCATCGCCGGAATAGCCGAACAGTTCGAGCCAGGCGCGGTTCACATCGACGACGATTCCCTCCTGCACGTGGGTGATCGCATCGGCGGATCCCTCGAGGAAATTCTGCAGCTGTTCACGGTATTCGCGCGCCGAGGACAGCGTCGTCGACAGGGCGCGCTCCAGGCGGTGTGCGCGCAGTTCGCGCGTGGCCACCGACTGCAACCGGCTACGATTGGCGAGGCTGACCGCGTCTTGGGCGCCGAGGCGCATGGCCTCGGCGATCACCGCCTCATCGATGGTCTCGCGCACGATGAGCACCGGCATGTCGGGGGCGTTTTGGGACTGCACTTTCATGATGGAGCCCAGATCGATGCCCGGCTCTTCGGTAAAGGCGATGAGCATTTCCGGGTTGAGCTGGGTCAGGGCATCCCCTAGATCGCGGGCGTCCGGCAGCCACGTGCAATGCACCGGATGGCCGGCCTTCCGCAGCGTGCTGTTGATTGCCTCAACGTGGTCCTGTGACTTCGTCATGACGATCATCGGAACGGCGCCGGGGGCTGACACGTGTCGATTTCCTCGTTGAAAGGTGGCGGAGTGTAGCATCCAGCGCGGGTCGATTCTGGGAACGGCGTCTAGTTGGCCAGAACGGCGGGTTGCGGCTATCATACGCGCCCTCCCACGCGAGACCTGTGATGGCGAACTACAGCACGAACGAATTCAAGGCCGGATTGAAAATTCTGATCGACGGCGACCCGTATGCCATCGTCGAGAATGAAATGGTCAAGCCGGGTAAGGGCCAGGCCTTCAACCGGGTGCGCGTACGCAACTTGAAGACCGGGCGCACCATCGAACGGACGTGGAAATCGGGCGATACGGTAGAGGCGGCGGATGTCGTCGACACGGACATGCAGTACCTGTACCGGGATGGTGACTTTTTCAACTTCATGGTCCCTGAGACCTTCGAGCAGCTCACGGCCTCGAAGGAAGCGGTCGGCGACGGGGCCCAATGGCTGAAGGACGGCACCGTGTGCGTGGTTACTCTATGGAACGGGGTGCCGTTACAAGTGACCCCGCCGGCGCATATGGAGTTGAAGGTCATCGAGACCGATCCAGGCGTGCGCGGTGACACGGCAACCGGTGGTTCCAAGCCCGCGAAGCTGGAGACCGGCGCCATGGTGCGTGTGCCGCTGTTCATCAACGAAGGCGAAGTCTTGCGCATCGATACACGGACGGGCGAATACCTGTCGCGCGGCAAGAATTAGGCCCGAGCGCAGGAATCACGCGCGATCGATCGGAAAGGCCATGGCCGCGGCGATCCCGGCCGCACTCAAGGCCACGGCGAGCAAGCGATCGAAACCGAGAGCGACGCCCGCGCAATCCGGAATTCCCTGACTCAATGCGGCCAATAATCGTTCATCCATGGGGGGTTCTGGCTGGCGCCGACCGCGGCGAGTTCTCAAGTCCTGGGCGAAGCGGTTCCGCTGTTCTACTGCATCGCTGAGTTCGTGGAACCCGTTCGCGAGTTCGACCCCATCCAAGTACAGTTCGAAGCGCGCCGCCACCGACGGATGGCCCGGCTTCATGCGGGCCAACGAGGCCTGTGAGGCCGGATAGTCGCAGACGAAGCAGGGTCGTTCCAACCCAAGCCGCGGCCCACTGACCATGCCCATCAAGAGGTCCAGTCGCGCATCCCGCTCGAGAGCGGCATCGCAGGCAATGCCGCAGAGCTCGGCCGCGCGCGCGAGTTCCGCATCGCTCGCCGAGTACGGATCGACACCGGTGTGGCGGCGCAGTGCATCCCGATAGGTGATGCGCTCCGCCGGCAGCAGGCTGCGATGCGGTGCCAGCAGCGCGCCCACCAGGGCTTCGATCTCGGTCATCAGCGCATCGTCATCGAAGCCGATGCGGTACCACTCGATCAGAGTGAACTCCGGGTTGTGCCAGCGTCCGAACTCGCCATCGCGGAATACCTTGCCGATTTGGTAGATGTCGCCAACGCCGGCGGCCAGTAGCCGCTTCATGGGGAACTCGGGTGACGTGCTGAGATAAAAGGTCGTGGACAAACCGCGGACTCGCGTGGTCAACGAGTCGATCTGGGGGTCCGTGACGGCGCCGGCGCTCAAGATGGGCGTGTCCACCTCCAAGACATTGCGCCCCCTGAAAAAATCGCGGGCTTGCGCCAGCATCCGGGCGCGAACATGCAGTGCCGCCGTCGTTGCGGTAGGCTGCCAGGCCGGTGTCAGTTCATCGCGCATGAGCGGCGGGTTCGGCGCTGACGCGGCCGATGGCGCGGCCCATCTGGACGATGGAGCCGGCGCGCAGCAACGGATGCCAGGAGGCGCAATGCGGTTCGAACAACAGGATGACCGTGGAACCCATGTTGAAGCGGCCGAGTTCCGCGCCTTTCGCCAGGGTGATGCCGCTGCCCTCGATACGCGTCACTGTTCGTCGCGTTGATGGCGCGATGTCACCGGCCCACACGGTTGCAATGCTGCCCACGTTCAAAGCGCCGACCAATACCACGGCGAACCATCCAAAATCTGACTCGAACAACGTGAGCACCCGTTCATTGCGGGCGAACAACCGGGGTACGTGCAGGGCGGTGGCGGCATTGACACTGAACAACCGCCCGGGCACGAACACGGTGTCGACCAGCGTTCCTGAGAGCGGCATGTGAATCCGGTGATAATTGAAGGGCGCGAGGTAAACTGTCGCGAACACACCCTGTTCGAAGCGAGCGGCCCACGGTTGGTGAGCGAGGAGTTCGCCGAGCGTGTAATCGCGGCCTTTGGCCTGGATCAGACGGTCGCGCACGATCTTGCCGCATTCGCTGACGGCGCCGTCGACCGGACTGGCGATGCTCCGTGGATCCGCATCGATCGGGCGCGTCTCCGGGCGCAAGGCGCGGGTGAAAAAATCGTTGAAGCTGGCGTAATGATAGGGATCCGTGTCGACCGCTTCGCTCATGTCCACCGCAAACAGCCGCAGAAAGCCCCGGGTCAGCAGATTCTTGAACCAAACGGCTCGGACCCGCGTCGCTCGCAGGATGAGTCTGGAAATGGGGTGTTGCGGTAGGCAGTATTGCAGCCAGACGAACAGGCGGCCGTTCATGCCGGCCCGGAAGTGATGCGCTCGAAGTCGGTTTGCAAGGCGTTCACCGTGAATGGGCCGGTGAGGATGGCGGTCAATCTCCCCTGTGGATTGAGCACGAAGATCGCGCCCGAGTGATCGACCGTATACGACCCATCGGGCTTCGGCGTGATGATGACCGCAATACCCAATTTGGCCGCAAGCGCCTCTATTTCCGGTTGCGAGGCCGCGGTCACGCCAACGAAATCCGGGTCGAAATAGGGGACATACTTCGCCAGTTGGGCCGGTGTGTCGCGCTTCGCATCGACCGACATGAAGATGACGTGCGGTCGTAGCGGCGCGCGCAACGACTGCAGGCGCTTATCGAGCGCCGCAAGGGTGGCCATGGTCGTCGGGCAGAAGTCCGGGCAATTCGTATAGCCGAAGAACATCATGGACCAATGGCCTTGCAGGTTCGATGGTCCAAATGTCCGCCCGTGATCGTCGATCAGGCTAAAATCCGGCAGCGCCCGGCTGGGGGATATGAAGCTCCCGGTGGTGAGGTCGATCGGCGGATTGCCCCGGCGGTTGACGACGACAGCGGCGAGGATGCCCGCAATGAGGGCGACACAAATGATCGCAAGGCTTGAGATCTTGGCTCGAGGTGGCATGCGGCGATTATCCCATATGGCAACCGCGGCCGGGCGCACCGAAACGGCGGGCGAGGCCATCGACCGATGCGCCCGGGCATTGCGTCGTGCCCGGGTGTACTTCGGTCACGGCACGGACAATGCGCGCGATGAGGCCGCTGAACTGGTGTTTTTCGTTGCCCGACTCGATCATGCGAAGGGTGCGGCGGCTTACGGCAAGGTGCTCTCCGCCCGCCGCCAGGCGCGAATCACCGCGATCTTGCGGCGCCGGATCGAGGCACGCGTGCCGCTTGCTTATCTCACGCGGCGGGCGTTCTTCGCGGGTCTGCCGCTTTATGTGGACGAGCGCGTGCTGGTGCCTCGCTCGCCGATCGCGGAACTCATCATGAATCGGTTCAGTCCCTGGGCACCACGGCGCCCCGTTCGACGAATTCTCGATTTGGGGACCGGCTCCGGCGCGATCGCCGTGGCCTGTGCCAAGGCATTTCCGCGGGCGCGGGTGGATGCGGTCGATATCTCCGCTGCCGCGCTGCAGGTTTGTCGGCGCAACGTGCGGCGTTTGCGGCTCGAAAAGCGGGTACGGCCGATCAAATCCGATCATTTCAGTGCCGTTGCCGACCAGCGGTACGATATCATTGTCAGCAACCCACCTTACGTCGGCAGCGCCGACATGCGTCGGCTGCCACGGGAGTACCGCCACGAGCCCGAGCTCGGGCTGCGCGCCGGGGCCGACGGCCTTGACTCCGTGCGCGCGATCTTTGCGTCGGCGGGGCGGCACCTCGAAGACGATGGGATCTTGATCGTCGAGGTGGGCAACAGCGAACGAGCGCTGCAAAGAGCCTTTCCCCGGTTGCCCTTCATCTGGCCCGAGATCGCCATGGGCGGCGGGGGGGTGTTCGTGTTGAAGGCGAAAGATTTGCCGGCCGCAGGCCGATTGGAAGGATGACGATGGCGGGAAATACGTTCGGTAAGAGCTTCACGGTGACGAGTTTCGGCGAGAGCCATGGACCGGCATTGGGCTGTATCGTCGATGGTTGCCCGCCCAACTTGAGTCTTTGCGAGGCAGACCTGCAACCGGATGTCGAGCGGCGGCGCTCCGGCACGTCGCAGTTCACCAGTCAGCGGCATGAGCCGGACAAGGTACGGATCCTGTCCGGAGTATTCGAGGGCAAGACCACCGGCACACCGATCGGCCTGTTGATCGAGAATACGGACCAGCGTTCCCGGGATTACGACAAGATCAAGGACCGCTTTCGTCCCGGTCACGCCGATTACACCTATCAGCAGAAGTACGGATTCCGTGACTACCGCGGCGGCGGCCGCTCGTCCGCGCGGGAGACCGTGGTGCGGGTCGCGGCCGGCGCCATAGCGCGCAAGTTCTTGAGGGAGCGGGTGAATATCTCCATCCATGGATACCTCTCGCAAATGGGCCCGCTACTGATCGAGGCGAAGGAGCCGGCGAGCGCGTACACGAATCCTTTTTTCTGTCCGGACCCGGACCGCGTGAAGGAGCTCGAGGAGATGATCTGGAGCCTGCGCCAGTCCGGTGATTCCATCGGCGCGCGCGTCACGGTGATCGCGACCGGTGTGCCGCCCGGCCTCGGCGAACCGGTATTTGACCGGCTCGATGCCGACCTCGCCGGCGCCATGATGGGCATCAATGCCGTCAAGGGCGTGGAGATCGGCGCCGGCTTTGCCGCGGTGGCGCAGCGCGGGTCCGAACATCGCGATGAACTCACGCCGACGGGTTTCAAAAGCAATCATGCCGGCGGCGTGCTCGGCGGCATTTCATCCGGTCAGGATGTGGTGGTGAGTATTGCGTTGAAACCCACCTCGAGCATTACCCTGCGCGGCGAGACCATCGATATCGACGGGAATCCCACGCCTGTGATCACCACCGGGCGCCACGACCCCTGTGTCGGCCTCCGTGCCACCCCCATTGCCGAGGCGATGCTGGCTCTGGTGCTCATGGACCATTACCTACGCCATCGCGCGCAATGCGGCGACGTCACCGCGACCACGCCGGTCATTACCCGCGCCAACACCGGTCAGCCGACATGACCCTTGCGGGTGACCAGAGTCGAAGCACGCTGCCGCGCGGCGCAGCGGTACCGCTGCGCATTGCGGTGGTCGGCGCAGCGAGCTTGATCGGCGAAGCGGTCATTGCGGCCCTGCGCGCGAGCAAGATCCCATTCTCGGACATCCATGCTCTTGATGACGAACGCAGCATTGGACGCCCGGTGGGTGCTGACGAGGACGAGAACGCAAAGCCGCTGCCCCTGCTGCCGGTGGCGGCCTTTGATTTCGCGGCAGTGGAGCTGATTTTTTTCTGCGGTCGGGCGGCGTTGTCCGAGCGCTATGCGCCCGGCGCCGCCGAACATGCCTGGGTGATCGACAGTTCCGCCGCGTTTCGCGCGCGAACGGATGTCCCCTTGATCGTCGCCGATGTGAATGGTGGGCTGTTGACCGGCTTCGGACCGCATGGTCTCGTTGCGCTGCCGGGCAGCGCCAGCGTCGCGCTCGCCACCGCGCTCGCACCCCTGGATCGGCTCGCCGGACTGCTGCGTGCCGACGTCGCCACGTACCAGAGCGTCTCCGGCAGTGGACGCGGCGCGATGGATGAACTCGCCGGCGAAACAGTGGCCATGCTCAGCGGCAAGAAGGCCCGGGGGCGCGCCTTCGGTCGCCAAATCGCTTTCAACGTCATCCCGCAAGTCGATCGTATCGAGACAGACGGGGTGACACGTGAAGAGCGGCGCCTATGGGAGGAGACACGGCGGGTGCTCGGCAGCACGAACCTGGCGCTGAACGCGACCGCGGTGCGCGTTCCCGTGTTCTTTGGCCACAGCTTTGCGGTGCACGCCTCATTCGAGCGCCCGGTCACGACCGCCGAGGCGCTGGCGGCGCTTGCCACCGCCGCCGGCGTGAGTGTCGTCGAGGCGGGGTCGGCCGACGAGTTGCCAACGCCCGCGACTCTCGCCACGGCCCCTACCCAAGTCTACGTCGGTCGCCTGCGCGCGGACCCGACGCGTGATCGAGCTATAAATTTTTGGGTCGTCGCCGACAATGTTAGGAAATGTGCGGCGCATAACGCAGTTTTGACGGCCCAGATTTTGGTAAATAGTGGCCGGTAAGATATAGTTCACGTCTTATGTAAAAGGCAAGTGAGAATGTGCTGCCAAGCTCTTAATCACTCTATGAACTTTAGCCTTTGCGTAGCGGATTTCTGGGAGAGAAAATGTCAGTGACGATGCGTCGCTTGGTGCTGCTGACGAGCCTGCTTTGTTCGACCGCATTGTGGCCGACCTTGACGTGGGCGCTCGGTCTCGGCGAAATCCATTTGAAGTCGGCGCTCAATGAGCCGATGAACGCCGAAATCGATTTGCTGGCGGCTTCACCCGATGAGTTGACGGCCTTGCGTGCGACGCTTGCCAGCCGCGAGGCCTTTGCCCGATACGGCATCGACAAGCCGCCGTTCCTCTCTTCGCTGACCTTTCAATCGGGCAAGAACAAGGACGGACGCGACGTGTTGTTCGTGCGGTCGACGGACGCCATTCCCGAGCCGTTCGTTACCTTCCTGGTGGAGGTCAACTGGGCCCGTGGACGTTTGATGCGCGAGTACACCGTCCTGCTCGATCCGCCCGTGTACACCCCGGGTGAAGGTCCCAACTCGGCCGCGCCCGTCGCCCCAGCGACAACCGCTGCGCCGCCGCCCCGCCGGGCGGCGGCAGACGAATCAACCGCCCAGCCGATGCGCAGTGCGCCGACACCGCTGCCGAGCGCTGCCGCGACCGGCGCGGCGGCGGCAAGCCAGACACCCGGCAGCATCCGCGTCGAGCGCGGCGATACCCTGACGAAAATTGCCCGCAGCCTCGAGCACGGCGCCGTCGACAGCGCGCAAATCGATCAGACGATGATCGCCCTGTATCGAGCCAATCCGGAGGCTTTCGCCGGCAATATCAACGTGCTGCGTGAGGGCGCGGTGCTGCGCGTGCCCGGCGCCGACCAGATCGCGAAGTTGAATCAGCGGGCGGCGGAGAGTGAAGTCCAGCGGCAGATGGAGGCGTGGCGCAGCAGCCCCGAGGGCGCGGGCGCCGCGGCGGGTCATCTGCGCCTGGTGACGCCCGGTACGGGCGGCAGCGCCACCGGTGTCGGTGCCGCGAACCCGGGCGGCGCTGCCGAGACCCAGGCTCTCAAGGAACGCGTCAAGGATTTGGAGGGTCAGCTCGCCGAATCGAAGCGGCTGATCGATATTCGCAACAACGAATTATCCGCGCTGCAGCGCAAGCTCGCGGCGGCGCCGGCTACACCGTCCGTGGCGGCGCCGGTGGCGCCGCCGCCGGTTGCGGCGGCAGCGAAGCCAGTCACGGCGGCGCCGAAACCTGCAGCGGAGACGCCGCCCAACGCTGCGCCGCCCGCGGCGCCCGTCACTGTCGCACCGCCGGCGGCCAAGACCAGCAAGCCACCGGCGCCACCGTCCGTCGATACGGGTTCCTGGATCGACTGGGTGGCGGCAAACTGGTGGGCACCGCTGGCATTGCTGGTTCTGGCACTTGCCGGCTTAGGGGTGGCGGCGATACGTCGTCGTCGCCGCGAACAGGCGGAGGACATGGACGGGATGATGGAGGCGACGGACGTCGCCGACGATCGCCATACGTCCACCGCGAAGTTGAGCGCGCCGCGCAAGGGTGCGGAGTCGTTCGTCGTCGAGGAGTCGGGCCAGCATCCGGCTCCGGAATTTTCTGAGCCGGCTGCCCGGTTTGTCGAGACGCCCGAATTGGCGGCGGCCGACGATACGATGTCGAGCGAGAACGCCGTCAATCTCGATCAGGGTGATCCCCTCGCCGAAGCCGATTTCCACATGGCGTACGGTTTGTATGACCAGGCCGCCGATCTGGTGAGAATCGCTCTCGAGCGGGAGCCGGATCGTCGCGATCTGCGGCTCAAGTTGCTGGAGATCTATTTCGTCTGGGGCAACAAAGACGCGTTCTTGCAAACAGCCAAGGCCCTTGAGGCGACCCGCGATCGCGCGCCGGCGGGCGAGTGGGACAAGATCGTCATCATGGGCAAGCAGATTTGCCCGGACGACCCGCTGTTCGCCGCCAGCGCCGGAAGTGGCCGTGGCGCCGGAGCGTTGGTCGACTTGAATCTTGAAGGCGGCGAGAATCGGGTCGATATCGATCTGTTCGGCGATCCGGAGGGCGAGCGCAGACCGCTGGATCATGAACTCGCCGAAGAGAGCGCGCCGGCTTCCGCGAGCGGTGAGACGCTGGGACGACAGGCTTCCGACCATTTGGACTTTACGCTCGATGCCCCTGAACGCGGCGCCGATGAATCGCCGACCCGCGAAATGCCGCCGCGGGACGAGCCGACGGTCGAATCGGAATTGATGTCTTTCGACGAGGACAACTTCCTCAGCGCCCCAGCATTCGGTGCGCCCGCGGAATCGCCCACGGGCGAGTCGCCGGTGCTCAAAGGCAGCGATTTGCCGCAGCGAATCGCCGCCAAAGCGCCCAGCAAGGTCGATCAGACCTCGGAGGTCTCGATCGAGGATCTCGGGCTCGACTTGGATCAGCTCGAGGCGACGGGATCGATATCGGCCAGCATTCCGATTCTCGAGGAAACGGATCATGCGTCCGATTCGCCGACCATGGTCGCCGGCATGGACGAGCGTTCGCGCCGGATGATTGCCGACGCAGAGCGCAATGCGCGCGAAGCGGAGCGCGCTGCGCAGAGCGATGCCCCCGCGGATGATCGCGATCTGACCGAATTGGAGCGCGAACTCGAGGCGTCGTTTGTGGCGGAGCTCGACGCCAGTCACGACGACATCAAGACGGCCGTCTTCGGGCCCGACTCCGCGCCGACCGTGATGATGCCGCGCGACGCGGATGCCGACGGCCAGACCCAGCGGTTCCAATCGAACGAGTTCGCGCATTTCGCCGACCTCGAGGCGTCAGAACTCGATTCGACCGCCAAGGTGCGCGGCATCAATGCCGACAGCATCGACCTCGATCTTGATCGCTTGGCGACGGCGCTCGGCAGTGAGGAGACCGTGGAGCAGCCGCAGGCGGCCGAGGACCTGTTTTCGTCCGAAGTGTTCGAGTCGAATCAGCGCAACAAGGTCGTGGATCTCGATGTCGGCGATGCGTTGTTCGACAACGATAGTCCGACGAATCGCTTGAGCGCGTCCAACACGCTCCGGCCCATCGATCTGGGCGTCGCCGAGATGGAGCCGGTTACCATGAGCGAAGTGGGCACGAAGCTCGATCTGGCGCGAGCCTATATGGATATGGGTGATCCGGAGGGAGCACGCAGTATCCTCGAGGAAGTCGTCCAGGAGGGCTCCGCAAGCCAAAAACAGGAAGCCTCGCGTCTGATCGAGGCACTGCCCGGGTAGAAGCTCCAAGGTGGCTGGCGAAACGGGCGGCATCTCACCGGGTGAGTCGTCGCCGGACGACGGTTCGCCGGATGAGGCATCGCGCCGCGTGGCTGCGATCGTGGAATATGACGGCACCGACTTCGCCGGCTGGCAGTCCCAATCTCATGCAACCTCCATTCAGGACGCCGTCGAAGCGGCGGTTGGATTCGTGGCGGGGGAGCCGGTGGTCGCGGTGTGCGCCGGTCGTACCGATGCCGGCGTGCACGCCATCGGACAGGTCATACACTTCGACACCGTGGCCGCGCGAACTCCTCGCGCCTGGGTGTTGGGGGCCAATACCCGACTTCCGCCGAGCATTGCCCTGCAGTGGGCCGGAGAGGTGACGAGCGGGTTCCACGCACGACATTCGGCGTCACGACGCATCTACCGCTATTTCATCTTGAACCGCAGCGCGCGGTCGGCATTACAACGCACACGCACCGCCTGGATCCACCGCCCGCTCGATGCCGCGGCCATGCACAGCGCCGCTCAAGTCCTGATCGGCGAACATGATTTCTCGGCCTTTCGCTCAGTGCAATGCCAATCGAAGACGCCGGTGCGCAAGGTCCAACGCATCCAGGTGGAACGGACCGGCGATCAGGTATGGCTCGAGATCGAGGCGAACGCATACTTGCATCACATGGTGCGCAACATCGTCGGTACGCTGATCAACGTGCAGCGGGACGCCGATCCCGCCGGTGCCATGGCACGGATCCTCGCCGGGGCCGATCGCCGCGCGGCCGGTATGACGGCGCCGGCCTCGGGTCTCTATCTATGGCGGGTCGACTATCCGCGCAACCACGCGATACCTGCGCCGTGCGGCGGCTTTTGGTAGACTACGGTATGTCCTGGTTCGAGCGCATCGTCCCTTCCCGTATCAAAACCGAGCGTCGCACGCGTTCGGTGCCGGAGGGACTTTGGACCAAATGCCCCGCCTGCGATGCCGTGCTCTACAAGGCGGAAATCGAACGCAATTTGCACGTCTGCCCGAAGTGTAGCCACCACATGCGCATCGGCGGCCGTGAACGACTGTTGAAGTTTTTGGACACCGGGTCGAACAAGGAAATTGCCGTCAAGGTCGAGTCGGAAGATCCACTGAAGTTCAAAGACAGCAAGCGTTACCGCGATCGCACCGTCCAAGCGCAGAAGCAAACCGGCGAGCGTGACGCGCTGATCGTGATGTCGGGCAAACTGGCCGATCTTGACATCGTTGCCTGCGCATTCGAGTTCAAATTTCTCGGCGGCTCCATGGGGTCGGTCGTTGGCGAAAAATTCGTCCGGGCGGTGGAACTGTGCCTGGAACATCGGCTGCCCTTGGTGTGTTTTTCCGCAAGTGGCGGTGCGCGAATGCAAGAGGCGCTGTATTCATTGTTGCAAATGGCGAAGACCAGCGCCGCCTTGAAGCGGCTTTCCGAGGCGCGATTGCCGTTCATTTCCGTCATGACCGATCCGACCACCGGCGGCGTGTCGGCGAGTCTCGCCATGCTGGGGGACATCAATATCGGCGAGCCCAAAGCGCTGATCGGCTTCGCCGGTCCCAGGGTGATTCAGCAAACGGTGCGCGAGACCCTCCCCGAGGGCTTTCAACGCAGCGAATTTCTGTTGGAACACGGTGCGCTCGACATGATCGTCGACCGTCGTGAACTGCGTGATCGCATCGGCGCCATACTGCGCTTGCTGACCGGTAAAGAGCCCGCGGCGGCCTAGCCTGCCGAAGGAATACCGCGTGCCTCGGAGTCTCGAGCAGTGGTTGGTGCACCAGACCCAGGTACACCCCCACCCCATCGATATGAGCCTGGAACGTTGCAAGCAATTGCTTCACCGGCTCGATTGGCGTCAGCCCACGGTGCCCGTCATTACCGTCGCCGGGACCAATGGCAAGGGGTCGGTGACGGCGTACTGTACGGCGATCCTCACCGCCGCCGGCTACCGCGTGGGAACGTTCACCTCGCCGCATCTGCGTGACTATCGCGAGCGCATCCGCTTGGATGGCCGGTTGGTCACCGAAGCGGAACTGCTCGAGGTGTTCGAGCGGATCGAAGCGGCGCGAATCCTCGCTGACGAGATATCGCTGACCTATTTCGAATACAACGCGCTGGCGGCTTTCCTGCTGTTTGAAACGACGCGCATGGATGTCTGGGTGCTCGAAGTGGGCCTCGGAGGCCGGCTGGACGCCGTCAATTTGGTGGACGCAACGGTGGCCGTGGTGGTCAGCATTGCCCTCGATCATCAGGAGTATCTGGGCACGACGCTCGACGCCATTGCTCGCGAAAAGGCGGGTGTGTTCCGCCCCGGCCGCAGCGCCGTTTTGGGCAGCCGCGATGCGCCACCCATCCTCGAGAGCATCGCCACGGCGGTGGGCGCACGGGCGAAGCGGCTCGGGCGGGATTTCGATTATGTTCGCGCGGCGGGACGCTGGCGTTATCTTGGTTCAGGCCGCGAGCGTGTGGGTCTGCCGCCGCCCGCGCTCGCCGGCGACACGCAATTTGCCAATGCGGCCACTGCATTGGCGGCCCTGGAAGAGCTCGAGCCGCAGCTCAACGTCGCCGACGAGGCGGTCGCCCGGGGATTGCAAGCGGTGCGCTTGAGCGGGCGGTTCCAGATCATTGCACCGGCTGACGGCCAACCCACTTGGATATTGGATGTCGCGCACAATCCAGCGGCCGCCATGGTCTTGGCACATAATCTGCGGGCGATGCCGATCTCGGGAAGGACATACGCCGTGTGCGGCGTCCTCAGTGATAAGGACGCTGCGGGGATCGCCGCGGCGATCCGTGATTGCATCGATGCCTGGTGGCTCTGCTCGATCGAAGGCGCTCGGGGCACCAGTGCCGTTCAATTGGCCGAGCGCATGGGCAGTGAAATCAGCGTGCCGGTTACTCAGGCGGCCGATATCGCCGCGGCATGCGCGGCGGCCGCAGCCGCCTCCAGGGGAGGCGATCGAATCGTGGTGTTCGGCTCTTTCAGTACCGTGGGTCCGGCCCTCGATTGGTTGGAACAGCAGCAGATTTCTGCTGCGGATTGCTGACGATGGAGCGCCGCCTCAAGGAACGGCTGGTCGGGGCCACGATTCTGGTGGTGCTCATCATCGTCATCGTGCCCGAATTGTTGTCGGGTCCTTCCTCGCCTGTGGCATCGTCACCGCCGGCCGTGGCCGCACACGAGCCATCGCGCAACATCACTGTCGATCTGGCCACCAGCAAGACGGCGCCGGCCGATGATGTCGATGCGTCGACGGCGTCAGCTGCCGCGTCCTCGCCTGACACGGCCGGCGAAGCCGGTGCGGCCAACACGCCCTCAGCGACTCAGGCGGCGCCCACCATTGCCACGCTCAAGGCGCAGCAGCTAGCGGCACAGCCGCTTGAAAATGCGGCGCCGGGCCCCAAAGTCGAAGACACCGAGGGGGTCGAGCCGAACGCGGATGGCGCCGAGTCCCATGGGTCAAGCCATCATTGGAGCTTACAAGCGGGTAGTTTTGCGAATCGCGCGAATGCCGAGAAGCTCTTGCGCCGTCTGAAGGCGCATGCTGAGAATGTCTACGTATCGCCCATCGGCAAGGGCGCGGCGCAGAGATACCGGGTGCGAGTCGGGCCGTTTTCCGATCGCGTGGCTGCCGAACAGGCGATGTCGCGGCTGCGAAAAGAGGGCGAAGCGGCGAGTTTGGTACCGCCCTGATGTCGGCTTTTTGCTGATCGTTTCACGACAACGTACGGCCGGGTCCGGTAGACTAGGGCCATGACCGGGGCCGATGTTCTAATCGTATTGCTTCTGTTGGGATCCATGTTGATCGGGCTGTTGCGGGGGTTCGTGCGCGAAGCCACCTCGCTGGTGTTCTGGATCGCGGCGATCTGGGCGGCATGGCGGTTCGCGCCGGTGGTCGAACCGCATTTGGGTGGGCTGTTGGCGGATCCACGAGTCGCGCCCTGGGTGGGCCGACTGGTCATCTTGGTAGCGGTGCTCGTGATCGGTTGGTTGGTCGGTATGCTGCTTGGCTTCTTCACGGGCAGCTTGGGATTAGGGCCCTTGGACCGGATCATCGGCCTGATTTTTGGTATCGTGCGCGGCGTCGTCCTGGTGGGACTGATGGTGATCTGCGCTGAGCTGCTGCATTTGAATCACGAGGAGTGGTGGGATCGGTCGAAACTGATTCCTTACGGCGAGACCGCCGGCGACTGGCTGCGGGCCATGGTCGGTGAGAGAGGCGAACCTTGGGCCAAGCTCGAGCGCCTGACCGGAGTCAAGATCAAAGCAGGTAAGACCGGAGGCCCTTGATGTGCGGAATAGTCGGCATGGTCGGAACGAGCGCAGTCAATCAGCGAATCTATGATGCGTTGACCGTCTTACAGCATCGGGGCCAGGATGCGGCCGGCATGATGACGGCCGAGGACGGCGAATTGTTCATGCGCAAGGATTCGGGGTTGGTTCGCGACGTGTTTCAGCAGAAGCACATGCTGAAGCTCAAGGGCAACGTCGGGATCGGTCATGTGCGTTACCCCACCGCCGGCGCCGACAGCGCCCAGGATGCGCAGCCTTTCTACGTCAACTCTCCCTATGGAATTTGTCTGGGTCACAACGGTAATCTGACCAATGCCCGTGAGTTGACGGAGGTGTTGGTACGGGAAGATCGACGCCACCTGAACACCGGCTCCGATTCCGAGGTCCTTCTCAACGTGTTGGCCTCCGAACTGCAGCGGGTCGGTACGCCACGGGTCACGCCGGCCGATATCTTCGCGGCGGCGAACGCCGTCTATCGTCGTTGCCGTGGCGGCTACGCAGTCGTCGCCATGGTCATCGGCCATGGCATTCTCGGATTCAGGGATCCGAATGGCATACGTCCTCTGGTCATCGGTAATCGGGACACCAAGAAGGGAACCGAGTGGATGCTCGCCTCGGAGAGCGTGGCGCTCGACATGCTCGGCTTCAAGATGGTGCGGGATGTGGCGCCGGGCGAGGCAGTGTTCATCGACGAGCTGGGCAGGTTCTATGCGCAACAGTGCGTGGCCATGGCGAGACATACGCCATGTATCTTCGAGTACGTGTATTTCGCCCGGCCGGACTCCATCATCGACAACATTTCTGTCTACAAGGCGCGCCTCCGCATGGGCGAGCGGTTGGCCGAGAAGATCAAACGTGACCGACCCGACCACGACATCGATGTGGTCATCCCGATTCCCGACACGAGCCGCACGGCGGCTGTACAAGTCGCCCAGTTGCTCGGCGTCAAATATCGGGAGGGATTCATCAAGAACCGCTACATCGGCCGTACGTTCATCATGCCTGGGCAGGAACAACGGTCGAAATCGGTGCGCAGCAAGCTCAATGCCATCGATCTCGAGTTTCGCGGCAAGATCGTGCTACTGGTGGACGACTCGATCGTGCGCGGTACTACTTCGGCGCAAATCATCGACATGGCGCGCGAAGCCGGCGCCAAGAAGGTGTACTTCGCGTCGGCGGCGCCACCGGTCCGTTACCCCAACGTTTACGGCATCGATATGCCCGACACGTCCGAACTGGTGGCGGCGGGTCATACCGACGAAGAGGTGCGCGGAATCATCGGCGCCGACTGGCTTATCTATCAGGATTTGCATGACCTGGAACACGCCGTGCGCCACGACAACGCGAAGATCAGCGATTTCGATACCTCGTGTTTTTCGGGCGAATACGTGACCGGCGATGTGACACCGGAATATTTGAAGAGACTGCAGGGCGAGCGATCCGATGAGGCCAAACAGCTTCGTCGCGACGGCATCGGACGTGGACTCAGAACCGTTCGAGTTCTCTAGGAGCGTCGGTGGTGCTGCCGACCGTGTGAGGCGGTGGCGATGAAGCGAAGGCTCATGCTGATCGCTGAGCGGGCAGATCACCGCCTGCTCGTCAGAAAACATCTCGAAATCGAATGGCCCGACGCCGTGATCGTCGAGCATCGGCTCGGCGACGATGCGCCGCTCGACAAGAATTTCACGGCCGCCGGCTTTGATGCCGTCATCCTCATCGCCGGGGCGTCGTGCGACGGTGCGGAACAGTGGGCCTCCGGCTGGCTGGCGCGGCCGGAGTGCGCACCCCTGGTGTTCGTGGTGCTTGCGAACCCGCCGGCCGGCGCGTCGGCCGCAGCGCCTGCGTTGAAGCGGGTTTACGGCCGCAAAATCGACCGGAACGCCCTGGTGCGTGCAATAGATGACGCCGCGAACGAGCAGCAGGTACTGCAATCGCAGCGGCGCCGTCAACCCGACTACGGACAACGCTACCGATTCGGCTCCGTCATCATCCGCGGCCATCGCTTCATCAGGCAGGTAGGTTCCGGCGGCATGTGCAAGATCTATCTGGCCGAAAGCGAGCGAGCCGGCACGCTGGTCGTTCTCAAAGTGTTCAACCAAGTTCCGGACGTGTCGGAACGGCTCGTCGGCTTCGATCGTTTTCTGCAGGAGTACGAGATCGTCGCGAGTCTCAATCACCGCAATATCGTGCGCATCCATGATCTCGGCATCGCCGACGACCATGCCTACATCGCCATGGAACATTTTCCGGCAGGCGATCTACGGCAACGCATGAAGGTGTCGATGACACCGGCGGTGGCGCTGCATTTCCTGGAGCAGATCGCGAGCGCACTCGATGCAATTCACTCGGTTGGGGTCCTGCATCGAGACCTCAAACCGGCGAACGTGATGCTGCGAACCGATGGGTCACTGTGTTTGATCGATTTCGGCCTGGCCAAGGCGAACGAGGCGGATGCCGAATTGACCGGGGCGCGCGAGATTTTCGGCACCCCGTATTACATGAGTCCGGAACAGGGTCATGCCGAACAAATCGATTCGCGCAGCGATCTCTACAGCCTCGGAGTCATTTATTTCGAGATGCTGACCGGTCGCAAACCGTATACCGGCGGGAGCGCCATGGAGGTCATTTACAAGCATAAGCGGGCGGCACTGCCGGAGATCGCGCCGCAGTTCGCGAACTACGCCGAGATTCTGCTGAAGCTGCTCGCCAAGTCGCCGGCCGATCGCTTTCAATCGGCGGGAGAACTGCTCAAGTCCATTGCCGGCCTCAAGGCGGCAGGATGAGTGCGTCCCGGCCATCGGCGCGGGGCGGCCGGTTCGACCACCCGATCCTGCGCGCGGCGACTCCGGCTGCGTGGCTCGCGCAAGCGTGCGCCTGTCCCGAGGTCCTGCTCATCGATCATGCGAATTGTGAAAAGAAGGCGGCGTCCACGGCGCTATCCTTGATGTTCGCCTACGCCGAGGATCTGCCCTTGACCGACGCCATGTCGCGCCTGGCGCGCGAGGAGTTGCGCCATTACGAGCAGGTCGCCAAGCTGCTCGGCGCGCTGCGTATCAGCCCGCAGCGGTTGGCTCCCGGCCGCTATGCAGCGGCACTGCGCCGGCTGGTGGCGCGCGCCGAGCCGCAACGCGAGGTCGACCTCATGATCTGCGGCGCCCTCATCGAGGCACGCTCATGCGAGCGCTTTGCCGTCCTCGCGCCGAGCATCGGTGGCGCCGCCGGAGAATTGTTCGCCGGTCTGCATGCCGCCGAGGCCCGCCATTACCGGCTATATCTCGACCTGGCGGCGCGTGCGGCGGCCCGCGCAGGCCTCGAGCTGGCGCCCCGCCTGGAGGAATTTGCGTCGCTCGAGGCGCAATTGACGACCGACGTCGACGACGTGTTTCGGTTCCACTCGGGGCCGCCGCGAGTCGGGTGAGCGGCGACTCGGACAGGCTCCCTAGTCAACGTGGCAGAAATACCAGTTCCGGGCCGGCGCGGTCCCAACGTAGAACGCAACCGCGGGCGTGCCAGTCGCCGAGCACGATGCGGGTGCAGGGCCGATCATCGACACGCAACGGGTGTATGGCGGGTCGGTGAGTATGTCCATGCAGGAGCGTCGTGGTGCCCGCCTTGCGCAGCGCCGCCTCGACGCTCTGGGGATTGACGTCCGCGATGGCATAGTCGAGCGCCGAGACATGGGCGCGGCTACCGTCCCGTGCGGCGCCGGCGAGGGCGCGCCGCGCCGATTCCGGCAGCGCGAGGAATCGGCGCTGCCACTCGCTGTTGCGCACGGTGGCCCGCAGTCGTTGATAGGGCCGGTCATCGGTGCACAATGCATCGCCGTGCATGACCAGCACCGCCTCGCCATACAGCGTCACGATCACGGGATCCGCCAGCAGCCGGGCGCCGGACATGGCGCAGAATCGCTCGCCCAGAAGGAAATCGCGGTTGCCGTGCATCACGAAGCAGGGTACCCCATGGTCGGTGAGTGACCTGAGCGCGGTGATGGCCATGATTTGATGCGGGTCGGCGGCGTCGTCGCCGACCCATGACTCGAACAGATCACCCAGAATGTACAGGGCCTCCGCAGTGCGGGCCTCTGCCGACAACAATTCAATGAGCTGTTCGGTGATCTGCGGACTGCTCGCGTCGATGTGCAGGTCGGAGATGAACAGCGTCGTCACGCGATCTTAAGGAGGGGTCACGCGCTCGATCTTCTCGATGACCACGGGCTCCAAAGGCGAGTCTTCCTTGAATGGCCCTTTGACGCCGGTGGCCACGTTACCGATGCGATCGACCACATCCATACCCTGGACGATT
>Ga0116226_10000101_pt1 | contig 60868 bp, 49 predicted proteins | sample S1TSphfallax_FD_89692 | JGI IMG/M metagenome (GOLD analysis project Ga0116226, IMG submission 89692) | Host-associated microbial communities from peat moss isolated from Minnesota, USA - S1T2_Fa - Sphagnum fallax MG | ecosystem: Host-associated > Plants > Peat moss > Unclassified | place: USA... | reverse complement strand
TTAAAGAGACGCGCGACCTCGTCCTCATCAAGGCTGGAGGTCGGTTCGTCCAATATCAAGACTTGCGCGGCCACACTGCTCGCGCGCGCGATCGCCACCAGTTGCTGGATCGCGATCGGATAGAAGTCGAGTGGCTTGCGCACGTCCAAGGTCAGGTTCAGATCCGCCAGGATCTCGGTAGCCCGTCGATGCAGGGTGTCCCAGGTGATCATCCCATGCCGCATCGGTTGCCGGCCGATAAAGATATTCTCGGCCACCGACAAGTTGGGACACAGATTGACCTCCTGATACAAGGTGCGCACTCCAGCCGCTTCCGCGTCTCTGGGGGAATCGAACGAGACCGGCTGGCCGTCCAGCAGCACACTGCCGCTGTCAGGCGGAAAAACTCCCGTCAGAAGGTTGATCAGAGTCGATTTCCCGGCGCCGTTTTGGCCCATCACGGCATGGATTTCGCCTGGAAACAGGCGAAAATCCAATGCCTTGATTGCCGTGACGCCAAGGAACTGCTTACCGACTTGCCGGGTTTCGAAGCGCGGCGTCATGGCGGCTGTCATGCCGATCGCGTCAGTACTTACGCGAAGGCAGGGTGGCCGCAGCGACGTCGGCCGGGAAAACCGTCTCGGTCGTGACGATACGCTTGGGCAAGGTCTTGCCTGCCACCACCTCCTTCACAGCCTCCATCAACTGCGGACCCAGCAGCGGGCTGCACTCGACGTCGACATTCATCTTGCCCGCCGCCATCGCCTGAAAACCACCGCGGGTCGCATCGAACGACACCACCGTAATATCCTTGCCCGGGTGCAGACCGGCCTCTTCCATGGCCTGAATCGCGCCCAGCGCCATATCGTCGTTATGCGCATAGACCACATTGATCTTGCTGCCGTAGGTCTTGATAAACGCTTCCATCACCTGCTTGCCACCGGCCAGCGTGAAATCGCCGCTTTGCGAGGCAATGATCTTGAATTTGGGATCGTCCTTGATCACTTCCATCAAGCCCGCATGGCGATCGTTGGCCGGTGCCGAACCCACGGTGCCCTGCAACTCGGCAATATTGATGGGGCCGGCTTGATCCTTATAATGCGTTTCCAGCCAATGGCCGCCGCGCCGACCTTCTTCAAGGAAGTCGGAACCTATCATGGTCACATAGAGAGACGGGTCTTTCACATCGATGGAACGGTCGGTCAGGATCACCGGGATCTTGGCGGCCTTGGCTTCTTGCAAAACGGGTTCCCAGCCCGATTCCACTACCGGCGAAAAAGCAATCACGTCGACCTTCTGAGCAATATAGGAACGGATCGCCTTGATCTGGTTTTCCTGTTTCTGCTGCGCATCCGAAAATTTCAGGGTGATATGCGCGTCGGCTGCAGCGCTTTTGATCGAGACGGTGTTCGCGGTGCGCCAGGCACTTTCGGCACCGACCTGTGCGAAACCCAGAGTGATAGGCTTGTCGTCTGCGTAACCTGGACCACTGACCAGCCAGGCTGCCGCTGCCGCGCATAGGCATGCGAGGATCCTGCGTTTGGAATCCGCCATCTTTGTCTCCTGATGTTATAAGGCGCAGTGCGCCGACGCCACGCCCGAAATCGGGTCGTGCCGCGTTTCTTTATAGGTGTGGGAATAGCGTAGCAGCACCCGCCAGTATCGTCTAATGCGATTTTTTTGGATGCCGATATACAAATTGATATCACCCACGTCCCGTCTGAAGCGGCGGTCCATCAAACGGTGCAAGGTGCGCCTACGTACATATCCGGAGATCGCCGCGACGTATAACCTAATCATCGCCCCCCTGAGAGAGAGTCATGAAAGTTGCCATCGTTCACGACTGGCTGGTGGTCTATGGAGGTGCCGAGCGCGTGCTCGAGAACATCATCGATTGTTTCCCCCAGGCTGATCTATTTAGCCTGGTCGATTTTCTTGAAGAGCGCGACTGTCTGCGCGGCAAGACGGTGCATACCTCCTTCTTGCAGCGCCTGCCCGGTGCGAAGAAACACTACCGCAACTATCTGCCCTTGATGCCGCTGGCCATCGAGCAATTCGATCTGGCGGAATATGACCTGGTCATCTCGAGTTCGTATGCAGTGGCCAAAGGCGCCATCACCGGACCGGACCAATTACATATTTGTTATATGCACTCCCCAATCCGCTATGCATGGGATATGCAGCATCAGTATTTGCGCGAAGCAAAGCTGGTGCGTGGGGTGAAGTCGATGCTGGCACGCATGCTCTTGCACTATATTCGTCACTGGGACGTGGGTTCGAGCAACGGTGTTGATCATCTGATTGCAAATTCCGCCTTTATCCGCGGACGCATCGCCAAGGTCTATCGGCGTGACGCCACCGTGATCCATCCACCGGTCGCACTTGAGCGCTTTCGAACCGGCACGCAGCGCGAGCCGTTCTACCTGACTGCCTCGCGTATGGTGCCGTACAAGCGGGTTGACCTGATTGTCCGCGCCTTTGCGCAAACGCCCGAGCGCCGGCTGGTGGTGATCGGCGACGGGCCAGAGATGGCGAAGATCGCGGCGCTGGCGACGCCGAATGTCGCACTGCTCGGTTATCAACCGTTCAACGTCCTGCATGATCATCTGCGTCGCGCCACCGCCTTCGTGTTTGCCGCCGAAGAAGATTTCGGCATTACTGTGGTCGAAGCGCAGGCCTGTGGCACGCCGGTGATCGCCTATGGCCGCGGCGGCGCTCTGGAGTCGGTGATACCGCATGGCAGCCCGGGCGCGACAGGGATATTCTTCGAGACTCAATCGGAGTCCGCACTGCTCGACGCGATCTCGCACTTTGAGCAGGTGCAAGCGGGCACCTCGGCATTGAGCCCCGATGCCTGCCGACGCAATGCCGAACGCTTTTCAGAAAAGCGCTTCAAGCGCGAGTTCATACACCATGTGCAGCGTGCGTTCGATGAGTTTCATGATGCGCGTGTTGCGCCGAGATCGCTGGACGACCCGAACCGACTTAAGAAGGCATTGCAACTATTTGGTTAGTGTTCACCCAAGAAACCGCCAACTTCGTCAAATTGAAGGCTTAATCGGTCGAAACCAGTTTATTGCGCCCCCGCTGCTTCGCCACATAAAGACGATGATCTGCCCGACTAATGGCTTGCGTCGGGGTGCTTGCCTCTTGGGTATCCGATGCCCCTATACTGACAGTTACGCTCAAGCCGACCGCAATCACATCCCAATTCCATCCAGAAATAGTGAGCCGAAAACCATCGACATACTGCGACGCCGTTGCTGCGGACAAACCTCTGACGATCAATAGAAATTCTTCCCCACCAAATCGAATCGCCTCGTCGCACTCCCGCTTGCTACGCCGAATCAACTCTCCCACTTGAGCCAACACTTGGTCGCCGACGATATGCGAGAATCTGTCATTGATATCCTTAAAGTAATCGATATCGATCATGGCAACGGTACTCACCACGTCAGTGGCATGGAGCCCCGGAAGCATCAACTCAAGATGGCGACGATTGTGTAAGCCAGTAAGCGGATCGACATAGCTAGCAGCGGCCATACGTTCACTATCCAGCTTGAGCTCGGCATACGACTCGGCAATCTGGCGTGCGCGCTCGGTTTCGGCCTGCGCCAAGCCTCTCAGTTTTTTGTTTTCGTAGATTGCTGTCGCCAGCCTTTCGCGTTGTTGTGCTTGTTCGGTAGTGACTCGCAGGTAAGTCTCGTGAAATTTTTTGTGGAACGCCAGCGCCGCACGGGTATCACCACTCCGTTCATGGACCTGGCTCAGATACAAATAGGCGTACATCAGCGCCTCGAGATTGTTATTTTTTTCCGACAGAATGACGCACTGCTGGAGCACTGCACCCGCTTCATCGAGACGTTCCAAGGCAACCAGGGTTTGGCCCAGGGTATACAGAAAATGGGCTTCGTTGCGAGATGTCTGCTCGCCTTCGATTCCCCAATACCTCAGCAAGCATTGTTCCGCCGCTGAAAAATCCTGCAATTCGAGTAGATACTCGGCTGAATTCGCCAGGCAAATCCTGGCCGCCCAGGTATCGCCCTCTTGACGCGCCAGCGCGACGGCTTCATCCAGCAGGGCCAGTGCGATTTTGAATTCAGCGGCAGAAAAAGAGGCATTTACCTTCGATGAGCAACGTGCTGCCAAAGCATGCGCACATCCAAGATTGATAAGCCAGCGTCCCAACAGAACTGGATCCCCAATATCGCGCGCTAACACCACGGCGCGACGACAAAAATCAATCGATTCCTTGGGCTGCTTGGTGGCACGAAACATCAGACCGACTACATTCAGCGCGAGGCAATGGATCTGCACATCACCACATGTTTCGGCCAACGCCAAGGCCTGCATGACCTCTTCTGTGGCTTCTTCGACGTGCCATAGCTCAAGTAAGAGCCAGCCGGCGATCGAGCGCGCTTCGGCCTCGTCTCTGGGTGAATTCTGATTTTTCCAGAATTCAACAGCCCCATACGCATAGCTATATGCCTGTTCGGCCTGTCCAAGTTGAAAACTGTACCAGGCAATATCGATAGAACAACGGGCTTTCAAGCGTGGGTCGTCGTTATGCTCGGCGATTTCCAGCATCGCTAACGCGATCTCGCGCGCTTTGCTTGGTTGGCCCGTGCGGCTGAGCGTGCAGGCCTCGGCAAGGCGCTGGTATTCGATTTCATCGTCCCACGCCGGCGTCAATTCAACGTGTGGCGTCACACTCTGCGCTTTGCCTGCAGAATCCATACCTGCTCGCCCATTTTTCAATTGGTATCAAGGACACACCCGATACGTCATGATTTAAAGATAGCACACCGAGGTGGGTATAAATATAGACCGTATCCTCAAGGTCGCGGTGAAATGATGGAGCCGGCGGTCGAAACTACCCATTTCGGAAATCTACCGAATCACGGCTCTGGCATTGGCGTTTTAAGGATTCACTACGGAATTACTCAGTCTTGGCGACCCAACGCATCGGCGTAGGCTGCCGGTAGATGTTCCAATTCCAGAGTTGCCCGATATACCTCCAAATACGCCGCTATCATCCGCGCCGGGCTGAAACGTTCGGCGTGCCGCAGCAAAATGTCCTTCAAATCCGGGTCGCGCAGCAACTGTTTGGCAGCCAGCAACTGTTCCAGCAGCGATGCCGGCTGACTGGGATCGAATACCAGCCTTGAATGCGGTTCGATCACTTCAGGTATACCGCCGCTATCAGCGCCGACGACCGGAATACCATGCGAATATGCTTCCACCGTGACTCGCCCGAATGGCTCCTGCCAGCGCGATGGCACAATCAGGATATCGATATTCTGGAAGAACTGATCGGGTTCGATGTAGCCGGTGTAGCAGATGCGTGGATCTGGATAGGCTGCGCGCAAGGCGCCGACATATGCGGGGCTACCGACTCCTCCTATGCTTAGCTCCCAATCCAGTGCGCGTTGCGCCAGCAACTGTTCGATCACCGGCTCTATGCCTTTCTCCGCGGAAATCCGGCCCAGGATGCCGAAACGCGTGATCGTGCTTGCAACGGAACCCTCGGTCGAATCCCGAGGCGGCGATGTTGCTGCCACTTGCTTGGGTGGCAAAGGCAAATAGCAATCGTTGATGACGACGGTCTGGTTGGCGTGTGCAAAGAAACCGTTATCCACGTGCTGCTTCAGGATATGGCGGCTGACACCGACCGCCACATCGACCCGGTCGGATTCGCGGCGCTTGGGCTGGGCATAGAGCGCACAGAGCCGACACTGACGGGTGCAACGTTGATTGTCGCTGAACATTCTGGCGGTGGGACAGATCAAGTAATAGTCCCGCAGGGTGTGCACGATCCGCACGCCCGCCTGATTGGCGATACGCCAAATGCCGATGGACAGGCACGATAGATTGCTGGTGCTGACGATGTCGGGTTTTTCGTGCCGGATGATCTTGGCCAGCTTGCGTGTCATCACGATATTCTTGACGTCGAGCGCGTGCCAGATCGCCCGCATCAGGCGCGAGCGTCGATGCGGGGTATGCGGCCAATACACATTGGCTAAACGAAGATAATAGATGGTGACGCCGTTCAACACCTCGGTACGGTCCGTGCCGGTTCCCGTGGCGCAAGCCACGCATACTTCAAGACCGGCCTGGACCAGGCCTTCGGCCAGGATCTGCGTGGAGATTTCCGCGCCGCCTACGATTTCCGGGAAATACAAGGTATTGGCGATCAGAATTTTCATTTTCGGGTACGCAGATCGGTGGCGGAAGCACCTTCCGGTACGGACTGCCACGGTAAGGGACTGAGTTCTTGCCACAGGTCAGCGCGCACGTGCCGGCTGGGCGCCATGTCCGGCGTTATCGCCCTGACCGCCGCCAGCACCAGCAATTCGGCCAGCAATCGTTCGCATTGCTGGATCACCGTGGCCGCAGCCGATGCGCTCAATACCTCGTGATCGACGCCGGCTTGCACATCGACCCGCATATGCCGCAGCTTGCGCAGATTGCGTAGCGAGCCGATCGCCATCATCAACCGTTCCAGTCCCACGTCCTGCGGACTGAACACTAGCCGAATACGCACGCCCCGTTCATCCAATGTTCTCAGCAATGTCCGGGTAGTGCGATGACCGGTTGCGCCGAACACGATGCCGCCTCCCCACGGTTCCAACCAGCCCCAGACACGCCCCCATGCATGGCTGAACACCGAAAACAGCACGGGCATCAAGCGTAGGCGACCACGCGCCACGTCGCGCCACTTGTGCCACTTGAATAGGGCATGCAAGTGAGCACTGGTCGAGCCTTCATCCAGCTCCCCCAGGCGGCGCAGCGAAGTGATACCGCGCGGCAGCACCGGCGCCGGCGGATTGATGCCCAATAGTCCGGCTACCCCCGGGTGCTGCGCTGCCTGCAAGCTCAGATAGGCGCCGGAGCAGATACCGAACAGCACCACGTCGGTGTAGCCCTGGCCCACCAGCCAATCGATCGCTGCCGTTACATCATCCTGCATCGTGCTGAATTCGACCGGTGCCTGACTCTCCTGCCCGCTGACCGTGTCACCGAGCCCCGATAGATCGAGACGCAACGAGGCATAACCGCGCTGGGCCAGATGGCGGGCCAGTTTGACGCCAAAGCGCCCCTCCCCGACATGGCCGGTGCCGCCCGTATTGACGATCAATACCACTAGACGGCACATGCGCGACACCGCATAGGCGTGGCGCGCGGCAAGATGCTCGACGCTGCGCAACGCGCAATCGGATTGCGGCTGGCTCAGCATGCCGAACAAACGCCTAGGACCGACCTCAACCGTCTGCTCACACCCATACGGCAACACCAACATCACGTCACCGGCTGCCGTGTGGGCGGGATCGGGCGCCTTTACGGTACGTGTCGGCGCCGCTTGCGCGGCCCAGTTCGCAAGCTGGGTCAGCGTATCCAATGGCGCCGTGCTGGCCCAAGCTGGTCGCAGCATGCCGGTATAGCCGGGCAACGCCATGCTTTCTACCTGCGCCCCCGCTAATCGATAGCGCTGGACCAGGGCATCGCACTCGGCGGCATGAGGATGCGCGATCGCAATCCGTGCCACCCCAGGTTCAGATTGTCGAAGATCCAGGGTATCCAGCCAGGACAGTGTGGCCGCATCAATGTGGTATCCCAACAATTCGAGTCCGTCTACGCTTGACGCCGTTGCGCGCACCGCGTCCGGCACACCTTCGAGCCAGAGTTTCTGCGTGAAACGCGCCTCGCGTAAATAAGCCCGTCCGCTTAGCAGCGGCGCAATCAGGATCAAGCCATCCGCGCCGCAACGCGGCGCCGCCAACATGGCCAGGGTCGCCCCCATACGGATACCGCCCAAGGTCACATGTTCGACCTGAGCGATCTCGCGCAGATAACGTGCGGCACGCTCTATGCCACTCAACCAGCATTCGTGGTCGGGCCTGGCCGCGCCATCATCCTGCGCATCACCGGTGCCGAGATAATCAAAAATCAGTGTCGCAACCCCTGCTCCGCTAAGCTGTTGCGCCAGCGCCAGCAGGCTGCGGTGCAGCCATTGCGCTTCGTGCCCGGGCGCCTTGCACAACACCACGCCGCGATTGGCTGCATGCTGTGGTAGATGCAGCCAGCCGAAATGTCCATCGAACAGGATAGGTTTCATGATTCAGGGACTCGGTGCTAGATGACTGGACGCGCTGGTGCGAGCGCATATACATTAGATGCCAGTCCGGCCCGGATATCGGTGCGCGACCGTGCATAGCGGCGCGGGACTCAAGTCGCACAACGGCCGTCCGTTAACCACGCTATAGACGTACCTTTCAGCGACCTCATTCGGGTCGGAACATTGACGCGGCAGGACATATGCATATTCTTGTTTGGTTTTTCGCCCTCACCACCTTTGGACTCGTGTTGGCCCTGCCCTTCTGCCGTGCCGCGCGCAGCGGCGATGAAGCGCTCGAACTACCGTCCGATCGGCCCCATCGCGCGGCTGTCGATTTGCTGCGCTATCGTCTGCAGCGTCAGGCGCGCACGCGCGCTTAACCATGCCAAAGTGCAGCGCGAGGTCCAGGCGGCCAGGCATGCACATCGAATCCATGAAGCTTGAACAGGCTCAGAGCAATACGCTCCAGACCGAAGCCGCAGCACCCGCTATGAGCCATGGCGCCGGTGTCGGTTCTGATCTGCCAGATCTTGCCGAAGCGGTCAGTATGGTTGTTGAAGCTGCCGCACGCCGTTGGTTTATCGGGATTGATCACTGAAATCAACAACTCGAACTTGAGTTGCTGGCTGCGCTGGCTATCCATCATGAAGCGCCCGCCACGCCCGAAAAAGGGATCATTCGCCACCGCAATCACGGCCGGCAGTGCCAGCGCACGCATCATGTGCTCCGCGTGGCTGATCCATTCGTTCCTGAATAAATCGACCTGCTCAGGTGTGCCAAGTCGGACGAATTCGCGTTGTCGGAACAGTTGCATGCGCTCCGGATCCAGCGATGGTTCGTGGCGAAAGCAATAAGAAAAAATATCGAGCGTCTTGCCACCCTCGGGCAAAGGCCCACGCGCCGCGATGACGGGATAGACGGGATAACAGGCCACCGGCGTCATCACAATGCGGGACATGCGCTGACTATCGCTCCAGTCCTCTGCGCGATCGAGACAGCTCAATAAACGCCGATGATCGCTGTCGTCGCCACAGAAAGTGAACACCGTGCCAGCCAGATCAGGAAAATCGCGTAGATAGCCGCTTTTTTCCAATAGTGCGCGGCTCATCGCTGGCGGGAATCGCAACAATTCGACATCACGCCCGACGCCCCAGGCGCCAATCAAGGCACTGATGCGCTCAACCACATCCTCGAACACCGCACTGCGGCCATACAAGCCGTCGACACCTGTCGATATCAGTAAGCCATGATCGAGTAATGCGTCCAGATAGCTGGGTTCGGACAGCTCCGTCAATCGATCCTCCAAGTCGGCTTGCGTTTCATTTTCAGGCATCGCGCTGCGCTGTGTCAGCATTGGCATGATGTCAACTCCTTTGATTGTTATGAATCGCTGGTCTCTTGCATTGTTCGTACACTGTTTTGATATGCCCATGCGCTGTTGAAATACTGCCCCAACTCGCCTCGATTTAACCCCAGACCTCGCCGTCCCTCAGTGCGTTCGCGTACAGAAGACGGGGTCAGCTCGGTGATAGCCTGCAGACCTGTCGCTGTGATCCGTTCACGGGTCGGGCGCATTGCCTACCACAAGCCGTCAAGCCATCACTGGATTCCACCATCCCGTGCGAAATGGGTCTGTACTTCCCCTGTTTCGTGCATCAAACCGGGAACTTCACTATGCAAGCCACGCCCAAGATATCGCTGCTATTGGCCACACTGGGCCGCACCGAACAACTGCGGTTGTTCTTCGAGAAAGCCTGCCTGCAGAGTTTCAAGGACTTCGACATCGTGGTCGTGGATCAGAACGATGATGACCGCCTGTCAACGTTGATCGCGGAATTCGGCACGCAACTCCAGATCGTGCATCTGCACTGCGCTCCCGGGCTTTCCCGCGCACGCAACGTCGGCTTGAAATCCTGTCGTGGCGCGATAATCGGATTTCCCGACGACGATTGTTGGTATCCCCCGGATTTGTTGTTGCACGTCGTGCGTCTGCTCGACTCCGAGTACGACGGCGTCACCGGTCGTCAGCTCGATATGCAGGATAGAGACGCCGGCCCCCGCTACGATCGTGAGGATGGGCCAGTCAATCTATACAACGTGTGGGCACGCGCGATTTCTTCGTGCATTTTTCTCAATCGATACATCGTCGAGAATATCGGTGATTTCGACGAAACTCTGGGCGTCGGAGCTGGCACTCTGTTCGGCGCCGGGGAGGAGACCGACTATTTGATACGCACCATGCGGCGCGGGTTTCGCATCTATTACGCAACCAGCTTATTCGTACGGCATCCGCCTTCGGATCTTTCGATTACGCCAAAGATACTTGAGCGCACGTATTCCTATGGCGCCGGCATGGGACGCGTACTGAGCAAGCATCACTACCCGCTTTGGTTCAAGGCACGCGCCCTGACTCGACCGCTGATGGGCGCGGCGTTGGCTCTGGCACGGCTCAATGTGCAGCGGGCGCGTCTGCATTGGTCGCGTTGCCTGGGGCGCGGCTACGGCATGCTGGCGCAGTCGCGCCCACTGCCTTGAAGCAGTATTTGGCCCGTCTGGGTTTGGCCGGCATGACGCCGGTCAAGCGCAATTTTGTGGTTCTGATGTTATTGCAGCTGTCGACCTATGCGGTGCCCTTATTGACCTTGCCCTGGCTGACACGCATGTTGTCGCCGGAAGGTTATGGTCGCCTGAGCTTTGCTCTTGCTTTCACCACGTATTTCGTCACTTTCACCAACTTTGGCTTTTATCTGACGGCGACACCGCAAATTTCGGTGCACCGCCACGATCGGGCCAAGCGTTCGCATATATTTTGGACCACGCTATACGCACAGTTGTTGATCGCCGCCACCGGCTTTATCGTGCTATCGGCGCTCACGCTGGTGTTCGACCATCTCGCGCACGAGCGCACGCTATTGTTGATCGGGTATGGCATGGTATTCGGCGCAGCGCTCCTGCCGACCTGGTATTTCCAGGGGATAGAGGATATGCGCGTGATGGGTCTGTTGGTATTCGCCGGTCGCGCACTGAGTTGTCCCGCCATGTTTCTGCTGGTACGTCATCCCAGCGATCTATATTGGGCCATGGGTGTCAATAGTGCAGTTCCGGCAGCCTCGGGCATCGCCCTGTTCGTCTACCTCTATCGTCGGCGCGAACTCGACTTCCTGCCGCCCTCGTTGGCGGAGGTGTTCAGCGCGTTGAAGGACGGCGCGCGCGTTTTTATGGCGACGGCCATTACCGAGTTCTATGCATCCAGTAATACCGTCGTCCTGGCACTCATCTGCGGCAATGTCGCTGCGGGTTATTTCGCTGCAGGCGACAAACTGATACGCGCGGCTGCGGCTTTGCTGACACCACTCAAGAGTGCTGCCTACCCGCATATCAGCTTTTTAATGCGCAACGCGCGCGAAGACGCCTTCACCTTTCTGCGCAAGATGCTCACGATACAGGGCTGCATCGTGCTCACCATTTCGCTTACGATCTTCTTCGGCGCCCCCACCATCGTGCACATACTCTATGGGCCGCAATTCGTGCCGACCATCAATGTGCTGCGATGGATGGCGTTTGTACCATTTATGGCGGGTATGACTGACGTGTTCGGCGTACAAACCATGCTGCCATTGGGCATGAAAGTGCAATTCAGCCGTGTGTTGATTGCCTCCGGTCTATTCAATTTCTCCTTACTGGCGCTGCTGACCACATGGTTCGGTGCCGACGGCGCAGCCGCCACCGTGCTGGCGACCGAGACGGCAATTGTGCTTGCTATGGTCTACACCTTGTCGCAGCAAGACATTTCTCTATTCAGGCGCCCGCGCGCACCGCTAGAGCAACCGCATTAGCGTCAGCGCACACACGCCATATTTTGGAGCCCTCCATGACCACAATGATGCCCGACCCGGACTTACCTCTGCTCGCGGTGATCGTGACCGCACACAATCTGGAACGCTATATCGGCGCTTGCTTAGAATCTATCGCCAGGCAAAGCAACGGAGAAATCGAAATCGTGGTGGTCGACGACGGCTCAGTCGATGGTACCGTGACGCAGATCGAAGACATCATGCGCCGCTATCCGCAATGCGTGATCCGTTTGATCACGCAATCGAATCAGGGTGTCAGCGCGGCACGTAACCACGGTATTGCTGCCGCGCATGCGCACTATCTGTCTTTTGTCGATGGCGACGATATGTGGGCGCCGGATTTCTGCGACTGCATCTTGCCAGTGTTGCGCCTCGGTCATGTCGATATGATCGAATTTGATGTCGAAGTCGTCAGCGATGCCGGCGTGGCGGTGGACACAATCGCGGTGGTACCGCCCGGGCGTATCGGCGCGTATACGATCGATGCGCAGGTATTACAGGAGTATGTCGATATTTATCAGGCTTTTGTCTGGGCTCGGGTCTATCGCTCGGTCTTATGGCGCAACCTTCGTTTTCCTGATGGGCGACACTACGAAGACAATGCCACACTGCCATTTTTATATCTGTTAGCGAGTACGCTCTATCGGATAGACCGGCGCTTGTACCGCTATCGTCGACGCAGCGGCAGTATCACCAGTGTGGCAACGCTGTCCACCGTGCAGGATCTGACCTTGAATGCCAAAGATGCTCTGCTGCATAGCGGTGACGCCCGATACTGCGAGTTCTGGCAGGGTTTGTTCGGCAAATCCTTTTTTCACGCCTGCTCACAAGCAGCACGCATCGACGCCGCAGAGTATCCGGCCGCACTGGCACTGCTGGCGGATCTGGTTCGCTGCTATCGGACCAGCCGGGTCAATGCCGCCGTCAGCACCGATACCCAACTGAGCGCCGATCGCGCAATCGCGTCTTACCTCCGGCATGTCCGACTGGAACGAACCCTATTTCTGAGCAAGCGTGTTATCAAACGACTGCTCGGCCGTGAATTGAAGGCCCGGCGGCGTGCGCTACGGGTCGACCGGCAGACGGTGTCCCTGAAGTCATGAGTCCTTGCCAGCGACGCCCGCCAAGGTGTCATGCCCTGTCAATACGGTCAGGTACATCGAGACATCGCCCCTGGGTTCGACTCAGCGCGCTATGCTTGTTATCCATGGTGGCTATCGGTCGCGCACAGAGCGAAGGCTACATTCAAGATGCCGGCGGCAGTGCGGGGTCTACACATCGCATCACTGAACTGATAGGCGCCAATGGTTGGCCTACCTCGGATGAGGACTATCGATTCTGGCAATCGATGGGGCTCAGTTGGGGGCGTGATTCGGTCGGTCCGGGTCGTGAAAACTCACCGCAGGATCCACTGCGTATCGATCATACCGATCCCGGATATCACACGCTGCTCCCCCCCATTCTGATAAATAACCAGCGGCACGGCATACAGTCGCTGCTGCTGCTGGGCTACACCCCGGAATGGAATGCGCAGATATCGGGTGATAGCAAATCTGCACCGGTCGATGAGCAGTATTGGACCGAATACGTGACCGCCGTGGTCAAGCGCTATACCGCGCCGCCTTACAATATCAAATACTTCCAGATCTGGAATGAAGCCGCCGGCCCGCTTTCCGGCGGCTCGGCACAGGCAACGTTTTGGCATGGCCCGAGCGCCGCCGGTGCGGCGCGCGCCGGTGTCTACAGCCAAGCCATGGAGGACTATGTCAATCTGATCCACATCCCCGCCGCGCGCATCATTCATCAGTATCATGCCTACGTGGTTTATGGTGGTTGGCCAGATCAGGGCGGCATCGACACCTATATGCGCTGGCTGGATTATGACAGTCCGACACTGCATACGCGCATGATAGATAACGTCGACTACCTCGATGTGCACTATCTCGGCATCGATGCCTTCGACACACTGTATGCGCGCTATGTCGCGCAGGGCAAGGTCCGCGGTATCTGGGAAACCGAAATCGGCGATCGTTACATGACCGATCCCCGTTATCTCGCGGTCTTCTACTTCAAACTGGCGGTATGGGCACTGGCTCACCACTGGCGCGACGCCAATCAATATGTGGCCATGGTGTATCACTGGGATGGCATGGAACCATTCAGACTGACTCATCGCGGCACGCCGCGTACCTATAACGCATCCGGGCTTTCATTGGTGACGCTCAAGCAGATTGTTGCCGGCCCTTTGTCGCCCTGCCATGATGCGATACATTTCGATAGCGACTCCGATGGCGCAGCGCTGTACGCAGGACATAGCCTGATCATCCAGCTCGATACCGCCCCAGGCTCACATCGAATCGAGATCGATGATGCTACAGCCGCCTATGGCACACATCTTCATGCCAGTTATCTGAACGCCATCAGCGGACAGCAGGTGGCCGGCGCCATACTGTCGCTCGCTGTGCAGAAGCACCATCTGACGCTGTGGTTCAATACCCCTGGCGCAGGAACCGATGTCGACGGCAAGAAGCTTACCCGCTATCTGGCTTATTTGGTGATCACCCCGGGTTCATAAATGGGCCGCGCTCTTTGATACCGAGGTCGCATACCGCTCGTCACGGTTACCGTGCGCAATCGAGACGCCAGCAGCAAAGAGATGACCAGCGTCAAAGGCAAAGCGTTGGAAGGCGAAGTCAGGCGATGCTCGGTCACCGACATCACTAACAGGCAGATCGAACCGAGTTCCGCAAATAGAAATCCGCTGTAGTCTGTCATGGCATCGCCTACCGCAGCCGTCGCGCCGGCGCGAGCCCACGCAACCAATTTGCAGTAGAAATACAGAATCAGGAACAGGCCTATCATGCCAAGTTCGGCGAGGATATTGAGGTAGGAGTTATGCGCGTGCGAATCGCTATGTACTATTGTGACACCTGTCGCTTGCGCGTAAAAACCAAAGTAGTCGATCAATGCCGAAATATGGTCGTCAAATGAACCAAAGCCTATGCCAACCAGGGGACTGGACCGGAAGTAGGTGAGTGCGCGTGGCCACAACCATTCGGTGCGGATGTTGAGATTAGCCACCTTCTCGTCGACATTGCCAATCGCGAAGCGATACCCGAGGTAGTTGATATCGGGGCGGAAATGATAGGCCGCAATCAGCAGCGAAGCGCTGACCAACCCCACCAACAGCATCACCAGCGCCAGATTGGCCCAGGGACGACGGCGTATCAGTAAGTACGGCAAAACCGCCAGCACGCCCAGCATCGAGCCCCGACTATAGGTCGAGAACAGCATGCCGAGATTGAGAAACATCAATATCAGTAGTAGCGGACTGCGGCGCATCAGATAGCATGCCATCCCCAGGCACAACAGCATGGCCAGAAACCCGCCAGCAGCGTTGCGCGCCACGAATAAACTGCCAAACGTGTCGTCGGGGTGGGAAAACATCGACAGAACGCCATAGTGCGCCAGATACAAGGCATAAAGCGGCAGATTGCACAACACTGCGAACATGTAAAAGCGGCGCAGCAATAGATTCAAATTCCAGCGATGCGTATAAACACAGCCGGCAAATATCGGTGCATAGGCGATAAAGAAATTGCCATCGCGGCGATAGAATTCAAAGTCGGTCAAAGATGCAGGATCGTATGACAGCGTCGAGATCAGGGCATAGCACGCGAACGCCGCCAGGGCCGAGACAAACACGGGATAGGTGCGGCCAAAGAAACGCCATGCGCCCAGCGCCATCGGCAGAAATCCAATCGCGCTGAGTGGGACGAAGTTGGTCACCGAAAAGAAGAGTGCCACCAGCGATAGATAAGCCATGTTTCCCCCAAGATATTGCCGATCCGGCCTGACCTAGCCCCCTCGCGGCCCATCTGGCACGGTGGTTTGTGCAAGCTTGTGCTCCGATACTGTCGCCGATTCGAGCGGCGCGACGCGGGCTTTGGCATCCGAAGCCGATGCCTTCTCCGGCGCGATTTCGGCTAGTTGCAGTAATGCGGCTTCGAGCTGGGTCGCAGCCTGCGACCAACCATGTTCACGCGCGCGCATGCGCCCGCGCGCGCGACAGGTTTCGCGCAGCACTGGATCTTTCAACATCAGGCTGATCTTGTCCGCGATATCGTCGATTGAGGTGGCATCGCAATACAAAGCGGCATCACCGCATACATCAGGCAACGAAGCGAGGCGTGACGTCACCACGGGGCAGCCGCAGTACATCGCTTCCAGAGGTGGCAGGCCAAAACCTTCATAGAGCGAAGGGAAGACAAAACAGGCAGCGTTTTCATAGAGTGCTTTCAGCTCGCCATCGCTGACAAAGCCGACCTGCAATGTGCGGTTATAAGTGAACGTGCTACCGCCAGGCATGGCACCGAAGATATTCGCATTGCTGCCGCCGGCGAGTACGAATTTAAAATCCGGCGGACATTCCACCTGTTCGATCGCGGCCAGACAGCGCATCAGATTCTTGCGCGGATCCATGCTGCCCACCATCAGACAAAAGCCTTGCGGTTTCAGACCGCATCGATCCAATATCCGGGTATTCGCGGTAATGCGATCGAGATGATCGACCGCGGGTCTGACCAGCGAGATCCGATGCGGCGATAATTTCAGATGATGGATCATGCGTGCGCGGGAAAACTCCGATACCGTCAGGAAATGTTCCGCCCGAAACCTTAGCACTGAGAATACAAATCGATACCAGAGACGAAATTTCCAAGTGAAGCAATGCGGTACGTCGAAGATCGCCATATCGTGAATCATCACGACTTGACGCCGCTTAAACAGCGGCCCCGTATTACACAGACTGAGCAAGGCACTCGCTGACGTAACCCAAGGCAAAGTCAGTTGTTCCCACAGATTCTCCCCCAGCATACCGCTCAGGCTACGCTCGATCCGGCATGGACCCAGTGCGGTTCGCTGCGCAATATCCGTGGCACCGGGAACCACCAGTGCCAAAGGCTGGTCGTGTCGCTTTTTATTGAACGCCAGTACCAGTTCGTGTGCGACACGTTGCACGCCGGTGGTCCGCTGTGCAGTGAACTTGCCATTGATCACGATGGTCATCAGTTATCCCTGTCGGAAGGTATGGGTCAGGCAGCACGAGCGCGCTCGGCACCGGCTTCGTATTCATAGCGGGGGAATCTATCCTCGCTATAACGGCGGTGACCCGACACATGCGGGGGCATGCCATTGAATATCGCACCCACCAGGCGCGCGCCGGTACGATCCAGGCCACGCACCGTATCGTCGATTTCCTGCCGGGTCTGCATGCCGGAGCGCAGCACTAGCATGGTCAAACCCGCGTGGTGAGCCACCACTGCCGCATCGGTGACCGGGAGATAGGGCGGCGTATCGACCAGGATCAAATCGAATTGCTGTTCCAGTACATTCAACAATTGCTTGAAGCTGGGTCGCATCAATAATTCTGATGGGTTGCTCGGATAGGCACCGCATGCCAGCAGCGACAAATTCTCGATACCCACACGTCGGATCACACTCTGCACCGGCACGTCGCCGCGCAAGACATCAGCCAGTCCGTTGGCATTGCTCTGGCGAAAGGTGCTGGCGAGTCCGCCGTAGCGCATATCCGCATCGATCAGTAGAACGCGCAGTCCGATCTCGGCCAATAACACGGCCAGATTGGCTGCCACAAAACTCTTGCCGGTTGCCACGGTCGGACCAGTCAGCGCCACCACCTTGCTTGAGGTTTGACTCATCTCGATGCGTAATGCCGTACGCACGATGCGTAATGACTCGATCGATAGGTCATAGGGGCAGCTGCGGGTCAATAATCGATGGGCGCTAGGCGGTAACTCCAGCGCCGCCAGCGCCGTCGGCCGGGCCAGCTCCAGGCGCGTCGAGCTACCCAGCCGCAGACCTGGATCGACGCCTGAGCGCTCGCCTTCCCACACCGTGTCGCTCGCCGACAAATTCCAATCGGCCGCGCCGCTATACTCGAGGCGAACCTGATTTCGGCTGAAGTTCAGGGTCGCGAACAAGGGCACACTCAGGTAGCGCTCGATATACATCGGATCGGTAACGCCACCAAACACTTGATAGCGTAGATAAACATAGAGTATCGCCAACAACAGACCGCCAAACAGCCCCGCCGCGATGACCAGCGGCCGATTCGGTCTGACCGGCAGTGACGGTGCCACCGCAAGATCGACCACATGCGCATTCGCAGTGGTACCGCCGCGGCGCACCGACAGTTCTTCGGATTTGCTCACCATCGCGGTGTACACCGCTTCGGCCACACGAGCACGCCGCGTCAAGTCGGCATTCTGCCGTTCCGACTGCGGCATGCTGTTGAACCGGCCCTCGAACGAATTCTTGTATGCATTGAGCTGGGCCAACTGCTGATCCACGTTGTGTAGCTCCGGGCTATCCGGGGTAAAACGGGCCAGCAATTGCGTACGCTGAATTTCCAGAAAAGCGATTTGACGCTGGAAGTCGATTTCCCCTTGCAGATAGGATTGCGCCTCGGCAGCAGGCGCCATCGAACCAGAAGTGGCTTCGAAGCGCGCCAAGTCCGCTTCTGCGTTTTGCAACTCAGTGCGCAGACGCGGAAGCTCCTGCTGAATAAAATCCAGGGTGGTAGTGTCGTTAGCCCTGCGTGCGGCAATCGCTGTGGTCAAATAATTCTGCGCGATGCCGTTGGCGACGCCCATCGCAACAATAGGCGATGCCGCATCGAAGGTAATCCGCACCACCCCGGCATCATTGGCATCGTCACTGACCTTCAGCGCGTGCCGGAACTGCTGCACCGCGGTGATTTCGTTGTAGCGGGTCACGTCGAAGCGCGTCGATGGCCGCGCCACCATATGTGTCACCAATATCGTAAAGCCGTCGGCGTGTGCCGTGGTGCCCACTACACCCTCCAATACCACGTGCCCATTCGCATCACTCAAGCGGTAGCGTTCGTCGCTCAGGGCGGTAAAGACCAGGCGCTTATCTTCGAACTCCGGCGGTACGCTCAATGCACTGATATCCAACTGCTCGCCCCCCCAGGCAAAGGAACTCAGTCCAAACCAGGGATAGAGCGGTTTGCCGGTTTGCGCGAACCAGGCACTCACGCGCGACAACACGGGAAAGCCGTGTGGCTGTACCTTGATGCCGAATTGATATTGCTCCAATACCGGCTTGATCACCGAGCGGCTTTGCATGATCGCCATCTCAGCATCGGAGGATGGTTGCCGGGGCGGCCCCGAAAATTCCTGCTGCGCCAAGCCAAAGGCATTCGCGTCCGCGGGGTCGATGCGTACCAGCGCATCCGCCGAATAGATCGGCGTGGCCAGGAACGCATAGCCGATAGCCAGTATCGTCACACATGCCGTGATGCACAACAGCATCCAAGGATGACTGCGCAGCACCCGTGCCACGTCGCGGACACTCGGCTGGGTATCCTCCGCGACGGGAACACGAGGTAAAGCCGGATTGAGTATGGGCATATTCACGTTGACGCTCCTATCCGATCGCAGTTTGCCCGGCCGGCCACGCGCCGGCGGGACTTTAATATCTAAGTGTATTGAGCAGGTACAGACTCTCTGCGGACGGCAGCAACTGTCCGAGTGCGCGATTGAAGCGCGCCATATCGGCAGTGCCCACATAAACCACGTCCAGGGGCTTGAGCTGGAACTCGGTGGCTAGCATGATGGCATCCACCTGCGACATATCGAGTCGGTACAGTAGTGGCCTGGTGGTATCCTGATCCGAGCGCCGGATCACCAAAACCTGCTTGGCATTCGCCGCACCAGGATCAATACCGCTCGCGTTGGCCACCGCATCGGCAAGTGTCAGACGCCCCTTGTCCATAAAGAGGGTCTGCGGCTTGAGTATTTCGCCGAGCACAAACACGCGAGTTTGCGTATGGTCCGGCACGTAAACGATATCCCCGTTCTGCAAGGTCACGTCCTGGCTGGCATCGCCGCGTTCCAGCACAGCGGAAATGTCGAGCGTGATGCTCTTGCCATTGCGCGTCAGCTGAACCCGCTGCAAATCAGCATCCGGTTGCGTGCCGCCCGCACGCGCGATGGCATCGACCACGGTCAACGGCGCATCGGTAATGGGAAGCGAGCCCGGTTGTCTGAGATCACCGGTAATCTGGATCTCTTGACTACGATACTGCAATACATGTACATCGAGTTGCGGTTTGACCACGGTACGCGCCAACGCCGCGCTGAGCATCAAGCCGATTTCCGAAGTGGTTTTGCCGGCCACCTGTACCCGACCCAGGGTGGGGAAAAAGATCGAGCCATCATTGGTCACGCGTTGACCACCGGCCGCGAGCTGCTCGCCGCCGCTCGCCTGCGCTGCGCTGGCGGTTTCCGGTAATGCAGCACCTGTCACACCGTTACCCGAACTCAACTCAGGATGATTCCAGATCGTGATTCCGACGATATCCCCGACGCCGACTCGGTAGGGGCTTTCGCCCTGACTCGCAAGCAGTGGCTTGTGCGACTGTCGGGCGAGATCCGCCTGCATCTGGGTAGCGATCAGTTGCGGCGTAATCAAGGTCACTGGGAATATGTCGGTCCCAGTCTTCGCACTGAAGTCATCTTGCATGCGCGACGCGTCCAGATGCGGTCCCGGCGCGAGCGCGCATCCGGATAATGCGACAGCAAGCAAACATGCACGAGTCGATGTTTTCATTAACATCTCAGTGTCTCCTTAGGCAGGATGGCAACGCACCGTCAGAACGCATTGCGGCCGCCAAAGCCTTTCAATACGGTGATGAAGATAATCTTGATGTCGAACCAGAAACTCCAGTTCTGGATATAGAAGAGATCGAATTTGACGCGTGCCGCCATCTTCTCGACTTTGCGGGTTTCACCGCGATAACCGTTGACCTGAGCCCATCCGGTAATCCCAGGCTTGATCCGATAGCGGTACATATAGCCGTCGACTTGATCCTTGTATAGATTGTCGTGCTCAATTGCATGCGGACGCGGCCCCACTACCGACATCTGTCCCAGCAACACATTGACGAACTGCGGTAGTTCATCCAGGCTGGTGCGCCGCAGAAAGGCGCCGATCGGTGTGATCCGGCTATCGTTACGCGTGGCTTGAGATAGCTGCCCGCTAGTCTCCTCGTGTAATTTCATGGTGCGGAACTTCAAGATATCGAATGGACGGCCGTCGACGCCCTTGCGCTTTTGTTTGAACAATACCGGACCGGGTGACGACAGCTTGACCAGTACCGCTAGCACCAACATCAGGGGCAACAATGGGATCAGCACCAACGCTGCAAAGGCATGGTCGAACAAGCGTTTGGGCCAAAGCTGAACATCGCCGACCGGACCTGTGGTCAGATTGATCGCCGGCATGCCCAGTATCTCGGCTACGCTTTGGGTGAATAGCGCCACGCTTCTGACATCCGGCAGAAAGCGTAAATTGACGAAATCGTGCCGGAATTCCCGTACGAACTGGCGTATCGTGCGCTCCTCGGACAGTGGCAAGGCCAACCAGATCTCGTCGATATGGCGCGTCCTGATCCAATCGGCCAGTTCCTCGAAACAGATCAGAACGGGCAAACCACACACCGGATGTCTATCCACAGCCTGTTTATCGAATAGGCAGGTCGGCCTGAATCCGGATGAGGCCGACACCTGCATCTGGTCCAGGATGGCTCTGCTGTAGCTTTGCGGTCCGACGATCGCCACCGTCTTTTCGTTATAGCCACGACGTCTCAAGCGGCTCAGCGCCGTATAGATCGCCAGCTTGCCCAACACCAGCAGTACCCCGGATATCAGCGCCGTCATGCCCAGCCAGAGTCGGGATATTTCGTCCGCGCGATGCAGCGTAAATGCCAGCACCAGGCCAATGCCAGCCACCATGCACCATGCACCGAGCACATGCCACACCAACGCGCACAGGGGTCGGCCGCGCCACGACCGATATACGTCAAAAGCAGGAAACAACAACAGCACGAGTGCGCAATCGAACGCGATCATCAACTGTTCGCTATCGCCCATATAGACGGACGGACCGAAGCGCAATGCGTGGGCAATCAGGGCGCCGGCGACGATCAGCAATGCGTCTACCAATCGCGCAAAGATTCCGAAGGCAGGCATGGCATCTCTCCAGAATTCGTTACCAGGGTATGGTGGGGCGAAGCGCGTCACGCTCGCTGCGAAACACTCGGGCCGGCGCGACAATCTGCTCCGCCTCGCGGCGAGCAGGCAGTAGTCGTTGAAACTCGCCGCGCATGATGCTGTAGCACTCGCAAGTCCGTTCCTCCAGACCGTCCCGATCCAGCAAAGTGATATGCCCGCGCCGACGGCGTATCAAGCCAGCCGCCTCCAGCTTGCCTGCAGCCTCGGTCACACCTTCACGCCGTACGCCCAACTTGCTCGCTATCATTTGTTGGGTCGCAGCCAGCTCCGTGCCCTGCCCGCGATCGTGCGCGAGCAACAACCAACGACATAGCTGCTCGTCTACTGAATGGCGTCGATTGCATAGCGCGCTTTGCGCGATCTGTGTCATTAAAGCCTGGATATACAACAACAGACAGCGGTTGATGCCGGTGCGGTGGTTGAATTCCTGCTTGAGAATCTGTGCATTGATGGCATAGCCAAAGCCTTCACAGCAGACCTCGATACGGCTCGGCATCGCGCCACCGCCGGTGAGCACCGGGGTGCCTGTCATGCCGTCGTGATCGACCGCGGCAACTTCGATGCTGGCCCCATCTTCCATGAGATAAAGCAGCGATATCACCGCGGTGGTGGGGAAAATGATGGTCTTGATCGCTTCACCGGAATCAGACAGCAGTTGCCTCGCATATAGGTGCACCTTGCGCAGATGGGGCACCAACTCCTGCAGATCGTCATCCGGGAGTGCCGCCAACAATCGGTTTTGTCGAATGTCAGTGATTAAGTTCACCATCATGCTGTCTCCTGGTTTCAATCCGAGAATGAACTCCACAGTGCGTATCGCACCTCGAAGCATCGACTCACACCTAGACCACCGCGAACCTATCGCTAGGGTGACAAGCGAACAGTAGCGATATCCGTGCCACTGACTGGGAAGCACTGCCAAGACTGAGGCGAGGGCGTAAACCCTGATGACACTGAGGAGAAATCGCGCTCAAACGTTGCATGGATGATGCACCGCGTCATCGGCAAGCTGCCGCATTACGAAATTTCGCCTCAGGTGGATCGCGTCAAAACGTCGCATAGCGTTTCGATACGGGGCACGACTGCCGTTTCGCTGGTCTGAATCTTTAGCGTCATATCGATCGCTTTTTCGCTTCCCGTGGGTCCGACCAAATGCAAAAGCGTTGCATCGATGAAACTCGCGGTGCCCCTCGCTGCGAAGACGAGGCAACCCACACACTCAACTGACACTCTGACGCTCCTGCAACACCATAATGTGTTCGGCTATTGCATCGATGCTCTGAAACAAAGCACGTGTGAGCATCTCATCAGGGAACACGATGCCGTAGCGTCCTTCGATTGCCATCATCAATTGAACCGCTGCCATCGACGATAAGCCAGCAGCGTAAAGATCAGCACGATCCGTCAACATCCCGGCAGGACAAGATAGTTCCGCCCATTGCGCAATAAGTTCTCGCAATTCGTCTTTCATCAATCCCTCCTTTTGGATTTCCGATATGACAACACGCGTCGTGCCGCCTCCTATGCCGATTACCGATTTGGCTCATGTTTCATTAGAAGCACGTCTTCTTTCATCTTCGGTTCGTTGCCGAACAGATCGCAGTGCAGCATAGATTTAATGTTCAATCAGGATATCGATCCGTTGCCTTATGCCACAGATCAAGTTGGGAGGAAGCGAACATGGAATGGAAATGCAGTGATTTCAAGCATCTGCTGACGAGTGAGCTCTACGCCATCTTGCGCGCGCGCAGTACGGTCTTTGTGGTCGAGTTCGCTCATATACATCTCGACATCGACGACAAGGACCAGAACGCACTGCATATCTTCCTGATCGAACCTGATCAAATCGCGCCACAGGTTTTTGCATATGCCCGCCTGCTGCCGGGTGACGATGTCGACCCGGAAATTCTGATCGACAAGATGTTGACGGCTACGCTGAAGCGCGATGACGACACGCATGATCAACTGATTTGCCAGGCGTTGGCTGCGGCACAGACGGTCTGGCCGGATCACGCGGTACACATCAACGTGCCAGGCCTAAAGGAAAGCTTTTATAACGGGTTTGGGTTTCGCAAGACTGCAGGGCTGTTTCTGGAACATGGCACACCATATTTACGCATGGCATGGCGCGCAGATGAATCGCGGCGCCGTATGGCGTTGGCCAAGAGTCAACTCGAGCCACGCTTTGATCTGGCTTCGGTGTCACTGGAAACAGACGCCTTGCCCGAGCTATCCCAACGTCTTGGAGTTCTACCATGACCCTATCCTCTACTCATAATCATGCCGGCAAGAAGATACGTCCTGGCTCTGCCTTTGTTCTGCAGCCGGTGATCTTGGCTGGCGGTTCCGGCACAAGGCTATGGCCTTTGTCGCGCGAGCAGCATCCAAAGCAATTGATCGAGCTGATTGCCGAGGAATCGTTATTGCAACATACCGCGCGCCGCCTGGATGGTCTTTCCGGAGTCGCGCCCGTTGCCGCGCAAGCCATACTGGTGTGCGGCGAAGGCCACCGGCTGATGACCTCGGTGCAGTTGGAGCAGGTCGGGCAGACGCCTCATATGTTGTTGGAGCCGGTCCCGCGCAACACCGCGCCAGCACTGACGGTGGCAGCACACTACGCGCTCTCGCGCAACGACGACTCGATTCTCGTGGTGATGCCGGCCGATCATGCCATCACCGATGCGGCTGCATTTCGCGAAGCAATACGTATCGCAGCGGCTTATGCGGCAGATGGTGCGATTGTGACGCTGGGAATCCTGCCGGAGCGGCCGGATACAGGTTACGGCTATATCGAAGTGGGTCCGGAATGGGGTGATCTGGGTGGCCATACCATCAATCACTTTGTTGAAAAGCCACACCGGGAACTGGCCGAACACTATCTCCATACCGGCGGCTATTGGTGGAATAGCGGCATCTTCGTGGTGCGCGCCTCGGTCTGGCTGGCGGCGATTGAAGCCCTGCAACCCGACATCATGGCAGCCTGTACCGATGCGCTGGCACGCGGCCGCGTCGATGGGCACGCCTTCCGACTCGACGAAGCGGCGTTCCGCGCCTGCCCGGCCGATTCCATCGACTATGCGGTAATGGAAAGACTGGAGCAACAGAACACTTTTCCCGGCGTAGTTGTTCCGATGTCAGCAGGTTGGTCGGATATCGGTAGCTGGGATGCAGTCTGGCAATTCATGGATAAGGACGATAGCGGTAATGTGACGCACGGACGCGTGGTCGTCGAAGAATCGACAGATAGTCTGATTCGCGCCGACAGCAGGCTGGTAGCCTGTGTCGGACTGCGCGACGTGGTCGTGATCGAAACCCAGGATGTGGTTTTGGTCGCCGATAAAAATTCGGCGCAACAGGTCAAGCAGATTGTCGCCACCTTGAAAGCGGAGCACGCGGCGGAGGTAGTGGCACACCACAAGGTGTACCGACCCTGGGGTTTTTACGATAGTGTCGCCGACGGTGAGCGCTTCCAGGTCAAGCGCATCGTCGTCAATCCCGGGGCTTGTTTATCTTTGCAGATGCATTATCACCGAGCCGAACACTGGACCGTGGTGCGCGGTACAGCCCGCGTGACATGTGGCGAAGATACTTTTTTGTTGGGCGAGAACCAATCGACCTTCATTCCCTTGGGTACCCGCCACAGACTGGAAAACCCCGGCAAGACCACGCTGGAAATCATCGAGGTCCAGTCCGGCTCCTACCTGGGCGAAGACGATATCGTCCGGTTCGAGGACAATTACGGACGCATCAATAGCGCAACCAGCATCGTTTGAAGTGGAGTCGGGCGCGCGTGAACCTGACGCTGTGCGGCTCGAAGGCGGGCTCAGCGACTGACGCATGGGTCAGCCTGTGCCTGTCAAAGTCGGTTCAAGCGCGCTACCTCGGCATCATCGCTCTCGCGTTCGTGCCAATACGATAGCGCATTATCCTGATTGATCTCCTCTTCGACAGTATCGTCTGACTCTGCGGCCGCTGCGTCGGCCTCATGAGGTACATCGTGATCCGAACCGGTTTCGGTCGATGTGGCAGTCGCTGCGTCGCGAGCGCGCAATCCATGACTCTGCATCAGCCGGTACAGTGTCGTGCGCGATATTCCGAGTTCTCGTGCCGCCAGGGTCAAGCGATTACGATGCCGTAACAACGCATCGCCGATCGCACGTCGCTCCGCGGCCTCTCGCGCCTCAGTCAGGGTACCGACCGGCTTGTCGACGAGTTGTTCAAGCTCCAGATCAGCCGGGCTGATCACGCGCCCTTCCGTCATCACGATTGCGCGGCGCACCCGGTTAATCAGCTCGCGCACATTGCCCGGCCAGTGATAACTATAAATCGCTTTCAAGGCAGATTCGGAGAAGCCACGGATACGGCGTGGACTATCCGCGCGAAAGCGCTCGAGCATGTGATACGCCAGCGCTTCGATATCTCTGCCGCGCTCCCGCAAAGGCGGCTCGGTCAGACGCAGGACACATAAGCGATGGTAAAGATCAGCGCGAAACGTACCAGCCTCCATCGCACTTTCGAGCTCAACATGCGTCGCCGAAATCACGCGTACATCGACCGGTATTGCCTCGCTGGACCCTAAACGCTGGATCTTGCGTTCTTGCAGAAAGCGCAACAGGCTTACCTGGCTGTCCAGTGGCAAATCGCCAATCTCATCAAGGAACAAGGTGCCCCCATGGGCAGATTCGACATGACCGATCTTGCGCTGCTCGGCACCAGTGAAAGCACCGCGTTCATAACCGAATAGTTCCGCTTGCAGCAGTTCATGCGGTATCGCGCCACAGTTGATCGCCACGAATGGGCCTTTGCGCCGGATCGAGCGCCGGTGGATAGCGATCGCAGTCAGTTCCTTCCCGGTGCCCGATTCGCCACAGATCAGCACCGACGCGTCCGTATTCGCCACTTTGTCGATCGTGCGCATCAACACGCGCATGGCGTCGCAGCTGCCTATCATATCGGCGTTGTCCAGGCGCGATACGTCGCTATCGGACTGATCCAATTGAATCATGCCATGCGCATAGTCGAGGGAATCCAACATGCGCTGCGCCGTATTAGGCATGCTGACATAGCCGAAGAAATACAGACGGATCAGCCGGCGAATTTGGGGCTGAACCAACTGCATAGCAGAAACCGCTGCGACCCAACCGACACCGGACGCGGCGAAGATCGGTTCAAAACGCGCGATTTGTTGCGGGCCATATCCGCTGGACAGATCAAAAATCGCGATAGCAACGGGTTCTTTTCCCAGAATCCGCTGTGCGTCCCGCAACGATTCAGTGACCGTGACGGACCAATTCCGCTCAGACAACAAGCTCAGCAGTTGCGGATCGGGGTCGCGCGTCACGTATAGAAAACAAGCAGAGGGTTGCTCGGTCATCGCATGGTTCCTTCAATTCGGTCTGATTGCGCATTATTCGTTCTCCTTTTTTCTATCTATGCAGCGAAACCCTGGTAAATCAAAACATAACGAGACACTCCATCAGGCAATATCGGCTTGTGGGCTTGGGCATGCATGCCCAGATTGATGTTCCAGCCATGACAATGACCAGATCGGATATCGCCGGATCCATGCGTTCTGTCCTCCTTGCCGAACGCAAGCCATTCAAATCGATGTGACACATACGGACGCTGAAAAATCGACTCAGCTGAAATACGGAGACCGTGTGCATGACCCGACATGTCCCGGATTTCCGTATGTGGGCCAGCGTAAGCGCTTACGCGCAGCGCCGTTGGATTTTTAGATGCAACAACCTCGTCGGATCGGCAATCTCAGCCAGATGTGTTGAGCTCGATGCCGGACGAATCGACGCGATGATGCGAGAAGTCTTTGCTGAACTTACTTGGAATGACGGGTATTTCCGACCTGACCGGTGGCGATATCGAAACGCGTATCGGCGTGGTGCGCAAAGGATTCGAACATAAATCGGCGCACCCGTTCCACCGTTTCGAAGGGGTCAGACATAACCCTTCCATCACGGTCCAGCGGCTGCATCGGATTATCGATCCCAGGCTCGTCAACGCAATCGCGACATGTTGTCGGTCCGCACACCATGCCATCGCGACGATCACCTTGCGGTTGTATTTCGCCCCTGATTTCATTTTCCATCTGTCACCCCCTTCGCAGAATCGGACACATCGATTTTGTTTCCGAATATTCAAACATTCGATACCGGCAGCGAGCATAAGTTCACGACTATCGTGCGATAGTTCACATCACACGATATGTCTTGATGCCCTTATTTCATCGGATGTTTGACGATTTCGACTGGGCCCGCAGAAAAAAGAATACTGTTTCGTATCGAGGCAGAAATTGATCGCAATAACGCACTTGCACACGCGATATCCTTACGATGACACCAAACCAAAAGCGTCAATGCAAGAAATGTAAGAGAATGATTTGGGGTACGTATCGAATTCCGCGTTTAGCGGAGCGGCACGCTGTGTTAAGCGTGCCGTGCTGTGACCGACGGCATAATGAGCGAAGTATCAACAAAAAATTCGCACCAATGCCAGTCACTCGATCAGGTCTGGTGGCAGGGGGGCCTGCTGGTCATTTCAGATCGGGTTGCGCGTCGCGGCGAAACGTTGGGACAACTCTTGGCGTAGCTGCTTACGCAGACGCGCCGCCTCGAAGCGTCGTATTTCGTCCGCCGTAGTCGGTTGGAGTTTAGGCACCGATTTGGGCCGGCGCTCATCGTCGACCGCCACCATCGTGAAAAAACAGCTGTTCACGTGGCGCACGACCTGGGTCTGAATATTCTCGGCCACCACTTTGATCCCGACTTCCATCGACGAGGTACCAGCATAATTGACACTGGCCAGAAAACTCACCAGTTCGCCCACGTGGATAGGCTGCAAAAACATCACTTGATCAACACTCAGCGTAACCACATAACTGGCTGCATACCGGCTGGCGCACGCGTAGGCAGTCTGGTCCAGCAACTTGAGAATGCTGCCACCGTGCACATTGCCGGCAAAGTTTGCCATATCCGGCGTCATCAGCACCGTCATCATCAATTGGTGTGAGGGCATGTCCATCGGGGTTCTCCATGGCGGATAAGCTAATCCGGCGCAATATAGGTTAGGGGTAGCAAGATGCGTGTCGTCGATTCTATACTAGGGCCAAAACCCGCAAAGTAAAAATCTTATGAAACACATCGACACCGGCCTACCTCAACTCGCCCAACCGTTTTCATGGGCGGTTGCAGCCCACCGCACGCTCTACACCGCACATGGTCCGGTTGATGCGCAGGGCAAAATCGTCGGTGGCCCGATCGAAGAACAGGCGCGCCAGACCTTTCGCAATCTGGAACAGGCCTTGCGCGCGGCCGGTGCCAGTCTGCGTGATGTCGCCCAGGTCTTGATCTATATGCGCCGCGCCAAGGATATGCCGCGCATCGATGCCGTCTACCGCGAGTTCTTCAGCGAACCCTGGCCGAACCGCTCCAGTGTGGGCGGACTGGATTTCGTCCATCCGGAGATGGATATCGAGATTGTGGTCTACGCCGCGTTGCCGTCCGACACCGCCTGATCGTGCCCCTGCCGGGTCGGCGTTAGCGCTACGCCATCCCAGCGCCGCGCCAGACTCAACATGGCGGGCAATAGCACACTCCAACCGAGAGCCAATGCCGCCAACGCGGCCCTGGTATCGGGAAAAGACACCGCGCCCAGCGCCGCGCCGGCCCGAAACGACAAGGGACCGGCGAGCGCGCCCAGCACGACAGCCCACAAGATCCGCCCATGCAGCCAGCGGTAAACGACGTTGAATTGGACGGCAAACAGGATCCACAAGCCGACCATCCAATAGGGCGCCGTTCCTGGCCAAAGTTCACCATTCGGATAGACCAGCAGACCGGAACAGGTCAGGCCGCTCTCCCAAAGCCAGCCCACCACAGCCGCCACGCCGATCAAACGCGCTTCCGGTAGCGGACGCGGTACCGTGCGCAGATGATAGATCAACAACGCTGCCGCGCAGACCATGCCGATCCAGCCGCAGCCATGCGCTGCGCTCAATACACAGACGAACCAGCCCAACTGCCCTGCTAACAGATAAATCCAGGCGGCACGGTGTTGCGAGACAGTGGGTTGCGTCATGCGCTCATACCGATATGTCCGATATTTGGCTATCGTAGTGCGGCGACCGTGTCGCCAGAATTTCGTCTAGCGGTGCCGGTCGGTGACGCAGAAAGCCCTGCGTGTAGTTGATACCGATTTCGCGCAACAGGGCTTCGGCGGCTTCCGATTCGACAAACTCGGCGATGGTTTTTTTGCCTGTAATGCGGGCGACTTCGTGTATGCATCGCACGGTCGCCTGATCGATCAGATCGTGGCTTAAATCGACGATAAACTGCCCATCTATCTTGAGAAAATCGACATCGAGATTCTTGAGATAACCAAATGATGAAACTCCGCTGCCAAAATCGTCCAACGAAAACCGCACGCCAAACTCACGCATCGATTCGAGAAACACTACCGCATCATTGAGATTGGTAATCGCGGCGGTTTCCGTGACCTCGAAACACAGCTTATGGCGATCGAAATCGGTCGTCTCGATCAAATCGTAGACATAGCGGTGGAATTCACGATCACCGATCGACAATCCGGACAGGTTGATCGACAGCGTATCGATATGGCCGATCTCCGCCCGGTGCCGTGCCATCCAGTCGAACATGGTGCGCAATACCCAACGATCGACCCGCGATGCCATAAAGAAGCGCTCTGCTGCCGGTAGAAATGCGCCAGGCAAGATCAGCTTGCCATCGTCGTCAATCAGGCGCAGCAGGATCTCGCCCTGGATCCCTGGCGATTCGTGATCCAGCGACTGTATCTGTTGCCAGTACAACGCAAAATGGCCATCGTCGAGCGCGCGCTCGAGACGACGCACCCATTGCATATCGGCATGATGCAGCTCGATCACGCGGTCGTCGGCAAAATAAGTATGGACCCGATTACGTCCGGCCTCCTTCGCGGCATAGCAAGCACTATCGGCCGCGCGTAGCAGGTTCATCGTGGTCGGCCAATGCTTGTCGACCGACACCAGCCCGATGCTGGCGCCAACGCGCAAATAGTGGTGGCCGTATTGGAAACGGAAGATGTCGATCGCGTCGCAGATCGCTTGGGCCTGCTCGCGCCCGCGTTCGAGCGAGCAATGTTCGAGCAACATGCCGAACTCGTCACCACCGAGACGAGCGAAGGTGGCGTGACCATCGACAAAGCGGTTGACGATGCCGACCACCTGCTTCAACAGTTGATCGCCGGCCGCATGCCCGCCCGCATCGTTGACCAGCTTGAACTGATCAAGGTCGATATACATCAGCACGGCCTGGTATTTTTCAGCCGAAGTGGCGGTCTGGGCTTGTATCAATGCGTGCTGCAAGCGCCGCTCGAACTCCTCACGGTTGTACAAACCGGTCAACATATCGTGAGTGGCGCGATACTGCATTTCTTGATTCAGGCGCCGCTGTTCAGAGACATCCCGAAACACCAGTACCGCGCCTACGGTCTGCCCTAAGGCATCCTGAATTGGGGCGGCGCGATCTTCGACCGAGTAGCGCACGCCGCTACGGCTGATCAATATCGCGTTCTCGGTCACGGCTGCCGGCCGATGTTGCGCAAGGCAGACTGCCACCGGGTCCTGACAGGGCCGATCGTGGTCTTCGTGCACAATCCGGAACACCTGTTCGGACGGCAATCCATGCGCTGCGCTTACTGACCAGCCGGTCAAGCGTTCGGCCACCGCGTTCAGATATTCGACCCGCCCTTGAGCATCGGTCGCAATCACACCATCGCCGATTGAATGCAGCGTTACGCGCAACCGCTCATATTGCTCGGCCAATTCGGACTGGACGCGCTTGCGTACGGTGACATCCTCGCTCACCGTCAGCGACAGCAAAGGCAGGCCAGCGGCATCGTATTCGAAGATAGAGGACAGCATGATATCCACCACGCTACCGTCCCGATGCAGTGCCTGATATTCGACCGCCTCACAGTGACCCGTACGCAGTAATTCCGGCAGTACGGTTTCCAATGCATAGGCGCGCGAGGCCGGCGTCAGGAAATCGACCCATAGGCGATCGATGACATCCGCCTTGTCGTAACCGAGCGTCGCCAGCCATAGGTCGCTGACATACACGATACGACCGTCCCGATCAATCGAGTGGATCATGCCGGGTATGGCTTCATACAGACGCTGGTAGCGACGCTCCAATGCACTCAGCGCAGTCTGCAATGCGGACAGCGCCGGCGCGTGGGTCGCGGGTGGCGGCGGACGATTCATCGTTCGATCTCAGGCCTGAGCACAGGCATGCTCTGCGTTTTTTTAACCGGGTGATCAATCTGCGCTAACCCGATACTCGTTCGTTATTTTGACGCGCGGGGATGGCCGATCGGGACACGGTGCGACATCGGCGTCGGCAACACGCGGACCCGCCCGTCCAACCGGTCACATATCCACAGAATAACAGGCTGTCAGATAGATGAAAGATGAGCCTGTCTCGTTTTCCCAACCGTCTATCGGTGAATACGGTGATTTCCCCGCGTATCGAGGCTGCCCTCTCAGTTTAGCCGCACTTTCGATGCTTGATAATGCCTTGCAACATCGCTGCAAAATACCGCCCCCCCGAGGTGACGCATTAAGTCAGGACAACATGAAAACACTGTTCAGGCACCTAACTGGTCGCGTGCCATATCGACAAAGCGCTGTGCCGCCGTATTGTTCAAGGCGCTGGGGTAGGCCAGATGCAGCGGCGCCCTTAAGGGCATGGCGCTTTGCAGGTCACAATACACCGCACCCGCTTGGTCATAACGTTGCATCGAAGCCGGCACCAGGGTAAGGCCCAGGCCCGCCGCGACCAGATTGATGGCCGAAACCATACGTGGCACTTCGCGTGCGACATGTGGCACAAAGCCGGCCTGCCGGCAGGCCTCCAGGATATCGGCATACATGCCCGGCGCGCCAGGTCGGCGCACCAGGATAAACTCTTCGCCGGCCAGGGCGTGCAGCGAGACAAGCGGCCGGGTGCCGGGCGCGCCGACCGCGAGCCGATGGCCCGTCGGTAACACCAACACCATGGGCTCGTCGAACAGGTGGTCGAAACTGAGGCCCTCAGGCAACGCCACCGGTTTGCGCAAAAAGGCCAGGTGCAATTGCCCGCGACTCATACGCTCGATCAATTCGGCGGCATTCAGTTCAGCCAGATCCACCGCAACCTCCGGGTAAGCCAGACGAAATCGGCGTATCACCTCGGTCGTCAATGGATGAAAGCCGGCCGAACTGGTCAAGCCGATAGAAAGGAAACCGACTTCACCGCGCGCCACCCTCGCCGCCTTGGCGACGGCCTGCTGCAAACCATCCAAAATCATTTGCGCGTCTTGCGCAAATGTCTGCCCAGCCGGCGTCAGCACCACGCCGCGCGGCAGTCGTTCGAATAACTCGAAACCGATCTCCTCTTCCAGCAAACGGATTTGCTGGGACAACGGCGGCTGCTGCATCGCCAGTCGCGACGCGGCGCGGGTGAACTGCCCTTCCTCGGCGACAACCAGGAAGTAGCGCAAATGACGAAGCTCCATCCAGCGATCTCCTTTGACGATGCCATGCCGGTCACCATATCCATATTCTATAAGTATGGCAACCGCTTGAATTGTGTATTTTACATTTGGCAATCTCACTCCTACGATCCTGCTACTCGCGCAAAAGCGACCGGTGGTGAGTCGGCGCCAAGCACGGGACAAAAACAATAGAGACAGGAGACCCAGGATGAAAAAGAGACTTCTCGCCCCATGGCTGGCCGGATTTGCCTGCATGGGCGCGCATGCGCAATCGTCGGTGACTTTGTATGGATTGCTCGACACGGGTATCGAATTCGTCAACCATGCGAGCGCCAAAGGCGGCAATGTCGTTCAAGAGGCATCGGGCGGACTCAGCAATTCGCGCTTCGGCTTCAAAGGCACCGAAGATTTGGGCGGCGGCAACTCCGCTTTCTTTATCTTGGAGGCAGGTATCAACAGCAATGACGGCACGGCGGCAACATCCGGCGATATCTTCAATCGCACCGCCGAGGTCGGATTGGCCAATGCCTTTGGCGCCGTATCGCTAGGTCTTCAATACACGGCCATGTACGACATCCTCGAAGAATTCGATCCGATGATCTACGCGCCGCATTACACGTGGTTTCCGACCACCGGATCGTCCGACGATTTTTCGTACAAGGCGCGCCTCGACAACAGTGTCAAATATGTCGGTCATTTCGGTGGCTTGACCGCCATCGCCGACTATAGCTTTGGCGGCACCGCCGGATCGTTGCAAAGTGATGCTGCTTACGGCGCAGGGCTGCGTTACGATGTGGGCAGCTTTGCGGCAGCCGCGGCCTATGACTATCGGAACGGGACCGTCACGGCAGGGGGTGCGTGGACCAAGACCAGCAATTGGAGCGTGTCGGCGATGGACTCGATAGGACGTGCCACCCTGACCGGCGGCTACGAGCACTATCTGTATGAACCGACCGCCGGTGCCTCGACCACGGCGGGTTTGTTATTTGCCGGCACGCGTTACCAGGTCACCCCCGCCTACAAGTTGACGCTGGCGTACTACTACCAGATCAACGACACCGCCAAGGTGTCGAATTCGTGGATGGGTGTGTTGAATAACGACTATGCATTGTCCAAGCGCACCGATGTCTACGCCACCCTCGCCTATGCGCAATCGACGCGCAATGGCAACGGGTCATACACGCCCGTGGGCGTGACCGATGCGACCGCCTTTGCCGACAATCAGACCGGCATCATGGTCGGGATACGGCATCGATTCTAAGCAGGAGCGGCGCGGCGTTCGCTTCAGTGGCGCGCCGCGCCGTCAATCAATTCACTGGCCGCCGAGGCCGCGCCATACTGGCGTACCTCGGCAACGGAAGGCCTGAGCAGTGCCAGGCCCTAGGAGAATGCAGCATGCTGTTCAGACAGTTCTTTTTCGATGCTGGTATCCATGCGCGTCGTTTGGCACTGGCCTTGGTTGCCGTGACGGCAACACATACGGCGTGGGCTCAACACACCTATGAGCCCAAGCTGAAACCGGTGACGACGATCTCGGACACCTTCCTGACTATCCATACACCCCAGGGCGACGCCCAGTTGCCGCTCTACCTATCGGCCGCCTGGAATCAAGCGCAGCCGCAGATCGTGCGCGCGGTGATCGTGATCCACGGCAAGCTGCGCAATGCCGATACCTATTTCCATAGCGCCGAAAAAGCCCGCGCAGCAGCGGATACCGCGCCCGAATCGTCGCTGCTCATTGCCCCGCAATTCCTCGCCACCGTCGACACACAGTTGCATCAGGAAGCCGACACCGTGCTGCGTTGGCAAGGTACGGCGTGGATGGGGGGTGAGCCGGCGCAGGGTCCGTTGCCACTCAGCTCTTTTACTGCCCTCGACGCGATCATTGCGCACCTCGCCGATCGCCGCGTATTTCCCAACTTGAAGCTGATCGTGGTGGCGGGCCATTCGGCAGGCGCACAGGTGGTGCAGCGTTATGCAATCGCCATGCATGAGCAGCCAACGCTGGGTGCCGAACATATTGCGCTGCGCTTTTTGCTGGCCAACCCGTCTTCTTATGCCTACTTCAACGCGCTGCGCCCGAATGCCGACGGACAACCCGCCCCCTTCGACGCGGCTCGCTGTCCGGATTTCGACGACTGGAAGTACGGCATGCAGCATCGACCGCCCTATGTCGCCGACCTCACCCCCGCCGCGCTTGAACAACGCTACGCTCGACGCGACGTCACCTATCTGATCGGCGGCGATGACGATGACCCCGACCAAGCCGCACTCGACAAAAGTTGTCCGGGCGAAGCCGAAGGACCGCAACGAATGGCGCGAGGCCAGGCATACTTCCATGCTATGCAGTTGAACCACCCGCATGACCTGAACCAGAGCCTTCACATTGTGCCGAACGTCGGCCATAGTGGTAGCAAGATGCTGACCTCGCCCTGTGCCTTGTCGGTCATGTTCGGCGATGGTGTATGCAAGGGACCCACCGAGTAACCACGATGCACGACGACGCCAAGACCCCGATCCCCACTCACTCGGCACCTGCCGCCAATGACCCGCGGGCACAACGACCGGTGTTATCGCCCGCCATGGTGCGGCGTGCGATTGTTACTTCGGTCCTGGGCAGCGGCCTGGAATGGTTCGATTTTCTGATCTATGCCTATTTCTCCAAGATCATCGCCCAGGTCTTTTTCCCGGCTGGCAGCGCTTTCATCTCGCTGGTCCTGACCTTGGCGGCGTTTGCTCTGGGTTTTGTGGTGCGGCCCCTGGGCGGGATATTGCTGGGCATCTACGCCGATCGCGCCGGGCGCCAACGCGGTCTGGCGCTGTTGATCACGTTGATGGCCGCCAGCACTCTGTTGATGGGTCTGACGCCGGCCTACGGCACCATAGGGCTGGCCGCGCCCATCTTGATCGTGCTCGCGCGGTTGCTGCAGGGCCTGTCGGTAGGCGGGCAATTCGCCACCGCATCTGCCATGCTGGTCGAATATGCCCCGCCCGGAAAAAAGATGTTCTACGGCAGTTTCAATATGTCGTCGCAGGCCTTTGCCCTGTTGCTGTCGTCCCTGGTCGGTTATCTGCTGACCACCTACCTGAGCCACGCGCAACTGGTCGCCTGGGGTTGGCGCTTGCCGTTTCTGCTGGGTGCGCTGGCCGGGCCTATCGGTTTCTATATTCGACACCGGGTTGCCGAGTCGCCCGAATTCGAGCGTCTGCGCGAACTCAGTAGCGCCAGCCCGGATGCCGAGTCGCAGCGCGGCTCGATTCGACAATTTATCCGCGAGCATGGCGATGCCGCACTATGTGCGATGGGCGTGATCATCGTCGGTGCCGCCACCAACTATGTGTGGCATTCCTACTTGCCAGTCTATGTCGAGCGCCAATTGCATCTACCCTTGTCGAATGCCTTGTTTGGCACCTTCGCCTCGGGTCTGCTCAATCTTTTTCTGTTCCCGCTATCGGGCCGGCTGGCCGATCGCTACGGCGCCTACCGCTTGTTCTATCCGATTGTGATTGCCTGGATCCTGGTCGCCTATCCGCTATTTCATTTTGTCGCAACGCAACCCAGCTTTTCTCATCTGTTTATCGCGCAGATGATTGCTACGGTGTTTCTCGCCGCGATGTCCGGTTCGCATCCCGGCATGCTGGCCACCTTGTTTCCGGTACGCAGCCGCTCAACTGGCGTGGCGCTCTCCTATAACATTGCCGTGACCTTGTTCGGCGGCCTGGCGCCCTTGACCATCACCTCGCTGATCCAGGTCACCGGCAGCGATTTGATGCCTGCGTTCTATTTGATTTTCGCGGGCCTGGTATCGCTGGCACTGGTATCGCTGACCCGAGCCGGACGGCTTGCTACGCGCGCTTCGCCTTATGCGGGCGGCGCCAATGACAATGGCGTCGACAACGACGTCCAAAACACGTCTCAGACGCGCACTGCCCCTTAAGCGCGTCGCTGACACTTCATCGTATTGATATTGGATTTCGCATGACAGAGCTTTTCGAGCGCAATGACGAACGCGCCCCCAATGAGCGGCCGGTACAGGCTGTCGCGCCGGATCACCTCGCCGTGGTGGGCGCGGTCGGACGCGGACGCGCCAGGCTATATTGCAGTACGCCGTGGAACACGCCAGTGCACGAAGCGAGTCAGGCGGTCATCCTGATCCACGGACGTCTGCGCAATGCCGACAGCTACTATCAGTTGGCGCAACACGCCGCGGCAGCAGCACAGGCGCATGACGCACTGCTGATCGTGCCGCAATTCCTGGCGGCCGCGGACGTCGCCGCCCATCGCCTCGAAACGGGCACGCTGCATTGGGAGTGGACCGACTGGATGGGCGGCGGCAATGCGCTCGGTCCGGCACCACTCAGCTCCTTCGAAGTGCTGGACGCGATCCTGGCGCAACTGGCCGATCGCAGCCGTTTTCCGCACCTGACCCGGACAGTGGTCGCCGGGCACTCGGGCGGCGCTCAGGTAGTGCAACGCTATGCGGCAGTCGCGCGAGGCGAAGCCGCGCTCGCCGAGCGGGCCGTGCAGATCCGCTACGTCGTTGCCAATCCGTCTTCATACGTCTACTTCGACGCGCTGAGACCGACACCGGACGGTGGCTTTGCGCCGTACGACGCGCGCCTCTGCCCCGCTTTCAATCACTGGAAATACGGTTTCGAAGGGGCGCCACCCTACATCGGGCTCGACGCGACATCACCGCGTACGCTCGCCGAGCAAACGCGTGAACTCGAAGCGGCGTACGTGCGCCGCGACGTGGTGATGTTGTTGGGCGCCGACGACTGCGACCCCGCCCACCCGGCTCTGGACCTCTCGTGCGCAGCACAGGCCCAAGGACCGCACCGGCTCGCGCGCGGCCGCGCCTATGCAGCTTATATGCGGATGCGGCATGGCGCGGCCTTGAGCCATCGGGTGCATGAGATTGCAGGCGTGGAGCACGACGGGCAAGGGATCTTCAGCTCGGACGCAGGCATCGCCGCGTTGTTCGGTGCCTGACGCCGCCTTACACGCACCGAGCGTTTAGCCGCGGCTTTTACGCCAGGCTTCGAAGTCCGCCAAGGTGGCCGCATCGGGCGGATAGGTGCCGGCCAGGATCGCGCCAGCCTCGATGCGCTCGGTGATGAAAGTCTCGAGCAACTCCTGATCGGCCGACGCCTGGGCCACTTCCTCAGCCAGATGACGCGGTATCACCACAATGCCGTCGGCGTCGCCCACGATAATATCGCCCGGATAGACCGCCACGCCGCCGCAGCCGATAGGCTGGTTCAAATCGATCGCGTGATGCTTGGTCAGATTCAGTGGTGCCGCGGCCCCGGCACAATACACCGGCAAGCCCAGTGCCGCGATCGTCGCGCTATCGCGCACCGACCCATCCGACACCATGCCTGCGACACCGCGCACCTTCAAGCGCGTCGCCAGAATTGAGCCGACCGATGCGACCGTCGCGTCGCCGCGGCAATCCTGCACCAGCACCGCCTGCGCCGGTACCGTTTCTATCGCCTTGCGCTGCGGATGCGAGGGGTCCTGGAACACGCCCAGATGGTCGAGGTCCTCGCGCGCTGGAATATTGCGCAAAGTAAACGCAGGCCCGACCAAATTGGGCGTGCCCGGCTCACGCACACCGAGCGGATGCACGCCCAGCATGAAGACATTGCGTAAGCCGCGTTTGAACAACTGAGTGGTCAGCGTCGCCGTGCTGACGTGACGCAACTGCTCCAGCGCCGCAGCGCTGACGGAAATTTCGGAAGTGGTCATCGGCTATCCAGTGATGTGATGGTGCGCCGTCGCCGCAAGCAGTCGGCGCGGCGTCGCCGAACCATGTTGTAATACAACAGACTGCCTGTCAACGACTACACGACGCCGGAACGCGCTTAATAAGTCAGGGTAAGCCCTAGGCTTGCCTCAATTTGCTTTACAACTATCCGAGAAAAAGCGACCATTGTCTTACATGGGGTCGGCGTCTTAAACCGCACTCCGCGTCCATGCTGGGGTATGGGCGGGTCTGTTTTATGTCGAAGGTAAGTTATCGTGAAGAAAATTGCTTTGAGCGGTGCGGGCGGCCAATTGGGCCGCGTATTGCGGGCAGCATTGACCGCGCGCGGCTACGATTTGCGTTCCGCCGGCGGCCACACACCCTTGGTCCCGGCACACGAGGGAGACGACGTGATGCACGGTGACCTGCGTGACCCGGCCGTGGTGGACCGACTGCTGCACGGTGTCGACACCCTGATCCACATGGCGGGTACCAGCGTCGAGCGTCCGTTGCCGGAAATCATCGAAAACAATCTGCGTGGTCTGGTCGAGGTCTACGAAGGTGCACGCCGTCAAGGTGTGAAGCGCATCGTGTTCGCCAGTTCCAACCATGCGATCGGCATGCATCCGGTCGAAGAAACGCTGTCGCTCGACTGTGACTTCCGTCCGGATGGCTTTTATGGCCTTTCCAAGATGTGGGGTGAAGGACTCGCGCGGCTGTATTGGGACAAGCACGGCATCGAGACGCTGTGCGTGCGCATCGGTAGCTGCCTGCCCAAACCGACTGAATTCCGCCATCTGTCGACCTGGTTTGCCCACGATGACTTCTTCGACATGATGCAGCTGGCGATCGACGCACCGGAAATCGGGTTTATGGTGGTGTGGGGCGTCTCGGCCAATACACGCAGCTACTGGAAAGAAACCGGTGCCGAAAAGCTCGGTTACCACCCCAGGCACAACGCCGAAGACTACGCGGCCGAAATTCTCGCGAAGGAAAACCCGATCGACGCGATCGGTCAGCTCTATCAGGGTGGCTCGTTCTCGAGCATGGACTACACGCCGGCGGAAAAGCGGCCGGGTAAGCGCTAAGGCAGCGGCGGGCGTTGGCCGGCTCATAAGCGCGACCTATCCATTAAGCAGACGATGAAGAAACTTCTCCATATCCGTGGCGTCGTTGTCGTGCTGGCGGCGCTAACGGCTGGGGCGATCGGTGCGGGCATGCTGTTCCGGCATCACGAACAGCATGCCGAACGCGATGCCGAAGCGCGCGCGTTCGCCACAGAGAGCATGTGGGCGATTGCCGGCAAGTGGGATCCGAATGCGATGTTGACGCGCGCCGATCCCGCCATTGTGAATACCTATTTGCGCGAACAGCTGCCGAACGCTTACGCCCGGCTCGCGGTACGCTACGGCACGCTGCAACAGCTAGGCCCACTGACCGGTCAAACAGACGCGGGTGGTGCGACGATATCGCCCTACACGGTGCATAGCATGCCGGGTGAGCCCGAGTCGGTAGGCACGTGGTCGGCCGACGCGCGATTCACGCATGGTCCCGCGCGCATCGAGTTGGTCATGCGCCGCCACGGCGACGGTTGGAAACTGCTAGGCTTCCGGCTCGAACCTGCCGGGCCGGTCGGCGCCGCATCTTGAGCGGGGGTTGTGCGCCACGTAATCACAACACCCTGTGCTTGTTCCTGCTGCTCGCCTATGTGAGCGCCCTTGAGTTCACTGCGTGCATCACGCGCTTGATCATGCCGATCACTTGGCCGGGCGCAATCAATCGCGAACACTCGAACTGGCGCTCGGTACCCGCATGCCGCGGACACCACAGAAAATTCCTGCTGTCGAACTCGATGCTGGTGTCGTTCCAACAACTATTGCAGGTGTGATAGTTGATCACACGATATGGCGTGTCGAATTCATTCTGCGGATGGGTGAAGCCGCTGATCATCACGACCGGCGTGCCGACTGCCCAGGCCAGCCAGGACAAGCCGCTGGAGAGTCCAACAAAAAACTCCGCATGCAACAGTAGGCTAGCGCGCTCCTGCAGCGGCAATGCTCCGGTGAAATCCTCGGCCCCGTGAGGAATATGATTCCAGTGCAATCCCTGGCCCCCGGTAGGGTCGCGATCGATGCACAGCACACGATAGCCTTGTGATTTCAGAAACTTGACCGTTTCATACCATCCCGACGGATGATTCCAGTGCTTGCATTGGGACGACGCTTGAGCGGCAATACAGACATAGGGTTCGGCGATACGCCGCGAGGTGTCGCGCAAGCCTATGCGCGGCTTGCACTCCCGTGCCGGCAGACCGAGCAGCGAGGCGATCGCACGCTGCAGGCCAGTCAGCCGAAAATCGACCGGCTGGTGGGTGCGATCCGTACTCGGGAAAAACAGGCCGAGGAAATAACTGGCGTAAAAGCCGCTGGCACTTGCGTCTTCTTCCGCCGGACGCACAAAGTGCAGGTCGGGATAAGCATCCTCGAACAAATCCCACAACCATTCGCCCATCGACACATACATTTCGCATTGATGTTGCTTGCGAAACTCGTCGACATACGGAAACCAGGCCAGCGCATCGCCGATCACCCCAATGGGCAATCTGGCATAGACCTTCTTACCTCGGGCATCGTAGTCGTGCTCAAACACACATTCGTCGTCGCGCCAGACTTCGATGCGGAAATTGACGTAATAACGCTTCGTGCTGCTGACGACGGCATCCGCCACGACTTCGTCGTACAGCACGACATCCGCATCGCGATCAAGAATGCGCACCCGCCAATTCGGACCGACCACCTTGACGCGACAACCATAGTTGAAATCGTAGCGGATGCCAAACGGCCCCTCGAACAACGGGTCACCCAGTTGCACGAAGGGCTGGCTGTTCGCATCCAGCGCGACGGCACCGGGGCCGACTACCGGCACAGCGGCCCCGATCGGTGTAACAGCAGCAACATTCATCAATGCACCATCGCTTCCATGCTCAGTTTTGTGCCGGCACCTGCTGGTTGGACAGCCCCTGTTCCGGGAATTGCTGGCCGGGGAAAGGCGAGTTGAGCGTCTGCCCGTTATTCACGTCAGTATTGTTGGGCAGATTCGAGAACGCCGAACTACACCCCACCTGCGGCTGTGCGATGGACTGCACCGTCGACACCGTGACGTTGTTGGCCGCAGTCGCCGCGGCACTCGTCAGTCCCGAGGTCAGGCTGGCACTGACGTTTGCCACCGTGATATTCGCATCCGTCGCCATCACAGTGCTGACGGGCGGTTGATCCGCCTGCACGTTGTTCAGCGTCAGTCCGAGCGGATTGACGATAGGCCCGCTCATGGACTGACCGTTCACCTTGGTCGTGGTGGAGCCCGGAGCGCCAGACCAACCCGATGCCTGGAACGCGGAATTAGCGGTATTGAAGCCCTGGAAGGTCCAGTTGGCGGCACTCAATTCATGCAATCCATTCACATTGATATTCTGGTAGCTCGGGAATAAGCCACCGTTGGTCGAAGCGGTGTAGTACGGATAGATATAGATCGCGGTCTGCGGGCTAGAGTCGTACGTACTTGGCGTCGGATTCCCCTGCATGCAGACGTTCGTATAGTTGATGTTCGATACGAGCCCGCCTTCGGTCCAGTTTGTCTTGATCCGAATACCGTTGTCGGTATAGTCGAGCGCCAAGTCATAGACATTGATGTTCGACACACTGGGATACAGGGTTTGCGTCGCGTAGCTTTGATTTGCACTCGACCAGGAGGTGGTCCCGGTAGTGTAACTCAACGCGGTCGGTCCAGTCGCCAGCAATGCGGCGGACGGATTGCCCACCGCCGGGCCGCCCGCAGTTTGACTGCCGATCGACATCCCGTGACCGTAGAAGAAATGGTCATGGGCAAACGTCAGGTTATAGACCGCGCCTTCCGCGCCTATCGTGCCCGGGTTACCGCTTTCGCCTTTGATCGCGACATCATCGTCGCTATCGCTGATATACGAATACGCCAACAATACATTGCTGACGTCACCCGAAAAGGTACCGACATAGTATTTGTTAGTGTCCGTAAACGCGGGCGCCGACGGCGTTTGGGTGCTCGACGACGATTTGTTGCCTGGGTCGAAACCATCCGTATTCTTGACTGTCGCGTAGTCGTAGTTGGCGCCCCAGTAATTGGTCATCTGCGTATACGCTTGCGTCGGCGTGAAGATTTTCATGCCCCACACCGTCACGCCGTTGATGGCGACCGGCGAAACGTGGATCTTCGGCGCGCTCTGCAGCGTCACGTTATAAATAGTGAAGTTGTTGCCGTAGTACGGCTCGATCAAACGCGGATTGTTCTGATCCTGACCCGCCAAGGCTTCATTCCCTTCCCAACCGAGATCCCACCAGCTCATCGCATCGGCTGAACCCGGGTCCAGCGCCGCGTCGTAGGCCTGATCCTGGGTCGGTCGCGTAATCAAGGCGGGGAACGAGGCGCCATACTGCGAGGTCTTGCCCGCAAGCAGCGAGTACAGCGGCTGCCCCCCCTGGCCATCGATCACGCCCGGGCCCATCACGGCATTATTGCTGGTATAGACCTTAGTCAAACTATTCGCCTTGCCGGAATAAACGATATTGCTGATCAACGGATTGCAGCCATCGTCGTTGGGCGAAATCTGACCGCAGTAGTATGCGGCGGTCACGGCCTGCCCGTTCTGGGTCGCGCCGGCACCGACGGCCCCAGCTGGCGTCGATGGATAGTTGGGCGTCGTATAGAGGTCGCCGTTACCGCCATAGTTGGCCGGCGTCTGGTCGTCCGTGCCGGATTCGTATAGCACCGGATCGCGCGAGGCATACAGCGTCACGCCTTTATCGATCACCAAAGTCACGCCGCCGGGCATCGAAAGCGGACCGGTGACAAAAGCGGTCTGCCCGCTTGCCGCACCCGCCGCCAACTCGACAACGCCGTTGCTCGGTATCACATTGGTCGGATTGTAAGCGTTGCTCTGGTTGGCACAGGCATACAGTGCCGCTTGTATCCGGTTGGTGTCCGGCGCGGTCGGATAGCCCGCGGGTACCGTCAATCCATTGCTGGGCAGCGCGGTGGTGGAGGTCGCACTCGGCACGATAGGATCGCCACCCGACCAGCCCCCCGCCGCCAGCGCCTCGTCGACATTGGTGGTCGCGGTTGGCGACAGCTTGGGAATCAGCGGCCCGGTACCACCGCCAGGGAGCGCTTCCGGCTCGGCGAAATAATTCGCGGACAACTTGCAAGCGGCCGTTGCCGCCGCAGCGCCACTTGGCGGCAGCAAGGCTTGCTGTGCGGACAGCGCCGTATCAGTCGGATTCTCCCCGACCTGATAAGCGGCCGTATAGGGCGTGCTCGATGTGGTAGTGGACGCGCCCGACGAACCGTCGTCGCCGCCGCCACATGCGGCAAGTGCCAAGGTCAGTATTGCCACGGCACCCGTCTTTCTCATGGGGAACTTGATCACGTTGGTCTCCGATCTATCATTTATCTTGTTGCGACGGCGAGCCGGCGGCCGATACCCAATCGGCCCTGGCGCCGAACGCCTGCGTGGTCACCACTTCCACTGGGCACCCACCGTTCCACCCAAGGCGTGCATATACGTACCCGATTCGACCCCGACCTTGGCGAATACCTGGGTGCTCGAGCTCACCTGCATCCGCGCGCCGATGTCGAACTTCACGGCGTTACGGTCCGAAGGCGTTCCGTACACTTGCCACGTGTCGCCCGGCTCCGCTCTGAGGGCTGCGGTCAAACTCTGATTGGTTCCGGTCAAGCTATGCTCCCAAGCCAGATTGGCCTGCAAATCGAGTGCGTGACCGAGCAGCGTCGCAGACTGCTTCAAGAAACGTACGCCCAGCACGCTGGATGCCTGCGTCGTCGTGATCGCACCGTAGGTCAGCGCAGAAGCACCGCCATTCTCCGCAATCCCCTGTTGCTCATAACTGCCCACCATCACACCCGCATAGGGTTCAACCGTCCCGATTGCGGTTGGCGCTTTAACGCCTCCCTCGCCATAAAGCGTCTCGCTGCTGGTATTGAACGAGGCGTTGTTGGAGTCCGGTGTGGCGCTACCCACCGTGACTGAGCGCGTCAGTCGATTCGTCCACTGGCCCAGGCTGGCCACTGCAGTCGCATATAGCGGACTGCCGTTGAGCGGCGCCCATGATCCGTACAGCTCGCCCTGCACGCCATCGATCCGGGCGCTAGCCGGATTTTGTGAAAAACCGAGATTGTCGTTATTGACGACCAGCGCGGCGCCCAAACGCATGGTCGGCGCAATCAGCTTGTCGTAGCCCAGCGTGACCGACGCCGAGTTGTCGGTGTAGCCGTCACTACCTAGCGCGCCATCACTATCCACGCCGGCGCGTTGATAATTGGCACTCACCCACAAACCTTGCGCCACATTGGCGTCCAGGCCCGCGACGCGTTGCGCTACGGTATCGCGCGATGCTTCGGCGCGATTCTCGGCAATCTGCCTGAACGGCACCGCTTCACTGCCTGCCAGCTGCGCCAGCGATCGATAGGCTTGAGCATAGGAAGCCGATTCGATCAGCTCCATAGGCACGATGTCCGTACTCGATGCGAAGACCTTGTTCATGCCCGCTGCGACTTGGTTCTGGTTCACCGTATCGCCAGGTAGCGCGAAGGTAAAGGAATTGACCGTACCGGGCGATCCGCTGGCGTTGTTGGACGCGGTCAAGGTAATGGTCAAATTGGTATCGCCGCTTGATTGAGAGACGTATTCCCCCTCGCTCACTGCCAGATACGGCAAATTCGACGGTAACGAGAATTCCCCGATGATGCCCAATTGACTGTTCAGAACCGTATAGGTGACACCTGGCGTGAAACTTGTCCCTGCCAAAGTCAGCGTGGCACCGGTGGCGATACTCACCGGACCGCCCACCACGGTCGTCACGCCGGCCGAGCCACCACTCAAAGTCACGGCGTAGTTGGCGCCACTATTGAATACCAGCCCGCCACTGATAGTCAGGCCGGTGCCCGCCGAATTTGCAGCCAACGTGCCGCCGCTCTGTATCGTCAGTGGCGTGGTGATGATGGTACCGACACCTTCGACCGTGCCGCCCGCATCGACCGTCAGGTTGGTCGCGGTGCCGCCGTTCATCAGCACCACACCTCCGCTCATTACGGTAGTACTGGTGGCAATACCGGGGCCTGCCGCGCCTGACCCCGAACCGTCCACTTGCTGCATACCACCGGACACCAGTGTGGCAAATGCGGATCCGCCACTGGTGACATCTTGATAAGCGCCACTGCCGACGGTCGTACCGGAAGCGACCCCATAGACACTACCGTCGATCATCTGCGAGCCACCTGAGGTCAGAACAGTATCGAGCGCATACCCCCCGCCGTAGATATTTTGGACCCCACCGTTGTTCACCGTGGTGCCGACGGCAGACCCGCCGGACGAGAGATTTTGGGTGCCGTTGGCATTCACGGCCGTTGAACTCACCACGCCGCTGCTTGTGACGTTTTGTACCCCTGCGCTGTTGATCGTGGACGCCGTTGCAATACCACCGGAGGCAACCGTCTGCACGCCGCCATTCCCCACTATCGTGGTACTGGCAACGCCGCCGCTCGATACAATCTGACTGCCCCCGCTATTGATTTGCGTACCGCTCGTTACGCCTCGACCTTTCACGGTTTCCACGCCGCCGCTATCGACCGATGCAGCCACTGCGATACCGCCGGCCTCAACGATCTGCGATCCTCCTGAGCCAACTGAGGTGGCACTTGCAACGCCGCTGGCCGACACCACCTGAGCACCGCCGCCATTGACGATACTGCCGATCGCGGTGCCACCCGACGTGACCAACTGGGTGCCGGCACTGACGGCGACACCTGCGGTATTGTTGGCCTGTGTGACCATCGTGATCTGCGCATTCGAGACAACGCCGCCGCTCGTGACAGTCTGAGTCGCACCGTACATGACGAACGTACCTGACGCCGTACCGCCGCTGGCGACTTCCTGGAAACCGCCACTGCTCACCGTGGCGTCAATACTGGTACCGCCGCTACCAATATTTTGCGTCCCCCCGCTGCCGATCAGCGAAGCGCTGGCAACACCACCATTCAAAATGGTCTGCACACCGCCGCTATTGACCGTCGTGCTGACCGCAACACCGCCGGAAGAAACAATTTGCGAACCGCCGCTGTTGGCCACGGCCGAAGTCACCACCCCGCCGGCGGAAATCGTCTCGCTGCCGCCAGAATTGATCACCGTGCTGCTTGCCACCCCGCCCGAAGACACAACCTGCTGGCCGCCGCTATTGACTACCGTTCCGTTGACGGCAACCCCGTTCGCGACGCCGAGTACCGCGCCAGACATGACGGTGGTGGCATTCAGTTCTATTCCTGCGGTTGCGGAATAAGCGAGTTGCCCCCCGGACAGCAGCGTCGTGCTGTTGGCCACGCCGCCCGATGAAAAGAACAACTGGCCGCCACTGCTGACAACCGTATTGTCGACCTCGGCCTGGGTACCCGAACCCAGTACCGCGCCGCCCGACGCGACTACCATCTTGCCGCCCGCGACGATGGTCGAGGATGTGGCAGTCCCACCCGCCAGCACGTATGCCGTGCCGCCCGATTTTGTTGTGTAAGCCGTGCCACTGACTGTCGCACCCGTCACACTGGTGACGGTCGTCCCAGACGCCACCCCACCTGACGACACATACATCACGCCACCGTCGACAACGGTATCGTAGGCCGCACCCCCAGCGCTGACGATCATCTTGGAAACGAAGACGTCAGTGCCGACGGCGATGCCACCCGAAACCAGGGTAAAACTGTTGCCAGATACAACTGCACCAGACGCCGCTTGTGTAGTACCACTAATTTTTGTGGACGTACTAATAAGTCCTGAGGTAATAGTGGTGCCACTCGGTACCGTAACGCCAGTCGCCCCGCCAATTGGAGTGGGAAAATTGAGCGTAGTCTGGGCATGTACCGCCATGGGTATACCCGCAGTCTGCAAAAATGCAAATCCCAGCAGCAGTTTCGTCAGTCGTGGTAACCCTATGCGCTTGAAACCGAAACGATGTACGCAATACTTGCGACGATAGGTCAGCGTTTTCATCTATGTGCCCCGATATGTTGGCGAGGCCCGCGGCACGGGCCTCGCGTTTTTTATTTATTGGCTACGACTCAACCCGCTTACGCGGTGTAACTAGGCAAACGTCGGTATCTGCCGGATCACGTGCTTCACCTGTTCGGTCGTGATCAGTCTGGTGCATTCGAATTGACGCGGCGTCCCGGCGTGACGGGGACACCACAGGAAATCTTTGTGGTCGAACCGCACCCGCACATCGTTCCAACAGCTATTGCAGGTGTGATAGTTGATCACCCGGTAGGGGGTTTGAAACTCATTGGTCGGATGGGTAAAGCCGCTGATCATCACGACCGGTGTGCCGACTGCCCAGGCCAGCCAGGACAAGCCACTGCTCAAGCCAACGAAGAACTCCGCATGTTTTAGCCAACGCGCGCGCTCGGCTAGCGGTTTGTCGCCGGTTTCGTCTTCAGAGCCATAAGGAATGTGGTTCCAAATTGTCCCGGTGCCGTGCGTGGCTTTCTGATCGATGCAAATCACGCGATAGCCATGTCCCTTCAAGAATTGGACCAGCTCGCGCCATCCTTGGGGGTTATTCCAGTACTTGCATTGCGTGGTGCTCTGCGCGGCGATACAAACGTACTTCTCTGGAATCGGCCGGCTGTCATCGGTGATATCGATCGCCGGCGGCGCCTCGTCGGGTTCGACGCCGAGAATATAAGCGGCCGTCTTATGCAGTCCGACCAGACGGAAATCGCATGGCTGATTGAAATTTTGTTCGTCGTCGAAGAACAGCCCGATGTTGTAGGTCGCGTAATAGCGCGCCGGATCGACCTCCTCCGGCGTCACAAACTCGATCTCCGGGTAAAAGCGCGCGAACAGCGCGATCATGGGTTGAGCCATCGCGCAGGTCACACGGCAGCCATGCTGGCGCTGAAATTTGACAGCGTAAGGAAACCAGGCCACCAGATCGCCCAATGTCCCGACGGGGAATTGGATCAGTACCTCGTGTTGGGTAAAGTCCATGCGGTGATGCAGCACCGTGACGCCATGGGAGCGGACTTCGATCTCGAACGGAACGAAGTACTTCTTGCTGCTGGCCACGACGCCGGCGGGTATCTGGGTTTCGTAAAGCGTATTGTGGGTGTACGCGTCGCGCAGCACGACCTGCCAGTCGCCTTTCGGCAGCACGATGCGGCAACCATCATTGAAGTCGTAACGTATGCCGTCCGGGCCTGCCTGCGTCGGCACCTCCGCGGGTGCGCGAAAATTACCCGTGACCTGCGCCACGGGTATCGAAGACGTCGCAGACTCGGCGCTATGCGCAACCGAGCCCGTTCCGCGATCCGGAACCGGCTTTTTCTTCACGTTGTCCCACTCCAGAGTCACCACTCGGACAGTGCCCGATCCGATATTTTTTCGGATAGTAGTGCTAAATATTATTTTTTATTACAAAACGTGCTGCTGTTAATACAGATGGGCGAGGCCTTGCGGCCTCGCCCATCTCACACCTTACTGCTTAGAATGCGTGATTGATACCAATCGTCACGCCGACTTGACCACTGGTAGCGGCCGCCGATTGCTCGGCGATGTTGGCCGTGGCGGCCACAATCTTGCCGCCCTGCAGCGTCTTGCCGCTCGCATGCTGATACGCTTCCAGAATGTACAGCTTGGTCCGCTTGGACAGGTTGTACAACTCGGTCAAATTGAACTGCTGGTAAGACGCGGAATCCGTGATGCCGTTGGCTTCGGTTGCCTTGGTGTAAGCATAACCCGCCGCCAAATCCCACGACGACACCGGGCGATAGTGCAGTACCACACCGCCGGTGTTGAAGATCGCGGTGTTGAAGCCCGAGCTCACGCCTGCAATGTATTGCACGTTGGAGTAGGAAGCCGACACGTCCCATTGCTGATTGAACGTGTAGCCACCCGTAACGGCGATACGTTGTTGCGCTGCTGCATTCTGATAACCGCTCGTGAGTGCGGTCGAACCTTGTTCGCCCGTACCCGAATACGCGGTCGAGCTGGAGCTCCATGCGCCGCCGCCGATGGTCGCGTTATTAAAGCGCTCGATACCGACAGCGATGCCTGCGGGGCCGGCGATGTATTGGCCAGCGAAGCTCCACGACGAGCCGGCGCTGAAGTCACCTGCCACGCCGCCCAGCGCATACATGCCGCTGACCTTCAAGCCGGCGAGCACCGGCGAGGTGTAGGTCACTGCGTTGTTCACACGATAGTCGGTGTCCAGGTTATCCAGATCGCCCGGATGGGCGCCGAAAGCACCGGTCAGCCAGTTGGTCGGGCTATACGGGGCCAGCATGTTGTAATACGGCGTGTACTGACGGCCCACTTGGACGGTACCGTAGTTATTGCTGCTCAAACCCACCCATGACGCACGGTTGAACATGATGCCGGTCTTGCTCATCGCGCCGGTATCGGTGTTGTAACCTTCTTCCAATTGGAAAATGGTCTTCAGACCACCACCCAAATCTTCACTGCCCTTGAAGCCGAAGCGTTCGCCACCCCACACCCCTTCCAGCAGCTTCGTGACCGAAGCGCCGCCCGAGGTTGCGCCGGTGGACGGTGCCTGATTGCTCAGGTAGCCGACGCCGGTGTCGATGATGCCGTACAAAGTTACGCTGCTTTGAGCATGAGCACCCAGCGCGATAGCGCCGAGCGGCAGCGCCGCGATCAGGGTTTTCCTTAATTTCATTTTATTAGTACTCCTCTTCAAAAAGATATGGACTTACATCCTGGCTTTTCTGTCAAACACCCTACTCCTATGGCGGCGCCGGGACGTCCCCCGGCGCCCACTCCTGTCTTTAATGAATTTCCGGCTCGCCGCCACTCGATGCGGCAACGTTACCCGCGCCTTCGCGACGCAGGAAGTCGAAGTCGCAGCCTTTGTCAGCCTGCAACACGTGCATCTGGTGCATGGCGCCATAGCCGCGCGTGAACTTCGGCTCAGGCGCGACCCAGGCCGCCTTGCGCTGCGCCATTTCCTCAGCGCTGATCAGAACATTGAGCTTGCGCTGCGGCACGTCAAGTTCGATCAGATCACCATCCTTCACCAAGGCAAGGGGACCGCCGATAAACGACTCCGGCGCCACGTGCAAGACGCAGGCACCGTAACTGGTACCGCTCATGCGTGCATCCGAAATACGCAACATGTCGCGCACGCCTTGCTTCAGGAGCTTCTGCGGAATTGGCAGTTGGCCCCATTCCGGCATACCCGGCGCGCCGATCGGACCAGCATGTTGCAGCACGATGACGCTGTTCGCGTCGATCTCAAGATCTTCATTGTCGATACGTGCGGCCATATCGTTGTAGTCCTTGAAGACCACGGCAGGACCGGTATGAACGTGCAAGCGCGCTTCAGCCGCACCCGGCTTGATCACGGCGCCGTCCGGTGCCAGATTGCCACGCAGCACGGCCAGACCGGTGTCGGGCAAGAGCGGGTTGGCACGGCGATAAATGACTTCCTCATTGTAGATAACGGCGTCCTCGATGTTCTCGCCCAAGGTCTTGCCATTCACCGTCAATTGCGTACCGTCGATCAGGTCGCCAAGCTCCTTCAACATCGCGCGCAGGCCACCCGCGTAGTAGAAGTCTTCCATCAGGTACTTGCCGGTCGGGCGCACATTGGCGAGTACCGGCGTGCGACGCGTGATCTCGTCGTAGCGAGCCAGCGTCAGATCGACACCGGCTCGGCGTGCCAAGGCGATCATATGCACGATCGCGTTGGTCGAACCCGATAGCGCCAGACACGTGGCCACTGCATTGTCGACCGCCTTGGCGGTAATAATGTAGGACGGCTTGAGGTCTTCCCACACCATGTCGACGATACGCATACCGGTCTTGGCCGACATCTGCGCATGGCGCGAATCCGGTGCCGGAATAGAAGCAAAGCCCGGCAACGTGAAGCCGAGTGCCTCGGCCGCACTGGTCATGGTCGATGCCGTGCCCATCGTCATACAGTGACCTGGTGAGCGAGCGATGCCGCCCTCCACGCCCTTCCAGTCTTCTTCCGTGATCTTGCCGGCGCGCAGGTCTGCCCAATACTTCCAGGTATCGGAACCCGAACCCAGCGTCACGCCATTCCAATTGCCGTTCAGCATCGGACCGGCAGGCAGGAAAATCGCCGGCAGGTCGACCGAGATCGCGCCCATCAGCAAAGCCGGGGTGGTCTTGTCGCAACCGCCCATCAGCACCACGCCATCGGCGGGATAGGAGCGCAGGGTTTCTTCCACTTCCATGGCCAGGAAGTTGCGATACAGCATCGTGGTCGGCTTCTGAAACGGCTCCGACAAGGTCTGCACCGGCAGCTCAATCGGGAACCCGCCCGCCTGCCAAATGCCACGCTTGACCTCTTCGACACGCTGCTTGAAATGCGTATGACACGGATTGATCTCGCTCCAGGTATTCAGGATGGCGATCACCGGCTTACCTGCATACTCCTCACGGCTGTAGCCCATTTGCGCGGTACGCGAACGGTGGCCGAACGAACGCAGATCGTTGACGCCATACCAGCGATGGCTGCGCAGTTCTTCGGGAGTCTTGCGTTTGATGCCCATGTTTCAATTGCTCCTGCTCATAGTGCGGGCGGGCCTTGCCACCCTTGTATATTGCGTGCGGCCGCGTCAACGTTCGCGCCGGACGGTGTGCACGGGTTCCCCGTGCGGACGATGTTAAATTGGCCAGAGGGTACTGACTTGCCTGACATATTTTACCCGCTGCGCCCCACTCTGACTTCGTCTCCACCGCATCACGCAAGATATGGCGTGCTGTACGGACTGTATTTCTAGTATTTGCTTTGCTGCGTCATGATTTGTAAGTCAATATCGCAATCCACGCTAAACATGTCAAGCAACATGACCTCGATACTTACCCTAGCCCCACTTCGCATTTCGCCCGGAAACGCCCGTCCGGCTTATGTTTGCACGATGCGTGCAGGTCCAGGCCATCCCGATAGTTGAGCTGACGACCGTATCGAATTCGCGACAGGGATAATGACAACGCGGCGCAGGCATGCACCACCGCGCCGGTGTTTTGGCGCGGTGAAACAGATGCTCGACAGAGATTTATGCCAACGTGCGGTCGAACGCGAGAAGTTCGCGCGCGGCTTGCGCAATGGCAGCGTGACTGCTCTTGGGCGATTCGCTCAGAAGCGGCAAATGCGGGCCCATGTCGGCGATGCCACTGAAGGTGACGGCATCGTGCAGCACGCGGATCAATGAGATGTCGTCGCGCAAGGTTTCCAAAGGCATGAACGCGTCATATAAGCGTTGTGCTTCGTCGGCCTGCCCTTCCTTGGCTGCCTTCAACAGCGCCATGACCGCCTTGGTCGCAATACAACCCGAACCCGTAGTCCAGGCCGCCATCCCAAAGTCGCGCACGTGCACCAACGCCGGACGCTCGCCCATGCCGGACACCACACGCGCCGGGTTAACACTTTGCAACAAGCGCTTCAGGAACGGATCATGCGCCGGGTTCTCGCGCACGATGGCGTACTTGACGGCCAGTAGCGTGCCGCCATCCACCAAGCGCGCCAGCGTGTCCACGTCGACGTAATTTTCGCTCTTGATATACAAGGTCAGCGGAATACCGGCCGTGTCGACGATGCGCTTCAACCCGGCTTCCACGCCTTCGGGCGTGGTGAAACCGCTCAGAGGCAGAACCATCGCGGTGCGATAACGCGTTTGCGACAAGATACGAGCCTGATCCAGCATTTTGCCGTAGTCGGGGCCAATGGCCGGGATCACGCGCGTGGTCGGCGCAGTCGCCTCGTCCAGCATATCGAGCAGTTCTCGGTATTCGCTGGGCGCGACGTGGTAAAGGTTGGCGTTGCCGCCGTACAGCAACGTGCGGACACCGCCAGCTTCCATGTGTTGGATCAGCTTGCGGTTCTCGGCCACGTTCAGCGACAGGTCGGCGTGACGGGCGAGCGGCGGTACCGCCATCACGGTCGATGCGAATTCGCTTTCGACAATCGGGGACACGTTCATGGCTATTCGAGTCGTAAGAGTGGAAGGATGTAGGAACAGTATCATCCATTTTGCAATGTTGTCAAACAACTTTGCAAAAATACGGGTGAACATCTGTCCTCGTATTACAACTGTGCCCCACGCCACGGACGCGGGGCACAGCGGGCGTCAGAACACGGGATGCCCGTTAATCAAGCTGGGCAGCCAGGTCGAGAACGCCGGGAAGTAAGTCACAATGTTGATTGCGCTGAAGATTGCCAGGTAGTACGGCCAGGCAATCTTGGTGGTCTCGCCGATCGACACCTCCCCGATCGCGCAGCCGATAAACTGAACCGAACCGATGGGCGGATGCACCAGGCCGAGCGAACAGTTCAACAAAATCATGATGCCGAACTGCACCGGGCCCACGCCGTAGTGCATCGCGATCGGCAGGAACAACGGCGTCGTGATCAGAATGTGCGCCGCCATGTCGACGAAGGTGCCGAGGAAGACCTGCAAGATGTTGATATACAGCAGCATCAGCCAAGGTATCGTCGTCGCGTTTTCGAGCAGATGCTCGATCGCGTCCGGAATTTCCAGATAGGCCATTTGAAAACGCAGCATATTGGACACGCCGATCAGCAGCAGCACCACACCGGTCGTCCGCGTCGCGCGGGTCAGCGCGGTGAACAAGCGCTTGCGCGTGAGCGTGCGGTAGACGAACATGGTCAGCACCAACGAGTAGCCAACCGCAATCGCCGCCGCTTCCGTCGCGGTCGCAATACCCTTGGCCACGCAACCGAGAATGATCAAGATCACGAACAAGCCTGGCAAGGCGCCAACGAAGGTTTTACCCACCGTGGCCCAGCCCGGGAACTTCGGCAGTTCGGACGATCCATCTGCGCGGCGCGGAAAGCCGAAGCGCACAGCCTGCCAATAGGCAGTGATCAAGACAAAACCCATCACCCACAGCACCGGAATCAGACCCGAGAACAGCAGGTCGCCGATCGAGACACCACTGATATCGTGACCCGCCACCGTGCCGATGATGCCCTGCGCGGCAAGCGCGTAGATGATCATATTGGTCGAGGTCGGCATCAGCGCGCCCGCGAGCGACGAGTGGGTCGTGACATTGACCGCGTAAGCCGCGCTGTATCCCTCGCGCTTCATCAGCGGAATCACCACACCGCCCATGGCGGATGTGTCTGCCGTCGGCGAACCCGACACGCCACCGAACAAGGTGCAGGCGACCACGTTGGCCATCCCCAGGCCGCCGCGGAAGTGACCGACGGTAGCTTGGGCAAAACGCAGAATGCGGTCGGCGATCCCGCCGTGCAGCATCAATTCGCCACTGAAGATAAAGAACGGCACCGCCAGGAACGAGAACGCATTGATCCCCGACACCATGGACTGCATCGCGGTCGCGATAGGCAAGCCTTCGTGCATATAGGTCAAAACGCAGGACAGGCCCAGCGCGAACGATACCGGGACACCGAGTATCAGGAAGACAACAAAACTGACTGCGAGTATGGCAAGTTCCATGGTCGATCAGGTCCGCTCACGAGCGAACATGTCCAGCAGATGTTCGATTGAAAAGAGAATGGTGCAGATCGCCGCCACAAACGGAATGTAGTAGCGGATTGCTTCCGGCAGATTCAGGATAGGGATCTGGTCATCCCAGGTCGTCGTCGCCATTTGATAGCAACCGACGCAAACTGCCAGCGAAAAGGCGATCAGACACAATAGCTGAAATGCCTCCGCCGCCCGGCGCCACTTCGGCGACATCTGCGTCACAAAAGAGTCCAGTCCGATATGCCCGCGATCGCGCACGCGCAGGGCCGCACCGAAGAATGCGATGGCGATGATCAGCAGCAAGGCGATCGGCTCGACATAGTCAGGCGCATTGTCGAACACATAACGCATCACCACACCATATAGAACCAGCGCGCACAGCACCAAGATGCAAATCGCCCCGGCAACCGTCGCCACACTCGCGATCACAACGTTGGGACGCTTCAGGAAATTCATAGTGACCTCACACATGACACAGGCGCCGACCGAGACGCAACTCGGTAGGCGCCATGCGCTGCAAACAGCCAACTGGGGCGCCGGATCGAAATCCGGCGCCCCAGCGGCATCGCGTCGCGCAGACTTACTTGATGGCTTCGATCTCGTCGACGATCTGCTTCATTTCGGGCGTGGTCTCATACTTGGCCCACACCGGCTGCATCGCCTTGACGAAGGCAGCACGATCGACTTCCGAGGCAGGCACAATCTTGGCGCCGCCCTGGGTCACGGTCTTCATTGCGTCTTCTTCGTGTGCCGTCCACAGCTTCACGTAGTACTGCACCGAATCATCCGCCGCCTTCTTAATGTCGGCTTGTTGCTTGGGCGTCAGCGTGTCCCAGATCTTCTTCGAGAACACCAGGACTTCCGGCGTCATCGCATGCTGGGTTTCCGAGTAGTACGGGGCGACCTCATAGTGTTTGGTCTCGGCATACGAGGACACATTGTTTTCAGCCGCATCGACCAGACCCGTCTTCAGCCCGGTATAGACCTCAGCGAAGGGCATAGGCGTGGGCGTGCCGCCCATGGCCTTGATTTCGTCCACCATCAGGTCAGACGGCTGCACGCGCACTTTCATGCCCTTCATGTCGGCCGGCGAGTGGATCGGTTTCTTGGCGTACATCGAACGCGCGCCGCTTTCATAGAAAGCCAGCGCCACCATGCCCTTGGAAGAGAAGGCATTCAGAATCTTTTGACCTTCCGGACCGTACATCACCTTGCGGAAATGATCGATATCGCGGAACAGGAACGGCAGCGACGGAATCACCGATTCCGGCACAATGGAATTGAACAACGAGCCGTTGGCCCAGACCATGTCGAGCGCACCAATACGGACTTGCTCGATGGTGTCGGCCTCGGAGCCCAACGAACTGTTCGAAAACACCTTCAACGTATCTTGCCCGTTGCTGGCCTTGCCCAACTCGTCGCCCACAAATTTCAACGCCTGCACCGTCGGATAGGTATCGACGTGCACGTTGGCGGCGCGGAACACCCGCGCCTGCGCTGCGCCAGCATCCAGCAGCAGCAACGAGGCAGCGGCCAGCATCGAGAGGCGGCAGAAAAACGTCTTTTTCATATTGGCATGTCCTTAAAGTGGCACATCTTCCAGCGACGACACGTTGGCGCAAACACAGACTTTGGCGCACTCGTCACGGCTTGTTGTTTGACAACTACGAATTGTATAGACCTCAAGCTGAGTTGCGCCCTAGGACATACCCGCATGTCCAGCAGAAAATAAATCGTCGGCCGTATCGCGTGCAGACGGGCCGCACATCATGGACGCGCGTGCGCAAACCGCGATAGGTAAAAAGCAAGTCGAGGGGAATCGAGTGACGACAGCCCCAAGTCACATCAGGCTCGAAGCTGCGATACTGAGATAGACGAAACAACGGGCATCGAAGGATGCCCGTTGTTTTATAGACAGCTAAAGCAACACAAGCGCAGCATCAGGCCTTCCCGAGGTGGCCATCAACCAAGCGCCACAGGCCCAGCGGATTACCGTCCTGAACTTCGGCCGGCAGCAGTTCGGCCGGCAGATCCTGATAACAGACCGGACGCAGGAAGCGCTCGATCGCCATGGTGCCGACCGACGTGGTGCGCGCATCGGAGGTAGCCGGGAACGGCCCGCCATGCACCATCGCATGACAGACTTCGACGCCGGTCGGATAGCCGTTGGCGAGAATCCGGCCAACTTTGCGCTCGAGCACCGGCAGCAGACGGCGTGCCTGCGCGTAGTCCGCCGCATCCAACATCAGCGTAGCGGTCAATTGGCCTTCGAGATGTTCGACCACACGGATCAGCTCATCCTCATCACGGCATGCCACCACGATGGAAGTCGGTCCGAAGATTTCCTCTTCCAGCGTCGCATCGCTGAGAAAACGCTCAGCGGTCGTGCGGAACAGCACCGGCAAGGCCGCGCACGTCGCATCGCTGCTCGCGCCTTGTTGCACTTGCTCGACGCCGGCGTGGGCCGCACGCGCATCCACGGCTTGCTCGTAGGCGGCTGCGATGCCTGCGGTCAGCATGGTTTGCGCGCTTTTCTGTGCCACGGCAGTGGCTGCGGCATCGATGAAGCGCTGCAGATCCGGACCTTCGATCGCCAGCACCAGACCCGGGTTGGTACAGAATTGGCCAACGCCGAGCGCCAGCGAATCAACAAAGCCCTGAGCAATGGCAGTCCCACGCGCAGCCAGTGCCGACGGGAACAACACCACCGGATTGATACTGCTCATTTCGGCGTAGACCGGAATCGGCACCTTGCGCGCCGCCGCAATGCGGCTCAAGGCCAGGCCGCCCCGGCGCGAACCGGTGAAGCCCACGGCTTGAATCGCGGGGTGGGCAACCAGCGCCTCGCCCACTTCGTTGCCGGCGCCAATCACCAGCGAAAACACGCCTTCCGGCAGACCGACTTCAGCCACCGCACGCTGCACCGCGCGCCCAACCAGCTCCGAGGTGCCGAGGTGGGCTGGATGAGCCTTGACCACGACCGGGCAACCGGCAGCCAATGCCGACGCTGTATCGCCACCCGCCACCGAAAACGCGAGCGGGAAGTTGCTGGCACCAAACACTGCGACTGGCCCGAGACCAATCCGGCGTGCGCGCAAATCGGCGCGCGGCAGTGGCTTGCGCTCCGGCAACGCCGGATCCAGCACGGCACCGGCCCAGCGGCCGTCGCGCACCAACGCGGCGAACAACTTGAGCTGCCCCACAGTGCGGCCGCGCTCTCCTTCCAGACGTGCCTTGGGCAGCGCCGATTCGAGGTGGGCGCGCTCGATCAGCGTATCGCCCAATGCCAGAATCTGTTCAGCGATGGCTTCCAGCAAACGTGCCCGGGTGTCCAGGGGCGCTGCACGGAAGGCGTCGAAAGCCTGTCCCGCGAGCACGCAAGCGCGCTCGACATCGGCCACCGAACCGGCGCCAAAAGCGGGTTCGAGATCACGTCCTAGCGCCGGCGCGAATGCGCGCAGGGTGCCGGCCGTGCCGCGCACAGCCGAAGCGCCCAACAACATTTCTCCAGTGAGTTCCATGAATTCACCTTTCTCCTGTTTGGTATGGGAAGCAGCCGATCCGCGCGGCCCATGCCAGGGTTCGGGCAGGGGTCGGCGGAACCCGAGCTGCACCCGGGCACCGCCTGCGTATCGGTCAGATAAGTGCCGGCTACAGTAGCACCGGGCCCGAATGTTGTCAAACAACATTCGGGCCCGGTTAAAGCAAAATCAGCCTGGGGGTGGCGCGCGTCCGCCAGCTCCGGTCAGGACCCGAACATGCGCTCGACCGCGTGTTCCAAATGAACGCGCATGGCCTGGGCGGCGCGCTCCGGATCGCGTGCGCGGATCGCCTCCAGCACTTCCTGGTGCTCCCGCTGGACCAGACGCTGACGCTCGACCGATTTGATCAGCGACAGGTTGCGCGACAGATTCATGCTGAATTCCATCTGCTCGTGAATGGACGACAGCGCCGTAATAAAGAACGGATTCTTCGACGCGCGCGCCACCGCCAGATGGAAAGCAAAATCGTCTTTGGCGCCGATGCCTGAGGTCTCCACTACGGTCTGCAGGTTGTCCCATTCCTGCTGTATCGCGGCGACGTCGGCTTCCTCGGCCTTTTCGGCGGCATGAGCCGCGGCGCCGGCTTCGATCACGGTGCGGAATTCGTAGCAGCGGCGGATATCCGACAGACTTTCCAAGGGTGCGAAACGCTTCACATCGGGATCAGGACGCCTGACTACCGTCGTGCCAGAGCCGTGCCGGGTCGCAATAATGCCGTCCGCGCGTAACTGAGCCAACGCCTCGCGCACGGTCGGGCGCGAGGTCGCAAAGCGCTCAGCCAGCGCGTGCTCGGTGGGCAGGCGCCCCCCCTCCTGATACTCGCCGTCGATGATACGACTCAGAATGTCGCTGTAAATCCGCGTCGGCATGTTGGGGGCTTTGTGGTCGTTCATATTCAGTCGTTGTGCTACGGGTTGTCGAGACAATGAGCAATTGTAAGTCATATTGACAAATATTCGGCCTCGATCTGGCCCGATGCGTGGCGTGGCAACATCTTTCGGACTGGAGACGGGTACCGGGACAAACGGCGCAGGGGTCGCACTCGGCCATAAATCCGCGCATGACCCGGTTCAAGCTGGCCTGGTACCTGGCGCATGGGGTTATCCGTTCAACAGGCTGCGGCTCAGGACGCTCAGCGCCACAGCCGGTAATTCACTTAACGTTCGCACCACCACCGACTGCGGATAGAAGGTTTCGACCGCATCGTCGAGCACGCCTATTCCGATCAACTCGATCCCGCTGCGCGCAATAGCCGCCACCCGACGCTGCAGGTCGGCGCGCAGGACAGACGGATTGCCGTCACCTGTTGCCGGATAGCCGTCCGACAGCACCAGCAGGATGCGCCGTTCAGCCGGATGCTCGGCAAGGCGCG
>Ga0116226_10000100_pt1 | contig 61829 bp, 58 predicted proteins | sample S1TSphfallax_FD_89692 | JGI IMG/M metagenome (GOLD analysis project Ga0116226, IMG submission 89692) | Host-associated microbial communities from peat moss isolated from Minnesota, USA - S1T2_Fa - Sphagnum fallax MG | ecosystem: Host-associated > Plants > Peat moss > Unclassified | place: USA... | reverse complement strand
GTCGTCAACACGATCCGCGGCATCGTCAAGGTCGCCGCCGTCAAGGCGCCCGGCTTCGGCGATCGTCGCAAGGCGATGCTGCAGGACATCGCGGTTCTCACCGGCGGCACGGTGATCTCCGATGAGGTCGGTCTGTCGCTGGAGAAGGCCACATTGAACGATCTGGGCGAAGCCAAGAAGATCCTCGTGGAGAAGGAAAACACCACGATCATCGACGGCGCCGGCAAGGCGGCCGACATCAAGGGTCGCGTCGAGAGCATTCGTGCGCAGATCGAGGAAGCGACTTCCGATTACGACAAGGAAAAGCTCCAGGAGCGCGTTGCGAAGCTCTCCGGCGGCGTTGCCGTGATCAAAGTCGGTGCCGCGACCGAGATCGAGATGAAGGAGAAGAAGGCCCGCGTCGAAGACGCCCTGCACGCCACGCGTGCGGCCGTCGAAGAGGGTGTGGTTCCGGGCGGCGGCGTCGCCTTGGTCCGCGCTTTGAAGGCCATCGAGAAGCTGGTCGGTGCGAACGAGGATCAGACCACGGGTATCAAGATCCTGGCTCGCGCGATCGAAGAGCCGCTGCGCCAGATCGTCACCAATGCCGGTGAAGATGCGGCCGTCGTGTTGAACCGGGTCCGCGAGGGCAAGGGCACGTTCGGCTACAACGCGGCGACGGGCGAATACGGCGACATGATCGAACTGGGCATCCTGGATCCGACCAAGGTCACGCGTCTGGCTCTGCAGAACGCGGCTTCGGTCTCTGGCCTCCTGCTCACGACGGAAGTCATGATCGCTGAATCGCCGAAGGAAGAAGAGCATGCACATGGCGCCCCGGGCGGCGGCATGGGTGGCATGGGCGGTATGGACATGTAGTCTCAATGCCGGGGCTGCAAGCCCCGGCATCCAAGGCGATGTCAGGAAAGAGCGGGCTTCGGCCCGCTCTTTTCGTTTGTGCGCTGCGTTTTCTCGCAGACCCGGTTCGCCGAATCCGTGATGGCCGCCGCCATCACGCTGCTGTCCATCGTCGCGGCTGCGCGGGCCTTTAGCTCGATCCGGCGCCGCCCAGGGGCAGCGAGCTCAACAGTTCGGCGGCGCCGTTCCAGAAGACCTGGATGCCGATGCAAAACAGCAGAAACGCCGACAATCTCACGATGATGGTCGTGCCGGTCGCGCCGATGATCTCGGCCAGGCGCGCGGAATTGCGGTAACAGACGTAGATGAGCAGGCTCAGCAAGGTCACCGCGACCATGGTCGAGACCACGAATTCCGCCAGTTTGGCGGTGAAGCCGCCTGGACGGCTCGACCCCAGCGAGATCGCGACCGAGATCGTGCCGGGTCCCGTGGTCAGCGGCATCGTCAGCGGATAGAAGGCCAGTCGGCTCGGCTGTACCCTCACGGAGCGAGGTTGGGGCGTCTCGCTGCGCCGCTGCTCGGTCGCATCGGGCTGCGTCAGCATGCGCCATCCCGACATCGCGACGATGATGCCGCCCGCGACTCGCAGTACCGGAATCGAGATTCCGAAGAACTCGAGCACGTAAGCGCCGATGTAGAGCGAGCCGGTCACGATCGAAAACGCATAGATCGCCACCCAGCGCGAAATATGCGCACGGATGCGGCGGTCGAGCTCCCGGGTCGCGCCGAAAAAAATGAACGCTCCGGATAGCGGATTGACGATCGACACCAATGCGCCGAACACGAGTAAAAAAGTCTTCAATCAATCGCTCCGAAGGGGGGCTTAGGCGCGGCATTCTATCGAATTGGTTATGATCCTTCGTGAATGCACGAAAATTCTCCCAGCCGGCTCAAGAAACGCCGTCCGAAGACGATAAACCTCTCAGCGTCCGATGTTATCCCCCACCGGACCTAGCTTGAATTTACCCCGCTTCGGCGGGGTTTTCTTTGCCGCCCTGGCCGAGATGCCCGATGCCCTGCGGGCGCCGGTCGTCCTCTGGTTCGAGCGTGCCGCGGAAGAGCCCGCATGGCGCGCCCTCGATGCGACCTTACCGATGTGCTGGCTCGCCGAACTGCCGCGCGTGATCGCCGCCAGCGAATTCGCCGCCGCCGCCTTGTTGCAGGACCCGCAAGCGCTCGCCTGGCTTGCGCGCCGCGAGACCCGGGCCGCCGACCCCGCGGCAGAGCCGGGCGCCGCGCTCGCAATCGCGGCGTCCACCGAAGCCGAGGCCATGCTCGAGCTGCGGGTCTGGCGTCGACGCGAGATGTTGCGCATCGCCTGGCGCGAGCTCGTCGGCCGCGCGAGCGTCGCCGAGACGCTGCACGATCTTTCGGATTTTGCGGATGAGGCGGTCCGTGCGTCCGCCGCGATTGCCGCGCGCCTGCTGGCGCCCCTGTTCGGCACGCCGCGCAGCGAATCCGGTGCGAGCGTGCCGATGATCGTGCTCGGCATGGGCAAGCTCGGGGGCCGTGAGTTGAATTTCTCTTCGGACATCGATCTGATCCTGCTGTTCGGCGAAGCGGGTGAGACCGACGGCCCGCGCGCGACGGCCAACGAAGAATATTTCCAGCGCCTCGGACGGCAGTTCATCCGGCTGCTCGATCAGCGCACCGACCAAGGGTTCGTCTTCCGGGTCGATATGCGTCTGCGGCCTTTCGGCGACAGCGGTCCGCTGGTCGTCAGCCTCGCCGCCCTCGAGGATTACCTGCAGCAGCATGGCCGTGACTGGGAGAGATACGCCTGGGTCAAAGCACGCCCCGTCGTTGGCGCCGACGCCTATGCACCCGTCTATCAAGACACGGTGAAGCCCTTCGTCTACCGCCGCTACCTCGACTTCGGCGTGTTCGAATCCCTGCGCGACATGAAGGCGATGATCGCACGCGAAGTCGCGCGGCGCGAGCTCGACCAGGATCTCAAACTGGGCAAGGGAGGGATTCGCGAAATCGAGTTCATCGTACAGTCGTTTCAGCTGGTGCGCGGCGGTGGCGATCGGCGGCTGCAGGGGCCGTCCTTGCTTGCCGTGCTGCCCATGCTCGCGGGAGCGAAACTGCTGCCGCCGGCCGTGATAGAGGAGTTGCGCGAGGCCTATCTCGTGCTGCGCCGGGCCGAGAACCTTCTCCAGATCATCCGTGACCAACAGACCCACTCCCTGCCCGCGGGCGCGGTCGACCGGCTGCGCCTCGCGTCCGGCTTGCGTGCGAACCTGACCGAGTCCTACGACTGGCCGGCCGCTGCAGCCGCGATCGAGAACGCACGCCAGTCGGCCGCGAAGGCTTTCGAAGCCCTCGTGTTCGGCGGTCCCGAGACGCCGCTTGCGCGCGCCGACGCGGCTCTCGACTGGCTGGCGCAGCCCGGCGTGCCGCTCGACGCGGAGCTCGCCGGGATCGGCTTTCCGGCGGGCGAGATTGCCGCCGTCATCGTGATGCTCCAGACCTATCGGGACGCCGCCCCTTACGCCAAACTCGACGAGGTCGGGCGGCGCCGCCTGCGCGTGATCCTCGACCGCCTGCTGCGAGCGGCGGCGACGGCGGCGAGCCCTGCGCTCGTGACGACGCGGGTCCTGCGCATACTCGAGGCGATTGGTGCGCGCGCCTCGTATCTGGCTCTATTGAAGGAGCAGCCTTCCGCACTGGCCCGGCTCATCGACGTCTGCGCGATCAGCGGCTTCCTCGCGCGTCAGATCGCGGAGTTTCCTCTGTTGCTGGACGAATTGATCGACGCGAACGCATTCGAGGAACTGCCGACCCGCAAGGGATTCGCGCAGGAGTTGGCGGCGCGGACCGAACGGATGCCGTCCGGCGATCCGGAACGCCAGGTCGAGGCGCTGCGTCAGTTTCAAAAGGCGGCGGTGTTCGCGGTGGCGCTGGCGGATCTGACCGACCGCCTGCCGCTGATGACCGTCAGCGACCGGCTCACGGACATCGCCGAACTGATCGTGCAGTGTTGCATGGATCTCGCCTGGGAACAGATGACGGCCACCTACGGCGTGCCCCATTGCGGCGAGCATGAGGAGGCGCTGCGCGTCGCGCGCGTCGCGGTCATCGGCTACGGCAAGCTCGGCGGAATCGAACTAGGTTACGGATCGGATCTGGATCTGGTTTTCCTGCACGACTCGGCCGGCGAGATCCAGCATACGCACGGAAACCGGCAGCTCGACAACAGCGTGTTTTTCCTGCGGCTCGGGCAGCGCATCGTGCACCTACTGACGATGCACTCGGCCTCCGGAAGGCTCTACGCGGTGGACATGCGCCTGCGCCCGAACGGCAAGGGCGGATTTCTCATGACGGGAATCGACGCCTTCGAGCGCTATCAACACGATGATGCCTGGACCTGGGAGCATCAGGCGCTGCTGCGCGCACGCGCCGTCGGCGGCGACGCCGCCTTGTGTGCGCGTTTCTCGGCGGCCCGGATTCGCGCGCTCACGCTCGACGTCGATCGTGACACCTTGCGCAGCGACGTCATGGAGATGCGGGCGCGCATGCGACGCGAACTGTCCCTCGCGCGCGACGGTCGTTTCGACATCAAGCAGGATGCGGGCGGCCTCGCCGACATCGAGTTCCTCGTGCAATATTGGGTCCTCGCGGCGGCCCGCCGCCACCCGCAGGTCGTCACGTTCACCGACAACATCCGGCAGCTCGAGGCCTTGATCCATTTCGGCGTGGTTGCCGAAGGCACGGCGCACTGGCTCATGGAAGCATACCGGGTCTACCGGGCCGTACTGCATCGCTCGTCCCTCGAAGGCGACGGCGAACGGGTCGTCGATGCTGCGCCGTACGCTGCGACCCGCGCGCGCATCACTGCGATTTGGCAGGAAACCTTCGGCGAGCCACAATAGCGCCACGGACTCAAAGGAATTGCCCATGCCGACGATGGTTCAAGACGATGGCGGACTCACGCTGATTCCGGCGAATGCTGAGCACAGCTACAAAGTGACACCGGCCGATTTGCCGCTGTCGTGTCCGATGCCCGGAATGGCTTTGTGGAACTCCCATCCGCGGGTCTATCTGGCCGTCGAGCCCAGCGGATGGGCGAAGTGCGGCTACTGTGGGGCCGAATACACCCTGGTCCGGTAGTCGCTGTAAGACTTCTCTTCGATGATCGCCGAGCCCAGCGCCAGGTTGATGCGCCGTTTGATGGCGGCGCGCTCGTCGTTCTCGAAATAGACGGCGCGCGCGAGCCGGATGAATTCCGCGTCGAAGGCCTGTTCGCGCTCCTTGTCGCGGATCTCGTCCTCGATGACCCAGAGCCGCTCGTTGACGGCGAGCAGGGCATTTTCATCCGCCGAAATGTCGATCGCGGCGTAGGCCGACTTCGCCCAGGTCGTCGTCAGGGCGTCGAGTTCGATGCGGACGTTCTTGAGCTTCGACGCATCGGTGATACGCTGCGATTTGATGCGCAAGATCGTGATTTTGTCGATCAATTCGCCCGGTGAGACGGGCACGGTTATTTCGCTCATGCGCCTATGTTAACGAATCTCGAGCCGGCCGTTGCGCGCATTGAAACACCGGCAGGCGCGATGCTCGTCGACCGCGCGCTGCTCGGCCGAGCGGCGGACGCGGGCGCCGAGACGATGTTCGATCCCGGTTACTGGCAGGCAAATGGGACGATTGCGCCCGCGGAGCGCGGTCGCGGCGCGACCTGGTTCATCTCCACGCGCAGCGACGAATGGGCCCTGCGTCATTACCGGCGCGGCGGCTTGATCACGCCGCTGATGTCCCTGGATCGCTATCTGTGGACGGGCGAGTCCGCGGTACGTTCGTTCGCTGAGTGGCGACTGCTCGCCGAACTTCACGGTCGGGGTTTGTTGGTGCCGCAACCGATCGCGGCGCGCTACGTGCGCAGCGGCCTGACCTACCGCTGCGATCTGATCATGCGTCGCATCCGCGACGTCGTACCGCTCAGCACGCTTCTGCAAGATGCGCCTCTGCCCGCCGCGAGCTGGGGCGAGATCGGCGCGGCGATCAGGCGCCTGCATGCGGCCGGCGTCGATCATGCGGACCTGAACGCCCACAACATCCTCATGGGCGCCGGTTTGTCGGTCAGCATCATCGATTTCGATCGCGGCCGGATCCGTGCGCCCGGTGTCTGGCGAAGTCGCAATCTGCGGCGGCTGTATCGTTCTTTGCGCAAAATTTCCGTGCAGCTGCCGCCGGACCGGATCACTGCGCAGTCCTGGGACGCGCTGCAGGAGGGGTATCGCGATGCGCCTCGTCTATAACGCGCTGCTGCGCATCGCCGCGCCCGTGGCGTTCGCGGTGGTGCTGGCCCGCGGAGTGCGCGACCGCGCTTACTGGCAAGGCTTGGGCGAGCGTTTCGGGTACGCGGGCGCACGCAGTGCTGCCGCGGCCCGGGGCTTGCGCGTCTGGCTGCACGCAGTGTCCCTCGGTGAAGTCACGGCGGCGCTCGGAATCGTCAGGGCCCTGCGAGAGCGCTTTCCGACGATCGATCTGGTCGTGACGACCGCGACCCCGACGGGGCGCGCACGGGCTTGCGCGCTGTTCGGCGCCGAAACCGAGGTGAGCTTCCTGCCCTACGACCTCCCGGCAGCGATGGAGCGCTTCCTGGACCGCGTTCGACCCCATGCCGTGCTGATCATGGAAACCGAGCTGTGGCCGAATTTGTTCCGCGCCTGCGCCCGCCGCGATCTGCCGGTCGTGCTCGCGAGCGCGCGTCTATCGCAGGCATCGGTGACCCGGTACCGGTGGTTCGGCGGCCTGTTTCGAAAACTGTTCACGCACAAGGTCTGGGTGGCAGCGCAGACTGCGGGTGATGCCGAGCGCTTTGCGGCGATCGGCTCGCCTCCCGAACGAACGCGCGTCGTCGGGAACGTCAAATTCGACATCGCCATTGATCCTGAGCTTCGGGCCGGCGGACTGGCGCTGCGCAAGCGGGATTTCGCGGGTCGCCCGGTCTGGGTCGCCGGGAGCACCCACGAAGGCGAAGAGGAGCAGGTGCTGGCGGCGCATGAGTTCGTGCTCGCGCAAACGCCGGGCGCGCTCTTGTTGCTCGTTCCCCGTCATCCGCAGCGATTCGATGCCGTTGCCGGCCGGCTTGCGCGCCGCGGCACCCGCTTCGTCAGGCGCAGCGACGGCACCCCGGTGCCCGAAGTCGCGCAAGTACTGCTCGCCGATACGGTCGGCGAACTGTTGAGTCTCTATGCGGCCGCGGACGTTGCCTTCGTGGGCGGCAGCCTCGTGCCCGTGGGGGGGCACAATCTGCTGGAGCCCGCTGCGCTCGGCTTGCCGGTCCTGACCGGCCCTTCGGACGTGAACGGCCGGGAAATCGCTGCTCTGCTGCTCGGGGCTGGGGCCGCGTTGCGCGTCGCCGACGCCACCGAACTCGGGAGCGCCGTCGCCCGGTTATTCAAGTCTCCGGCGGAGCGGCAGCGGATTGGAGCGCTTGGCCGTGACCTGGTCGCCGCCAATCGCGGCGCGGTCGCGCGCGTCGTCGCGCTGCTGGAACCTCTGCTCGGCGAAGGGCCGCCGGGCGGCTAATGCGCAGGCGCGGAGTCCTTGAGCCAGTCGTTGATGGATCCCAGGCTCTGGTCAGACAGGATGCCGGCCGCCCGTTGCAGCTTGATGAGATTGATCAGGTAATCATACCGACTGCGCGAGTAGTCGGTCAGTGCCTGCGTCCACAGGCGACGCGACTGCAGGACGTCGACGGCCGTTCTGGTGCCGGCTTCGTAGCCGCCTTCCGTCGCCTTGAGCGCGACGGTGTTCGACTCGAGCGCGCGACTCAGTGCCTTGACACGCGAGATACCCGAGAGCACGCCGAGATACGCGTCGCGCGTGTCGCGCTCGGTCTCGCGCGCGACGCGCTCTAGGCGTTCCTTCGCCGCGCGATGCAGATAGACGGCCCTGCGAACCTGCGATGAAACGGCACCGCCGGAATAGAGCGGGAAGGTCAGCTGCAGGCCGATCGAGCGCGAGTTCTGATCGAGGTTCGTGCTCTCGGCGAAGCCGCCGTTCGGATAGTTGCTGTTGACGTCGGTCAGGGTCTTGAAGCGGCTGCCGACGAGATCCAGCGTCGGGTAGTGGCCGCTTTCGGCCGAACTGATGTTCTCGCGTGCGATGTCCGCAGCCAGGCGGCTCGAGACCAGGGACAGGTTCTGCTGCAGGGCCATGTTCACCCACTGGTCTTCGCTGAGCGGATCGGGATTGGTCAGCTCGAAAGGCTCGCGCGGGCGCGCCAAGCTCTCGACCCGGTCGCCGGTGATCTCGGTGAGCAGTTCCTGGGCGGAGGCCAGGGTGCGCTTCGCCTCGATCACGGCCGCGACGCTGCTGTCGTGGGCGGCACGGGCCTCCTCGACGTCGGTCACGGCGATCAAGCCGATCGCGTAGCGCGCCTCGGCTTGATCGAGTTGGTGTGACACGGAGGCGAGGGCCGCTTGCTGCGCCTCGAGATCGTCCTGCGCGGCAAGCACGTCGAAGTAGCGCTGCGCGACCCGCTCGATCAAATCCTGCTTGGCTGCCTGATAGTCGGCCTCCGCCTGAGCGACTTGGTGGTCGGCAGTCTTCAAGGCAACCCAGTTCGCCCAATTGAACAGGTTCTGTTTCAAATCGACACGATAGATGTGGTTCGTCGTATTGGTGGTCCCATTGAACGGACTCGTTTCGATGATCGGCGGCGTGTTCGGAGCCAGTTGCAACGCCTGGGAGAAATTATCGGGCCCTACGTCGGTTTCCTTGGACAACTGCGCGCTGCCCGTGAGCTGCGGCAGCAGCGCGGAGATCGCCTGTGGTTTGGCTTCCAGGGCTGCGAGCCGGTTTGCTTCGGCCTCGCGCAACTGCGGGTCGTTCTGCAACGCGCGCTGGTACACGGCGAGAAGGTCCGAGGCCGGGGCGAGCTGCGCGCCGGCGCAAAGCAACAGGATCGTCAACAGGCGAGTCATGGGATGGACCGGGCTCAGCACTGGGTGTCGTATGCGACTATATCACCACGCTGCCGGCCGGGATCCACGGGCAGGCGCACGGCTCAGTAAACGGGGATGTTCGGGTCGAGATCGTGAGACCAGGCGAGTATTCCGCCTGCAAGGTTCGCGACGCTGCTGAATCCCCTTCGTTCGAGGAAGTTCGCGACCTGCATGCTGCGGCCGCCCGATCGGCAGATGACCACGGTTTCACGCGCCGGATCGAGTTCGCCGATCCGGTCGGGGATCTGCCCCATCGGTATGTGCAGATGTTCCGCGGGCACGGGCGCGAGTTTGATCTCCCAGTCCTCCCGCACGTCGAGCAAGGTCACGGAAGCGCCCGTCGCGCGGCGGTCCAGAAATTCCTGCGGAGTCAATTCGCCGATCATTAGAATACGAACCTCGGTGGTACGGGAGCGCCGATCAGCGGCGGTATCACGGTTTCGAACAGGACTTCGCTGACCCACTCCGTCGCATCGACCCGCCGAACGAGCATGGCCTCCATGACCGGCGCCACGCCCACGACCACGAACAATCGTCCGCCGATCCGCAGCGCGCCCTCGAAACGCTTATCGTACACCGGCAGCGAGCCGGTCACCGCAATCGCGTCGTATTCCCCCAAGGGCTCGGCACCGAAGGCGTCCCGGGTTTCGAGCTTGACGCGGGCCTCCGGAAACAGGGCCAGGTTCCGGGCCGCCGTCGCCGCCAGGTCCGGCAGGATTTCGATCGATGTGGTCGCGTGTGCGAGTAGACTCAACGCCGCCGCGAGATAGCCGGTGCCGGTGCCGACCTCGAGGGCATGGTCGCGAGCGCCGAGATCGAGCGCCTGCAGGATGCGTCCCTGGAGTTTGGGGGCGAGCAGCGTCTGGCCGGAGGCGATCGGAATCGGCGCGTCCGCAAACGCGAGTTCACGGTACGCCGACGGCACGAACGCCTCGCGGGGCACCCGCACGAGAACGTCGAGCACACGCGGATCCAGCACCTCCCAGGTGCGGATTTGCTGGTCCACCATCTGCAATCGGGCGGCTACGGTATCCATCGCTTCTCGTGCTGCATTTAAGGGCATTGATTATGGTCAATTTCGACAGGCGTTGCCACGCCCGTGCGCTATTCTGCCCGGACGATGAGTCGCGACGAGCCCCGTTCGCTCCAGGGGAGCATTCACCGCGTCGTCAGCAATCGTCGAAATCGAGGTTCACGTTGAGTTCGCTCGCAACCATCTTATGGTTAATGACCTGCGCGGTGTTGGCTGCGGTGCTGTTCGCCTTCTATGCCTGGAAGCGGAGGCAGGAGCGCGCGCTCGACGAGTTTTCCCGGCAGGTCTGGCGTCTCACGCGCGATGCGGGCGATGCCGGTCGCATCGGCCTGGATCACAACCCGAAGGCGCTCGCGCAACTGGGGGGCGCCGTCAACGAGCTGCTCGAGGACCTGGAGCAGCGCGGCTCACGGCTGCAGGATCGTGAGCGCCTGTTCCAACGGCTCGTCGAGACCGTGCACGATGCCGTGCTCGTTCATCGCGAGAACATCTTGTTCGCGAACGCCCGCTTCCTCGGTCTGCTCGGGGCAACCGCCGCTCAGGTCGTCGGCAGACCACTCTCCGTGTTCGTCGCGCCCGAGTACGTCGAGCTGGTCGAGCAAAATCTGCGCCGACGCATTGCCGGTGAACCCGCCGCCGAGCGCTACGAAGTAGAGCTGGTCGGGCTGCAGGCTCAGGTGAGCCGCGTCGAGCTTTCCAGCATCGTGATCGACAGCGCGGGCCAGCCGGCCCTGCTGCTGACCGCGCTCGAAATGCTGCCTGTGGCTGGCGCCGCGCAGCCCAACACGCAACCGGGCGTGCGCTCGCGCGCATCGGCCACACTCGATGCGATGGGAGAGAGCGTCATCACGATCGACGTCGATGCGCGCATCGACTACATCAACCAAGCCGCGGCGCTCATGCTCGGCCAGCGCCTCGAGCAGGTGGTCGGCAAGACCTTCGCGGAGGTCGCGACGCTCGTCGATGAAACGGACCGGCGTGCGCTCGGTGATCCCGTGCGCAAGGCGTTAACGACGGGCAATCGCGTGAGCGCCGGCAAGCGCGCCGTGCTCGTGCCGGCCAACGGCAGCGCCGAGCGTTCCGTGGAGATCAGCGTCTCGCCGCTGCGGCAGGAAGGCGGCGACATCGCGGGCGTGGTGATGGTGCTGCACGATACCAGCGAGCTGCGCGGGCTCACCCGTCAGATGACTTATCAGGCCAGCCACGACGCGCTCACCGGGCTCGTGAACCGCCGCGAATTCGAACGCCGGCTGCAGGAGGCACTCGACTCCGCGCGCGCCGGCGACGTCATGCACGCGCTCGCCTATCTCGATCTCGACCGATTCAAGGCGGTCAACGATACCTGCGGTCATACCGCCGGCGACAACATGCTGCGCGAGGTCGCCTCCCTGATCAAGGACGCGGTCCGAGATTCCGACACCGTCGGTCGCATCGGCGGCGACGAGTTCGCCCTGTTGCTCGTTGGCTGCCCCCTGGAGAAGGCGCGGCAGATCGCCGACGACGTCGTACGCGCGGTCGGCGACTACCGGTTCGTGTGGAAGGACAAGATCTTCAACATCGGCGTCAGCGTCGGTCTCGTCGAGATCGGCCGCGACGGCGGTGCGCTCGAGGACATCATGAGCTCCGCGGATTCCGCGTGCTACGTGGCCAAGAAGCAGGGCGGCGTCCACGTGCACGTCTATTCCGCGCGCGAGGAGGCGAACGCGCGGCATCGCGGCGAGATTCATTGGCTGCAGAAGCTGCAGGGCGCGCTGCGAGACGACAAGTTCGAACTCTATTACCAGCCCATCGTGCACGCGCGTGCGGGAGGGTCGCGCGGGCCCGCGCTCGAGGTCTTCGTGCGGTTGCAGCCGGAGCAAGGGCTGCCGTCCGAGCCGCCGTCGCAGTTCATCCGCGCGGCCGAACGCTATCGCCTCATGCCTCTCGTCGATCGTTGGGTCGTGCAGGCCGTTCTGTCGGCTCTGGGTCGCGGCGGCTTGAGACTCCCCGCGGGCCGCAGCGTCGCCATCAACATCGCCGGCCAGACCCTCGGCGACGCCGAGTTCCTCGAGTTCGTGGTCGACTGTCTGGATCACACCGGCGCGTCGCCCACCGACATTTGTTTCGAGATCACGGAGAGTTCGGTGGTCGCCAATCTCGATCACGCGCGGCGCTTCATCGAGGTCCTCCACGGCATGGGCTGTGAGTTCGCGCTCGACGATTTCGGCAGCGGCCTGTCCTCCTTCGCCAATCTGCGCACGCTGCCGATGGATTACCTCAAGATCGACGGCTCGTTCATCCACAACCTCGCCGCCGACAGCGTCAATCAGGCCATGGTCGCCGCCATGATCGACTTGTCCCGCAGCCTGAATTTCCGCGTGGTCGCGGAGCAGGTCGAGGATCAATCCTCGCTGGATGCCGTGAAGAGCATGGGCATCGACTTCGTCCAGGGTTTCATCATCGCGCGGCCGCAGCCGTTATCGATCCTGCCCGTCCCGCTCTGAGCCTTATAACCGTTAGGCAGGTTGTCATAACATTTTGAGATGGTGATGCCCGGTCTTTGGGGGGAAAATCACCCTTCAATGCTTTCGGCGGTCCACGCCATGAGGTGCAGCATGGGAATATTCGAAGACAACACCCAGTCGATCGGCAAGACGCCGCTGGTGCGCATCAACCGCCTCGATGCCGGACTCGGCGTGACGCTGCTGGCGAAGATCGAAGGCCGAAATCCGGCTTATTCGGTCAAATGCCGCATCGGCTCCGCGATGGTTTGGGATGCGGAACGCCGCGGTGCGCTGAAACCCGGCATGGCCATCGTCGAGGCGACCAGCGGCAACACCGGCATCGCGCTCGCCTTCGCCGCCGCTGCCCGCGGCTATGAATGCGTGCTGACCATGCCCGAAACCATGAGCATGGAACGGCGCAAGGTGTTGTTGGCCTTCGGCGCCAAACTCGTGCTGACCCCCGGCGCCAAGGGCATGAAAGGCGCGATTGCCAAGGCCGAGGAGATCGCCGCGGGTGAACCCCACAAGTATCTGCTCATGAAGCAATTCGAGAATCCCGCCAATCCGGCGATACACGAAAAGACCACCGGCCCGGAAATCTGGGACGACACGGACGGCAAAGTCGACGTTTTCGTCGCCGGCGTCGGCACGGGTGGAACCCTGACCGGCGTGTCCCGCTACATCAAACAGACTCGCGGCAAGCCGATCCTGACGGTCGCGGTGGAACCGACGCATTCGCCCGTGATCAGCCAGACCCTCGCGGGGCAGCCGCCCGCGCCCGCGCCGCACAAGATTCAAGGCATCGGCGCAGGGTTCGTGCCGAAGAATCTCGATTTGTCCCTGGTCGATCGGGTCGAGCAGGTCAGCAACGACGAGGCGATCGCAATGGCCCGACGCCTGGCGCGGGAGGAGGGGATTCTCTGTGGGATTTCCTGCGGCGCTGCGATGGCGGCCGCGCTGCGGATCGCGCAAGACCCCGCGTTCGCGGGCAAAACGATCGTCGTCGTGCTGCCGGATGCCGGCGAGCGTTACCTGTCGGGCGCTCTTTTCGAAGGACTGTTCAACGACGTCGAGAATATGCAGGCCGTCGCCTGATCCGCATGAGCGCCAGCGTGCATCCGACGGCCGACGACGCTCAACCCGCACGCGAGCCGCGTGCCGAGGTGGCCGCCGCGCTGCTCGCCGGCTATGCAGCGGATCCGCGCGCGCTCTATCTGGGCCAGCGCTACCTGCCGTCGCGTCAGGCGATCGTCGAGATCCTGCAGCTCGTCCTCGATCTCATGTATCCGGGTTATTTCGGTGTGCGGGACAGCGTACCCGGGGACCTGGCGCAGCACGTCGCAGATACCGTCGAGCGCCTCGCGCCGAAGCTCGAGCGGGAGATCGAGAACTGCCTGTGCTACGGTCGAGAGCGGCAGGGCGCCGTGCAAGCCGGCGAGTGCGCGCCGCGCGCGCAAACGCTCGCGGAAGCGTTTCTCGCCGAACTGCCGGAGGTGCGGCGTTTGCTCGTGCTCGACGTGCAGGCCGCGTTCGACGGCGATCCGGCCGCGACGAACCTCGACGAAATCATTCTTGCCTATCCCGGACTGCTCGCGGTCAGCGTCTATCGCGTCGCGCACGCGCTGCACGGATTGGGCGTCCCGATGATGGCGCGCATCATGACCGAGTGGGCGCATTCGCGCACCGGCTGCGACATCCATCCCGGCGCCAAGATCGGGCCGGCTTTTTTCGTCGATCACGCGACCGGCGTGGTCATCGGTGAAACTACCGAGATCGGCAGCGGCGTCAAGCTCTACCAAGGCGTGACCCTGGGTGCCCTGTCCTTTCCGCGCGATGCCTCGGGGCACATCATCCGCGGACGCAAACGGCATCCGACCGTGGAGGACGGTGCGACGCTCTATGCGAACGCCACCGTGCTCGGCGGTCAGACCATCGTCGGGGAGGGCAGCGTCATCGGGGGTTCGGTGTTCCTGGCGCGCAGCGTGCCGCCGCGCTCGCGGGTCTCCCTGAAAGAGCCCGAACTGCGCGTCGCGACCCGTGACGGTGCGGTCGAGCCCGACGCCATTTATTTCGACATCTGATAGCTCGACATCGGACCGTGGCAGCGGCCCAGCGCCGGCGCCGTGGCACAATGCGGACATGAAGCTCTACTACGCCGCCACCTCGCCCTTCGTCCGCAAATGTCTGGTCAGCGCCCACGAACTTGGGATTCGAGACCGCATCGAACTCGTCGCGGCAGCCGCCCACCCGGTGAACCGCGACCGCGCGCTCGTCGCGCAGAATCCGCTCGGCAAGATACCGACCTTGATCACGGCCGACGGCGCCGTGCATTACGACAGCCGCGTGATCTGCGAGTACCTCAATGCCCTCGGCGACGGGCACCTGATCCCACCGGCCGGACCGAGCTCGGCCCCGGGAGTCTCACGTTGGACCGTGCTCGGCGATCAGGCGCTGGCCGACGGCATCTTGGACGCGGCGATTCTGACCCGCTACGAAACGGCTGTGCGTCCCGAGGCGCTGCGGTGGGACGATTGGATCCTCGGGCAGCTCGACAAGGTGCATTGCGGACTCGCCGAGATCGAACGGCGCGCCCAGTCCTTCGGTAACCGGGTGGATATCGGCACGATCTCGATCGGCTGCGCGCTCGGCTATCTCGATTTTCGCTTCGCGTCCCTGGACTGGCGCGGCCGGCACGGCGCCGCCGCGGCCTGGTTCGAAGTCTTCGCGCAGCGTGACTCCATGGCCGCGACGCGGCCGCCGGCGAGTTAGGAGCCTACATCAAGCGCCCGAGGATGGGCACGAGCAGCAGGGCCACGATGTTGATGATCTTGATCAGGGGATTGATCGCCGGGCCCGCGGTGTCCTTGTAGGGATCGCCGACGGTGTCGCCGGTCACCGCCGCCTTGTGCGCATCCGAACCTTTGCCTCCGAAGTGACCTTCTTCGATGTACTTCTTGGCGTTGTCCCAGGCGCCGCCGCCCGTGGTCATGGAAATCGCGACGAACAAGCCGGTGATGATGGTCCCGATCAGCAGTCCGCCCAGGGCTTGTACGCCGGCGCCGGCGCCCATGAGCCAGTTGACGATGAGCACGAGGGCGATCGGCACGACGATCGGCAAGAGCGAGGGCAGGATCATTTCCTTGATCGCCGCCTTGGTGAGCATGTCGACCGCGCGCGAATAATCGGGCTTTGCCGTTCCCTCCATGATGCCGGGGATCTCGCGGAACTGGCGCCGCACCTCGTCGACGACCGAGCCCGCGGCGCGTCCCACCGCCTCCATCGCCATCGCGGCGAACAGGTAGGGCACCAGGCCGCCGATGAACAAACCGATGATCACTGCGGGATTCGACAGGTCGAAGCTCGTCGCGTGGCCGAGGACTTCCTCGAGCTTGTGGGTGTAGTCGGCAAAGAGAACGAGCGCGGCAAGCCCGGCCGAACCGATGGCATAGCCCTTGGTGACCGCCTTGGTCGTGTTGCCGACCGCATCGAGCGGGTCCGTGATGTCGCGGACGCGCTTGTCGAGACCGGCCATCTCCGCGATTCCGCCGGCGTTGTCGGTGATCGGTCCATAGGCGTCGAGCGCGACGATCATGCCGGTCATCGACAACATCGCCGTGGCCGCGATCGCGATCCCGTAAAGACCCGCGAGCTGGTAGGAAGCCCAGATGCTCAAGGCCACCGCGATGACCGGCAGCGCGCAGGCCTTCATCGATACCCCGAGACCGGCGATGATGTTGGTCGCGTGTCCGGTTTGCGAAGCGGCGGCGACGTGCTGCACGGGGCCATATTCGGTCGCCGTGTAGTACTCGGTGATCACGATCATTGCGGCGGTCAGGGTCAGTCCGACGAGCGAGCAAAGCCACAAGGCGAGCGCCCGGTCGCCCATCAGTGCCTGCGTCACGAAATAAAATGCCGCCGCCGAAATCAGGCCGGAGACCACGACGCCTTTGTACAGCGCATTCATGATCTTCGCGCCGGGCTTCGTGACCACGAAAAACGTGCCGATGATCGACGAAACGATCGAGATGGCGCCGAGCACGAGGGGGAAGAGGATGGCCTTGTCGCCGAGATCCGTCATGACGAGTCCGCCGAGCAGCATCGTCGCGACGAGGGTGACGGCATAGGTCTCGAACAGATCGGCGGCCATGCCGGCGCAGTCGCCAACGTTGTCACCGACGTTGTCGGCGATGACAGCCGGGTTGCGCGGATCGTCCTCGGGAATCCCGGCCTCGACCTTGCCGACGAGATCCGCACCGACGTCGGCGCCCTTGGTGAAGATGCCGCCGCCGAGACGGGCGAAGATCGAGATCAGCGAGCCGCCGAAGGCGAGGCCGACCAGCGAACGCAGCGCGGAATCGGAGTCTCCGAGGAGGTGGCGCATGGCGAGGAAATAGCCTGCGACACCGAGCAACCCTAAGCCGACCACGAGCATTCCGGTGATGGCGCCGCCGCGAAAAGCGACCTGCAGCGCCGCGTTGATGCCGTCGTGCGCGGCCTGCGCCGTGCGCACGTTCGCGCGCACCGAGATGAACATGCCGATGTAACCCGCAAGTCCGGACAGGCCCGCGCCGACCGCGAATCCGCCGGCAGTCGCCCAATCCAGAAAAAAACCCAGCGCGAAGAACAGGATGACTCCGACGACGGCGATCGTCGAATACTGGCGATTGAGGTAGGCTTGCGCGCCCGATTGAATGGCGGCGGCGATCTCCTGCATGCGTGCGTTGCCGGCCGGCTGAGCGAGGATCCAGGTGACCGAATAGGCACCATACGCAATTGCCACCACACCGGCCGCGATCGCGAGCCAGAGTGCATTGTCGAGGGTCATGTCGCCATCTCCCGAGAAGGATGATTTATTATCGTTTTTCGTCCGGCTGCCGCAGCCGAACCCTGGAAATCATAGCACGAAGCGCCCCTTGAGCTTTTTTGGCACGGCGCGGCATTTCAGGCTCACGTACGCCGGCACTCCGCTGCGGTAGGGCGGGTAGTCCTCGCCGCCGATCAGCGGCGAGAGATAATTGCGACATGCTGCCGTGATGCCGAAGCCGTCGGCGCTGATGAAATGGCGCGGCACTTTCTTCTCGACGTTGGCGATCGCGGAAAGCGGTGCTTCGCCGATGCTCCAACGATAAGGCTTCGCGGACTTGCGCACGATCACGGGCAGTACCGCGTTCCTGCCCTTGATCGCGAACTCGACCGCGGCCTTGCCGACTGCATAGGCTTGCTCGACGTCGACCTTGGAGGCGATGTGCCGCGCGGAGCGCTGCAGGTAATCGGCGACGGCCCAGTGGAATTTGTAACCGAGCGCCTCCTTGGTCATCTGCGCAACGATAGGCCCGACGCCGCCCAGTTGGGCGTGGCCGAAAGCGTCCTTCGTGCCGGATTGCGCGAGGAAACGGCCCGCGGCATCGCGCACGCCTTCCGATACCACGATCACGCAGTAACCGGTTTTCTCGACGGACCGCTTGACCTTGGCGAGAAACTTATCGCGCTCGAAGGGGATTTCGGGGAACAGGATGATGTGCGGCGCGTCACCCGCCTTCTGGCCTGCAAGTCCGCCGGCCGCGGCGATCCAGCCGGCGTGGCGACCCATGACCTCGAGCACGAACACCTTGGTCGAAGTGCGCGCCATGGACGCCACATCGAGCGCCGCCTCGCGCGTCGACACCGCGATATATTTCGCGGCCGATCCGAAGCCCGGGCAACAGTCGGTGACCGGCAAATCGTTGTCGACGGTCTTGGGTATGCCGATGCAGGTCAGCGGGTAGCCGAGGATGGCCGCGATCTCGGATACCTTCTGGGCGGTGTCCATCGAGTCGTTGCCCCCGTTGTAGAAAAAGTAGCCGATGTCGTGCGCTTTGAAGACCTCGATCAGTCGTTCGTATTGCGCCCGGTTCTCGCCGATCCCGGCGAGCTTGTAGCGCGCCGAGCCGAAAGCCCCGCCCGGCGTATGGCGCAACGCGCGGATTGCCGCGGCGCTCTCGCGGCTGGTGTCGATCAAGTCCTCCGTGAGGGCGCCGACGATGCCGTCCCGGCCGGCATAGACCTTGCCGATCCTGTCCCCGTGCTTGCGGGCAGTTTCCAAAACGCCGCAAGCCGATGCGTTGATGACGGCCGAGACCCCGCCCGACTGGGCATAGAAGGCATTCTTGGGGCGCCGCGCAGCGGATTTTGATCTTTTCATGGCATCTACCCTTGACATAAGGCGCGGAGAATAGCCGATAGGGCCTTCCCGAGCATATAGACGAAAGCCGAAGTTTGACGCCCGGGACGGGCGAAGGTACGGTAGCGCGCTTTAAACCTCGAACTATAACTATGCGAATCGTTCTCCTAGGCGCGCCTGGATCTGGCAAAGGTACGCAATCCCAGCTGCTGGTGAAGGCGTACGGGGTGCCGCAGGTGTCCACCGGCGATTTGCTGCGCGAAGCCATCGCCCAGGGGACGGAACTTGGCCGTCGCGCAAAGGCCTCGATGGATGCAGGCACCCTGGTCGACGATGCGATCGTGCTTGGCATGATCCGGGAGCGCTTGGACAAACCCGACGCGGCGAAGGGTTTCATCCTCGACGGCTTTCCCCGCAATCTCGTTCAGGCGGCTGCATTGGCTGAGTTGTTGAACACCGTGGGCAAGCCGCTGCAGGCGGTGATCTTGTTGAATCTCGATCTCGGCGTGCTGTTCAAACGACTCACGGGGCGGCGCATCTGCCAGGACTGCGGGCGCGTGTTCAACGTGCTCACCTCGCCTCCGGGAGCGAATCTGCACTGCGAGAAGTGCGGGGATTCGCCGCGTCTCATCCAGCGACCGGACGATCGTGAGGAAGTCATCGGCAAGCGGCTCGAAGTCTACGAGGCGCAGACCAAGCCGCTCGTCCAGCATTATCGGGAAAACGACTTGCTTCGCGTCATCGACGCTGATGCGCCGCAGGAGGTCGTATTCGCGAGCCTGCAGCGGGCCATCGCCGCGGCCGTATCAGCCCCAGCATGAGACGCGCCCCCTCGCCGGGCGCCCCTCGCCGGGTGCCCCTCGCCGGGCGCCCCTAGCCGAGGGCGGCGCGCAGGCGCTCCCCGATTTCCGCGCGACGCCAGCCGGTTTCGGCATGCGACTCAGGGTTCCCCATCGCCAATGATTTCAGCTCGCCGCGCGGCGCCAAAATTTCGGCGCTGACCCCGAGTTCCGCTGCCCGGGCGTCGACGATGCCGCAGAGCCGCAGGACCAGAGCCTTTTGTTCGGGCGTCGGCCGCTGTTCCAGCTCGGGACTGACGTCGGACGGCTCACTGCGGGATTCGGTCGCGAGCACCTCCAGCAATGCGGCCGCGAAGCCCTCGTTGTAGTTGGCCGGCAGGGAGCGCAGGCTCCGCAAGGCGCCTAGCGTCGTGGGGTTCGCATGGGCAAGGTCGAAAATCGTGGCGTCGGGCAGTATCCAGGAGCGCGGCAGATCGCGATCGCGCGCGATCTGCTCGCGCCACACCGCGATCGCCTTGGCGCGCGCGCGCGCGCGCGGCGGCAATTGCCGCAGCCCGCGCAAGCGTTCCCAGGCCTGCTGCGGGTCGGGCTCGTACAGTCTTGCCTGTTCGAGCGCGGCGCAATCCTCGAGGACCCAGTGTTCGCGGCCCAGTTCGCGCAGCTTCTCCCGCTGCCGCTGCGCGATCTCGCCCAGATGCAGCACGTCGTTGGCCGCGTACTCGAGTTGTTCGGCGCTCAAGGGGCGCTTCGACCAGTCGGTGCGGGTCTGGCCTTTGGCGAGCGTGACGCCGACGAGCAAGTTGGCGAGTTCGGCGTAGCCGATCTGCGGTTTCAGGCCGATGCAGCCCGCGGCGATTTGCGTGTCGAAAACCGGTGAAATCACCCGCTTGGTGGTCAGGTAAAAGGCCTCCAGATCCTGGCGGGACGCGTGAATCACCTTTGGGGTCGCGGCCCGGGTCATGACCGGCGCGAGCGAATCGAGATCGAGCTTGAGTGCATCGATGCACCAGATGCCCTCTGCGCTCGCGATCTGCAGCAGGCACAAGCGTGGAAAGAACGTGCGCTCGCGCAGGAATTCCGTGTCCACCCCTAGCCAAGTCTGCGATTCGAGCTGGCGCGCGAGGGCTGCCAGCTGATCGTCTCGATCGATCCAAATCGCGTCGGGCATTGCTTTGGTCCGCGTGTACACTAATGCGGTTGTCGTTGTTCGCGATTATGAACGAATTCACCGATGCTGCGACTCGTAAAAGCGTTCTGGGATCTCGCCGTCTGGCGCATGTCGCCGGCGCAGCTGCCGGCATCGGTGCTGCTGCTCAGCATCATCTCGGCGATTCTGGTCGTGCTCGAATTGCTCGACTCCTTGCTGCCGTCACCGACAGGTGATCATCTGTTCATTCGCATCGTCCTGTCCGTCGGCCTGCCGATTGCGTGGACATGGATCGTTCTGGTCGTGGCCCGTCACCGTCAACGGTTCCTCCAGACCGCGAGCGCCCTGCTCGGCATCGCGGCAATCGCCGAGACGTTCTTCTATCCCCTGGGTTGGCTGATGCACTTTCTCGGAACGGACGATCCGATCTCGGACCCCGTCAAATTCCTCTTTCTCGTCGGCGTCGTGTGGTATCTGCTTGCTTGTGCCAATGTCTGGCGTGCTGCCTTGGACTCACGCTTGAGCATCGGTATCGCCGTGAGTCTCGCGTACTTTTTCGGTTCGGTGCTTCTGGAGTACCGGCTCCTGCCGGATACTTAACGCATGCATGTGCACATACTCGGCATCGGGGGCACCTTCATGGGTGGGATCGCGGCCATCGCCAAGGAGGCGGGTTACCGCGTTACGGGGTCGGACCGCAACGTCTATCCCCCGATGAGCACCCAGCTCGAGGCCCTGGGTGTCGAACTCGTGCAGGGCTACGACGCGGCGCAACTCGATCCGCGGCCCGACGTCGTGATCGTCGGCAATGCCTTGAGCCGCGGCGTCCCCGTGGTCGAGGCGCTCCTGGACCGGGGCATCCCCTACGTCTCCGGGCCGCAGTGGCTGGCCGAGGCGGTGCTGGTTCGCAAACACGTGCTCGCCGTGGCCGGTACTCACGGCAAGACGACGACGACGAGCATGCTGGCCTGGATCCTCGAGCACGAAGGGCTCAATCCCGGTTTCCTGATCGGCGGGGTGCCCGCGAACTTCGCGACGACCGCGCGTCTCGGCGGCGCCCAACGCGGCGACGGGCCCGAGCTGTTCGTGATCGAGGCCGACGAATACGACACGGCGTTCTTCGACAAGCGCGCGAAGTTCGTCCACTACCGGCCGCGCACCGCCGTGCTCAACAATCTCGAATACGATCATGCCGACATCTATGCGGACCTCGCATCGATACGCTGGCAGTTTCATCAGCTGCTGCGCACCGTGCCGGCCTCGGGCCGCGTGCTCGTCAATGCCCATGATGCGAATCTGCGCGAAACGCTTGCCGCCGGATGCTGGACGCCGACCGAGGGGTTCCGACTGGGGTCTCCCGGCTTACCGGCCGAACCTGCGGCGCAGTGGACCGCGGACGTGCCCGAGGACGGCGCCGGTCGCCGTTTCAGTGTCGCCCGGGGCGGGCGCGTCGTGGGCAGCGTGGAGTGGTCCTTGATCGGTACGCACAATGTCATGAACGCCCTCGCCGCGATCGGCGCGGCCCATCACGTGGGGGTGTCGCCGGAGCGCGCGGTGCTGGCGCTGCGGCGTTTCCGCGGCGTAAAGCGGCGCATGGAGATCCGCGGCCTGATCGGCGGCGTCACGGTCTATGACGACTTCGCCCACCATCCGACCGCCATCGAAACGACGCTGCGCGGCTTGCGGGCGCAGGTCGGCGCCGCGCGCGTCACCGCCGTCCTCGAGTCCCGTTCGAACACCATGAAGCTCGGCGTGCATCGCGGGCACCTCGCCGACGCCTTCGGCGCAGCCGATGCCGTCTGGTTCTTCGTCCCGCCGGATCTCGGCTGGGATCTGCCCGCCGCCGTTGCGAACCTCGGATCCCGGGCGCAATTCTCCTCCAGCGTCGAGGATTTGGTTCAGGAGATCGCCGCCGCCGCGCGTCCGGGCGACCACATACTGATCATGAGCAATGGCGGATTCGGGGGCTTGCACGATAAGCTCTTGGCTGCGCTGCGCGAACGCGGCACGGACTCACCGCGGGAGGTCGGCTGAGTGGACGTGATTCCCCTTTTTCCGCTGAATATTGTGCTGTTTCCGAACGGCCCGCTGCCGCTGCGCATCTTCGAGACGCGCTACGTCGACATGGTGCGTCGCTGCATGCGCGAGGACCAAGGTTTCGGCGTCGTCCTGATCCGCGCGGGACAGGAATCGGGTCCCGCTGAAACCTGCAACGTGGGGACTCTTGCGAAGATCGTCGACTTCAACCAGCTGCCCGACGGCCTGCTCGGTTTGAGCTGCGTGGGTCAGCGCCGCTTTCGGATTCACTCCCGGCGCCGGCAGCCGGACGGTCTGAACGTCGGCGAAGTCGAATGGCTGGAGGACGAGCCCTCCGTCAGCGTTCCGCCGCAACATGCCCGACTTGCCGAGCTGCTCGAGAACGTGTTGCCGCAGCTGGGCGAGGTGTACGAAGGCATCGAAATGCACCTCGATGACGCTGCCTGGGTCGGGCACCGCCTGTCCGAGATCCTGCCAATGGATCTGGCCGACAAACAGTTCTGTCTCGAGCTCGAGGACCCGTTACGCCGCCTGGACGTCTTGAGTCCCCTGATTCAAATCGTCGGATCAGACGAGGTCGAGACCGACGAGGGGGCTGACGATGCCGACTCCGACGAGGCCGACGACACGGCGCAGTCCAAGGACCACTAAGGGGGCAGGGCTCCGTGCTCAGGCACGGGCGGGGGGCACCCAAACCGATCGCGTCAGCCAGAGCCCGGCGGCCAGCGCGATCGACCAAGGGATCATCCAAAATCCGACGAGGCCGTCGAAAGCGCCGAGCCAGATCCCGTAGGTCGCGTCGTTCGTACGTATCGTGCATTGCTGCATGATGCGCAGGACGATCACCCAGCCCGAATGTAATCCGATCGCCACGGCAATGTTGCCGGTCAGCACGCGGGTCATGCTGAGGATCAGCGCGATCGCGAAGTAAGCCATGAAGGAATCGAAGACGAACCCGGGTCGGCCGAGCGGCGCGAAGGAACGGACTAAAACGTCGAAACCGCTGCGCCAGGCGACCTCGTCCGGAGGAATGGAGGCCTTCGCGAAAAAATGCAGAAAGGCGAATAGGAATGCGGTCACGATACTGGCCGCCCAAACCCCCGATTCGCGCGCGATCGCCGTGTGCATCCCGCCGCGGGCAAGCGTCTCCTCGAAGAACGCGACGGCGAATCCGGAGGCGATGCCGTTCACGATCACCCGCAGGATCGCGAACACCGTAGGCACGAATGCGGGATCCGGTGCGCGCAGCCGCCCGGCCAGCATGAAGCCTGCGCCGAGCGCGGCGGTCGCGATTCCGATCGCGCACCACAGCAGCATCTCGCGCATGAAGCGCGGCCGCGGCAGCCCGAAGCCGAAATCCCGCTTGGTGCGCACGCCCAGACGGCGGAACAAACCGACCAGCAGAATCACGACGACCACCATCGAGAGTCGTCCGTAGACCCGGTGGAACGGCCAGACGTGCAGCGCCGATAGGCCCAGGTACACGGGATATGCGATACACCCCAGGATCAGCGCGGCGAGCGCCAGTACCCCGAGGAACCAGGCCGAAGCGCGCATCGCCGTCAGGCGGCGAAGGCGCGTTCCGCGGCCGCCACAGTCGCGTCGATCTCCGCGCTGCCGTGCGCAGCCGAAAGAAACCCGGCCTCGAACGCGGAGGGCGCGAAGTAGACGCCTGCGGCGATCATTGCATGGAAGAAGCGGTTGAAGCGCTGCACGTCGCTCGCCATGACCTTGGCATACGTGTCGACCGTGGCTTCCGGCGAGAAGAAAAAGCCGAACATCCCGCAGACGTGATTGGTCGCGAGCGGCACCCCGGCCTTCGCGGCGGCGGCGCGCAGGCGCGCCATCAACTCATCCGTCGTTTTGCCGAGGCGTTCGTGAAATCCGGGGACGGACAGCAGCGCGAGCGTCGCCAAGCCCGCGGCCATCGAGACCGGATTGCCCGAGAGCGTGCCGGCCTGGTAGACCGGTCCCAAGGGCGCGAGCCTCTCCATGATCTCGCGCCGTCCGCCGAAGGCGCCCACCGGCATGCCGCCGCCGATGATCTTACCGAGTGTGGTGAGGTCGGGGCGGATGCCGTAGAGCGCCTGGGCGCCGCCGCGCGCGACGCGAAAGCCCGTCATGACCTCGTCGAAAATCAGCACCGCGCCCGCGCGGTCGCACTCCTCACGCAGCGCCTCCAAGAAACCGGGGGCCGGCAGCACGCAGTTCATGTTTCCCGCGATGGGTTCGACGATGACGCAGGCGATCTGCTCGCCGATCTGGCGGAACGCCTCGCGCACCTGGGCGATGTCGTTGAAGCTCAGCGTGACCGTGTGCTTCGCGAGCGCCTGCGGTACGCCGGGCGAAGTCGGCACGCCGAAGGTCAGCGCCCCCGAGCCGGCCTTGATCAACAGGGAATCAGAGTGACCGTGGTAGCACCCCTCGAACTTGACGATGGTTTCCCGGCCCGTGTAGCCGCGCGCCAGACGGATCGCGCTCATCGTCGCCTCGGTGCCCGAACTCACGAAACGCACGAGGTCCATCGACGGCACCAACTCGATCACGCGTCGCGCGAGCAGCGTTTCGAGCTCGGTCGGCGCGCCGAAAGACAGGCCGTCGGCCGCGACGCGCTGGACGGCGGAGATCACCTCGGGATGCGCGTGTCCGAGGATCATCGGGCCCCAGGAGCCGACGTAATCGATGAACTTGCGCCCGTCGGCGGCGTAAGTGTAGGCGCCCGAGGCCTTCTTGAAGAAGATGGGTTCGCCGCCGACGCCGCGAAAGGCGCGCACCGGCGAATTCACGCCGCCGGGAATGTACTTGCAGGCTTCAGCGTAGAGGCTCAATCGGGTCTCCCTGGAAGGAATCGTTCTGGGGTTCTGGGGGGAACCCTATATTAAGCGGTTTGGGCGGGTTCCGCGCGTGGCTCGACGAGGAGCGGCAGGACCAGGCGCACTTGCAGACCGCCCCCGGCAAGATTTTGCGCGCCCGCCGAACCACCGTGCGCACGAAAAACCTGCGAGGTGATCGCAAGCCCGATGCCCTCGCCGCCGCTGTCGCGGTCGCGCGATTCGGCGACACGGTAGAAGGGTTCGAAGATGCGGTCCAGATCGCCGCCGGGCACGCCCGGTCCGTGGTCGCGAACGAGGATTTCCAGCTCTTCGGCCCTGGTCTTGACGGATACCTCGACCGCTTGCGCCGCGGGGCTGTAGCGCACGGCATTGCGCAGGACGTTTTCAATGGCGCTGTACAGGAGTTCCCGGTTGCCGAGCACGCGGTGGCTGACCGTGCCGTCCAGCCGTACGCTGCATTCCTTGACCGCGCCCTCGAAATTCGCATCGTGAACGACTTCCTGCAAAACCTCGTCGAGTTCGACCGGCTCACGGGCGAAATGGGTTTCGCTGCCGTGCAGCCGCGCCAGGCGCAACACGTGGCTGATCAAGGAATCCAAGCGCTCGATTTCGCGCTCCAGGCGATCCAGCTGCAGCGCAGGGTCTGTCTTCGGCTGGCGAGCGAGGCCCAGCGCGACGCGCATGCGCGCGAGCGGCGAGCGTAATTCGTGCGAGATGTCGCGCAGGAGTTGCGTACGGGCGCTGCGCGTCGCCTTGAGCTGGTCCGCCATGGCGTCGAAGTCCCGGGCGAGCACGGCCAACTCGTCCTTGCGCCCGTCGAGACCCGCGCTGACGCGCACGTCCAACCGCTCGGATGCCACCGCGCGGGCTCCTTCCTGGAGTCTGCGGATCGGCGCGCTCAAGTGCTGGGCGAGCGACCAACTAGCGAGCGCGCTCACGATCAGCGCGATCGCCAGCACGGCGAGAGGAATGCCCGGCAAGGCGAGCGCGCCGAAGATGCTGGGGCGGCGCGGCACCACCAGGATCGTGTAAACGGTGCCGTCGGTGGCCACGATCTGCGGCGCCTGGCGCGACGGTCGAAAGTTTTGCGGCAGCGGGTCGCGGAACGGCCGCGGCGCGTCGAGTCCCCGCTCTTCGGGTCCACCGTGTTGCTCGGGCGGACCGCGCGCATCGGTGCCGGCCTGCGACTCGCGCGTGATGAATTCCAGACGCCGCTGCGCCGACTCGGACAAGCGCCGGCCGAGAATGTCGTGCCCATCGGGCGCCACGATGAACAAATCCCGGTCGGGCACGGACTTCTCGTTCTCCGCCAGCCAGCGACGCAAACCCGGCATCCCGGCGGTGGCGAACGCTTCGGAAGCCGAGATCGCGACGGACGGACGGTGCTGCCACTCCTGCGACTCATACTCCCGCGTCGCCACGCCGTAAGTGACCGCAACACTGCCGATGATGATCAGCGCCATCGCCAGCCAAAAGAGCACGAAGATGCGAAAGAACAGACTATGCATCGGCGAGCGTCAGCGTGTACCCCGAGCCGCGCATGTTCTTGATCTCCGGATGTGCCCCCGCCTCGAGCTTCAGCTTGCGGCGCAGATTGCTGATGTGGGTGTCGATACTGCGGTCGTACGGCACGAGCTTGCGCCCGAGTGCCTGCTCGGTCAGGACATCGCGTGAGATGACCTGGCCCGCCGAGCGCATCAACAGCTCGAGCACGCGGAACTCGGCGCCCGTGAGTGGCACGACCTCGCCGCCGATACGAACCTGGTGCATCCCTAAGTTGAGGGTGATCGGGCCGATCTCGACGACCTCAGGCGCCCCGGCGCGCACGCCCCGATTGCTCGCACGCCGCAGGATCGCGCGGATCCTCGCGACGAGTTCGCGCGGATTAAAAGGCTTGCTCAGATAATCATCGGCGCCGAGCTCGAGCCCGACGATGCGATCGACGTCGTCGCCCCTCGCCGTCAACATCAGGATCGGCGTCGGATGCGCGGCGCCGAGTTCGCGCAAAACGTCGAATCCGCTCACGTTCGGCAGCATGACGTCGAGAATCAGGATCTCGAACCGTCCGTCGCGCAGCTCGGACAAGGCGACTGCGCCGTCGTGCACCCTGGTCACGTCGAATTTTTCGGCGTTCAGATATTCGGTGAGCATCTGGCAGAGCTCGCGATCGTCATCGACGAGGAGCACCCGAGCTTCCTGTTCATTGTTCATGTTGCGTACTTTCGCATAGTCGCCACGCCGGGATCGACGACATTCTGCGCTTGACACAACTTTGCATGCTGCTCACGTTGAATTGCACGATTCAACGCTGGATGGCGTGGATTCCGTCCTTGCCGAGCAGATCGATGACGCTGCCCGGTCCCACGAGGTGGGCCGTGCCGACGATCACCAGGTAATCCTGGTTTTCATGCAGTAGCGCCTCGATTTTCGGCAACCAGCGGCGGTTGCGATCCGTGAGCAGAGAGTCGTATAGCCGTGGCTCCGAGCCGAACTCGTGCGCTATCTCGGCGGCAAACCAGGGTCCGTCGCCGCGCCGCCAGGCAGCCACCATCGCCTCGAGCTGCGTGGGCAGCTCCTCGGCGTCCGCGAGGCTGGAGAGCAGGTAGTCGGTTTGCAGATCCAGGGGCATTCCCGCGCGCACCGCCAATTGGTCGGCCACGGTTTCCAATCCGCTGACCGGCTTGTGGTCGGCGCGAGCGCGAGCGAGGAAGTAAGTCTCGACACCGGATCCGGACTCGAACCCGAGCTGCGACAGCTGCAGTTCCGAAATTGCCTCCGCGACGAACCAGGGCGCATACCGATCATAGGTCGCCAGATCCACGTGCAGCCGGGTCGCGTCGGCTTGCGCGCGCGCGTAGGCCACCGGCCCCAAGACCTTTGGCAGGCTCGAATCCTGCCCGAGCAGGGCGCTCGCCAGCATGTCGGTTCGAAGCTTGCCGACATTCAGGTCATCGAGATTGATTTCCATGACGATCACACGGGAATGGCTGTAGGCCGCGAGCAGCGGGGCCGCCAGCGGGTAGTCCGCGGGCCTCAGAACGTGAATCGAACCGAGCAGGTAGACCGTATTGTGCGCTCCGTGCACCTCCCAAAGGCAGTGCCGGTCCTCGGCCGCGCACGCGGCCGGAATGAAGAGCCACAGCGACAGCAACAATGCCGCCGCGCGCACCTCAGCCGGACGCCAGCTTTTGCGCCGGGGCTGCATCCACCCAGTGCAGCTGGGTGTCGATGCGACCGTCCGCATGCAGCCGGAAATGGCGAAAGGCGGGAGGTCGGTGGTCGAGGGCGTAGCCGTCGCTGTCCGGCAGGAATTGCGCGCACGTCGACGGGGTGGCGAAGAGCCGGACGTCGCCGCGACGACCGTCGTAAGCCTGATGTACGTGTCCCCAGACGACCGCGCGGACGCGGCTGTGCCGCTCGACGATGCGCCAGAATTCGTCCGAGTTCGCGAGGCCGATCTCGTCGAGCCAGCGACTGCCCATCGCGATCGGATGATGATGCAGACATACCATGGCATGGCCCGGCGCATCGGCCAAGGTCTCGTCCAGCCGGGCGAGCTCCGACGGCGAGAGCCGGCCGCCGACGTGTCCCTGAGCGTAGCTGTCGAGCATCACGAATTGCCAGTAGCCTATACGCCTGGTTCCGCAGATCTGAAACGGAGCGGCGCACAGTTCGCGGTGCATCAATTCCGGTACGTCGTGGTTGCCGGGGACACACAGCACCGGCTGGCGCAGGTCGCCGAGGATGCTGCGAAAGCGCAAATAACCCGCCCCGTCTTCCTGGACCAGGTCGCCGGTGACCAGCACCGCGGCATAGTCAGCATCCTGCGCGAACGCATCATCGAGCACTGCGCGAAAGCTCGAGTCCGTCTCGACTCCGCGCAATCGGCCGCCGACGTTGCCATGCAAATGTGGGTCAGTCACATGGAGTATGTTCATGGGATCCATCGTAACAAATCGAGTTCGCGGCAACGGTGAACTGGATCATGCGCGCGGGACCTGTTTAGGTGGACATAACTCCATGATTCAGACCCGATTTGGAGAACCGTCCGCGTTTCGCGACAGGATGATCGGGCAGCCTCGCGCGGCGTCGCGGCAAGCCCGGCGTTGCTGGCGGAGCGCGCATCGACGACAATACGGTCTTCCGTCAAATAAAAGAAGAGCCCTCATGCCCACACGCCGTCAGCTTGCCAATGCCGTTCGCTTCTTGTCGATGGATGCCGTCCAGAAGGCCAAATCGGGTCATCCAGGGGCTCCCATGGGCATGGCAGACATCGCCGAGGTGCTTTGGCGCGACGTCCTGCGGCACAATCCGGGCAATCCGGACTGGTGGAATCGCGACCGATTCGTCTTGTCGAACGGCCATGCGTCGATGCTGCTGTACTCCCTGCTGCATTTGACCGGCTACCCGTTGTCGATCGACGAGTTGCGCCGCTTTCGGCAGTACGGCGCGAAAACCGCCGGTCACCCGGAGCGCGAGGTGCATCTCGGCATCGAAACCACGACCGGCCCCCTGGGCCAGGGTATTTCGAATGCGGTCGGCATGGCCCTGGCCGAGCGCACGCTCGCCGCGACTTTCAACCGGCCGGGTCACGTGATCGTCGATCATCACACCTACGTATTCGCCGGAGACGGTTGCTTGATGGAGGGTGTCTCCCACGAGATCGCCTCTTTCGCGGGCACGCAGAAGCTGGGCAAGCTGATCGTCGTCTACGACGATAACGGGATATCGATCGACGGCAAGGTCGTGGGCTGGTTCGCCGACGACACGGCGAAGCGTTTCGAGGCCTACGGCTGGCACGTCTTACCGCATGTCGACGGCCACGACAGCGAGGCGATCGCCGCTGCTCTCGCAGCGGCGCGCGCCGAAACCGCACGACCCTCGTTGATTTGCGCCAAGACGATCATCGGTTGGGGTGCGCCGAACAAGCAGGGCCACGCGGCCATGCACGGCGAGGCGCCGGGCGCCGAGGAGATTGCGGCGGCCCGCGTGTACCTCGGCTGGGACTCCCCGCCGTTCGAAATCCCGGATGACATCCGCGCCGCCTGGGATCAGCGGGAGAAGGGGGCCCGGGCCGAACAGCAGTGGCGCAACTCTTGGATTGCGTACGAGGCGGAGTTTCCGGCTCTGGCCGCGGAGTTCGCCCGCCGCATGGAAGGCCGCCTGCCTGCGGGCTTCGACGATCTCGCCAAGGCCTACATCGCGAAGACGCAGGCCGAAGCCGCGGTGCTCGCGACCCGACAGTCCTCGCAGGCTGCCCTTTCCGCCTTCGGTCCGACGTTGCCGGAGTTGTTCGGCGGATCGGCCGATCTGACGCCGTCGAACGGCACTTTCCGGAAGGACTCGGTCGTCCTGACGCCCGATCAGCCTGGCGGTAACTACGTGCATTTCGGCGTGCGTGAATTCGGTATGTCGGCGATCTTGAACGGCATGGCCTGTCATGGCGGCTTCGTGGCCTATGGCGCCACCTTTCTGACCTTCTCCGACTATGCTCGCAATGCGCTGCGCATGGCGGCTCTGATGCGCCTCGGCGTCATCTACGTTTACACGCACGACTCGATCGGGCTCGGCGAAGACGGTCCGACCCATCAGCCGATCGAACACATCGCGAGCCTGCGCATCATTCCGCAGCTCGACGTCTGGCGCCCCTGCGACGGCGTGGAGACGGCGACCGCGTGGCAGGTTGCGATCGACAATCGCACCGGCCCGTCGTGCCTGATTTTCACGCGCCAGGCCGTCGTACATCAGCCGCGGACACCGGCTCAGATCGCCGCGATCGGCCAGGGGGGCTATGTTCTGATCGACCCGCCCGGTCAGCCCGAGGCGATCGTGATCGCGACGGGCTCTGAGGTGGGGATCGCGTCAGAGGCCGTGAACAAGCTCAATGCGGCCGGTCGGCGCATTCGACTGGTCTCCATGCCGAGCACCAACACGTTCGAGCGTCAGGACGAGGCGTATAAGCAGAGCGTGCTGCCGCCTCATATCACGCGCCGCGTCGCGGTCGAGGCCGGAGTGCGCGAGCCCTGGTGGCGCTACGTGGGACCTGCGGGCCGGATCATCGGCATCGATCATTTCGGCGAATCCGCACCCGCCAAGGAATTGTTCGAGCACTACGGGTTCACGGCTCCGAAAGTGATCGAGGCGATCGAAGCCGTCCTGGCGAATTGAATTTGGCGGTAGCACCGGGCGAGTACATAAGGGGGTATAAGATAAAATGTCGATCAAGGTAGGTATCAATGGTTACGGGCGCATCGGGCGCAACGTGTTGCGCGCGCTCTACGAGGGCTCCCACAGGGGCGGCATCGAAATCGTCGCGATCAATGATCTCGGCGATGCGAACACGAACGCGCATCTGACGCGTTTCGACACGGCGCATGGCCGTTTCTCGCGGGAAGTGCGCGTCGACGGTGATTCGATGGTCGTCGACGGCGATCGGATCAAGGTCGTCGCGCAGCGAGATCCTTCGAAGCTGCCGTGGGGTGAGTTGGGCGTCGACTTCGTGCTCGAGTGCACGGGGCTGTTCACGACCAAGGCGAAGGCCGCCGCGCACCTCGCCGCGGGCGCGAAAAAGGTGGTCATCTCGGCTCCGGGCGGCGAGGACGTCGATGCGACGATCGTCTACGGCGTCAACGAGAACGTCCTCAAGGCCAGCGACACGGTGATCTCGAACGCTTCCTGCACGACCAACTGCCTCGCGCCGCTCGCCAAGGTGCTGCACGACAGCGTCGGCATCCTTTCGGGCGTCATGACGACGATTCATTCGTACACCAACGATCAGGTGCTCACCGACGTCTATCACTCGGACCTGCGCCGCGCGCGCTCCGCGACGACGTCGATGATTCCGACCAAGACGGGCGCGGCCGCCGCAGTCGGACTCGTGTTGCCCGCGCTGAAGGGCAAGCTCGACGGGTTCGCGATCCGCGTGCCGACAATCAACGTCTCGCTGGTCGACTTGTCCTTCATCGCCGGCCGCAAGACCTCGGTGGCAGAGATCCACGAGCTCGTGAAGACCGCGGCCTCAGGGAAGCTCAAAGGCGTCCTCGCCTATAACGACCAGCCCCTGGTGTCGGTCGACTTCAACCACGATCCGGCCTCCTCGACCTACGACGCGACCCTGACCAAGGTCATCGAGGGCACGCTCGTCAAGGTGTGCGCCTGGTACGACAACGAGTGGGGATTTTCGAACCGCATGCTGGATACCACGGTGGCCTGGTCGAAGGCAGTCTGACGGTAAGGCAGTCTCAATGGCTCAGGGAATATGGCGGCGCGCAAGATGCGCGCGGGGGACGACAAGCCGATGAACATCAAGAAGATGGTTGATATCGATCTTGCGGATAAGCGTGTGCTCATTCGTGAGGACCTGAACGTGCCGATCCAGGGCGGCATCGTCAGCAGCGACGCGCGCATTCGCGCGGCCTTGCCGACGATCCGGCACGCGCTCGACCAGCGGGCGCGTGTGCTCCTGATGTCGCATCTCGGCCGACCGGAGGAGGGCGTTCATGCGGACGAGTTTTCGCTCGCCCCCGTCGCGAAGCGCCTGTCGGAACTGCTCGGTGTTCCGGTGCCGCTCCAGCGCGATTGGCTGGACGGCGTCGACGTCGCACCCGGCTCGGTCGTGCTGCTCGAGAACGTGCGCTTCAACAAGGGCGAGAAGAAGAACGGGGAGGAGCTTTCACGCAAGCTGGCAGCGCTCTGCGATGTCTATGTCATGGATGCGTTCGGCACCGCGCATCGCGCCGAGGCGAGCACCCACGGGGTCGCCCGGTATGCGCCCGTCGCCTGTGCGGGGCCCCTGCTCGTCAGCGAACTCACCGCGCTCGAGACCGCGCTCGAAAAGCCCGCACGGCCGCTCGTCGCGATCGTTGCCGGCTCGAAAGTGTCGACCAAGCTCACGGTCCTCGAGTCCTTGCTCAGCAAGGTCGATCGCCTGATCGTCGGCGGCGGAATCACGAACACCTTCCTCGCCGCGCTCGGGTACTCGGTCGGCAAGTCACTGTTCGAGCGCGACATGCTCGACATCTGCAAGCGCCTGCTGGAACAGTCCGCCAAGCGGGGCATCGAGATACCGATGCCGACCGACGTCGTCGTCGCGAAGGAATTCTCGGCCAAGGCCGAAGCCGACGTGAAGCCCGTCGGATCCGTGGGTCCCGACGAGATGATCCTGGACATCGGTCCGGATTCGGCCGAACAGTTCGGCAAATCGCTGGCCTCGGCCGGCACGATCCTCTGGAACGGTCCGGTCGGCGTGTTCGAGTTCGAGCAGTTCGGCGAAGGCACGCGCGCGCTCGCCGGCGCGATCGCGCGCAGCAAGGCATTTTCGCTCGCCGGCGGCGGCGATACGCTCGCGGCCATCGAGAAGTACAAGATCGAGGACAGCATTTCCTACATCTCGACCGGCGGCGGAGCCTTCCTCGAGTTCGTCGAGGGCAAGAAGCTGCCTGCCGTGGAGATCCTGGAGCTGCGCGCCGGATGACGACCGGCGTCAGGCGCACGAAGATCGTCGCCACCCTGGGTCCCGCGACCGACGACCCTCTGGTGCTGGCGGACATCGTGCGGGCCGGCGTCGATGTCGTCCGCCTGAATTTCTCTCATGGCCAGGTCGCCGATCATGCGCGGCGCGTGCAGCTCGTGCAGGCTGCCGCCGCGGCGGCCGGCCGCTACATCGGCGTGCTCGGCGACCTCCAGGGGCCGAAGATCCGCATCGACCGGTTCGTCGGGGGCAGGGTGCGTCTTGCCGACGGTGCGGCCTTCACGCTCGATGCCTCCCTGGCGGTGGATGCCGGCACCGAAACCGCGGTCGGCATCGCCTACAAGCGTCTGCCGACGGACGTGCACGTCGGCGACGTGCTGCTGCTCAACGATGGTCAGATCAGCCTGGGCGTGGAGGAGGTCGACGGCCCGCGGATCAAGACGCGGGTGCTCGTCGGCGGTGAACTCGGCAACAACAAGGGTATCAACCGCCAGGGCGGCGGATTGTCCGCCGGCGCATTGACCGACAAGGACCGAGCGGACATCCGGGCCGCCGCGGAACTCAAGGTCGATTATCTGGCGATCTCCTTCGCCCGTGATGCGGCCGATATGGACGAGGCCCGCAAGCTGTTGCGCGAGGCCGGCGGTCACGCGTTGCTCGTGGCGAAGATCGAGCGCGCCGAGGCGATCGAAAACCTCGTCGAGGTCGTGCGCGCCAGTGATGCCGTCATGGTCGCGCGCGGCGATCTCGGCGTCGAGATGGGCTATGCGGAACTCGCCGGCCTGCAGAAGCGGATCATCCAGGAGGCGCGCCATCAGAACCGCGTGGTCATCACCGCGACGCAGATGATGGAATCGATGATCGTCAATACGATTCCGACGCGCGCCGAGGTTTCCGACGTCGCGAACGCCTGCATGGATGGGACCGACGCGGTGATGTTGTCCGCCGAAACCGCCTCCGGCAAGCATCCCGCCAAGGTCGTCGAGGCGATGTCGCAGATCATTCTCGGCGCCGAGAAGTACCAGGACGCGCACGTGCGCATCCGCCAGCGCAGCACCGCTCATTTCGGTCACACGGACGAGGCGATCGCGGCGGCCGTGATGTTCACGGCCAATCATTTGAACGTCAAGGCGATCGTCGCGCTGACCGAGTCCGGCAACACGACGCTGTGGATGTCGAGAGTGCGCTCCGACATCCCGATCTACGCGTTCACGCGCCAGGAGATCACCCGCCACCGGGTGACTCTCTATCGCGGTGTTTATCCGGTCGCCTACGATGCCGTCGACGCCGGTTCGGCGGAGTTCTATTATTCGATCTTCCGCCAGTTGCTGGCGCTGCATCTCGTCAAGCAGGGAGACCTCGTGATCCTCACGAAGGGAGAGTTGAGCGGCGTCTCGGGTGGCACCAATTCCATGCAGATCATCGAAGTACGCGCGCCTTGACGGTCGAATTCCGCGGCTCCGAACGCTACATCGCCACCGAAGAGTTGATGGTGGCCGTTCGCGCCGCCCTGGTCTTGTCCCGACCCTTGCTGATCAAGGGCGAGCCGGGAACGGGCAAGACGCTGCTCGCCGCCGAGATAGCCCGCGCATTGGGAATGCCGCTGTACGAGTGGCACATCAAATCGACGACCAAGGCGCAACAGGGCCTGTACGAATACGACGCGGTTTCGCGCCTGCGCGACTCCCAGCTGGGCGATCCACGGGTGGGGGACATCGCCAACTACATCGTCAAGGGCACGCTCTGGGACGCGTTCGAATGTGCGTCGCGCACCGTGGTGCTGATAGACGAGATCGACAAGGCCGACATCGAATTCCCGAACGACCTGCTGCGCGAACTGGACCGCATGGAGTTTTCCGTGTACGAGACGCGCCAGACCGTGCGTGCCGTCCACCGCCCGCTGATCGTGATCACGAGCAACGACGAGAAGGAGCTGCCGGAAGCCTTCCTGCGGCGCTGCTTCTTCCATTACATCCGTTTCCCGGACGAGGAGACGATGAGGAGAATCGTCGACGTCCACTTCCCGAACTTGAAGCGCGACCTGCTGAGCGCCGCCCTGACGATGTTCTTCCAGGTGCGCGAGACGCCGGGGCTCAAGAAGAAACCCTCGACCTCGGAATTTCTCGATTGGATCAAGCTGATCCTCGCGGAGGACATCCCTGCCGAGAGTCTCCGCGTCGACGATCCCAAGAAGTTCATTCCACCGCTCTACGGTGCCCTCCTGAAGAACGAGCAGGACGTGCACCTGTTCGAACAGTTGCTGTTCCTCAACCGGCGAAACACCCGCTAGCGGCCGCGATGCAGGTCGGTACAGACCATGCTCGTTAAGTTTTTTTCGATGGTGCGCGAGGCGGGTGTGCCGGCAACGATTCCGGAATTTCTCAGTTTGCTCGAGTGTCTGCGGGCGGGCATCGGCGAGGCGAGCGCGGAACGATTTTATTTTCTCGCGCGAACCTGCCTCGTCAAGGACGAGAGGCACTATGATCGCTTCGATCGGGCGTTTGCCGCGCATTTTCGCGGCGTGCGGGAGAGCTTCGCCGTCCTGGCGCGGGAACTGCCCGAAGACTGGTTGCGACAGCTCGCGGAACGCGTGCTCAGTGAGGAGGAGAAGGCGGAGGTCCTCGCGCAGGGCGATTGGAACGCGCTCATGCGAACGCTCCAGCAGCGCCTCGACGAACAGCGCGGCCGGCACGAGGGCGGCGCCAAGTGGATCGGGACCGCCGGGACCTCGCCTTACGGCGCGTATGGCTACAACCCGGAGGGCGTGCGCATCGGGCAGGACGGCACGCGCAATCGCACCGCGGTCAAGGTCTGGGACAGGCGCGAATTCGCGAACCTCGACGACACCCGCGAATTGGGCACGCGCAACATGAAGCTCGCGCTGCGTCGCCTGCGGCGATTCGCCCGCCGTGGCGCGCCCACGGAACTGTCGCTCGGCGACACGATCGATGCGACCGCGCGCTCGGGCGGCTGGCTCGATCTCAAGATGGTGCCCGAGCGGCACAACGTCGTGAAGGTGCTGCTGCTGCTGGACGTCGGCGGGTCCATGGACGCCTACGTGCGGTCCTGCGGGGAGCTCTTTTCGGCCGCACGCAGCGAATTCAAACACCTCGAGCATTATTACTTCCATAACTTTCCGTACGAGACCCTGTGGCGCGACAATGGTCTGCGCCACCACGGCCGGCGCGGCGATCGCATCCCCACGATCGAAGTCCTGCGCACCTATGCGCGCGACTACAAGCTGATCTTCGTCGGCGACGCGACCATGAGCCCCTACGAGATCACCGAACCCGGCGGCAGCGTGGAACATTGGAACGCGGAACCCGGACGCGTGTGGTTGGAGCGCCTCCTCGAGGCCTTCCCCACGCATGCCTGGATCAACCCGCAACCGCAGGACGAGTGGGGTCGCAGCGCGTCGATCGGCCTGACCCGGCGCCTGCTCGAGGACCGGATGTATCCCTTGACCCTCGCGGGCCTGGATGCGGCTACGTCCGCGCTGACGTGACGATTCAATCCGCGCGCAGTGAATCGTGCCGGGTCAATACCTGGGGATAGATGCTGCGAAAATGCGCCGCCAATTGCTCGGCGATGTACACGGAGCGGTGCTGGCCGCCGGTGCAGCCGATCGCGATCGTGAGATAGCCGCGGTTCGCGGCGGCGAATTCGGTGATGCGCTTGCCAAGGAAGCCGATCAGATCCGCAATCATGTCGCGCACGCTCGCATGACCGGCGAGATAGTCCCCGACCGCCGCGTCGCGGCCCGTGAGTTTGCGCAGGGAATGTTCCCAGAACGGATTCGGAAGGTTGCGCACGTCGAACACGAAGTCCGCGTCCCCCGGGATGCCATGCTTGAAACCGAAAGACTCGAACATCAGCGACAATCTGCCTTCGCGCCGTCGGTCGATGCGGTCGCGGATCAGTTCCCGCAGGGCGTGAACGCCCATGTTCGAGGTGTCGATCACCAGGTCCGCGGCCTTCGTGATCGGATCGAGCAAGAGTCTCTCCGCGGCGATCGCGTCCCGCAGGCTGATCCCCTCGGCCAGCAGTGGATGTTTGCGGCGACTTTCCGCATAGCGTTTGAGCAGCACCTCATCGCTCGCATGCAGATAGAGCACGTCGCAGCTGATGCCGCTGCGGCGCAATTCCGCCACGAGTTCCGGGATCGTCTCGATGTCGTTTACGCGGTTGCGTGCATCGAGACCGACGGCGGTGCGAGGATAGGTGTCCCCGCTGCCGCGGACGGTATGCGAGATCAAGGGCTTGAGCAGGGCCGCCGGGATGTTGTCGACGCAGTAGAAGTCAATGTCCTCGAGCATGTGCAGCGCGACGCTCTTGCCCGAACCGGAAAGCCCGCTGACGATGATCAGCCGCATGGTGCTAGGAGAGGCGGGCCTTGATGACCTCTTGCGCGTGATGATCCGTCGATTTTTCCTTGTGCTTCTTGACGCAGCGGTCGAGCTTGTCCGCGAGCGCGTCGATCGCCGCGTACATGTTCGGATCGATGGCGTCCGCGTAGATCTTGTTGCCACGCAGCATCAGCGTGGCCTCGGCCTTGTGGCGCTGCTTTTCGACGGTAAGAATGCAATGGACGTCGATCAAATTCTCGAAGTGACGGTTTATTTTTTCGAATTTCTTGGCAACGTAGCCGCGCAATGCAGCCGTGATTTCCACGTGGTGACCGCTGAGATCGATCTGCATGAAACACCTCCAGCCAGACAAGTTTTCCTAACAGGACTCATTCAAGACGCCCGCGCGGCGGCGCGCTTGCGTTCGTTCGACGGTGCGATCGCCATGCCCTCGCGGTACTTGGCGACGGTCCGGCGCGCCACCGGAATCCCCTCGCTCGAGAGGATCTCCGCGAGCTTGCTGTCGCTCAGGGGAGTTTCGCCGCTCTCCTGTCCGATCAGCTTGCGAATCTTCGCCCTGATAGCCGTCGACGACATTTCCGTGCCGTCGGCAGCCGCGACGTGACTCGAGAAGAAGTAGCGAAATTCGAAGACGCCGCGTGGCGTATGCATGTATTTGGCCGTGGTCACGCGCGAGATCGTCGATTCGTGCATTTCCACCGTCTCGGCCACGTCCTTGAGGATCAGCGGCTCCATGGCCTCCTCACCGTGCTCGAAGAAACTCGCCTGACGCTGCACGATGCAGCGGGCGACCTTGACCAAGGTCTCGTTGCGGATCTCGAGACTGCGCATGAGCCAACGGGCCTCCTGCAGCTGCGTGCGCAGCATGGCATGGTCCGGCGAGCGCGAAACGAGATTCGCATAGCTTTGGTTGACGCGCACCCGCGGCACCGTCGCCTGATTCACCTCGACGATCCAGCCGTGTTCGGTGCGGCGCACGAACACATCGGGAATGACGTATTCGGCCTGCCCCGAACTGACCGCGCTGCCGGGCCGCGGGTGGCAGGAGCGAACCAAGGCGAGCGCCATTTCCAGATCGCCTTCCGTGCAGCGCAGCTGTCGGCGCAGCAGCACGAGCTGCTGGCCCGCGACGAGGTCCAGATGTTCGAGGGCGACTCGGATCGCGATGTCCCGCGCCGGCGTCCGGGGATCGAGCTGGCGCAGTTGCAGCGCGATGCATTCACCCAGACTCCGGGCGCCGACGCCCGCGGGCTCCAGGGATTGGACCAAGCCGAGCACCCGCTCGACGTGCTCCAAGGGCACGTCGATCTCGGGTAAGAGGCTGGTCCGCAAAGCCTCGAGTTCGTCCTGCAGGTAGCCGTCGTCGGAGATCGCATCGGCGATGACGCGGGCGATCGCCATGTCGATCGGCGACAAATTGGCCATTTCCAGCTGCTGCGTGAGCTGCTCCTGCAGGGTCTCCTGGTGCTGGTCCGCGAAGTCGCCGCTGCGATCATCCTCGCCCGATTGGTAGGAATCCGACGATCCCGTCGTCCGCTCGCCCCAAGCCTCGTCGGCGATCTCGATCTCGGGCTCCTCGCGCTGGTCGCTCGTCACCGCATTGCCGTCGAGTTCCGAGTATTCCTCGCGCGCAGGCACCGACTCTGCGATCTCGGTCAGCGGCTCCGTGCCCACACCCTCCGCGACGTCGTCCTCGGCCTCGAGCATGACGTTGGTTTCGAGCGTTTCGCGGACGTGGGCCTGCAGATCCAGCGCCGGCAGCTGCAGCAAACGAATAGCTTGCTGCAACTGCGGCGTCATCGCCAGCTGCTGGCCAATTCGAAGCTGGAGACTCGGCTTCATCATAAGACAGGCTTACAGTTTGAAATCCTGACCCAAGTACACCTCACGAACCTGCGAATTGGCAAGAATCTGTTCCGCAGATCCGGCAGCGATCACGATACCCTGACTCACGATGTAGGCGCGACCGCAAATACCGAGAGTTTCTCGAACATTATGATCCGTAATCAGGACGCCGATTCCCTTTCCTGACAAGTGTTTGATTATCCGCTGTATATCGCCGACCGATAGCGGGTCGACCCCGGCAAAGGGTTCATCCAACAGGATGAAACGCGGGTCGGCGGCGAGCGCACGGGCGATCTCGACGCGACGGCGCTCGCCCCCGGACAGGCTCATTCCCAGGGACTCGCGGACGTGGCCTATGTGCAACTCCTCGAGCAATTCCTCGAGCCTGTCCGCGCGCGCCGCCGCTTTCAGTTTCGGGCGGGTTTCGAGGATCGCCATGATGTTGTCCTCGACGGATAATTTCCGAAAGACCGAGGGCTCCTGGGGCAGGTAGCCGAGACCCAATTGCGCGCGCCGGTGCATCGGCAGACGGCTGATGTCGCGCCCGTCCAACATGATCTCGCCGCTCTCGCAGGGCGTCAGGCCGACCATCATGTAAAAGGCCGTAGTCTTGCCCGCGCCGTTCGGTCCGAGCAGTCCCACGACCTCTCCACTGGCGATTTCCAGGGACAAGTCCCGAAGTATCTGCCGCGATTTGTAACTCTTCGCCAGATTCAAGGCCCGCAGGAGACTCATGGTTTCGGCGGGGGCGGTGGGATTTTGATGTGCACTCGCTGCGCGTTCTGTTCGGTGGGGTCGGCGATCAATTTGCGCTCCAGCAGGTTGTATTTGAGAACTTCTGCGTGCATCTCGTCCGCGCCATTGCTGAGCCACGCATCTTTGGACAAGGTGATGAGGCCTTTGTGCACCTGGTAATCGATCATGTCGGCATGGCCATGGATGGGTTTCCCGCTCTTGGCGTCGCGCTGTTCGAATTGCGCCGGTTTGCCGTTGACGACCGCGTTGGCAAGTTCGCCGTGCACCCAAGTCGCATCGGCATCGTCGGCCGTGATCTGTCCCTGTTCGGTGACGATCTTGACGTTGCCATGGAACAGCCAGTGACTGTCGTCGAAATTCATCGAGGTCGATTGCCCGACGCCGATTGCCTGGTCGGCCGAGATGGACATCAAGCCGTGCGAGATCTTGACCTTGTGCAGGACGATCTCGTTCTTGTCCTGGTCTATCTCGGTCGAGGCCGCGATCACGTCGTACCCCGTCTGCGCCGCCACGGGTCCGGCGGCGATCAGGACGATGAGCGCAAGACTAGGGTAGGAAATGGCCATTGACTCGACTCTCCAGGCGGACGATACGGTCTCGCAAGTTGGCAACCATGCCCCGGGCCGTCAGGCTGTGCTTGCCGAAATCCACCCGCACGTCGCTTTTCGTGCTCGCGACCTCGTCCGTCACGTCGTAGCGCAGGGTGTCGGTACGCATGATGGCGACGCCGGGATGCTTCGGATCCGTGCCCTGCAAGCGCACGTTGCCGCTGATGTCCACGATCTTGCCGCCGGGCTGAACGTGCGCCGTATCGCCGAACATCACCCAGATTTCCCCGTTCGGCGCGTCGTAGTCGACGCGCACATCGATCAGCGCGACCTCGGTTCCGTGGCCGACCTGGTCGATACGCGCCGCGCCGATCTTGAGGCTAGGCTCCCCGCGTTCGTCGAAATCGGTCAGCACGGCGTTCTTGAGATAATACCCCGGAGTCTCGGCGCGCTTGTCCTCGGTCAGGGTCGGGGCTCTCCCGGAATTGCTGAGCTGCCAGGTGCTGATCGCCAGCGCGATCACCGCGAGTATCGTAAAGAGTCGAAACAGCATCAGCGATTCCGAGCGCGGGCGCGCAGCAGGGCGTCGCACAGTTCGCGCACCGCACCGCGGCCGCCCGGGGCCTTCGACACCCAGTGCGCTGCGCGCAGCACGACCGGGTGTGCATCCGCGACGGCCGCCGCGAAGCCGACCGCGGACATCAAGGGCAGATCCACGGTGTCGTCGACGATGCAGGCAGAGAACAGCGGACTGCTGCCGATGCGGCGGCAGAGAGTTTGCAGCGCCACGACCTTGTCGGGACACGCCTGGACGACGTCGCGCACGCCCAGTTCGCGCATGCGCGCCGTCACTGCGGCCGATTTGCGGCCGCTGACCGCCGCGACGCGCACCCCGCTCGCCGTCAGGAGCTTGATGCCGTGCCCGTCGCGCGCGTGGAAGACCTTCAAGGTCTCGCCGCGCGCACCGAAATAGAGGCTCCCGTCGGTCAGCACGCCGTCCACGTCGAGCACGAGCAGCTCGATCTCGTCCAGGGCCGTGGGCTTGCGCTTCATACGACGCCCGCACGCATCAGGTCGTGCACGTTCAGAGCGCCAACGACACGACCGTCGGGCCCCAAGACCAACAAAGCCGTAATCCGATACTCCTCCATGAGATGCACGGCCTCGGCCGCGAGCATGTCGGCGTCCACGGTCTTCGCGCGCCGCGTCATCACTGCGTCCATGCGGGTGGCATGCAAATCGGCCCTGGTCTCGATCGCGCGGCGCAGATCGCCGTCCGTGAACACGCCGACCACGCGGTCCTCGGCATCGACGACGGCCGTCATGCCGAGACCTTTGCGGCTCACCTCGATCAGACCTTCGGCGAGCGGGGTCGCCGCGCGCACCTGCGGCACGTCCTCGCCCGTGCGCATCACGTCGCGAACGTGCAGCAAGAGTCGGCGACCGAGATTGCCGGCCGGGTGCGAGCGGGCGAAGTCCGCTTCGGTGAAGCCGCGCGCCTTGAGCAGTGCGACGCTGAGCGCGTCGCCGACGGCGAGCGCCGCCGTCGTGCTCGCTGTCGGCGCGAGATTGAGCGGGCAGGCCTCTTCCGGCACGCCGATGTCCAGATGCACCGTGGCCAGGCGCGCAAGCTGCGACCGCGGATTACCGGTCAGGGCGATCAGCGGCACCCCGAGACGCTTGATCACCGGGGCGATCGTCAGGATTTCGTCCGTTTCGCCCGAGTTCGAGAGCGCGAGCACCGCGTCCTCGCGGGTGATCATGCCCACATCGCCGTGACTGGCCTCGCCGGGATGGACGAAGAATGCAGGCGTGCCCGTGCTCGCCAGCGTGGCGGCGATCTTGCCCGCAATGTGGCCCGACTTGCCCATGCCGGTGACCACGATGCGTCCCCGGCAATCCAGGCACAGACGGCAGGCCCGCGCAAAATCCGCCCCGAGCCGCGGACCTTGCGCGCGCAACCCCTCGATTTCGATCGCCAATGCCTGGCGCGCGACCTCGACCAAGGCCTCGTCGGTAAGAGCGCTTTCCATGGGCGAATGATACCGCGATACACTGGCGGCACATTCGATCATTGAGGAGCAGGCATGAATCCAAACCAAGTCGCCGCGCTGATCCACGCCGGGTTGGCGGGCAGCGAGGCCACGGTCACGAGTCCCGACAATGTGCACTTCGAGGCCGTGGTCGTCTCAGCGGCCTTCGCAGGCAAGCGCCCCGTGCAGCGTCATCAACTCGTTTACGCCACGCTCGGCCCCGCCATGGGCAATGAAATCCATGCCCTCGCGCTGCAGGTGTTCACGCCCGAAGAGTATGCGCGCCAGGCGAAGTCCTGATGGACAAGCTGCAGATACAAGGCGGCATTCCGCTCGAAGGCGAGATCCGGATTTCCGGTTCCAAGAATGCCGCCTTGCCCATCCTCGCCGGCTGTCTGCTCGCCGACGGACCGGTGACGGTGGCCAACGTGCCGCACCTGCAGGACGTCACGACGATGATCGAACTGCTCGGATCGATGGGTGTTTCCGTGACCGTCGACGAGAAGATGCGCATCGAGGTCGATGCGTCGACGATTCAGCGGCATTTCGCGCCCTACCAACTCGTCAAGACCATGCGCGCATCCATCCTCGTGCTCGGTCCGCTGTTGGCGCGCTACGGTTCCGCGGATGTCTCGCTCCCGGGCGGCTGCGCGATCGGCGCGCGGCCGGTGAACATCCACGTCGCCGGGTTGCAGGCGATGGGCGCCGATATCCACATCGAAAACGGCTACATCAAGGCGCGGGCGCCCCGCCTCAGGGGGGCGCGCCTGGTGCTCGACACGGTCACGGTGACCGGCACCGAGAACCTGATGATGGCCGCGACCCTGGCCGACGGCGAGACCGTGCTCGACAATGCCGCGCGCGAACCGGAGGTCGTGGATCTGGCGAATTTCCTGATCAGCATGGGGGCGAAGATCCAGGGTGCGGGCACCGACAGGATCGTGATTCAGGGCGTGCCGCGGCTCGACGGCACGCGCTATGAGGTGCTTCCCGACCGCATCGAGACCGGGACCTACCTCGTGGCCGGCGCGATCACCGGCGGCCACGTCCGCGTCAAGAACACCAAGCCAGAACATCTCGATGCGGTGACGGCCAAGCTGCTGGAGGCGGGCGCGAAAGTCGAGGTCGGCGACAGCTGGATCGAGGTCGACATGCGTGGCCGGCGTCCACGCTCGGTCGACATTCGCACGGCTCCGTACCCGGCGTTCCCGACCGACATGCAGGCGCAATTCGCCGCCTTGAACACCGTCGCGGACGGCGTCGGCACGATCATCGAAACCATCTTCGAGAATCGCTTCATGCACATGCTGGAAATGCGCCGCATGGGAGCCGAGATCCGGCTCGAAGGAAACACCGCCATCATCAAGGGCGTGGAGCGGCTCACGGCGGCGCCCGTCATGGCCACCGACTTGCGCGCCTCCGCGAGTTTGATCCTCGCCGCGCTGGTCGCCGAAGGCCGAACGGAGATCGAGCGGATCTATCACATCGACCGCGGCTACGAGGCGATCGAGGAGAAGCTGCAGCAGCTCGGGGCGAAGATCCGGCGCAGCCCGGGCTAGGGGCGTCAGCCCGCCTGCTGTGCGCTCTGTGGTCGTTCGATGATCGTCACCCGGAGTTTGAAGGCGCGCAGGCCCCGCCGTCCTTCAACCTGCACGTCCGTGCCGGGCGTCAGTGCGGCGACGCGGCTGACGAGCTCCTGGGCGGTCTTGATCTGTTCGCCACCGAGGCTGGTGATCAGGTCGCCGCGCCGCAGCCCGGCGCCGAACGCGGGGCTGTCCGGATAGATCCGGGCGACGGCCACGCCGCCGCCCGAGAGCAGACCGAGCTCGTTCGCCCGGTCCTCGGTCAAATCCGTCGGGTCGAGACCGAGCGACCCACGGATCACTCGACCATGGGCCATGATTTGTTGCATGACTCCGCGCACGAGATTGACGGGGATCGCGAAGCCGATGCCCTCGGGGCCGCCGCTGCCGGTGCGGTTCAAGACCGCGGTGTTGATGCCGACAAGAGTGCCGTGGGCGTCGATGAGCGCCCCGCCCGAGTTGCCCAGATTGATGGCCGCATCCGTTTGAATGAAATTCTCGAAGGTGGCGAGTCCCAGCTGGCCGCGGCCCGTGGCGCTGACGATGCCCTGCGTCACGGTTTGGCTCAATCCGTAAGGATTGCCGATTGCGAGCACGATGTCCCCGACGCGCAGCGTGTCCGAGCGCCCCATGGGCATCGTCGGCAGCTTGCCGAGCGACAAGTGCAGTACGGCAAGGTCGGTGTCCGGGTCCTGCCCGACGACGCGGGCGTCGGCGATCCGGCCGTCGGCGATCTGCACCTTGATGGAATCCGCGCCCGCGATCACGTGCTGGTTCGTGACGATGGTCCCGGAATCGGAGACGATTACCCCGGACCCGAGACTTCGTTCCACGTGTTGGCGATAGCTCGGCCAGTTGTAGCCGAACAATTGATCGAGCGGAGGCACCTGCGTCTTTTCAGTCACCACGCGCGCCGTATAGATGTTGACGACGGCGGGCGCGGCGCGGGCGACCGCATCGGCAAAGCTCGCGATGACGACGGGCTGTGGACGCGCCGAATCGACGGCCGCCGCGGGTTTGGCAACTGTGACCGGGTTCGCACCAAGCAGGCCCGGCTTCCACCAGACGATCAAGAATGCCGTGGCGAGTCCGACGACGATCGCCCTGGTCACAAAAGTCGCGATGATGCGCGCATTCTTCAAGCTGTACCCCACGCTATTCGCTATTATCCCTGGCGACCCAGGGCGATCGCCCGATGGGTCATTGGCTGATGGACTATGGACCCATCGCGACCGACATACGGTTCGTGCCGAACTTCCCGGCGGCAGAGGCGACTATCTCCTGTGTATAATGCGCCCCGGGCAGCGTTTGTGAAACATTGGCTCAGGCTCGCGTGACGTGAAGTTTTGTAAAACTTTCCCCGCTGGCAGTGTCCAGAGATTAAGATTTTCGAGGGCATCCAAATGAATGATCAAGTAGTAGATCCAGGTCGGCGCCGTCTCCTGACCATTGCTACCGCCGGCATCGGCGCGGTCGGCGTGGCCTTCGCTGCCGCACCGTTCATCGCTTCCTGGGAGCCGAGCGCGCGCGCGAAGGCGCTGGGTGCTCCGGTCGACGTCGATGCCTCGAAGTTGGAGGTCGGACAGATGCTCAAGGTCGTCTGGCGCGGCCAACCCGTCTACGTCGTGCGTCGCGGCCCGGCCGTGCTCACCGACATCGCCGCTCACGACAGCCAGCTCGCCGATCCGCAGTCCTTGGATTCCGTGCAGCCTGAGTACATCAAGGCCTCGGGCGACGTGCGGGCGCGCAACCCCGATTACTGGATAGGTCTCGCCGTTTGCACGCATCTCGGCTGCTCGCCGCTCGGCGCGTTCGAGCCGCACAATGCGAGCCAGGTGGCCGGCGTCGATCTCGGCGCGAGCTGGCCCGGCGGTTTCTATTGTCCCTGCCACGGCTCGCGGTACGACATATCGGGCCGCGTTTTCAAGGGCCAGCCGGCGCCGAAGAACCTGACCGTGCCTTCGTACACGATCTCCGCCGACGCAAAAATCACGATCGGCGTCGACGACGTCGCCAAGACCGCCTGAGCGGGCGGACTTCGAAGATTGGACTCACGTTTTAACGCATGAGAGGCAAGACAGATGGCCGCAGCACCTGATTCCGTCGGCGGAACGAGCCCCGGAGGTTTTATCGGATGGATCGACCAGCGCTTTCCGCTGACAAAGCTGTGGCGTGAGCAGGTCTCCGAGTATTACGCGCCGAAGAATTTCAATTTCTGGTACTACTTCGGGGTCTTGTCCATCGTCGTCCTCGTGAACCAGTTGGTCACCGGCATTTTCCTGACGATGAACTACAAGCCCTCGGCGGCCGAGGCATTCGGCTCGGTCGAGTACATCATGCGCGACCTCGACTGGGGTTGGCTGATTCGCTACATGCATTCCACGGGTGCTTCGGCATTCTTCATCGTCGTTTATCTGCACATGTTCCGCGCCCTGCTGTACGGGTCGTACCGCAAGCCGCGCGAGCTGCTATGGATCTTCGGCTGCATCATCTATCTCTTGCTCATGGCCGAAGCCTTCATGGGCTACGTGCTGCCTTGGGGCAACATGAGTTTCTGGGGCGCCCAGGTCATCACCTCCTTGTTCGGCAGTCTGCCGATCATCGGCGGCAGTCTGGTCGAATGGATACGCGGCGACTTCGTGATCGCCGATGCGACGCTCAACCGGTTTTTTGCACTGCACGTTGCCGCGTTGCCACTCGCCCTGGTATTCCTGGTCATGGCCCACCTGATGGCCCTGCACGAGGTCGGTTCCAACAACCCGGACGGCATCGAAATCAAGAAACTCAAGGGGCCGGACGGTCACCCGCTCGACGGCATCCCGTTCCATCCCTATTACACAGTCAAGGATCTGGCGGGTATCGCCGCGTTTCTGGCCTTGTTCGCCGCCGTGATCTTCTTCGCGCCGACATTCTTCGGCGTGTTCCTCGAGGAGGCGAATTTCGAGCCGGCGAATCCGCTGCAGACGCCGCCGCACATCGCACCGGTTTGGTATTTCACACCGTTCTACGCGATGCTGCGCGCCGTGCCTTCGTTTGCCGGCACCCAGGTCTGGGGCGTACTCGTCATGGGCGCCGCGATCGTCGTCTTGTTCTTCCTGCCTTGGCTGGACCGATCGCCGGTGAAGTCCATCCGCTACAAAGGACCAATCTACAAGATCGCGTTGGCGATCTTCTCGGTGTCCTTCGTCATTCTGGGGGTCTGCGGCCTGAAACCGCCGTCGGGAATCTATCCCCTGCTGGCCAAGATTTGCACGGGCTTGTATTTTGCGTTCTTTTTGCTGATGCCCTGGTACACGAAGATCGACAGCGTGAAGCCGGTGCCGGAGAGGGTGACAGGACATGCTTAAGCGTCTGACTCTATTGGCGGTATTGATGCTTCCCGCGGGCTTTGCCGCGGCCGAGGAAGGCGAGAGTTATCTGCACGCGGGCACGGACATCTACAACACGGAGTCCTTGCAGCGCGGCGCCCGCAATTTCATGAATTACTGCTCGGGCTGTCACTCCCTGCAGTATTTGCGCTACAACCGCATGGGCACCGACTTGAAGATCCCGCCTGCGGACCTTGCGGCCCTCATGTTCACCTCGACCAAGGCGTTCGATCATATCGTCTCGGCAATGCCGGCCGATTCGGAGAAATGGTTCGGTAAGAAGCCTCCCGATCTCACGCTGATCACGCGTGCGAAGGGCGTGGATTACGTTTATTCCTTCCTGCATGGCTTTTACGTCGACCCCAAGCGGCTTTGGGGAGTCAATAACCAGTACTATCCGAATGCTGCGATGCCTGCGGTGCTGTCGTCGCTGCAGGGGCTGCAGAAGCCGGTATTCAAGAGCGAATCGGTCGACGGTCAGGAAAAGATGGTCCTGACGGGTCTGGAGCTCATTCCCCCCGCGCCGGGAGAGGAAAAGCGCTTCCTGACGCCCGCGGAGTACGACGACTTCGTGCGCGACACGGTGAATTTCCTCGATTATGCCGGTGAACCGATCAAGGCTAAGCGGCAGTCGCTGGGCATCTTCGTGGTGCTGTTCCTGCTCGTCTTCTTCGTATTTGCCTTTTTGTTGAAGAAGGAATACTGGAAGGACGTACACTAGAGGGCGAGTCACGATGCTCTCAGGAGACAGGTTCAGTGGTACGTCGTTCGGTGATGACATTATTCTCGGCACCGACTGATCCCTGGAGCCACCGGACCCGCTTGGTGCTGGCGGAAAAGAGCATCGCGATCGATCTGGTGAACGTCGACCCGGCGCGGCTCCCCGAGGACCTGCTGGACCTCAATCCCTACCACAGCGTGCCGACGCTCGTGGATAGGGATCTCGTACTCTACGACTCGCGCGTGATCATCGAGTACTTGGACGAACGCTTCCCGCATCCGCCCTTGATGCCGATCGATCCGGTGACCCGCGCGCAGTTCCGCGTCGCGCTCTACCGCGTCGAGCGGGACTGGTATGCGCTCGCACGCGACATCGAGGCGGATCCCGAAAGCAAGGTTGCCGCGCACAGCCGCAAGGTCCTGGGCGAGGCGATTTGCGCGAGCGCGGAGGTTTTCAGGGCCAAGCCGTTCTTTTTGAGCGACGAATTCTCGCTCGTCGACGCCAGCATCGCCCCCATCCTCTGGCGCCTGCAGTTCTACCGGATCGAACTGCCGATTCAGGCACAGCCCATCGTCAAGTACATGAATTCGATTTTCTCGCGCATCGCCTTCCGCAGCTGCTTGACCGAAGCCGAGCGGGGCATGCGGCATTGAAACCGCGCCGACCCTACCTCTTGCGCGCACTGCACGAATGGATCACCGACAGCGGTGAGACCCCGCACATCGTCGTCGATGCGGTGGCCGACGGGGTCAGCGTGCCGCGCCAATACGTCAAAGACGGCAAGATCGTACTGAACATCAGCTACAGCGCCACCCAGCTCCTGAAGCTCGGCAACGATGTGGTGAGTTTCGAGGCGCGCTTCGGCGGCGTGGGGTTCGCCGTGCACGTGCCGGTGCGCGCGGTGCTGGGAATCTACGCGCGTGAGACCGGTCAAGGGATGATTTTCCCGGAAGGGGACGCCGATCCGGATCCCGGCGACGGTCCGCCCGCCGCCGGACCTGCGGACGGCAAGCCCGCTGCAGCGCCGAGCAGGCGACCTAAGCTGCAAGTGGTCAAGTGAGCGGGGAGGGATGAGCACGAAATTCCGCATGGTGTGTGCGACGCGTCACACAGTGGAGAGCTTTCAAACCGATTCGGCGCTGGGTCAGTCATTGGCGCTTGGCGAATACCCTGGGACGGAATTGCGGCTCTTTCCGAACAACACCGCGGGGTTGCCGGCAAACTACAATGTCGCACTGCGCGAGGCGGCCGCGGACCCCGCCGTCCTGATATTCGTCCACGATGACGTCTATTTGTGTGATTTTTTCTGGCAGACGCACGTCCTGGCGAGTTTGGAAAAATTCGACATTCTCGGTCTGGCTGGAAACCGGCGGCGCTTGCCACGGCAGGCCAACTGGGTTTATGTCGACGACAAAGAGACCGCCGATGAGATCCAGAACCTGTCGGGCGCGGTTGCGCACGGGCTCATGTTTCCTTCCAACAACGTTTGTTTGTACGGCCCGGCTGATCAGGAGGTGAAGCTGCTGGACGGCGTCATGCTGATCGCGCGCAGCGAAACGCTGATCTCGAACGAGGTGTTCTTCGACGAGCGTTTCGACTTCCATCACTACGACATGGATTTTTGTCGGACAGCCGAAGCGCGCAATTTGCGAATCGGCACCACCACCGTTTCCGTCGTCCACGAGAGCGAAGGCAATTTTAAATCCGATGCCTGGCACCGCAGCTACGCCAAGTATCTGGACAAGTGGAAGACCTAGGAGCCGGGGCCTCGGACAGGCGCTTACCGGAATGCATCGCGGATCCACGTGATCCGGGGGTCCGCATCGGGCATGCCGTCCACGCCCAGCACGTCGAATCGCACCCGGTGTCTGCGCCAGTGCGGTCTCACGACCAGAAAATAGGCGGCTGCGCGCCGCAGGCGACGTTGTTTCCCGGCGTCGATCGATGCGATCGCGCCGCCAAAGGCGCGGTGTGATCGCTGCCTGACCTCGATGACGACGAGCTGCGCCCCCTCGAGGCAGACGAGGTCGAGTTCTCCGCCTCGAGAGCGGAAGTTCGAGGCGAGAACCGTCAGCCCACGCGCTGCGAGATAAGCTGCCGCGAGAGCCTCCGCCGCACGTCCCCGCTGTTCGCGCTCGAGGGCCTTCGTATTCACCGTCGCAGCATGCCTGCGGCGCGAGGGCTCGGTCAGCTCGTCAAACGCAGGCGTTCAACTAGAAATCCACGGGCACGCCGTTTTTGATTTGCGCCCACTCCAGTTCGCGGCGGATCCGATTGTGATCGTCCAGCCGTAGATGGCCCGTGACGCCGGACATGCCCGTCTCCGAGTCACCGGATTTGCCTTGCTGCAAGACCGGTATCAGCCGATAGGCGTCGAAGCCGAACGCATACAGCCGATCGCGACGGGCTGTGCGTGCCGGCCACGCGCCGCGCACCGATTCGCGGATCTGCGCGATGACCGGGTCGCCGGACACCATCCAGGGCATGTCGGGAAACGCCATGCCGTTGATGTCGCTGTTGGCATTCACGTCGGGCTCGAAGTCGGAGGACATTGCATAAACCGGCACGTCACCGGCATAGTGAAAACGCAGCTGCGGCATGATCTGTCGCGCCGAGCCCGGACTGCCCGCAATGAACACGAATGCGGCATCCGGGCGGTGAGTCGAGGGTTCGCCCTTGACCGCATGGACTTGCAGCACCTGCTTGATGACGTCCGAGAAGTCCGCACGCTGCGATTCGTAGCGTTGACTGGTCAGCAGCGTGCCGCCCAGGCGCGTCAGTTCGTCCGCGAAGGCCGCCCCGATACGATCGCCCAATTCCCCATCGGGCAAGATCGCCACACCTTTCAATCGACCCTCGGAGACGACCCGCCGGGCAACGAGGCGCGCCTCGTCCTCCGGCAGCAGCGCGTATTGGTATAAATTTCGTCCTGCTGCGATCCCGTCCGCCAGATAGTTGAGCGCCAATACCGGCGCGCGACCCGCGGTCAACGGCGCGATCGCCGCGACATCCTCCTTGGTCAGCGGTCCCACGATGAAATTTGCGCCATCGCTGATCGCCTGGCCGTACGCGCTGGCGACGGACTGGGCGGCAACGTCGTAGATGCGAACGTGCGGCCGTGAGTTCGCGTCCTGCTGCAGGAAAGCCGAGATGAACCCGTCGCGCACCGCGATGCCGTCGAGTTCCGCGCGGCCCGAGAGCGGCAGCAGCAGGGCGATCTGATCGGGAAAGGAACTGGCGGCGACGATCGGGGACGGCGCGGTCGCGAGGACACCGTCGGCCGGATGCTGCGGGAATCGCTGGCGCCAGCTGGCGAGGTCCGCGGTTGCGCGCACGGGATTGCGTGAGAGTTCCACGGAGACCGGCGCGAGTTCGAGCCAGCCGGCAACGATGGGGTCCGCCTTGGCCGGTGGCTTCAGCGACGCACCGCGTTGCGCCGCGGTCTTCAGCTTCGCATACAGTTCCTCGCGGCTTGCATGGACGCTCGCGGCGTCTCCCAACCAGCGTTCGCGTTCGACGTAGGCGCGTACGCCGTCGGCGGGACGCCCGGCGAGGAACGCGCTCTTCCCGCGCAACCACCAATAGGTCTGCGCCTCGCCTCCCTGCGTCGGCGCCGGGATGGAGTCGAGTTCGTGCAAGGCGCGCGTCCCGTCGTTCTCGGCCAGGCTGAGTTCCGCTGCGACGAGCGCGCGCAGGATCGGCAGTTTGCTGCGTGCGTCCTGGGATACGCTCGCAAGCGCCTGATGGGCCTCGGCGATGTTGCCGGCCGCAACCCACTGGTCGGCGCTCTGCAGCTCGTAATAATCGTGGTCGGTGGGCGAGGAGGCGGCGAGCTCGCCGTAAGCGCGCGCGGCTTCCGGATGCCGCCCGCTTGCCACGAGCTTGTCGACGCGCGGGCGCGGATCGGCGGGAGCCTCGGGTGGCCCAACCAGGCTGCAGGCCGTTGCACCGATGACGAGGCTGAAAGCGCAGCACAGCAGCCACCATGGACGTCTACCGATCGCTGCCATACTCTGCCAACCTACGAGTCGCGAAACACGGTGCGGATTATAGTGGCAAACAGCGGCGCAGGCAGGCTATACGTCGTCGCGACGCCGATCGGCAATTTGGGCGACTTGAGCCCACGCGCCGGCGAAGTGCTGCGCAGCTGTCGCGTGATCGCGGCCGAGGATACCCGCCATTCGGGCGTCTTGCTGCGCCATTTCGGCATCGCCACGCCGCTGCTGTCCCTGCATGAACATAATGAGCGCCAGCGCGCCGCCGAGCTGGTGGCGCGCCTCACGGCGGGCGAGTCGGTGGCGCTGATCAGCGACGCCGGCACTCCCGCGATCAGCGATCCGGGTTTCGATCTCGTGGTCGCGGCCGCCGCCGCTGGCGTCGAGGTGGTCGCGATACCGGGGCCGAGCGCGCTACTCGCCGCGCTGTCGATCGCGGGCCTGCCGACCGACCGTTTTTGCTTCGAGGGGTTTCTCCCCGCGCGTGCGTCTGCGCGGCGCAAGCATCTGGACACCTTGAGCATGGAGTCGAGAACCATCGTGCTGTACGAATCGCCGCACCGCATCGTCGAAACGCTCGACGACTGCCGCGCTGCTTTTGGCGGCGAACGTCGCGCTACGCTCGCGCGCGAGCTCACCAAGCTCCATGAGACCCTTTACCGCGGCACCCTCGCCGAGATCGCGGAGCGGGGGCGCTCCGATCCGGATCTCAGCCGCGGGGAGATCGTGCTCGTGATCGCCGGCGCGGCGCCCCGCGAGAGCAACCAGGGCGGTGAACTGGATCGCGTGCTCACCGTCTTGCTCGCCGAATTGCCCCTCAAACAGGCCGCCCGTCTGGCCGCATCCCTGGTCGGCGCGCGCGACAACGAAACCTACAAGCGCGCGCTCACCCTGAAACTCGAGTCCGACTCGCATTCGTGAGCATACCTGCGTATGGTGCGCACCCAAGAGTCGGCCAGGCAGTCGCTGTGCGCGCAAGCGCATGGAGGAAAGTCCGGGCTCCACAGGGCAAGGCGCCAGGTAACACCTGGGGGGCGTGAGCCCACGGACAGTGCAACAGAAAGATACCGCCTAAGCGGCGCGCAAGCGCTGCCGGTAAGGGTGAAATGGTGCGGTAAGAGCGCACCGCGCGAGTGGTAACACCCGTGGCATGGCAAACCCCGCCTGGAGCAAGACCAAATAGGGAAGCAAGCGGCGCCTGCAGGCTGCGACATGTGGCTCACATGGGGCTTCCGGGTAGGTCGCTAGAGGTGTGCGGCGACGCACATCCCAGAGGAATGACTGCTCAAGACAGAACCCGGCTTAACGGCCGACTCCCTTTACGGTTTAGCACCACGATCGGCGATTTTCACCGACGATCGGTACAGATAATTCCTGCGCAGCTTTTCAGAAAGTGCGCCTAACAGGTTGATTCAAAAAGACCGGCTTCCAGCCGGCAACCTCTGCTGTTCAAAATGTGACCTAAGTCTCTGTCGGCACGAGAGTTTTTTTAACTTAAGTCGTTGACCCCCACCGCCTCCGTGCCTATAGTGGCGATCGGTGGGAAAAAGTGGGAGATAATGGGTCGACTCGATCCAATTCAGTCATGTTTCGCGGCGCCAATAAACTTTCGGTCGATGCCAAAGGTCGCATGGTGATGCCGACCCGATACCGCGAACGGCTGCACGAATCTTGTGGCGGCAAGCTGATCCTGACGGTCGACAAAGACCAATGTCTGTTGCTCTATCCCCTGCCGAAATGGGAGGAAATCGAGCGCAAGCTCATGGCGCTTCCCAGTTTGAATCCCCAGGCTCGGCGCCTCCAGCGGCTGATGGTCGGCCATGCAACCGATCTCGAGTTGGACGGCCAAGGTCGGCTGCTGCTGCCCCCCGAATTGCGGGAATTCGCGACCGTGACGCGCGACGCGATGTTGATTGGCCAGGGTGAGCATTTCGAGCTGTGGGATGAGGCGCGGTGGAACGAGCGGCGCGATGCCTGGCTCGCGAACGACGATACCGCGACCGACCTGCCCGCCGAACTCGAAACGCTCTCGTTGTAAGGCGCCTTAAGGTGAGCTCAAACCTTGCCGCAAACCATGCGCCGGTCTTGCTTTGGCAGGCAGTGGAGGCCTTGAACGTGCGGGCGAACGGCGTTTACTTGGACGCGACCTTCGGGCGCGGCGGTCATGCTCAGGTGATACTCGGCCGCCTGCTCGCCGACGGCCAGCTGCTGTGTCTCGACCGCGACCGACAGGCGGTCGAGCAAGCGCGCGAGCGCTTCGGCGCCGATTCCCGGGTGCGAATTTTTCTCAGTGCGTTCTCCGCGCTAGCCGCCTGTGCCGACGAGGTCCGCCCGGGTATGTGCTTCGACGGCATCCTGTTCGATCTCGGCGTGTCCTCCCCCCAGCTCGACGAAGCCGGACGCGGTTTCAGCTTCATGCAGGACGGGCCGCTCGACATGCGGATGAGCGCAGGCGTCGGCCGCTCGGCCGCCGACGTCGTCAACGAGGCATCGGAGTCGGAGCTCATCCGAATTTTCCGTGACTACGGCGAAGAGCGGTATGCGCCGCGCATCGCGCGCGCCATTCTCGCTGACCGTGAAAACGCGCCGTTCACGGGCACTCTGCAGCTCGCCGAAATGATCGCTCGCGTCGCGCCCACCCGCGAACGGAACAAGCATCCGGCGACCCGGGTGTTCCAGGCACTGCGCATCCACGTCAACGACGAACTCGGCGAATTGACCTTCGCGCTGGACGCAGCGTTCTCGCGGCTGCTGCCCGCGGGTCGTCTCGCGGTGATCACTTTTCATTCGCTCGAGGATCGGATCGTCAAGCAGTTCATGCGCAAGCATTCGCTCGCCGATCCCATGTATGCGGGCTTGCCCGACATTCCGCCGCACGCACGTCCGAAGCTGCGCCTCATCGGCAAGCCGGTCGTGCCGGACGAAGCGGAGATTGCCGAGAACCCGCGCGCGCGCAGTGCGCGTCTGCGTGTCGCCGAACGCATCGACGAGGAGCTGGCCGCATGACTTACCGCAAGATTCTCATCCTCCTGTTGCCCGTTCTGTGGCTGTCCGTGCTCGGCAGCGCCGTTGCCGTGATCTATGCGCGCCACCAGGCGCGCAACCTCTTCGTGCATCTCGAGAAGCTCAATGCGGAGCGCGATGCGCTCGACATGGAGTGGGGCCGTCTGCAGCTGGAGCAGAGCGCCTGGTCGTCTGATGCTTTCGTCGAGAACGTGGCGAACGCGAAGCTGCAGATGAGTATTCCCCAGACCCGCGACGTGCGGATCGTGCGTCAGTGAAGCTGCGCGCCGCCGACAAGGACGTTCAGAGCAAGAGCTATCGCTGGCGGTCGATGCTCGTGTTCGTGCTCGTCGTCCTGGGAGCGGCCGGACTCGCGGCGCGCGCCGTCGAGCTGCAATTGGTCGAGCACGGCTTTCTCGCGAAGCAGGGCGACGAGCGCTCGCTGCGGGTCGTCAAGATCGCGGCGCACCGCGGCGCCATCACCGACCGCAATGGCGAGCCGCTCGCCCTCAGCACGCCGGTCGACAGCATCTGGGCCAACCCGCGGGAATTGAACGATAACATCGACCAACTGCCGCGACTCGCCAAGGCTCTGCAGCAGGAGCCGCAGGCGCTCGCACGCCGGATCACCAGCAATCTCGATCGCGAGTTTCTGTATCTCGAGCGGCACATGCCGCCGGAGCAGGCGGCACTCGTCAAGAATCTCGGCATCCCGGGCGTCTACTCGATGCGCGAATATCAGCGCTATTATCCGGCCGGCGAGGTCGCCGGCCACCTCGTCGGATTCACGACGGTCGACGACCAGGGGCAGGAAGGCCTGGAGCTCGGCTACGACCAGTTGCTGAACGGCGAGGACGGCGCCAAGCGCGTGCTCCAGGATCTTTTCGGCCACTCGGTCGAGAACGTCGAGGACATCCGCGCGCCCCGCCCCGGCCGTGACCTCACGACCAGCATCGATTTGCGGATCCAGTATCTTGCGTATCGCGAGCTGAAGTCGGCGATGCAGGAATTCCAGGCGCACGCGGGCTCCGTCGTGATCGTCGACTGCGACACGGGCGAAGTACTGGCGATGGTCAATCAGCCTTCCTTCAATCCCAACGACCGCGAGCAGTTCAAGCCGGACCTCTACCGCAATCGGGCAGCAACCGACATTTTCGAGCCCGGCTCGACGATCAAGCCGTTCATCATGGCTGCCGCGCTTGCGTCGGGACAATACCGGCCCGACAGCGTCGTCGACACCTCGCCGGGCTACATGATGGTGGGCAACACGCCCGAAGAGGACGAACACAATCTCGGCGTGATCGATCTGGCGACCATACTCGCGAAGTCGAGCAACGTCGGCACGGCCAAGGTCGCCCTGTCCTTGAAACCCGAGCAGATCTGGGACACGCTGACCGCGCTCGGCTTCGGCGTCGTGACCGGCAGCGATTTTCCGGGCGAGTCCGCGGGCATGCTCAGCAATTACACCCACTGGCGTCCCGTCGGCATCGCGACCTTGTCGCACGGCTACGGCATCTCGGTCACGCCGCTGCAACTCGCGCATGCCTATGCAACGATCGGCGCGGGCGGCATACGGCGGCCCATCACCTTCGAAAAAGTAAACGCTCCGGTCGTCGGCGAGCGCGCCATGGATCCGAAAGTGGCGCGCGAGCTCGTTCAGCTCATGGAGCAGGTCGTTGCCATCGGCGGCACGGGCAAGCGGGCGGCCGTCGTCGGCTACCGCGTTGCCGGCAAGACCGGTACCGCGTGGAAATCCATCCCGGGCGGCTATTCGACGGACAAGCACATGCTGACTTTTGCCGGTCTCGTGCCGGCCACGCATCCCAAGCTCGCCGCCGTCGTCGTGATCGACGAACCGGAGGACAGCCGCTATCAGGCCGCCGACATCGCCGCGCCGGTCTACTCGAACATCCTGACCGGTGCGCTGCGCCTCATGGACGTCCCGCCCGACGATTTGCAGAACGTGCCGGCGGCTACGCTCGTGCAGGCGAGCGCGACGCCATGAGCGTGCGGCACAACGCGCCCCCACCGGTGAGTCTGGCATGGCTGCTAGATGGGATCGGGACTGCGGCGACGTCGCTCGAGGGCGCGACACAGGTCGCCGACCTGGCGCTCGACAGCCGCGAAGTGCGGCCGGGCACGCTGTTCTTCGCGCTCGCCGGTCGGCAGCGCCACGGGCTCGAGTTCGCAGCCGAGGCTGCCGAGCGCGGCGCGCGCATGATCCTCTGGGAACCTGCCGCGGGAGCGGCGCCGCCGGCGCTGCCGGCCGGCGTGTTCGCCGCGTCCATACCGGGCTTGTCGCGCCTGGTCGGACGCATCGCCGACCGCTTCTTCGGCTGGCCGTCGCAGAACTTGCGCGTCTCCGGCGTCACGGGGACCAACGGCAAGACGACCTGCGCCTATCTGCTCGCGCAATGCCTGGACCGGCTCGGCTTCCCAAGCGCCTATATCGGCACGCTGGGACTCGGCCGCGTGGGCGCACTGGCCAGCCCCTCGCACACGACGCCGGACGTCATCCGCGTGCACCGCACGCTCGCCGAATTTCGCGCCGACGGCGTGCGCGACGTCGCGATCGAGGTTTCCTCGCACGCGCTCGACCAAGGGCGCGTCGACGGCGTGCGTTTTCACACTGCCGCGTTCACCAACCTCACGCGCGATCACCTCGATTATCACGGAACGATGGAAGCCTACGGGTCCGCCAAGGCGCTCTTGTTCTCCCGCCCGGAGCTCGCCCACATCGTGCTCAACGTCGGGGATGCCTTTGGGCAGCGCCTCGCCGAGACGGCCGGTCGGGACCTGCCCGTGACGGCTGTATGGGTCGGCACCACGGCATCCGCATGGAGCTGGCCGCGCCATCTTCAGGTCACATCGGTGCTCCCCGATGTGCAGGGTCTGTCGCTCGAGCTGCGCGGCAGCGATGGAACACTCGTCCTGCGTTCATCCTTGATCGGGCGTTTCAACGCCGAGAATCTCGTCGTCGTGCTCGCTTGTCTGCTAGGGTTCGGCGTGCCGGCCGAGCGGGCCGTCGCCGCGCTCGGGCTTTGCACGGCCGCGCCCGGCCGCATGCAGCTCGTTGCTGCCGCGAACGCGGAGCGTCCGGTCGCCGTGATCGACTACGCGCATACGCCCGACGCGCTCGCGAAGGCCTTGCGCGCGCTGCGCGAACATTGCAGCGGCCTCTTGTGGTGCGTCTTCGGCTGCGGCGGGGATCGCGATCCCGGCAAACGTCCGATCATGGGCGCGATCGCCGGCGAGTTCGCCGATCGGATCATCGTCACCGATGACAATCCTCGCTCCGAGGATCCGGCCGCAATCACGGATGCGATCCTCTCCGGCGTTCCGGAGCCCAAGGCGCGCGTGATCCACGATCGCGGCGCTGCGATCGCCGCGGCACTGACCGAAGCGTCCCCGGCTGACATGGTCCTGATCGCCGGCAAAGGCCACGAGGATTATCAGATCTACGGCGACATCCGCAGGACTTTCAGCGACTCGCGCGAGGCGGGACGTCTGCTCGGAGTCGCCGCATGACGGCAGCAAGCGCCATCAGTCGTCGCCTCAGCGACGTCGCCAAGGCTGTCCACGGTACCCTGGTCGGGGCGGACGCGCAGTTTGGCGCGGTCTCAACCGATACCCGCACGCTGCCGCCCGGCGCGCTGTTCGTCGCCCTACACGGGCCGAATTTCGATGCCAATCAATTCATCGGCGCGGCCGCCGCCGCCGGCGCCGCCGGGGCGATCGTCGATCATCTCGACGCGAATTCCCTGCCGCAGATCTTGGTCGAGGACACGCTCGCGGCACTCCAGGCGTTCGCGAGTGTCTGGCGGGGGCAATTCACCGCACCTATCGTCGCGGTCGCAGGGTCCAACGGCAAGACCACGACCAAGGAAATGACCGCGGCGATCCTCGCGCGCCGCGGCCGAACGCTCGCGACACGGGGCAACCTCAATAACCACATCGGCGTTCCTCTGACCCTGCTGCGCTTGGAGCCCGGAACCGCAGCCGCGGTCGTCGAGCTCGGTGCCAACCGCATCGGAGACGTCGCCGACCTCATGCGTCTCGTGCGCCCCACCGTAGGACTGATCACGAACGCCGGCGCCGAGCATCTCGAGTTCTTCGGGGATCTGGACGGAGTCGCGCGCGGCGAAGGCGAGACCGTCGCGCACCTGACGGCCGCCGACGTGGCGGTGATCAACGCCGATGATCCATACGCCGATTATTGGCGCGGTGTCTCGCGCGCTGGCCGGCTGCTCAGTTTCGGGCTGGCCGCGAACGCCGATTTTCACGCGGTCGATCGGGAGGCCGGTATCGCGGACGCCGAGTTCCTGTCCCGGTTCACGCTGCACTGTCCCCTGGGCGCGGCGCGGATCACGCTCCATGCCGGCGGAGCGCACAACGTGGTCAATGCCTTGGCCGCGGCGGCGGCCGCGAGCGCGGCGGGCGCGTCGCTGGCTGAGATCAGCGCGGGTCTGGCGGACTTCCGGCCCGTTGCGGGTCGCTTGCAGCTCAAAGCCGGCACCGGCGGCAGCTGGATCATCGATGATTCGTACAACGCCAATCCGAGCTCCGTGCGCGCCGGACTCGAGGTGCTCGCGACCCTGCCAGGCCGCAAATGGTTGGTCCTCGGCGACATGGGCGAACTGGGCCTGCACGCGCAGAGCAGCCACGCCGAAGCCGGCGCTCGAGCGCGCAGCCTCGGGGTGGAGCGGCTGTTCGCACTCGGCGCATTGACTCCGGGTGCGGTCGCAAGCTTCGGCGCCGGCGGCGAATGGTTCGCGGATGCCGAGGGCATGATCGCAAGACTGCAAGAACAGCTCGCCGCAGGGGTGACCCTGCTCGTCAAGGGATCCCGCGTCAACCGGCTCGAGCGCGTCGTCGCCGCGCTCACGGGCGCGGCTGCCGCGCAGGCAGGCTGAGTCGCATGCTGCTCTTTCTCACCGAGTATCTGGCACGCTTCTACAGCGGCTTCCACGTGTTCCAGTACCTGACCTTGCGCGGCATTCTCGCCGCGATGACGGCCCTCGCGATCGCGCTCGGTGTGGGTCCGCGCATGATCGAAATGCTCGGACGCTATCAGATCGGTCAGCAGGTCCGCAGCGACGGGCCGAAGTCCCACCTGCCGAAGGCGGGTACGCCGACGATGGGCGGCGGCCTGATGCTCGTCGGCATGGCCTCCGGCACCTTGCTGTGGGCGGACCTGTCCAGCCGGTTCGTCTGGGTGCTTTTGCTCACGACGCTCGCGTTCGGCGCGGTCGGGTTCTACGACGATTATTTGAAACTGGTCGTCGGCAATTCCAAGGGTCTTCCCGCCCGTTACAAATACCTGGGCCAGTCGATCGCGGGTCTCGCCGCCGCGATCGCGCTTCACTATCTGCACCAGTCGCCCGCCGAGACGTCGCTGTACGTGCCCTTCTTCAAGAGCGTCGCGATTCCGATGAACGTGGTGCTGTTCGTCGGCTTCGCTTATTGCGTGATCGTCGGAACCAGCAACGCGGTGAATCTGACGGACGGACTAGACGGACTCGCGATCATGCCCGCGGTCATGGTGGCCGGGGCGCTCGGCGTGTTCGCCTACGCGACCGGCAACGTCAAGTTCGCGAGCTATCTGCAGATCCCCTACATCCCCGGCGTCGGCGAGGTGCTGATCTTCTGCTCCACGCTCGTGGGCGCCGGGCTCGGTTTTCTGTGGTTCAACGCCTACCCGGCGCAGGTGTTCATGGGCGACGTCGGCGCGCTCGCGATCGGCGCCGCGCTCGGCACGATCGCGGTGATCGTGCGCCAGGAAATCGTCCTGTTC
>Ga0116226_10000099_pt1 | contig 61968 bp, 43 predicted proteins | sample S1TSphfallax_FD_89692 | JGI IMG/M metagenome (GOLD analysis project Ga0116226, IMG submission 89692) | Host-associated microbial communities from peat moss isolated from Minnesota, USA - S1T2_Fa - Sphagnum fallax MG | ecosystem: Host-associated > Plants > Peat moss > Unclassified | place: USA... | reverse complement strand
GGGGCGCCGGTGATGGCGGCCGACTGGTCGCAGCCCAGTCCTCAAATGTTTCAAAAATGTGCGGCGCAAGCCGCACCGCAGATTGTGGGTTTGTTGCGCGCGGTCGATGCGTCAATGAAACAAAGTGATCCGAACAGCTTGTATAATCGGCCAGCGCGCATCTTTTTCAGCGGGGTCACCGGGGCGCCAGGGGATGGCAATTCTGCCCTCGCGCGCGGCATGCGCATCAGGTTGCCTGAAACGGGTGACCAGCTGGTGGATCGCGAGCCTGTGGCGGATTTCCTTCTGCGTGGCACAGTCAAGGTCACCGATGAGCCGGGCGGGCAGCAGCAGGTTGAGATCCATTGGCTGGTGAGCGACCTGGCGGGCCATCTTGCGGGCGATGTGGCGCAGGGGCATGATGTGGTGAAAGGTACGCTCGATAATTACTGGGGCGATATAGCGGCCGCGGTGACTGATGAGGCTGCGGGCGGTGTGCACGAGGTAATCACCAACTACTCGGGGCGGCGGAAGGACGCCAAGCCAAAAACGTAAGAATGTTCTTTTCTGAAGAAAAGAACCAAAAGACTTTTGCTTTTGGTGCGAGCGGTAAGATACAGGCCATGTCCGGTATCACGTTAGCCGCCAGGGAATAAGAGTCTTTTGGTTCCAGCCGGTCGGGCCTCCGCCTTTTCATAAGACATAGAACATGTTTCAAAATGGCAGCAACACATCCAAGGCCTGCTGACCATATCGCGGTGTTTGAATATCCGTGAGTTGGCCCCGCCCACCATAGGATATCCTGGCTTCGGCCATGCGATCATGCGGCACAGTATTGTCGCTCGCGATGTCCTGCGGGCGGATCACGCCGCTTACTTGCAGTTCGCGCAGCTCGCTATTCACGCGCATTTCCTGCCTCGCCGCGACGACAAGATTGCCATTCGGCAGAACCTGCGTGACGACACCGGCCAGCCGGAGGGTTACGGTTTCGTTTCGCTTGATCGTGCCTGTTCCGTTAGAGGCATTGCTGCTATTTGCGTTGACAAGGGCGCTCGGGCTCACCGCCTTGCCCAGCAATTTCGGCAAGGTTGCTTCCAGCCCAAAAAGATTCGGCAGGCCCATGGATTCGGTGCCGGTGCGGCTGTTGACACTGGCATTCTCCACGTCCGCCGCATCGGTGGTGTTCACCAGGATGGTAACAATGTCGCCAACCTGTGCCGCGCGCTGGTCTTTAAAAAAGGCGCGGCTCCCCGTGCGCCACAGGCTGGCCGGTTCGCGCGGCGCCGCTTCGACACGGGGCATCGGCATCGTGACCGGGCGCCATTTGGGATCGGCCGTTGGATCGGCTGTCGGTGTCATCCGGGGTGGCCGGCCGATCTCCGAGAGTTTTTGGAGCGTGTTGCAGCCAGACGCCGAGAGAATAGCGAGCATGATCATTTGCCTGAACCGTGGCCGATGGCGTTTGGCAACGCAGCGCACCGCACGAGGCAACGACAGGGCGGGCGATCGCATCATTGGGCGGCGACCAGGGTGATGCCGGCGCGGCGGGGCTCAACCCGCACCGCATCGGGACCAATGATTTCGGCTTCGACGATCGCATGCGATGTGGGGTTCTCGACATGTATCTTGTCGCCCTCGGCGCCGCCTTCCTTGGCGATCCCTTCCGCCGCCAGGGCAATGCCGTCACTGCGCAAAGTCATGCGCACGAGGCTGCCGCGTTGCACGAGGTCTGGGCGCGCGACATCGAGCGGCGTCAACGGTTGCCCCGAGGCCACGTCGTGCTTCAAAACCATCCCAATTATGTTATCTGTCTGAACGGCGGCATGACCATGCAACAGGCTCAGCCGCACGAGCACGATCCGGATGTCGGCCGCGGCGAGCACGGCGCCCCTGGCCAGATGGTGCGTCGGCACTGTGGCGCGCGCCAGCGCGATGACGGTGCCTGAAATGCGCATCTGAATGGTGGGCATATCTGGTGGGGTGACCGAGACGAGCGCCGTAAACCGCCCACCGGCGGGCTCGTAATTGCATTGCGACACCTCGGGAATTGGCTTGCTGCCCACGGGGATCGCGATCGGTTGGACATCTGGCGTGGAGATGTCGCTGCCTGATGGTGCACCCGCCGCCTCCAATGCCTGGCGCAGTGCATCGAGGATCACTGAGCCAGGCAAGCTGTCGCGCCGACGTTCGATCACCGCATGTTCAGTGCCAGTGGCCGGGCGCCAATCGACATTGAAATCACGCGCGATCGCAGCGAGTTGGGGAGCGGCCACGAGAATGCGCTCACCGGGTGCCGGGGCGCGGCCAAGGTCGCGGTCGGGCACGCTACCGAGATCGCCAAATATGTCGCTCAGGCGCACGATGGGCGATGTGATTGCGGAATAGGGTTTTAGCATGGCTGCGGCGGCCAGCGTGGGCAGGCAGATGAGAGCGGCCGACGAGGCCAGCAGATGGAGGCGCATGACAAGGCTCCGGTGCATCAGGAATGCAGGTTGGTCAGGGTTTGCAGCATCTCATCAGATGACGTGATGACTTTGCTGTTCATTTCGTATGACCGTTGCGCGGTGATCAGATTGGTGATCTCGGTGACCACGTTCACGTTCGAGCTTTCTACATAACCCTGCATCACGCTACCAAAGCCTGGGGACCCTGGTGTGCCGGTGACGGCGGTACCGGAGGCGCCGCTTTGCAGAAAAAGATTGTCGCCTTGTGCATCAAGGCCCGCCTCGTTTGGAAAGGCCGCCAGTTCGATTTGGCCGAGCGTTTGTGGCGCTGTCTGGCCGCTGATGGAGGCCTGCACTTGGCCCGATGCGTTCACGGTGATGCTGGTGGCGTTTGTGGGAACGGTGATGCCAGGTGCGACGGGGTAGCCGTCGGCGGTCACGATTGTGCCGGCCGGCGACAATGCGAAAGTGCCATCTCGCGTATAGGCGGTGTCGCCGGAGGGGAGGGTCACCTGGAAATAGCCGTTGCCCTGGATGGCCATGTCCAGCGTATTGCCGGTCTGGGTCAGTGTGCCTTGTTCGGTGATGCGGTAAATCGCGGCGGTCTTAACCCCTAGGCCGATTTGTGCGCCGGAGGGAACGACCGTGCCGTTGTCGGAACTATTGGAGCCCACGCTCCGCAGGTTCTGGTAAATGAGATCCTGGAACTCGGCGCGCCGCCGCTGGTATCCGGTGGTGCTCATATTCGCAATGTTATTTGATATGACTTCAACGTTTGTTTGTTGCGCTTGCATTCCGGTCGAGGCTATGTCAAGGGAGCGCATGGGCTTTTCCTTTTGAAATTGCGAATTGTCGGGCTTCAGGCCGTGGCCGGCGCGGCAAGCTTGTCGATGGCGGTCTGCTTGCGCTGGCCCTCGGCTTCGACGAATTGGGCTATGAACTGGAAGTCGCGCTCAGTGGCGATCATCCTGGTCACTTCCGAAATCGGCTGCACGTTGCTGTCTTCGACGGCGCCCTGCACGATTTTGGGCGAGGGAGCAGGGCTGGTTGGCACGTCGGGGCGGAACAATCGGCTTCCCTCGGCAGTTACCCGGTTCGGATCGTTGGGCAGTACAACGGCAATCTGACCGAGTGTACCATTCTCGCTCGAGAGCGAGCCATCCGCTGTAATCGTTAGGCGCGTATCGGCGGGAGATAGGCGCAGCGGCTGGTTGTTAACATCCAGGAGCGCGTGGCCGCTCTCGTCGGTAATGGTGCCATCGTTGCGCAAGGTAAAGCGCCCGGCGCGGGTGAGGCGGTTGCCATTGGGCGTTTGGACGGTGAACCAGCCGTCTCCGGTGAGAGCCAGATCCAGCGGATTGCCGGTTTGGCTGATCGTGCCTTCAGTGCGGTCTCGGTATGTCGCGCGCGCCTGAGTGAAAGCGAGCGTATGGTCGCCGGAAGCCATGGCCGCGCCTGGCTCTTTCATCAGCCAGTCGGCGAATACCAGCCGCTCCGCGCGAAAACCGGGCGAGGTGAGGTTGGCGAGATTGCCCGCAACGATCTCCATGGCCTGCTGCTGAACGGCCAGCCGTGAGAGGGCGATGTTGATCGAGTTGTCCATGGCTGCATCACTCTCTTGCGCGCGATCGGGTTTGGCCTCCGTGCGTATGGCGCAAGCGTCATGCCAGGAAAAAGCCCACGTATTTTGGGCGAGGCGGGGTTGAACCAGGCAAAAAATGCCGGGCGCGAATTGCCCGCTTGCCGGAAACCTTGGCCGAGATCACTGTCCGGATCAACGACTGTTCATCGTGGGCGCGAAGCTGCCTACGGGAACCAAAAGATATCCCAGCGTTGGCACACGAGTGCGGAAGCTGGCACTCATCGCGGGGCCCAGCTGACTTGGGAGAATTTTATATGAGCACGACTATGCGAAACATCGCTTTGGCGGCGTGCCTTGTCATCGGTACGGGTGGGGCTGCCATGGCCCAAGCTGCCGGTGGTGCAGCAGGTGGTGGCGGCAGCACCGGCGGGATGAGCGGTGGCGTGGGCACCGGGAGTTCGGGGATGGGCACCGGCAGCAGCAATCCGAGTTCCAGTGGCGCGGGGGGTAGCAACAGTTCGGGCAGCACCAATGGTGGCAATATCGGCACGGGGTCAGGTAACCAGGGATCGCCCCAAGGCGGCAACATGACGTCGCCGAGTACCGCCGGCGGGATGCCCGGCGGCTCCGGTCCGGGCTCGACCGGGTCTAGCACCGGAAGCAGCCCGGCCGGAAGCCAATCGGGTAGTGGCGCCGGTGCCACGGGGCCAGGTTCGGGCGCGGGCTCGGGCAGCACTGGCAGCGGTGGAGGCGCTACATCCCCAAACTGATGTCGTGACGGCTGCCCAGGGAGGGGCGGACGACGTCTTGCCTCCCCTCCCTACGTGGCTGGCCTTTGGCCGCCCTGCATTGCCCTGCCATCTTGGGGGGGATAGGGTGCCTGCCCGATTAACTTGCCAGGCAACCCAAAATGTTAACCGCCCAACGCCTGTCCCGGATCAGCCCGAGCCAGACGATCGCCATCAGCACCAAGGCCCGCGCGCTTAAGGCGGCGGGACGCAATATCATCAGCCTGTCGGCGGGCGAACCGGATTTCGATACGCCAGCCAATATCAAGCAGGCAGCGATCCGCGCGATCGAGGCGGGAGATACGAAATATACCGATGTCGCGGGCACACCGGCGCTGCGGCGCGCGGTGGCCGAAAAATTCCGCCGCGACAGCGGGATTGTCTACGCGCCGGAGGAAATCATCGTTTCCACCGGCGGGAAGCAGGTGATTTATAACGCGATGGTCGCGACGCTCGACGCTGGCGATGAAGTGATCATTCCGAGCCCATGCTGGGTGAGCTACCCCGATATCGTGGCACTGGCGGATGGCACGCCGGTGATTGTACCGTGCAGTCAGAATAATGGGTTCAAATTGCGGGCCGAGGATCTAGAAGCCGCGATCACGCCGAAAACCAAATGGTTCATGCTTAACTCCCCGTGCAACCCGACCGGCGCCGCTTATTCAGCGGAGGAACTCCGGCCGATTTGCGATGTGCTGTTGCGCCATCCTTCGGTTTGGGTATTCACCGACGATATCTACGACAAGCTCACCTATGATGGGTTCAAGCCGGCAACGATCGTGGAGGTGGAGCCCCGCCTGCGTGAGCGGACAGTGACCATGAATGGATGCAGCAAGGCCTACGCAATGACCGGATGGCGTATCGGTTTTGCGGGAGCGCCCTCATCGCTGATCAAAGCGATGGACAAATTGCAAAGCCAATCGACGTCAAACACTTCGTCAATTGGTCAGGCCGCCGCGCTGGCAGCGCTCACGGGGCCGCAGGACACGATCGAGGCCATGTGTGCCGTCTACAAGGATCGCCGTGATCTGGTTGTCGCGGCGCTTAACGCCATTCCGGGTCTCCATTGCCACAAGCCCGAGGGCGCCTTCTATGTATTCCCCGGGCTGCATGGCTGTATCGGCAAGACAAGCGCAGGCGGTGCATTCATCGAGAATGACGAATCGTTCGTCATTGCGCTTCTCGAGGAGCAGGGCGTGGCTGCCGTCCACGGCAGCGCATTCATGTATCCGGGCCATTTCCGCATCAGCTATGCGACGGATACCGAGAGTCTCAGGGAAGCTTGCGACCGGATCAAAATATTTTGCGAGGGCATGCGGTGAGGATCGCACCCTAGAGTGGCCGGAAGTGTTACGCTAAATGCCTGAACTTTCAGGACGACAAGCGGGGATTGCGCAAGCGGCAACGATGGCGGCCACCGCCCGGGCGCGCGCACTGGCGGATCAGGGGCGCGACATCATTTCCCTTACCTTGGGAGAACCTGAATTCCCAACGCCGCCGCATGCCCTCGAGGCGGCGCATTCGGCGGCTTTGCGAGGCGATACCAAATATCCGGCGGTGGCGGGCACGCCTGCGCTGAAGGCAGCAATCTGCCGAAAATTCTGGCGCGATTCCAAGCTTGTCTTTGCGCCCGAGCAGGTTCTCGTCGGCAATGGCGCCAGGCAGATTATTTTTGACGCCCTGATCGCGACCCTCGACGAAGGCGACGAGGTGGTCGTGCCCACGCCTTATTGGAACGCCTACCCCCTGATTGCCCGCATGGCAGGCGCGCGGCCGATCTTCGTGGATTGCGCGGAGAGTGACGGTTTTCTGCCGCACCCGGAGGCGATTGCGCAGGCCGTTTCCCCGCGAACCAAATGGCTGGTGTTGAATTTCCCCAACAACCCGACCGGTGCCGTCTGCCCAGCACGCCATTTGCAGGCGATCGCGGATGTGATGCGCCGGGCGCCGCAGTGCTGGATTATGTCCGATGATATGTATGAGCATCTGATCCATGATGGCACACCAAATGTAACACTGGCTGCCATCGCACCCGACCTGGCCGAGCGGGTTCTCACAATCAGCGGTGTCTCTAAGACCTATGCAATGACCGGCTGGCGAGTCGGGTTCGCGGGCGGCCCGCCCGGCCTTATTCAGGCGATGGCCAAGGTGCAAGGCCAGTCGACAGGGGGTGTTTCGCCGATCGCCCAGGCGGCGGCGCTCGCCGCCCTCGATGGTTCGCAGAACGATGTGCAGCACATGCGGGCGGCCTATGCCGCGCGCACCAGGCTGGCGGCATCGCTTTTGGGCCAGATCGAGGGCGTCACCTGCCATATGCCGCAGGGCGCCTTCTATATTTATCCCGGTATCGCAGGCCTATTGGGGCGTGTTTCGGCGGGGGGCAGGCCTCTCGAGACCGACCAAGCATTTAGCGATGCCTTGCTGGAGGAGGCGGGTGTGGCCCTAGTCCATGGGGCAGCCTTCGGCAAAAGCCCACATGTGCGGGTCAGCACGGCGGCAAGCGATGCTTCCATCGAAGCCGCATGCGTGCGCATCGCCCGGTTTTGTGATCAACTGCGCTGATAGGTTAATGAAAATTCATATTTGGAATGCCTCGCCTATTCCGTTTCTTGCAGAACGGTCAATGCGCTCACCCGTTACGCCAGGCATACATATCTGATCAGAAAGGTTATCCATGGACGGGAAGCGTATCTTGGTGGTGGAAGATGATTTCCTCATACGCATGACCCTGACAGAGGCATTGGAAAGCGAGGGGTTCCTGGTGATCGAAGCCGACAGTGCCGAGGCCGCGCTCGTGCAGCTGAGGTCGGACCCCTCTATCAGTCTGCTGATGACCGACATGCAACTTTCGGGCGGTCTGGATGGGCAGGCTTTGGCGGAAGCTGTCCGTGTTGAGAACGCCATTCTGCCGATCATCTATATGACTGGCCGTCCAGATCGGATCGGGACGGTGGATCCCGATCGTGAGATGGTGGTCAGCAAGCCGTATTTGCCGTCCGAAATCTGCGACGCAGCGCGGCGGATGATCGCCACGACTAGGTAGGGCAAGGCGATTTTGCAGGGTCGTTTGTGGGAGGGTGCACTGCCAAGCGGCAGTGCCTCCCACAAAACCGGCAACGTCAATGGAACTTAGCCGTGATGGGGCTCGTGCTTCGGCTCCGGGGGCGACTCAGGTCGCGGTGCCGGGCGGGGCGCCGGCCGTGGTTGTTCGATATGCGGTTCAGGTCTCGCTTCAGGACGAGGGGCGGCATGTGTCTCCAGCCTTGGCGCGGGTCTTGGTGCCTCCCGGTGAAGGGGTTCGGGCCGCACGACCGGATGCGCGTCGTGCCTGACCTCGGGTCTTTGGGCATGCGTCGCGAGATCGTGCGCGTCAGGGTGGGCGTGCGCCGGATGCGCCTCAAAATGTTGCGGTTCGGCCCGGGTCGCCCGCGTGGGTGGCGCTTCTTGACGTGCCGCCTCTTCTGGCCGCGGCGCGATCTTCGCCGGAATACGCCCAGCCGTCTCTGACCGCGGCGCGATCTGATCTGACATACGGGCATCCGGCTCTGCTGGCCGATGCAGTGCTTCAGGATGCGCACCTGGGGCACGCAGTGTGGGCAAGCCGTGAGAGGCGAGGGCGGGCGCCTCATATGGCCGAGGCGCCGGATGGCTGCCACTCAGGTTTCTTGGCAATGCCGCATGGCGCAATTCCGGCATGGTATGTGGCCTCTCACTGATCGGAAGAATACGCGGGCCAGCGGCAGAATGTGGCGCGCGGTCGGGAACGGGGATATCGAGTCGCCGGGCCTCCTGTGGTGGAAGGTTTGGCGTAAAGGCGGTGGGACGGACCGGTAGGCGCCCCGCAAGCGGCCGGGCTTCGGCCAGGGCATGTTCCGGAAGGGGCCGGCCAACCGCCATCACGGCCTGGCCGCGCGCAAACGCCGCGGCGGGGATCACCGTCGCACTCCGCCGATTGATAAAGATATTCGTCTGCCGGAAATTGACCGAATTATAGTAGGCCGGCCCCCGATCTATGATCGTGCGCGGAACACCATAAAAACCGTTGATGTGGGCAAAATACCCTTCCCTGAAATGGTACCAAGGGTAGTAAGGCTCGCGCGGCCCAAGCGGGATCCAGGCCGGCGCATAACCGCCCGCGTCCCACGCGCCCCCTCCAAATCCCAGCGCCGCTGCACCAACGCCGACGAACGCTACCAGAGCCGGTGAATACACGGGGTATGTGCCGGCCACATAGGGCGCGCCACCGCTCGGCAGCCATCCCCAGCGCCCATCGATCTGCGCCCAGCGGCCATAATGGAAGGGCGCGAAGCCCCAGCGCGCATTATCCACCCAGGTCCAGCCCCAGGGCGCGACATAGGCCCAATGCCCGTCCCGGTAAGGCGCCCAAGTGGATGGAACATTCGAAGGATACCAGACCTGTCCGTATTGAGCGGTTTGCGTGAAACTGCCGTAGGAGGCCAGCTGCGCGCCGCCGGTCATGGCGCGGCAATCCTGCGGCACATTGGCCGAGGCTTGCGAAGTCGTGGCCTGTTGAAGTTGCGCTTTCAGGAAGGCGTCCATCTGCGTGGGCCCTACGGATCCTTGCAGCGTATCGGCACCCGTGATGGTCGCGGTCTGGTTCGGCCCCACATCGAGCGAAAGATTGGTGCCTGTGATATGGGCTGCACCCGTTACGGCCGTAATCGTAGTCGGGTCGTTCGTGTCGCCGGCAACGATTTCGTACTGCCCCGCCTGGCTGATCTGCACGCTGCCACGCGGCGTATTCACGGTGAGGGTCTGGCCCTGTTGTACGGTCGCCAATTGAATAAAGATCGCGCCTTGGGCTTCGGTGGCCACGAATTGGTTTTGATCGAGCGTGGCGACGTCGAACTCGGTCGATTCATCGAGAACCACTTTGTCGTCAGCCACGTCGATGGTGGCCGAGGCTTGTGGCTCGGTCCAGAAACCTTCTCCATTCGTGACCGGATAATTCAGCGTTGCGGGCGACCATTGTGTCTCGCCAGACGCGTGAAAGGAGACCGAGCCGGCCATATCAGCGAGGCTTCCGGCGATCGCAGGGGGATTTGTGTCGGGCTGGCCAGCCGCTTGGGCCTCGGGGGTAGTGCCCGGTGGCGCAGGTTGCGCCATGCCACCACAGGGGACGCTCATGGAAAGACTGGTCGTCGTCAGCCACATCGCGAATTGCTTGAGCGAACGCAACGCGGACGATCTGTTTGCTACCATGTCGGAACCTCTCGAGGAACGCAGGCCAAGGCCATCTGTTATGGGGTTACAACCGGAACTTGGCGAAACCCTGACACGGGAGGTAACGCACGGTAACGATTGCGGTTTATCGGGCGTGACATAGTGTGACTGAACGTTTTTCCCCATGTTTTAGCGCCGAGGCTACCCAGATAGTTGATCAAGGACTCGGCCGAGAATTGTGGCAGAGTAGGAGATATTTGATGTTTGGACGCCTCTTGCGTCGGGCCGCACTGCCCGTAGCGCTTCTTGCCGCCACTACCCTGGGCGGCTGCTATACGTATCCTTACGGCTATGCACCGTATGGCGCCTATTATGGCACCTACGGATATGGGTATGGCTACTACCCCGGCTATATCGGGACCGGGCTTGTTGTCGGCGGTTGGGGCTGGGGTTATCGCCCGGGTTTCGGGTATGGCTACGGTGGCGGCTGGCGCGGGGGTTGGGGCGGCGGCTGGCATGGGGGCGGTGGTTTTCATGGCTCAATCGGCGGGCATGGTGGCGTTGGGTTCGCCGGCGGGTTCCATCACTAGGATAGGCCGACTGCCTGTCGTCCGGCCGACCAAGGGGTATGGCCGCGCGACAAGGTTGCCGAATTCATCCGTGTCCTAGGCTGAGCCTCGTTGAGCCAGGGTGAGGGGCCTGACACATCAAGGCGTGGCGGTGTCGCGGCGATTGTGGTCCTGATCGTCTTGCTGGCCTGCGGATTCTGGCTGGTGCGACGGCTGGGCTCCGTTAGTGCCATACAGGATTGCGTCGCGACGGGCCGGCGGGATTGTGGCCAGGCCGACACATCTTCGCCATGAGTAGGATGGCTTGGCGGAATGCAAACAAACCCGAGAATTTGGCGAACGTCCTGACCTTCACCGGGGTTTCTCGTCGGTTCGCCCGGCATGACTGGACCTGACTGTCGGAATGGCTCGACCGCTTGCAATGCGGCAAGCCTAGGATAATTGCATGCAGTTGCATCCAATCGATGAAGCAACACCGCCGATGGGCGTGGTGAGCAACCATAACAAAGCGGCATGTCCTATCGGTCTAGCCGCCGACGATTTAGCCTCCGCCGCGACAAGCACGTCTGGGCGGTCGCCGGATTTGGCAGAATCCTGCTACCGGAGGGAGTTGGCTTGGTTAAGGTCGTTGCGGCCTCTGAGCAAGGCTGCGTCGTGCTTACTGGCCGCCCACGCCGCTGGCGGTATCACGTCGTGGCGTGCGCGCAAATTCGGAGCGCCTTCCGGACTGTGCGAGGTTTTTGCCAGTCTTGCCGCGTCCGCACGGCCGGACCGGGCGACGCTCGAGAGAGCGAGCTCCGCGCTTCTGGCGGACAGCGAGGCTGACTGCACGCTCTCGGCACATGATATGGCGCATATCGATATGCTGTGGCCGCTCACGGCGCCCACGGAAGCGCTCCTTGCCTCAGGCGGCGATGAGCGGCTGACCGTAGATCGCGACACCGGCCAGAACAAATACGGGTGTACCCCATGGCCGCGACCCGATGTGATCAGTTTTGGGTCGTGCACCGCCTCTTCCCTGTCCCAGGATGCTTTTGAGGCAGCCGAAAGCGCCAGGCGGGCGCTCGCCACAGCCTCCTTGATCACCTCACCCGCGACGGCGCTCGCTGAAGCGTCCGAAGCAATCAGTCTGGCGATCCTCGATTATTTTGGCGTGCAGGACCTGGCTGAGGCTGTGCTTGCCGCCTCGGGCACAGACGCGGCCCTGGTGGTAACCGGGCTGCTCGCCGCGGAACATCCTGGCGAAGCTCTGACCAGCATTCTTGTGAGTCCCGCGGAGACCGGCAGCGGGGTACTCGATGCCGTGCAGGGGCGGCATTTTGCAACCTGTTCCCCAAGCGGCAGCCTGGTCGGCAAGGGGCAGCCTATTGATGGGCTGGCCTCCAGGCCGAGCCTGGAGACGGTAAGGCTGCGGGCGGCAGATGGCAGCACGCGCGCGCAGGTCGATATCAACGCGGATTTCGAGGCCGTGATACGCCGCCGTATTGCGGGAGGGCGGGTGATTTTACACGCCATGGATGGATCGAAGACAGGGCTTTCAGCGCCTGACCGATCGACCTGCCGCAGGCTGGCGGATAATTTTGGGCCACGCTTGGATATCGTCATCGACGCCTGCCAGGCGCGGATCGAGCCCCCTCTCGTTCGCTGGTACCTCGAGCAAGGGTTTCCGGTGCTTGTTACGGGCTCAAAATTCTTTTCGGCGCCCGGGTTTTGCGGGGCCGTGCTGTTTCCACGCCTGCGCCTCCAAGCAATTACGAAGGCCGGCCGTCTGCCGGCCGGCTTGGCAGCCTACGCAAGGCTGCAAGGCGGATTCGGCTCGCGGCGTTGTCCAGGCCTGGTTCTGCGCTGGACCGCGGCGTTGCACGAAATGAGCCGTTTTCGGCAGATCCCCAGCGATTTGGTGGCAGAGAGGTTGGACCGGATCGGGCAGGCGATTTCCGCAGCTTTGGAAACCGATCGGCGGCTGCATTTGATGGAGGCGCCCCGGCCGTCCGGGCCAGGGTGGTCGGGCCGGAGAAGCGTATTCACATTCATAGTCGAGGGCAGCGCGGGTCGCGCGAATCCGGATCAACTCCGGTTGCTCTATCGATGGTTGAACGAAGATTGTTCAAGCGCCATCAAGGGTGGCGAGGTTCTTTGCCACATCGGCCAGCCGGTCGAACTTGGCAGCAAATCTCTTGGCGGTCTGCGGCTCGCCGTAAGTTCGGCGCAGATTGTTTCGGACGCCGATCAGGCAGAGGGGCTGGCGCTGCTGATGTCTAAGCTCCGCCGGCTTATCGATCGTAATGGTGTAGGTGGAACCCGGGCCCCGCTGCTGAGTGGAACGCGTGGCATGAGGGCCACACTGGCCGGTGGACTGGGCGACATGTCGATAGATTAATCAGTATCTAAGCTGACTTTTCTAACCCAATGTGTTACCAATCTTCATGCCGGCCGATCCAGCCTATACGCGTCGCCTTTTGCTCGGGCATGGGTTCGGAGCTACGATCCTGCTTCCATCAGCCGTGCGCGCCGATCTTTACCATCGGTCGAGGCCACTCCCGCAAAGCGCCGCCCCATTGGTGGTTCTCGACCCAGGCCATGGCGGCAAGGACCCCGGCGCGATCGGCGTGTCCGGCACCTACGAAAAACATGTGGCTTTTGCGGCGGCGGATGAGCTGGCACGTCAACTGCACGGAAGCGGCCGCTACCGGGTTTCTCTGACGCGGCAGACCGACATCTTCATCCCGCTAGAGGACCGGGTGGCGATCGCTCAGGCGAGGGGTGCATCCCTCTTCATATCCCTGCATGCGGATGCTTTGACGGATCATGCGGTTCATGGCGCCAGCGTTTACACGCTTTCAGCCACGGCGTCTGACACACAAACGGCCCGCCTCGCACAACGGGAGAATGCAGCCGATCGCTATGCTGGCCCGGGTGCCACCGGAGTATCGCCGCAGGTAAGTCAAATCCTGGCGAGCCTGGTTCGGCACGAGACGCGCGTGGGTTCTTCGGAGGCGCAGCAACACATCGTGTCCTCCCTTGGGCATGAGGTGAAGCTGATCGATAACCCCGCGCGCCATGCTGGTTTTGCCGTGTTGAAATCGGCGGACATCCCGAGCGTGCTGGTCGAGATGGGTTTCATGTCGAACCCCTCGGACGAGGCTGCATTGCGCCAGGCAGGCCATCGTGCGATGGTAGCATCAGCGATCCGACGTGCCGTCGATAGCTATTTTGCGTCTCAAGGGCATCTGACCCGCGTCGCGGGCTGAAACCGCACCCATCGGTTTCCGCTACCTTTGACTTGGCACATCGGCCACGATGCACGACGGGAATTCAGCTTACGATGGACGGTCCACGCGAACGCCTGCCAGTTTCTGGTGATCCGGCGCCCTCCCGAGCCGTCAGCAACCAACCCTCGCCGAAGCGTCGGCAGCGCAGTCCGTTCCTGGCGTTTGTGCGGGGGCTGTTCGGTCTGATCTTTGCCATCGCCTTGGTCGGCGCCGGCGCGGCCGGGCTGGTCGGGTTCAATCTGTATCAGCGCTATTCGGCTGACTTGCCTACCCTGGATGGATTGCGGACGTATCAGCCGCCGGTCATGAGCCGGGTTTATGCGGGCAACGATCGTCTGATGATCGAGCTTGCCAATGAGCGGCGGATCTTTGTGCCGATTGCCGCCGTGCCAGACCGGTTGAAGCAGGCATTCATCGCGGCTGAAGATCAGAATTTTTACACCCATAAAGGCATCGACCCGCTGGCGATCGCGCGGGCGGCCTATACAAATTTGCAGCGCGTGGGGGAGTCCCGGCGCCCGATCGGCGCGTCCACGATCACCCAACAGGTAGCGCGAAATATGCTGCTTGGCTCCAATGCCGTTTCGCTCGAGCGCAAGTTCAAGGAAGCGCTGCTCGCCATCCGGATTGAGCACACCCTCACCAAGCAACGCATTCTTGAGTTGTACCTAAACGAGATTTATTTGGGGCAAAGTGCCTATGGCGTTGTTGCCGCTGCGGAAACGTATTTCGACAAACCGCTCGACCAGCTGTCTCTTGGCGAATGCGCGATGCTTGCGGCGCTACCCAAGTCCCCGAGCAACTACAATCCCTTTCACTTTCCGGATGCGGCAAGGGAGCGGCGCGATTGGGTGCTGGACCGGATGGTCGAGACGCACGCGATCACCGCCGACCAAGCGGCCACGGCAAAGGCGGAGAAATTGGTGCCGAACCGGTATCGCAGGCCCGATATGGTGCCGGGCTCTGCGTGGTTCACCGAAGAAGTGCGGCGCAGGTTGATCGAGCGCTTTGGTGAGGACCAGACGACCGAAGGCGGATTGATCGTTCACACCAGCCTCGATCCCGTCTTGCAGGCCGAGGCTGATCGGGCGCTGCGGGCCGGGCTTCTGCATTACGATCATGTGCATGGTGGCTGGCGCGGGCCGGTGGCGCGCATCGGCAGCCTTGCCTCTCTGTCCGGCGATTGGGCGGATGCCCTGGCCAAGGTGGAGAAGCCGGCTGGCATGCTGCCAGAATGGCGCCTGGCGGTGGTGCTCGATGAAACCCCCGTCGCTGCCCGCCTTGGCTATCTGGAGACTAGTGTAGCTGACGCGGCCGACGATGCGTCCGTGCAGAAGACTGGAGAGATCAATCTCTCCGAGCTCGCCTGGGCGCGGCCAATATTGAACAACGGCGATCTCGGCGCCTCACCCCACCGGATGGAGGAGGTGCTGAAGCCCGGTGATATCGTGATGGTGCAGCCCGAGGACGGCACCCTTGAGATGCGGTTGCAGGACGGGAAGCCGGCGCACGGCCGGCGGCAGGCCGAGAATCTTATCCTGAATCGGTTGATGCTGCGGCAGATACCTAAAGTGGAGGGGGCACTGGTGTCGCTAGATCCTGCGACCGGCCGGGTGCTGGCGATGTCCGGCGGTTGGAATGGTGGTGCCAGCAAATTTAACCGGGCGACACAGGCCCAACGGCAGCCTGGCAGCTCGTTCAAGCCATTCGTTTACTTGACCGCCATGGAAGCGGGCATTTCCCCGAGCGCGCGTTTCGATGACGAGGCTTTCTGCCTCAACGGGTGGTGCCCGAATAATTACGAGTTGAATTTCGGCGGCCCCACGCCATTGCGGGTGGCCCTCGAGCAATCCCTCAACCTGGTGACGGTGCGGGTCGCGCAATACGTAGGCATGGGTGCCGTCGCCAAGACAGCAACGGCCTTCCATCTCGTCGACTCGATGCCGCACGTGCTGCCGGCGGCCCTGGGGGCCGTGGAAACCACCGTGATCCGCGAGGCTGGGGCGTATGCCTCGCTCGCCGAAGGCGGGCGCGAGGTGTTGCCGAGCCTGATCGATAGCGTTCAGGACCGTGACGGCCATGTGACCTGGCGTCCGCCATCGCTGATGATGGGCGCGAGCGACCCGAGCCAGCCTCCCATTCTCTCCGACCCGCGGCAGACCATCGCGGACCCGCAAAGCGCGTTCCAGGTGATCAAGATGATGGAGGGCGTGGTTCAGTATGGCACCGGCATCCCGGCGGTGGCGGGCCTCGATCGCCCGATCGCCGGCAAGACGGGCACCAGCCAGGATTACAACGATGCCTGGTTTGCCGGATTTACGCCGGATCTCGTGACCGTTGTGTGGGTTGGGTTCGATGCCCCGCAGACGCTGGGGGACAAGCAAACCGGCGCGGCCGTCGCAGCCCCGATCTGGCATGATTTCATGGATCAGGCCCTGCGCGGTCGACCGGTGCTCGATTTCCGCGTGCCCGACGGGGTCACTCTCGATCAATGGGCCTGCAGCACGCACCAATGCGTTGACGCCTTCAAGCCCGATCAGGTGCCGGGGGCCGCCGGTGTGGGCGGGCAATCCGCCGATGTCGCCGCCGCCGATGGGAGTATCCAGATGGTTGACCCGGATAGGGATCCGCCACCGGATGCCGCCAACCCTGCGAAGCACGCCTCCGGCACAGGGGTGGACAGCGGCGTGGGCGGATTGTACTAACCGGCCGCGTTTGTTCGGTTGTAGGTAAGAGCGTTCATCATGGCGGCCGAGGCGGACTCATTGAACGAGCAGATCAAGCAGTCGCTGGCACTGCTAAGGAGGCATCTTTGACTGGGATGTCGCACTTGCCCGCCTGGATGAACTGAACCACCGCGTCGAAGATCCCTCGCTGTGGAACGATGCGGAGGCGGCACAGAAAGTGATGCGCGAGCGTAACCGGCTCGCGAGCGGGATCGAGGGCCTGCAAAAGCTAGAAAGCGAGGTGGCCGACGCCACCGGGCTTATCGAGATGGCAGAGGTTGAAGGCCTATCCGACATGATCGGCGAAGGCGTGTCGGCGCTGCGCGCACTCGCCGAACAGGCCAAGCAGCAGGAGATATTGAGCCTGCTATCGGGCGAGGCGGATGGCAATGATTGCTATATGGAGATCAACGCCGGCGCCGGCGGCACAGAGGCCCAGGATTGGGCGGAGATGCTTTTGCGAATGTACACCCGCTGGGCCGAACAGCATGGCTACAAGGTGGACATGCTGGAGGCGAGCGAAGGGGAGCAGGCCGGGTTTAAATCCGTCACGCTTCAGGTGAATGGGCCGAATGCCTATGGCTGGCTAAAAACCGAATCCGGCGTGCACCGCCTGGTAAGGATCAGCCCGTTCGATGCGGCCGCCCGCCGGCAGACCAGTTTCGCCAGCGTCTGGGTGTATCCGGTGGTCGATGACAGCATTGACATCGAAATACGCGATGCCGATTTAAAAGTTGATACATTCCGGGCCTCAGGGGCCGGTGGCCAGCATGTGAACAAAACGGAGAGTGCGATCCGGATTACCCATCTTCCGACGGGGATCATTGTTGCATGCCAAACCGACCGCAGCCAGCACCGCAACCGCGCTACCGCCATGGCGATGCTGAAAGCGAAACTCTACGAGGCGGAATTGCAAAGACGGGAGGCCGCCTCTGCGGTGACCGAGGCCGGCAAGACGGAGATCGGCTGGGGGCACCAGATACGCAGCTACGTTCTGGCACCTTATCAAATGGTTAAGGATTTGCGGACGGGTGTCGAAAAAGGAACGCCGGACGCGGTGCTGGATGGCGATCTTGACGATTTCATGGCGGCAGCATTGGCCGCACGCGTCGGTGCGACCCGCAGCGAGGCATCCGCACAGGCGCAGTGAGGTGCGTTAAAGCAAAGTTACGCGGTCCTCGACCATGCCGTGTATGCCTGCTGCACTTCATCGCCAAGTCAGAACTCGCGAACATCTTTGATGGCTTGCGTCATCGCCACGTTGGTTAAGTTTCTCGAAAGCTTCTATGCGATGCCGCTTATGGTGTGCTTCAATGACTATGTAACACTAAGTTACGCATTGGCACCCCGGCGATGACGCGTGCGCTCGTACAGACTAACAGCGTGGATATGCGGCGTAGACGGCGCGTACGTAGCAAGCACGCCAAGTATCGGGCAGTGCACGGATGGGGCGAGTTTTACTTAGCGAAGGGACGATCGCCTCGGCTGATGGCTCCAACGCACGCTGCTCCACGCTGAGTAAAAGCTTGACCGTCCAGCGGCTGCCAAGCCCGCTGGCACTCGCTGACATCGTGGTTGAATGGGAGGCGCTGGACCAGCAGGTTCGGCCGCGCACACCGTTTACCACACCGTCATGGGTGGTGCCGTGGTGGCATCATTTTCGTCGTCGGCGCGCCATTTTTCACGACGAGTTTTTCTGCCACATCGTACGCGACCACCAAGGCCGGCTGCTGGCGATTGCTCCGCTGATGCGAACCACCTTCCCGGGTTTCGGGCCGCCGGTGCTGAGGATCGTGCAATTCTTCGGCACAGATCCCAGCCTTACGGAAATACGAGGTATCATCTGCCGGCCACTCGACCATGAAAATGTGGTCAAAGCGCTAGTCATGCATTTCCGGGACAACCGTCGCGGGTGGGACGTGTTTCGCTGGAACGGGTTGCAGCAGGCGCCGGCGGCATATGACGATCTCCAGACGCGCTTCGACTTTATCCCGCGGGGTGCGCTGCCCGACTACTTGATCGATTTGCCGACAAGCTGGGACGAACTGCGCGACCGCGTATCCTCCAATATGCGGAAGAATCTCAGAAAAGCCTACGCCTTCCTGGAGCGTGACGGTTTTGGTTTTGCCCTTCGCATCGTCGAACGGCCGGATGATGTCGAAATCGCGATGCGCCGCTTCCTCGCCCTCCATGCTGCGCGATCTATGGCGCCAGATATGATCGGGCACCCCAACAAATTCGCGAGGCCCAGGGAGCGCGCTTTTCTGGCGGAGTATCTTCGCTTGGCGGCCGAGAGAGGCGAGTTGCGGATTTTCGAGTTGGAGATCGGCGGCAAAATCGTGGCCAGCCGGCTCGCCTTCGTGCTCGGTCCGAACCTCTATATGTACTTTGCAGGGTACGATCCGGAATGGAAGACTTATAGCGTCATGACCGTTCTGATCTGCGAAATGATCAAATGGGCCCTGGCGAACGGGATTGAACGTGTCAATCTGTCCACTGGCCACGACCAGTCGAAGATTCGCTGGAAGCCGACAGAAACGACATTCTGCGACGCGGTACAGGTTTCGCCGACCAATCGTGCCAAACTGGCGTTTCGCGCATTTCGTGCCTATGAGGCTTTGTCCCGGCTGAGGGGCGATGTGAGCCTGTAGGGCGCCTGCTGCGTCGGCTGGTCAACCCGCCCTCCCGCAGGACCGATCCGGTCAGCGTCGCGCTGTGCAATGGTGCGATTGCCGTCGCATCCGGTCGCGTTTCCCCGACGTATAGTTTCCAGAGACAGCGGGTTCGTCACCCTCTCGCCACCCCGCCGGGCAGGCTGGATGGGCCGACCATATATGCCGTGTCCAAGGCACCGTACGATTGGGAACTTATCAACGTTCCCGGGCGGCCTATCACAGCTCATTTCTTGCCCAGAGCTGACGTCTCTGGGTTGTGGTCTTGACCATACTAGCATCACTAAGGGTTGTAGCACCTAGAACTGGCGATCATGTGCCGGAACTGAAATTGGCTGCGTCCTACGGTCATGGGCCCGACATGTATTGGCATGGCGTTCGCCGCACTTACGAAACGAACTTCGGCTGCGCGCCTTTTGGTACGGCAGGTCTCCAAGCATGCCGTGACCTGTGTTTCCCCGACTTGCGCATGTGGGTTCGTCTGACGCGAGATCGGCTGGGTGCTGTGGCGATGCTGGCGGCGGTGATGCTGCCTGCAATGATGTTCTTTAGTGGGCTTACGGTCGATCTCGGTCTGGCACTGCTCAAGAAACGCCAGTTGCAGGCCGCGACCGATATGGCAGCACTGGCCGCCGCGGAATCGGTTGGCAGTGCCTCGACGATCGTGCCGGAGATGCTGGCCATCAATGGCTTTTCAGGGGCGCAGATCGTCAGTCTGACAACCGGCAGCTACACGCCCAACCCGCAAGTCGCCAGTAGCCAGCGATATGTCGCAGGCGGCAGCCCGACCCAGGCGCTGGCTTTGACAACAAGCTTTGCTGTGCCGATGCAGTTCGTGAGCGCGATCGTTCCGCATGCCAGCCTGACCGTTTACGCAAAATCCTCGGGCATGCTTCTCAACGAAGCTGGGCTGGTCGCGGGCTCCGGGCTCGCGTCGTTCAACAGCGGTCTTGCCAACACGGTGCTGGGCGGCGCCTTGGGCACCCAGGTTTCACTGAGCGCCGTCAGCTATCAGGGCCTGGCCAACGCGCAGATCAACGCGCTCGACTTCCTCAACGGCCTGGCAGTCCAGGCCAATGTTTCTACCGGCACCTACGGCCAGTTGCTGGCAAGCACGGTCTCCATGCGCTCGGTGGTGGCGGCGGCGATCTCCGCGCTGAACAAGCAAGGCTCGTCGCAGGCATCAGCGGTAACGGCACTGCAGGCTCTGGACGAGGTGGTGAGTACATCCCCTACCATTGCGCTCAGCGGGTTGATCAGCGCGGGCCCTTGGAGCAACGCCTCTATCGGCACGATCGATCCGAACACGGTTCTGCAAACATCGATCAACGTCTTCCAGATCATCACGTTTGCCGCGCAAATCGCGAATGGTTCAAACCTGATCCAGGCGCTGTCGGCCACGTCGATTCCTGGCGTAGCCACTGTCGATCTCGCCATGACCGCGATCGAGCCAGAACAGGGATCCTATTACTCGTTGGGGCCCGTTGGAATCACCGTGCATACATCGCAGATCCGTCTCTTCCTGACCATTCATCTTCTTGCAGGCATCACCATCGGCCTGGTGTCGGCACCGGTCAGCCTGAATTTCTATCTCGAGGTCGCCGACGGCACGGCCTCCCTGCAAAACATCTCGTGCAACGCATCGCCATCGACCGACGGGCAGGTTGGCGTGCTGGCAAGCTCCGGCCTTGCCAATGCCTATATCGGCAATGTGTCGCCGGTGTCCGCGATGACCAATTTCAGTCAGCCCGTTGTGCCGAGTGCAGCCACCATTCTCAGCGTCGCCAATGTGGTGACTGTCACGGGCAGCGCCGAGGCCGCGCTGCAGGGCAACGCCCAAAGCCTGCTGTTTACCGAGCAGCAGATCGCATCCCTCACCCCACAGACCGTCTCCAGCACCAATAACCTCAGCAATTTGCTGACGACGCTGCAATCATCGCTGACGCTCCACACAACGCCGATTTCGCTACCGGCTGTCGTCGCCGCCATACCGCCGCTGCTCGCGCCGGTTTTTGCGGGGCTCGACATGGTGATCGATGAAACCCTCGTCACCTTGGGGGTTCGGGTCGGCTATCTCGATGTCACGGTTCCGGGCGACCGTTGTGGTGTTCCCGCACTCATTCAATAGGACTGGATCATGGGCTACACAGCATTGTGTCTGATAGGTGCCAGCAGCAAGAGAGCGCGCTCAGGAACCGCGGCGCTGGAATTCGGTCTGGTAGCGCCAATTTTTCTGATGCTTGTTGTCGGCATCATGACGTTCGGGCTGTATTTCGGGTCCCTTATTGCAGTCACGAACGCGGCGGCGGAAGGCGCGCGTGCATCCGTGGCCGGCCTTACCGATACCGAACGGTCTTCACTCGCGGTAGCTGCGGCAACGACGACCTTTGCCAGCTATGCGCCGTTTCTGCAGTCCAGCCTGATGACGGTCAGTGCCCAGGCCGATCCATCGAACTCCGGCCGGTTCCAGGTGTCGGTCAGCTACAATTTTAGCAGCTATAATCTATTGAAAGGCAGCAGCCTCTTTCCGATGCCGGTGCAGAATCCTGCCATAACGATGTCGGTGGCTGACGCGGGTTATTACTGAGCAGCAGCCGCCGCTCTGCTTCAGAAAAATTCGATGGCCATGATCGAAGCGTTTCTCAGTTCAAGGGAGCAAATTTTGCAATGCCCACGCTTTAAGGAGACCCGCTCATCTGGTTAGCGAGATAACCCGTTTGGATCTCGCTGCTTTGGGATAAGTTCTTGCAATTAGTGTATATTCACCAAGTCAGACCCTATAGGGCGGCGATCATGGTGACGTCGGATGAGGAACGGGCTCTGCATCACGTCGCGTGAGGCCGGATCATGATTTAGTCTCCCACGGAAAGACTCGCTAGCCGCAACTTTGACGGAAGATCTTGTCGATCGGATACGACGCCGGTTTCGAAAGTGTCGACAAAGCAGGTGAACTCCTCGAGTGACGCAGGCACGTGGATGAGATATCCCTGTGCGAAATCCACCTCCATATCCCTGAGTATTGGAAGCATGTCGGGCTGATCGACAAACTCGGCTATGGTCTTGGTGTTCACGGCTTTGGCCACCTGAACAAAGCATCGCACAGCTGCGATATCGAGCTGGCACGACAATAGGCCACGAACGAACTGGCCGTCTATCTTGATAATGTCGACAGGCAAGTCCTTCAGATAGCCAAAAGATGAGGCGCCAGCACCAAAATCGTCAAGTGCAACGCGCACGCCAAAAGCATGCATCTGTTTGATGAACAAGGCAGCATCGGCGATGTTCGTAATCACAGCGGTTTCGGTGATTTCCAGACACAGCCTGTTGCAGATGTCAGTGCCTGCGCCCGACAGTATGTCGGCGACCCAGCGGTGAAAGGAGAGGTCTCCCACCGACTGGCCAGACAGGTTGATGCTGACCATGCTGATCCGGTTCAGGTAGGGCGTCGTGCTAAGCCAGCGAACCGTCTCCCGCAGCACCCACCTGTCGATGCGCGATGCGAGGTTGAAGCGTTCGGCCGCTGGCATAAATAGCCCTGGCGCAACGAGACTACCGTCGCTATCGCGCAGGCGGAGAAGAATTTCGCATTGCAAGCCGCATTCATGTGTCTGAAGGCAAGCGATTTGTTGGAAGAAAAGGACAAACTCGCCCTCATCAAGGGCTTGCTCAAGGCGCGGCGCCCATCTCATCTGCCCCTTTCTGGCCAGGATGGCCGCATCACCGTCGCGCCAGAAATGCACGCGATTTCGTCCGGCCTCCTTGGCTGCGTAGCATGAACTGTCGGCAGCTTGCTGGATGGCGGCGAGGTTTGGCCAGGAACCCTGCAGAGGAACTAGTCCTATACTGACGCCGATACGAAATCGCTTGTTGTCGACCGAAAAGCGATAATCATCCATCCGCTCGCAAATCCTCTGCGCCAGCAGGACAGCCTGTGCCGTGGGGCAATTCTCGAGGATTATGCCGAACTCGTCACCGCCCAATCTCGCGACCGAATCGCTGGAGCGGACAACTTCCGACAGCATTTTGGCTATTTGCTGCAAGAGGAGATCGCCGGCCGTATGTCCGCAGCTGTCATTGACGATTTTGAACTGGTCTAAGTCGAGATAGAGAAGGGAGCCTTCGATGTTCTCGGATTTAGCATAGTTGAAGAGTCGTCTGAGGCGCTCCTCGAACTCGGCCCGGTTGACCAGGCCCGTAAGGCTGTCGTGGGAAGCACGATAGGTCAGTTCGCGCGACATTCTCCGCTGTTCCGTGACATCATGAAAAACCAGAACCGAACCGAGTATCTGACCCTGTGGATCGAAAATGGGAGAGGCGGAATCCGCAATGCCATATTCGGTTCCGTTTCGCGAATGCAGCACAATATTCTTCGCGAGAGCACCACGTGTCCCTTCAGACCGCGCGTGGCTGAGTGGGCTTTCCGCTGGAAGGTGGGTGTCTTCGTGAAAGATTTGATAGACGTCCGACAAGGGCTGGCCGCAGGCCTCCGGTGCCTTCCAGCTTGTGAGTTGTTCGGCGACGGGGTTGAGCCATGTCACCTTGCCCACGGCGTCGGTTGTAATGACTCCATCGCCGATCGAAGCCAGCGTCACGCGAAGCAATTCATGCTTTTCCTTCAGTTCGGAACTTAGGTTGGCCGCTTCAGTGACATCCCAGTTGGTGCCGATCATCCGAACAACCTGGCCACGCGAGTCGCGGCTCACCTGCCCCGCGGCTCGGATGTGACGGAGTTCGCCGCCAGGCCAGAAGATGCGGAACGAGGTGTCATAGCTGGCAATGCCCTGGATGGCATTTTGTATCGCTTGCTCGTTGATCGTGCGGTCGTCGGGATGCAGGCAGCGCTGCCACGAGTCGAAGCTCATATGCTGCGTTTGTGGATCGAGGCCATAGAGCCGGTACATCCAGTCATCGAAGGTGAGTTCGTCGTGCTTGATGTCCCAATCCCAGATCCCGATCCGTCCGCTATTGGTCGCGAGCGTGATGCGTTCGTTGATCCGCTGCATGGTGAGCTGGGCAGTTTTCCGCGCGGTGATATCCTGGATGGCCCCGGTAATCCGGATCGGCTTGCCCTTTCCAAGCGTGATCGTGCCCATCGTCCGCACCCAGATCGGCTCGCCGTCGGCGCAAATGACAGGTAATTCAAGATCCCAGCCTTCGCCTTCTGTCATCCCGCGGTCAAGTGCGGCACTCATGCTGGCGCGTGCTTCCGGCGCATAGAAAGTCAGTGCGTCTTGCAGGTTGGGTTCAAAGTTTTCGGGAACCCTATGGATGCGATGTGTTTCGGCTGTCCATGTCACATGGCCGGTCGCAATTTCTACTTCCCATCCGCCAACGCCCGCGATGCTGCCAATCCGATCCAGAAAGTCTTTGTTCTGGCGAAGTGTCCGATTGAGTTCACTGAGTTGTGAGAGCGAGGGCAGGGTGAGTGCCGCCGGCAATAGGCGCCACAGGGCCACTGCGGTCAGGCAAGATATGATCGCGGTCGCAACCTTCACGAGGCCCTGAACGCCATAGATCGGCAGCCATAGGGTGATCAGGTCCAGCCAGTGGGTGATCCCGCAAAGCAGGATGAACGCCGCGAACAGCCAGAGCAGTGGGCGGAAAAGTACGTCGCGGCGCTGTCGTGCGAACAGGGAAAGTGTCATCGGGATCGAAAAATACGCGAGCCCCACCACGAGGTCGGAGATCGCATGCGTCCAGATAAGACTTGGCTGCCACAGAAGGCAGAAACCATGTGGCGTGAGGCCAGAGGGGTCGAACAGCCAGTCAGTGATGCTTGGGGTCATCCTAGCCGCCTGAAGGGTTTGTGCCAGCGCTCCACGAGCTCAGATCCGCGCCGCGAACGTGGCGCGGCAGCACCTTGGACGACATGCGGTGGTTCAAAAAAAATAGCATGATACACCCCTTATTTATTGATGGTTGGCAACGAGCTCGTCAACTGATTGATGCAGTCTAGTAAAGAAGCAATGACCCGACAATGTCTTCCAGCGAACATTTCGCTGTCCGTAATTGAACAAAGTAGTGGGTAGTCGAAAAAAAATCTTGCCGCGGCCAAAAGAGTTTTCTTGCAGCCCAAATGTTGTTCTGTTATCGCTTTTCTTCAACCAAGGCAAGACCGCCAGCAATCTGGCGGTCGAAACTGAGGCAGATCGACACGACCAGCCCATGATCTAAAAAGCTTGGTGCCGATTTTATTTACTTTGATTCCGGACTGTCATTGCAAGAGTGACATCCCTCGTTCGATATTCTGCTTTGGTGGGTGGCGGCGTTCGACAAGGCAGGTTTCAGTGCAAGGCTGACCGTAATACACGTAGTCGTTTATAAATCTTTTTTGAGTCCGTTTCTAGCCAAAGTTTTCCGACCAACGCATTTCGAGTATTCTGTTTGTTCAGAACAGATCTTTCCTGGTTCGCATCCGGCTGGCGAAAGCTGGCGTATCAATTTCGATCTGAGATCATATCCATCGGGCGGCCTATCACCATACGCCAAATCCGCTACTTTTTAGGGTATGATGCGCTTTTTCAGGCTTGATCGGAAGGCGTGGCATGATGAGACAGCTTAGTCTGAGTTACCGTGAGCATCTGCTGACGCCGCACAAATCTAAGGGAGGGGAAATGGAAAACCTTGATTGAACAGGTGAACCCCGATAGACCTACTGCTCTTTTTGAGAGTGGTCAGGTGTGACAGCGGCGAAGCCTCGGCAAGTGCGCGTGCCGTCATCGACGATGCCCTGAGTTGACAGGCGTGGCGCCTTTCGAGGGCGGACTATGAACACCAGTGGGCCTGCAAAGCGGTAGCCTGCTGCTAGCTGCCAATCGCATGGATGATACATTTAATTTTGAAGGGTCTGATCGTGAACTTTCTCGAGAATTTGTTTTCCCCGCTTCAACAAAACATCGATGAGCGAGCTTCGTATCTCGGTTTTATGGGCGCTCTCGCCTGCTTTTTCGCGGCGCTGTTCCTGCCGTGGTCGAGTATTCCCATTGTCGTTGTCGGCCATGGTGGAATTTCCGCCGACGGCTGGTCGGAGCGAGCCTATCTTTCGGTTCTCCCCTTCGCGGGATTGCTTCTGAACCGTTTGCCAAACCGTCCGCCCCTGAAGACAAACATATTTGGTTGCCTCATTTTCCTGGCGTTCGCCTTGCTGCTCGTCGATAATGTCGAGCACCGGACGACTTGGCTGACACCGCTTCTGACCGATGCGGCCCAGCCTGTACCCCACGCAATTTATGGTTCGTCCTTGGCGGCGGGATTTTGGCTGGCGCTGGCCGCGATGATTGCAATGTCGGTGTTCGGACTCGTATGGACTATGCACAAATCTGCGGTCAAGCGTATCACTCAGCCACAAGAATCATCTCGTATTGCGGGCCAGGTGGCTTAGAGGATCATCCTGACATTAAGGGTCGCCCGTCGGATGACGATGTTCGTCGAAACGAGGGGCTAGTGTCCTGCCACCGAAATTCGCCGTTCTGCGCGGCGGGCGTAGGGGATAAGCAGGCCACTCAAAATAAAGAGCTCGTGTCCCGATTCCGACCGTATTTCAATCCAACGAACTTCGGAAGCGGGACACTGCGCCGAGGACACCACAATTAGCTTGCCGATGTGTTGTTTTTCGACGAACGCCTTTGGCGCGGTGACAAGGTCGCGCAGAGGGTATTCACCGGCGATGAGGGAGCGTATCTCGCCCCTCTCGATGTGTTTGACCAAGGCCAAGAAACCTTCCAGGCTCTGCGCGGTACAGCCCAGAAGGGTCAGATCTTTCAAATAGAGCCGCCTGAGATCCAAACCGACCATCGGCCCGCCAATGGCGCCCGAAACAGGGTAGCGTCTATTAGGCTTCAGCACCTCCAGCAAGTCGGGCCAAGCTGGTCCGCCCACGGCGTCGATCACCACATCGACGCACTTCACGCCAAATACCGCGCTTGGCAACACGGAGCGGTCGATCAGTCGGTCAGCACCCAGGCTTGCTGCTTCGTCCATCTTTGTGGCGGAGACAATGGCGAATACCTTAGCTCGCCGGGCCTTGGCCAGCTGCACCACCGCCGATCAAGGCCACCGCTGGCGCCGGTGACCAGCACCGTCTCCCCACGTATCACGCCGCTGCGGCGCAGCAGATTCTCCGCGGTGCCGTAGGCGCAGGGGAACGAGGCGAGTTCAATATCGCTCAGCGACGTTCTCACCTCGTGGGCATCTTCGGCCGGCACCGTCACAAACTGCGCAAACCCACCGCCAAGATCCGAGCCCAGCCAGACATCGGCGTGCCCGCGCCGCAGGGAAACAAGACAGGGTTGCACGATTACCCGGCTGCCAAGCCGCGCCATAGCCACGCCAGGCCCTACGGCCGCAATCGTTCCGCATACATCGGCGCCCTGGATGCGCGAAAAGCCGATCGGATCGCCGCTCCAGCCGCCATCGCCCAGGGCCGATTTGCGAATCTCGCTGGCCGAGGGTTGTTCTGGCGCCAAAAGCCCGGCGATGTCGAATACCAGCCGGTTCGGGTATTGATGTCGGTGTTGTTGATCCCCGCCGCCCCTACGCGGATCAGCACCTCGCCAAAAGCGGGAACAGGCGTTGCCACATCATGGCGATAGACCAGCGCATCAAAGTCGCCGTGCCGCGTCAGCAGCATGGCGGTCATGTGGCAAGGCAAGTGATCTGGAAGAGGCATGGCATGTGCTAAAGCCCGCCGGCGGGCGAACGCGCGGGGATAAGAGCATGTTCAGGGTGCGCCTTCGCCTCGTTCAAGCTTTTTGGGGTGAAAGTCATGAAGATCGGGTTTATCGGGCTAGGCAATGTCGGGGGCAAGCTTGCCGGTAGTCTGATCCGCAACGAGCATGATGTAACCGTGCTCGATCTGAACCAGGCCCTGGTTGAAAATTTCGTCGCCCGTGGGGCGAAGCCTGCCACAACGCCGATGGAGATGGGCCAGAGGGTCGATCTGATCATCACCTGCCTGCCTTCGCCCGCCGCCAGCGGCGAGGTCGCCGAGGGCCCTAACGGGTTTCTGCCTGCCCTCGGCCCCGGCAAGGTTTGGCTGGAAATGAGCACCACCGACCATGCCGAGGTGATCCGGCTCGGCGCCCTGGTCGAAGCCCGAGGGGCGATGATCATGGACTGCCCGGTTTCCGGCGGCTGCCATCGGGCCGACACCGGCAATATCTCGATTTTTGCCGGCGGTCGCCGCGAAGCGTTCGATCTGGTCTTTCCGGTGCTGAAATCGCTGGGCCGGCGCATCCTGCATACCGGCGCCTTGGGCTCGGCCTCGGAACTCAAGGTAGTGACCAATTATCTTTGCACCGTGCACCTGGCCGCGCTCGCCGAGGCGCTCACTGTGTGCCAGGTCGCCGGCATGGACATGAACACCGCCTATGAGGCGATCCGCATCTCCTCCGGAAATTCCTTTGTCCACGAAACCGAATCCCAGGTGATCCTAAACGGCAGCCGCGACATCAGTTTCACGATGGATCTGGTGATCAAGGATGTCGGCCTGTTCGATCAACTGGCCCAGGATCTGAATGTGAACCTGGAGATCTCACCCTTGGTTCTGTCGATCTTCAAGGATGGCGCAGCAAAATATGGGCCACGGGAACATTCGCCCAACATCATCCGCCGGTTGGAGGAACGTTGTGGCGTCAAGGTGCTGGGCCAGGGTTTCCCTGCCGAGATGGTTGATGACGAGCCGGAGGAGCCCGGTTACGAGGTGGTAGCTAGGCGGTAACCGAGTGTCTTACTTCAAGAAGCGCGTCCTGCTTTATCATATCAGCGCCTTTCTCAGCCACCATCACCGTAGGCGCATTCGTGTTGCCCGATGTCAGAGTCGGAAAAACTGAGGCGTCAATCACCCGCAGGCTGGAAATGCCGTGCACCCGAAGCCTGGCATCCACCACAGCGATGCGCGAATCGGGGCCCATCGCGCAGGTGCCTGCCGGATGATACACGGTATCCGCCCGGCCGCGGAAATCGGCCAGCAACTCGCCGTCCGTTTCACCCTCGGGTCCTGGCCTGATCTCGCCGGTGATGATGTTGGCCAAAGGCTCCGTCCTGGCGAGCCGGCGTAATAGCTTGCAGCCGGCCAACGCGTCGGCCAAATCCTGTTCGCTTGAAAGATAGCAGGGCGCGATGCTGGGATGCCGGCGCGGGTCGGGCGAAACAATCCGAACCCGGCCGCGGCTAGCCGGCCGGCAGGCGTTGAATGATAGCAGAAAAGCCGAGAACGGATCAGGGTTCAGCAGCTTGCGCTCCGATAACGGTGTCTGCGTGTAGCTCACGGGGCTAAAGTAAAGCTGCAAGTCCGGACGTCTAAGACCTGGCCTCGACCGCACAAAGCCGCCACCCTGGTTGATGCTCATCGACAAGGGGCCGCCGCGATCGATCAGATAGCGAAGCCCAGCCAAAATCTTGCCACTGAGTGGCCGAAGCTTATCGTTCAGCGTCGGCCGGCTGGAGCGATAGAAGTAGGACACGGCAAGATGATCCCGCAGGTTCTTGCCCACACCCGGCAGCGCGTGGTGCACGGGGATACCGCAAGCGCCTAGATCGGCCGGATCGCCGATGCCGGATAGTTGCAGCAACTGGGGGGAATTGATAGCGCCGCCGCACAGGATCACTTCCCGCCTTGCCGTCACTGTCATTTCCTGACCGTGCCGAAGATAGGTCAATCCGGTCGCGCGGCGCCCATCGAAGATCATGCGGGTCGCAAGCGCTTCGGTTTCGAGTCGAAGGTTTCGGCGGCGCAGGGCTGGGCGCAGGAAGGCGGTTGCCGTGGAAGCGCGCAGGCCGCGATTCGTATTGATCTGATAGATACCAACGCCCTCGCCCGCTGGCCCATTGAAATCCTCGGTCGTGGCAAAGCCCAGTCGGTTGGCCGCTTGCAGGAACATCGCGCACAGCGGATGGGTGCGGGCGGAGATATCGGTCACGTGCAGGGGGCCGCCTGCGCCGTGAAACTCTGTTTCCCCGCCATCATGATCTTCGGATTTGCGAAAATAGGGTAGGATGTCCGCAAACGCCCAACCTGGGTTGCCCATCTGCCGCCAATCATCGAAATCCTCTGGCCGGCCGCGCACATAGACCATGGCGTTGATCGATCCCGATCCGCCGATCACTCGCCCGCGTGGCCAGTAGCTCCTGCGGCCGCGCAACCCGGGATCAGGGTCGGTATCGTACATCCAGTTTATATTTTGATCAAAAAACGTTCGCCCGTAGCCGATCGGGACACGTATCCAGGGCGAATGGTTCGATCCGCCCGCCTCAAGCAAGAGAACGCTGGCATCACTGTCCTCCGACAGGCGGCTGGCGACAACGCAGCCTGCAGTGCCGGCACCCACGACGACATAGTCGAAACTATTCATGAAAATTGCTTGCTCACCGTTTAGGGCCGTTATGCCATGCATCGTACAGAAGTGCAGCTTTATTGGGTGTGTAGGGAGTCTTCACCCCTGAAAAGTTAGTGCTTAATTCACTGTATTCTGCATAATGCCCAGCAAGATGCTGAGGTTTTGCGTTCGATTAGGCGCTTTGGTCGCCATTCTCAGCCTGGTTTTCGCCACTTCGGGATATGCCGCCGATGGCGTCGATTGGCAGTCACTGTCCGACACGGTCATCCACACTGTCGTATTGAAGCGGGCTTTGCCGGTGCCGGTATCGCCATTTAGGTTCGCGCAAGACCGTGCGGGTTTTCTCTGGGCGGGCGGCCAGGCTGGTCTGCTGCGTTGGGATGGCTACCAGTTCCGCGCCTACACACCGACCGCCGGCCGGGACGATGGGCTTCGAAACCACTACATTCAGGTTTTGCACGCCGACCGCGGCGGCACGTTATGGGCAGGCACGGAGGAAGGCGGCCTCGCCCGCTACGATGAAGCGACCGACCGTTTTGAGCCGGTTGTTCTGGCTGACCAGCGCGGCGAGGCCCAGCGTGTCTGGAGCCTGGATGACGATGGCGCGGGTGGCCTGTGGGTAGGTACCAATCGCGGTGCTGCGCATCTGGATGCGCAGCACCGCATCGTGCCGCCGTTGAACATGGCGGGCCCATTCCGCTCCACGGTCTTCGCGGTGCCAGAGCGGAAGGTGGAAGCTTTGGTGCGCAGCCGGCAGGGCACAGTGTGGATTGGCGGCGCCAGCGGTTTGGCGCGGATCGAAACGGACGGTCGGGCCATCCCGGTGTATTTACCGTCGCCCGATCGAATAATTCCGGACGTTTCAAATCTTATGGAGGACAGTGCGGGCCGAATATGGGCAGGCACCCGGCATCGCGGCGCCTATATCGTCGATCCCTCGACCCAGCGGGCGCGGGCCGTGCCGCTACCTGCTGGGCTTTCGATGCAAGATGCCGGGATTGAAATTGCCTCCTTGGAGGAGGTTGAACCCGGGCGCATATGGCTCAGCACGTTCGGGCACGGCATCCTCGACGTAACGGAGGCCGGAACAAAGGTCCGCGCGATTGTCCGCAATCCGATGGTGCGTACTAGTCTCGATTCCAATCTGGTATATGGGTTGTACAAGGACCGGTCGGGGATCACCTGGATCGGTACATCGGAAGCGATCGATAAGTTTGTTCCGCCGGCCGGCGGCATTTTCACTTTGTTCGGCAGCCCTGATCTGCCACGCGGCATCCCTGCGGATGTCACTGCCGTGCTGGCCCGCCCGGATGGCAGCGTCTGGCTCGGGTCAGAGACTGACGGCGAGGGGGTGGTTGTTCTTGGCGCCGACGGAAAGCCGGTGCGCACGCTGAAACTGCCGCGCGTTCTCTGCCTCGCAGCAAATACCGCAGGGCCAGTCTATATTGGGACAAGAAGCGGATTGTTCGTCGCCAGCCCATCCGGCGACTCCGTCAGAAAGGTCGAATTCCCATCCCGCCCCTCCGACGCAGGCGTCGGATCGCTGCTGGTAGTCGGTGATGCGCTGTGGGTGGGCGGCGTGGACGACAATGGGCTTTGGGAAGTGCGCATTGCGGCGAACGGCACCTTTGCCGTGGCGCGGCATTTTGCATCGCCGCCGCTGCCGACGGCCTCGATTGAGAGCCTGGCGCTGACACAGGATGGGTCGCTGGCCGTGGGAACCGCGCAAGGCCTGGGATTGCTGAACCGCGCCACCGGTCGCGTGGAAAATATCGTTCTCGATCCTGCGGGCCAGCATGATATGGCAACAGGCCAGGTGGTGAGTTTCCTCACCGATCGGCTGGGGCGGCTATGGATCGGCACCGACGATAGCGGGGTCGCTGTGATGACGGGTCGTGATACGGCCGGGCATCCGCTTTTCCACCGGATCACCGCTGCCGACGGTTTGCCTGACGCCGACATCAACCGCATGCTGGCCGATGAGCGTGGGCAGGTTTGGGTTGCCACCGATAATGGGCTTGCGATGATCGATCCCGAGACTTTCACCGTACGCGCGCTGCACGGCGCCGACGGCGTCGCCATCTCCACTTACCTCAATCTGTCGGGCGATCGTACGCCGCAAGGCGATCTGCTGTTTGGTGGCCATGGCGGGTTGACCGTGCTGCGGCCGCAGGCAGTTGGCACCTGGCGCTACAAACCGCCGCTCGCGATCAGTGAAATTCGGGTGGGCGGCAAACCGGTGCGCACGCGCTCTGCCGAGATTGTCATAAAACCGTCGGCGAACAGCGTTTCCGTTGAATTCGCGGCGATGGATTTTTCCGCGCCAGCCCGCAATATCTACCGTTACATGCTGGAAGGTTTCGATCCCGACTTTATCATGACGGATTCCAGCCATCGTATGGCATCCTATATGAACCTGGCACCAGGAAACTACGTGCTACGCCTGCAGGGATCGAATCGTAATGGCGTCTGGACAGATCCGGTGACATGTAAGATCCATGTGATCCCCGCATGGTTTCAGACGATCTATGTCCGGTTTGCCGAGGTTGCGCTTCTGATCCTGTTGGGCGTATGCGTCGCGCATGGTCGTACTTTGTGGCTGAAGCGGCATCAGCTATATCTGGAGGGCCTGATCAATGAACGGACGTCGGAACTGATATCAAGCCAGCAGAAACTCACTCAGCTGGCCTATTTCGACGCACTGACCGCATTGCCCAACCGGCGATCCTTCAATGAAACTCTCCGTGAGCTGCTGGAGGCCGCCGAGAAACCCCAGTTTGAATTCGTCTTGATTCTGATCGATCTTGATGGCTTCAAGCGCGTAAATGATACGTTGGGACATGATGCGGGCGACGAAGTGCTGATGGTTGCCGCAGGGCGTTTGCGTGCGGCCCTGCGTGAAGGAGATTCCGTCGCACGGCTGGGAGGCGACGAATTTGCCATCCTGCTCCACCGGATTAAAGACCATGGCATCGTAGAAACAATATGTGATCGGGTTGTGACCGGCATGACAGCCTCGATCGATATCAAGGGGCAACGGGTGGAGATCGGCGCCAGTGTCGGTGTGGCGCTTTACCCCTTTCACGGTCGCGCCGCGGGCGAGTTGTACAAACACGCCGATCAGGCGCTGTATGATGCCAAGCGTGCCGGCAAAGGTATCTGGCGCTGGTATCAGGAAGCTCGGCTGGAGGATGCGTGAAACGTGACTTTAAGGACTGAAAAGCGCGTCGATCAGATCACCGGAATTTGGGTCATCTCAAGGTGGAGCATGTCTCCGAGATACGGATGGGCGCGGGCCACTGCCTCGTTCAGCTGCACGCCCAGCCCAGGCGCCTCGGATGGGATAACGTATCCGTCCTGCCAGGTGATGGGGGTTTCCAAAATCTCGGCATGGAACCCGCCCCAGGTCTCGATGCCTTCCAGGATCAGGAAATTCGGGCTGCACGCGGCAAGCTGAATATTCGCGGCCCCCACCACCGGGCCGCAATACAGATGCGGGGCGATCTGTGCGTGCCGGGTCTCCGCCATGCCGGCGATTTTCTTGCCTTCGAGCAATCCGCCGACCCGCCCGAGATTCATCTGCAGGATCGCCGCGGCACCTACCGAGAGCAGCCGGGCAAAATCGTATTTTGTGGTCAGCCTCTCCCCTGTCGCGACCGGGATCGAGGTGGCGCGCGCCACCTTCGCCATCTCGTCGGGCGCATCAGGCGGCACCGGCTCTTCCAGCCAGAGCGGGTGGTAGGGCTCCAGCCGCCGTGCCAGCCTGATGGCGGCGGCGGCGGTCATCTGGCCATGGGTCCCGAACAGCAGATCGGCCTCTGAACCGACCGCTTCGCGCAATCGCCTGGCGAATGTTTCGCTCAAATCCAGGGCCGCCAGCGATAATTGGCGCCCGTCGAAGGCGCTGTAGGGACCGGCCGGATCGAATTTCAGCGCCGTAAATCCCTGGCGCACGTAATCCGCGGCGTAGGCCGCTGCCAGGTCCGGATCCTGATACACATCGGTCTGGTCGCCCGGCCTTGGGTAGATATAGGTGTAGCTGCGCAGCTTTTCGTGCACCCGGCCGCCCATCAGCCGGTGCACCGGCTGCCCGGCTGCTTTGCCGACAATGTCCCAGCACGCCATTTCCAGCGCGCTCAATACCCCCATGAGGGTCAGGTCGGGGTGCTGGGTGAAGCCGGAGGAATAGACGCGGCGCCAGAGGGCCTCGATGTTGTGCGGATCGTGGCCACGGGCGTAGCGGTCGAACACATCCTCGATCATCCTGGCCACCAGATGCGGCGAGAACGGCACGCAGTAGGCCTCGCCCAAGCCGGTGATGGCGTCGTCGGTGATCAGCTTGACGAACACAAAATAGCGGCCGCCGAAATGGGGTGGCGGATTGCCGACGACGAATGTCTCGATGTCGCGAAGTTTCATGGAGAGAGCACGCTTGCCTTATGCTTCTTCATTTCCGCGATACGGGCTCGAACCGATACGGACTGTCACTCTCCAAATTCGGGTCCAACTGCAGCCGATGCTCTAGCGGCGGGAAGGCGCGGCTGCGGCAGTTCTGGCGGTCGCACAGGCGGCAGGAGAGGCCGATGCCGACCGCCGCATGGTCCAGATTCAGGAGATCGGCATAGACCACTTCGCCGGCATGGGCGATGTCGCAGCCCATGGCGATCACATGGGTGGGGGCGGGCTCGCCCCAAGCGGCGGCTGGGCCTTCGATGCAGCGGGCGAAACACAGGAAGGTGGCACCGTCCGGCAGCTGGGCCACCTGAACGCGCAGCGCGCCGGGCGTGGCGAAGGCAGCGTGGACCACCCAACGCGGGCATGATCCACCGTAGCGGGCGAACGGGAAGCCGCCGGCGGAGAAGCGCTTGCTGACATTGCCGGCCGGATCGACGCGCAGAAAGAAGAAGGGGATGCCGCGCGCCCCGGACTTCTGCAGTGTGGAGAGGCGGTGGCAGGCCTGTTCGAAGGAAACGCAGTAGCGGGACGCGAGCGCATCGAGGTCGTGGCGCAACACGCGGGCGCTTTCAAGGTATGGCCCGTAGGGCATCAGCAGCGAACCGGCCGCATAGTTCAGCAGCCCGATGCGGATCAGGCTCGCCGCTTCCGGCGTGCTGGGGGTGATGCGCGCGAGCAGCGCTTCGACGGCATCGCGGGCTTCGAGCAGGATCAGTTGAAACGCCATGTGGAAGCCGCGTGTCTCGCGCGGCATTTGCTCGGAGAGCGATAGACTGCGGGTTTCCGGTTCGTAGCGGCGGAGCGCATCCTCCATCGGGATGACACGCACGGATACCTGGTGGCGGCGTCGCAGGCGCTCGGCGATGGCGTGGTTGGTTTCGGCCGGGGCGGCATTCAGCTCCGCGCCAATCGCGTCCGCCGCGATCTCCAGATCGGCAAAGTAATTGCCGTGCTCGTGAAATACGTCACGCGCTTCCTCATTAGGGAGCAGGATGCGTCGGCCGGAAGGCAAAGCGAGGCCGCTCGCATCCTCGCGGGCGACCCGCCAGGCGCGATACATGGCAAGCACCCCGCGCGCGGCGTTGGGATTGGCGGCGACGGCCTCCAGCTCGGCGTCGGGGATCTGTTCGGTGCCGAGCTGTGGGTCGGAGAATACCTCCCTCAGGCCGATCTCAAGCTCGCGCTCCTGCGCGCCCGACAGGGCGGCGAGGTCCACGCGCAGCATTTCCGCGAGTTTGATGACCAGGCTGGCCGTGACATTCCGCTGATCGTGTTCGATCAGGTTGAGGTAGCTCGGCGAGATGCCGAGGCGGGCCGCGAGCGCCTGCTGGGATAGGCCTTGCTCGGTGCGGAGGCGCCGCACGGTGCGGCCGATCAGGGGGCGGGCCATGGGATTGTGAAAATTACCTGGCAGGCGGCTGCGCCCGCGGTTGAGGGTAGCGCACTTGGTTATGGCCACACCGGGAAAATCGCAACCCTGACGCGAGTCTTACATGTGGGTGGCCGCTCCGCCCGGCGAAACCTCGGCGATAACCATCGACCAAAAAAGTGGCCTTCCCTTGCCGCGCGTCACAGGATTTACAAATTTACACTGCGGCCGGTTAAGGCGCCGACAGGATAATGACGCAGTTCCCGTGACCAACCTATCTTCTGCATCCGCGAAAGCCGATATCCGACGTTGTGAAAATCCAGGTTTCTTAAGGACCCGATATGACGACTCCCTCCTTTACCATGGCCCCTGACGGAACCGGCGCGGGCGGTGGCGCTGCCCCCGATCGTTTTGCGGGCATTCGCCGCGACTACACGCCGGCCGATGTCGAGCGCCTCTCGGGCAGTTTCCGTATCCGCCACACGCTAGCGGAAATGGGCGCGCAGCGCCTGTGGCACCTGCTGAATACCGAGCCCTATGTGAACACGCTCGGGGCACTCACCGGCAACCAGGCCATGCAGCAGGTGAAGGCGGGATTGAAGGCCATCTACCTCTCCGGCTGGCAGGTCGCGGCCGACGCAAACCTTGCCGGTGAGATGTATCCCGACCAGTCTTTGTATCCCGCCAACTCCGTGCCGATGGTGGTGCGAAGGATCAACAATGCGCTGCGCCGGGCAGATCAGATTGCGCGCCTGGAGGGCGATGGCAGCCAGTATTGGATGGCGCCGATCATTGCCGACGCTGAAGCCGGCTTCGGCGGCGCGCTGAACGCCTTCGAACTGATGCGTGCGATGATCGAGGCAGGCGCCGCCGGGGTCCACTTCGAGGATCAACTCGCCAGCGAAAAAAAATGCGGCCATCTTGGCGGCAAGGTTCTGGTGCCGATCAGCCAGCATATCCGCACGCTGAACGCGGCCCGCCTGGCGGCCGATGTCGAGGGTGTGTCGACCGTCCTGCTCTGCCGCACCGACAGCCATGCGGCGCAGTTGCTGACGACGGACGTCGATGAGCGCGACCGGCCGTTCCTGACTGGCGAGCGCACGGCGGAAGGTTTTTTCCGGATCAAGCAGGATATCGGCGTTGACTACGCGATCGCCCGCAGCCTGGCCTACGCGCCATATGCCGATCTGCTCTGGTGGGAGACAAGCGAGCCGAATCTGGCCGAGGCGGAGCGTTTCGCCAACGAGATCCACCGTCAGTTCCCTGGCAAGATGCTCGCCTATAACTGCTCGCCGAGCTTCAACTGGAAGAAGAAGCTGCCCGAGGACAAGATTGCCGACTTCCAGAAGGCGATCGGCGCGATGGGCTATAAGTTCCAGTTCGTGACCCTGGCCGGCTTCCACAGCCTGAACTATTCGATGTTCCAGCTTGCCAAGGGATACAGGGAGCGTGGCATGGCGGCCTACTCCGAGTTGCAGCAGGCCGAGTTCGCCGCCGAAAGCGCGGGCTATACGGCCACCCGCCACCAGCGGGAGGTCGGCACCGGCTGGTTCGATGCGGTGGCCACGACGGCCGCCGGTGGACAGTCCTCCACCACGGCGATGGCCGGCAGCACAGAAACGGCGCAGTTCCAAGAGGCGCACTGACAACGATCGCTTGGGGGGATAGTCACCATCCCCCCAAGCGCCGCGCGGCTTCGCTGAGTGGCAGGATCGACCGCGACATCGCAGGTCGAGACTAGGCGGTGCATATCCTGTGTTGCCTGTTCACGAAAAAACCGGTTCAGCGCCTCTGTCCCGCAATCGAGCGAGATGCGATCGTGGCGTTTAATCGATTCGATCGCAAAATCGGTCACCGCGTCGACGTAATCAGCGCGCCATGCCGTCTTGAAGTTCAGCAGCCCTTTTTACGACCGCCAGAGCCTCCGGGGCGATACGCGCTGTATGATGCGTGCTTACTCGCATGAAAAGGCTGTGCGTGAGAGTGCGTCACAAAGCGACATGTTCAACGGTCCAAGGCTTTGGTTCCGAGGCTTTCGTCACCGGGTGAAAGTGGCTGGCCGTGTAGGACCTATACACAGGCCGGTCCTGGGCAATGCGCGCGGCATGAAACCAAGCCGGCTGGTTGGGAGGCCGCATGTGGCAGACATTGTGTGGTTGGCTGGCCTCAGTTGGGAAAAGTCTCCGCGCGCGTGCAACCTACCTGCAGGCTGCGCGCATCCTGGGCGCGTGTGCTCTCTCCCACCTGTTCGCCAAGTTCGCAGGGCTGCAAGAGGGTTATTGGGCTGTGATTTCCGCGATTGTTGTAACCCAGCCTCTGCTGGACGAGACGATCCAGGCGTCTCGGACGCGGCTCGCGGGCACTCTTGCGGGGGCGTTGTGCGGCTTTCTGGTGCTGGAGGCGGCGCATTACGGGTTGTCCCGCATCGTCATGTTCTGGTGTGCGCTGGGGGTGCTCGCCCTGGCTACGGCGATCAGCCAGAGCCTGCGCCTCTCAGGCATTACGCTCACGGTAGTGGTACTAATCCCATCGGTGGGATTGCCGTTTGCGCGGCCACTGGACCGAGTTTTCGGCATTCTGATCGGCGTCGCGTCATCGATTGCCGTTTCCGTGGCGCTGAGCGGGGGCGCGCTTGCCCGGATGCGGGCTCTGCGGCAATGGTGTGCTGGTTCGTCACTGCGGAGTTAGTTCGCACATGCGCCCGCTACGGTGGCTGCCGCCAGCCGACGATTTTCGCAGTCGCCTCAAGAGCCTTGCCGCGGCGGATGACACTTCCTGGGCGCAGGCGGTGGCACTGGCCAATACGCAGCTCGACTTTATCCGCACCAATGCACTGGATGCCGCGGTGCGGGCGCGTTTCGGCGATACGGCGCCCCCTGACAGCGTCGGCAAACCAATACGGCTGGCCGTGTTGGGCTCATCTACCTTGGCGCACCTGCACGCCGGCATTCGGGTGGGCGCCCTCCGGCGGGGCCACCATCTCGTCACATACGAGAATGACTACGGCCAGTATCTGCAAGAATTGCTGTCGGCCGACTCGACGCTCCATGAGTTCGCGCCGACCGCAATGCTGCTCGCCTTCGATGCGCGGCATGTGACGCAAGGCATCCACGCTGGCCTGCAGGCGGAGGATGTCGACTCCGTGCTGGAGGACGTGCTGGGTCGCATCGAGCAATGCTGGGCTCTGGCCCGCGAAAAATGGAGCGGTCCGGTGATCCAGCAGGCGGTGGTGAATGTGTTTCCGCCGTTGCTGGGTAGTAATGAACACCGGCTGCCCGGATCGCGCCGCCATTTCGTGGCGCGGCTGAATGACCGGTTGCGAGCGCTGGCCGATCGGCATGGGGTGGACATGCTGGCGTTGGACGACGCGGCCCGGGAGGGTGGCTTAAGCGCGTGGCACGACGATGCTCTGTGGTGCCGGTCCAAGCAGGAGGTGGCGCCGGCGATGGCGCCCGCCTACGGCGACCTGGTGGCCAGGCTGCTGGCGGCGCGGGGTGGCCGATCCTACAAATGCCTGGTACTCGATTTGGATAACACGCTCTGGGGCGGCGTGATCGGCGATGACGGGCTGACCGGAATCGTGCTCGGCCAGGGCAGCGCCCTCGGCGAAGGTTTTACCGCCGTGCAGGATTACGCGAAGGATCTTGCGCGACGTGGTGTGATCCTTGCCGTCTGCTCGAAGAACGACGAGGCGAATGCGCTAGAGCCGTTCGAAAAACATCCCGAAATGGTTTTGAAGCGCACCGATATCGCAAGTTTCCGCGCCAACTGGGACGACAAGGCGGCTAATTTACGCGCGATCGCCGAAGAGCTGAATATCGGTCTCGATTCCCTGGTTTTCCTCGACGACAATCCGTTCGAGCGCAACTTGGTCCGCGCGCAATTGCCCATGGTGGCAGTGCCGGAAGTGCCGGATGACGATCCCGCGCTGGTGCCGCGCGTGCTAGCCGATGCCGGGTATTTCGAAAGCACTCGCATTACCGAGGATGACCGGCAGCGGGCCGCCCAATATCAGGAAAACCGGGCGCGCGACCAGTTGCGCGCCTCTGCCAGCGATATCGATGGCTATTTGCGCGCGCTCGACATGCGGATGATCTGGAACCGTTTTGACATGGTGGGTCTGCAGCGCATCGTCCAGCTCATCAACAAGACCAACCAGTTCAACCTCACCACCCGCCGCCACACCGAGGCGGAGGTACAGGCCGTCATGGCGGATCATCAAAGTTTCGGGCTGCAGCTGCGTCTGCTGGACCGCTTTGGCGATAACGGCATCATCGCGGTGGTGATCGGCCGGATGACGGAGCCGGGCATTGTCACCATCGACACCTGGCTGATGAGCTGCCGCGTGCTCGGCCGCCAAGTCGAGGCGACCACTTTGAACCTGGTGGCTGCACAAGCCAAATCCCTAGGTGCCACCCGCCTGATCGGGCAGTATATTCCAACGAAGAAGAATGGCATGGTGCGCGATCATTACGAAAAGCTGGGCTTTACCGTGGTGTCGCGCAGCGAGGCGGGCGGCAGCATCGCGGTGCTGGAGCTGGATGATTTTAAGCCCGCGGTAAGCTTTATCACAGTAAGCGAAGGTGTATCTTGATGAAAGACGAATCCAGCATCTATGCCGATCTCACCGAGATTTTTTGCGAGGTGTTCGGCAGGGATGAAATGACGCTGACACCGGCGCTGTCTGCTAAGGATGTTGACGGCTGGGATAGTTTCAAGCAGATCGAGATCATTGTCTCGGTTGAGGAGCGCTTCGGGATCAAGCTTAATACGAAGGAAATCGATGGGCTGAAGAATGTGGGGGACTTGGTGGCGGTGATAGCAAGAAAGTAATATCAACGGCCCTAATTCATGACCGATCCTGCCACTTTCTTCTCCTTCCCCCTCGTGGCGAGGGCCGGAGTGGGGGTTCTCAACATGGGTCATTCATTTCGGCCATTGGTATAAGCCATTCTTTTCTGAAGAAAAAAACCAAAAGACTTTTGTTTTTGATACTGACGCTCAGATACCGGCCATGGCCGGTAAAATGCGAAGCGGCGGAGAAATAAAGTCTTTTGCCTCTTCTCTTCAGCAAAGACCTTCCTTGCTTTTTGTCTAAACGATTCCAGCGCGCAGTAAATCATGGATATGCACCAGCCCCACCGGCTTGCCGTGCTCCACGACAAAAACGCAGGTGATTTTCGCGTCGTTCATCATCGCAAGTGCCTGCACCGCGAGCGCATTCGGGCCCAGCGTGTAGGGCCGTTTGCCCATCGCGTCGCGCACCGGCAGATCGGTAAAACCCTGGCGGAAGGCCCGGCGCAGGTCGCCATCGGTCAGCGCGCCTACGAGCCGACCCTCGGCATCGACCACGCCTGCGATGCCAAAACGCTTGCTGGTCATCTCGACGATGCCGCCTGAAAGCGCGGCGTCGAGCCCCACCTTGGGAACGTTCTCGCCGCTGTGCATGAGTTGGCGCACCTGCAGCAGGCGCGCGCCGAGCCGGCCCCCGGGGTGGAATTGCTGGAAGTCGGTCGGCGAAAAACCGCGGCGTTCCAGAAGCAGGATGGCAAGCGCGTCGCCCGCGGCAAGCTGCATGGTGGTCGACGTGGTGGGGGCCAGGCGATTGGGGCAGGCTTCCTCCGCCGCGGGCAGAAAAAGGCCGATATCGGCGGCCGCGCCGAGGGCACTGCCCGGTCGGGCGGTCATTGCGATCAGGGGCACGCCGAAGCGGCGGGTGTAGGAGACGATGTCGGCGAGCTCGGGCGATTCGCCTGACCAGGACAGTGCGAGCACGACATCCTTGGCGCCGATCATTCCAAGATCGCCATGGCTCGCTTCGGCAGGATGCACGAAATGGCTGGTCGTGCCGGTAGAGGCGAGGGTGGCGGCGATCTTGCGGCCGACATGGCCAGACTTACCCATGCCGGTCACGACCACATTGCCGCCTGAGCGTTCGATGGCACGTGCTGCGCGGGCAAAGGCTTCGGCCAATCCCGCCTGAAGGGCCTCGCGCAGGGCCGCGAGGCCGCGAGCCTCCAGCTCGAGAGTACGGCCAACGCTGCGCATGGCCTCCGCTTCTGGGGCGCTGTCGTCTTCCAAAATCATGCCGTCAGAAGCGCCGCGGCCTTGGCTGCGTCAAGATGCGCCGGCACCACCGCGCCGGGCGATTGCCCGGTAAAATTCCTGTTTGCGTTCCTCCTGCTCAGGCGTGCGGAAGCGGCGGACGAGATGGTGGATGTGGGGGCCGCCGCGTGGGCCGCCCAGCGCGGAAGCATCCAGTGGCGGCCGCTCGGCTGGTGTTCCGGCGACTGTTTCGTGCACGGCGCCGGCGTAACGCACACGCCGATCCTTCGTGTGACGCAGCATGCGGGTCTGCCGGTCGGGATACAAAAGCACTTGGCCCTGCTTGTCGCTCCCTGGGAAATTATAGCGGGGCAGGGCATAGGCGTCGGCCGCTCCCGAGGCTGCCAGTTTCAGGATCGCCGCGTAATCCTCTGGTACGAGCTCCTCGTCGGCGTCCAGCATCAGGACCCAATCGATATCGTCGGGCACCATGTCGATCGCGGCGTTGCGCATCGCGGAGAAATCATCGTTGAACGCCTCGTGCGGCTTCTGTTTTATCTCGAACCCAATTCCTGATTTGGCGAGCACGGATTTGGCGATGGGGATTGTGCGGTCGGTGGAGCCGGTATCGAGCAGCGCCACATAGCTCGCGATCGGCAGCACGCTGCGCAGCATGTTCTCCACGCAGACCGCCTCGTTGCGCAGGATGGCGGCGAGCGCCAGGCGCGGATGTGCGGCTTTGTCAGGCGCGCAAGGCGGTGCAGCAGGCGGCGCGTAGCTCACCGGCAATAGCCAGCCGCCGATATGGTGTAGGCGAAGGCCCTGGAAATTCTGTGCCGGCTCCGACCATCCGGCGGTTTGCAGCGCGATGCTCAGCTGGTCCGCCGGGAAGTGCTCCCGCGGTTTGTCAATGACGAGAAGCGTCTGGGTTGCAAAGCGGCCGCGCAGTTCGGCGATCCAATCGAGGCCGGCAGGGCGGCCGAGCAGATAGAGCGCATCGATGCGCCGGCCAAGGCTTTCGAGGAAGGTAGCGAGGGCCGATGACTCCATCGCCATGCGAAACAAGGTGGCGCCGCCGGCCAATGTGCTGGTGAGGGGCACGACGGGCGGAAAATTGGCCGCGATCTGCAGGATCGCCGCATCTGACCGATCGAAGGGTATGAGATCGTCGAGCGAGGTGGTTGGTGACTCGCCAATAGCCACGGCAAGGCGCGCCTTCGGCATAGTCCCCAAAATCGTGCGCATGCCCGCGTGGAGAATTGGATCGCTCGTATCGATGTGCGGCGGGGCGGGCATGATGGCGCCGGCCCTGGCCAACAGCGCCAGTGCAAGGCCGGAAGCGGTGTTTTCGGCGCCGTATGGATCGCGCCCGGTGACGCTGGCGTAAAACGCCTGGAACTCGTTCGAATCAAAAACGGCTTTGCGGCCGCGCTCGATATTCGGATAGTAGTTTTGGAAGGCCTTGATGGTGTTGGCGTTTTCCGGAGCGCGGCCGAGCAGGCAGCGATAAAGTTCCGCCACCTCCTGGTCACTGATCACAGTGCTCTCCCGGCTCTGATGATAGTGGCAAAGCGCGCGGTCACCGCCTCATCGATCGTGTCGACCCACGGCAGCATGGCAAGAATGTGCGCGCCGGCGTGGCGGGAAATCGCCTCGGCGTTTTCCTTACCAAGTAGGCTGTCTCGGCCGCCTGGCCCGACCATGATCACACCGCGCAACGGAATGTCGCGCCGACGTAGCGCTTCGATCGAAAGAAGCGTGTGGTTGATCGTGCCAAGCGTGCTGCGGGCAACCAAAACCACCGGCAAATGCAGATGACTCATCAGGTCGGCCATCAAGGCACCGCCGCCGAGTGGCACCAGGATGCCGCCCGCACCCTCCACCACCAGCGGCCCGTCGCCCGACGGCAAGCTGAAATCCGCAAGACTGATCGACACCGCTTCGCGTTGCGCTGCGGCTTCTGGGGAAAGCGGCGCGCGCAGCGTGTAGCGGGGCGGGTGGGCCCGTGTGGGTGGGAGTGCCGCAAGGCGTATGACTGTTTCGGTATCCGCCTCCTCGCTGGCGGTGCCGGTTTGCACCGGCTTCCAGTAGCGCGCCGCGAATGCGCGGACGATGCAGGCGGCGACAACGGTCTTGCCGATCCCCGTATCCGTGCCGGTGACAAAAACACTTTCCGGCTGCATTCAGGCGGCGTGCGCCAGGGTGGGTGCGGCGGCGAGTGCTGCAATCAACCGGTCCAGATCGTCCGTGCTATGGGCGGTCGAAACAGCCAGTCTGATCCGGCTGGTGCCGTGCGGCACCGTGGGCGGCCGGATCGGCACCACAAAAATGTTTTTCGCGCGCAGGCGGGTGGCGAGCGCCATAGCGGCTTGAGGTTCGCCGACGATGGCAGGCACGATCTGGGTCGTGCTGGCGCCATGATCGATGCCGAGTGCTGCGAGGGCGGAACGCAGCCTGGCCGCATGGCCGTGCAGCGTCGCGCGTGCCGACTCCAGGGTGGGAACCAGGTCCAGCGCCGCATCAATGGCGCCGAGCACGGGAGGCGGTAGGGCCGTTGTGTGGATGAAGCCGGAAGCGCGATTGACCAGCCAGTCGCACAACGCGCGGCTGCCGGCGACATAAGCGCCGAAGCCGCCCAGCGCCTTGCTGAACGTGCCCATGGCCAGATCGACCCCGCCGGGCACGCTGCTGGAAAGGCCCATGCCGTTGGGGCCGAGCACGCCGGTGGCATGCGCCTCGTCTAGATAGAGAAAGGCGTCGTAGCGATCGGCGAGCCGGCGCAAGGCGGCCAGGTCAGCCTGGTCGCCATCCATCGAAAACACGCTTTCGGTGACGATAAAGCGTCTGCCTTGGGCAGGATGGCCGCGCAGCAGCGAGTCCAGATGCGCCATGTCGTTGTGGCGAAAGCGGATCTGCGTGACCCCACCTGCCCGGCAAGCATGGTGCAGGCTGGCATGGATCAGTTCATCGGCGAATATGGCGGCCGGCTTGCCAAAGCGCAGCAGCGAGCTGAGCGCGGAGGCATTGGCCTGCCAACCGCTCGCAAACAGCAGGGCAGCCTCGGTTTTTTTTAGCGCGGCGATCTTCGCCTCAACCTGCAGGTGGAGGCCGAGGGTGCCGCTGACAAGACGCGAGGCACCGGCACCGGTGCCATACAGCATGGCCCAGTCTGCCGCCCGTGCCTGCACCGCCGGGTGATGTGCAAGGCCAAGGTAATCGTTACCGCTGAAATCGAGGCAGCCAGCTGGCGCCATATGCAGCTTGCGCAACAAACCTTGGGTTTCGAGTTCGGCCGTTGCGGCCGCGAAGGCGGCGTCGAAGCGAGACATAATGGCGCTTTCCGGCATGGCTGGCGCGTGGTCAAGGGCCCAGCGATCTTGACATCATGGGCGATGGCAACGCGCGCCGATTATATGCTCCGGCGCATCGACAGGAGCGGCCTGGATATCGAGCGAGAATAGCTTGGACGACAACAGGCGCGTGTCGCGCCGGTCTGCCCAGTGCTCGCTAGAGCATCATCCGACCGCACGGGGTTACCCATCGGATAAAGAGGCTCGCCAAAACAAAGAGCTAGAGCATTTTCCGAACGACTGCACTGACCCGACGCGATCGGAAAATGCTCTAGACCTTACCTGATCTGGATGGAGTCGCTTGATCTGGGTGATTTCTTGCCGGTCGAGGATGCCCCGCGGCACCGCGACATCCAGACAAGTCATGCCGGCAACCATTGTTTCCGTCAGCAACGCGCCATTGACCGAGACTGTAAGGCGTTGGCCGGGGCGGCCTGATTGGCTGAAGCTGCAGCCCCAACGTCAGCTCTCCGCCGCGGTGCCGCTCAGCCATCTTTTTGTGATCTTCGCTTGGCTGCTAAATCCTGTCCCCATGACCGGGCCCGTTCCATTCACGCAGACGAGGCGCGCCTTCCTCTGGGCGTCCGCGGGACGCTACCTGGTCATGGCGATCAATCTGATCTCCACGCTGATCATGGCGCGGCTGCTGACGCCGGGCGATTATGGCGTTTCGGTGCTGGGTGGGGCGGTGCTTGCCATCGCCGAAGCGGTCCGGGCGCTCGGCGGAGGCAGCTATCTTATCCAGAAAGCCGATCTGACGCCCCAGAATATCCGTGCGACGTTCACCGTGAGCTTCTGTGTGACGATCGGCTTCGCATCGATGCTCATGCTGGCATGCGGGCCTCTGACACGGTATTTCGATCTGCCCGCGCTTGGTCGTTACGTGCCTGCAGCGACGCTTGGCTTTCTGGCAGGGCCAATCGTCAACACGGTCATGGCGCTCATGAGCCGCGAAATGGCATTTGGCGCGGTCGCGCGCATTGGGCTCGCAACGGCTGCGGTCAATGCGGCGGTGGGTATCGGGCTCGCAGCTTACGGCTTTGGCTATATGAGTTTTGCCTGGGCCGGCACGGCCTCCGCTTTCGCAGGGTTAGTGCTTTACTTGCGGGCTTGCGTCGATTTTTCGATCTTTCGGCCGAGCCTGCGCGGCTGCCGCGGCGTCATTGCCTTCGGCACGTATGACGGGATAACGGCGCTCATGTGGCAGGTCGGCCAACTGGTGCCGTATTTGATCCTGGGTCGGGTTATGGACGCGACTTCGGTGGGACTGGCACAGCGTGCGGTGACGCTCTGCCTGTTTCCGGAGCGGGTCATTCTGGCCGGCGTCGGCGCGGTGGCGCTGCCGGCCTTCTCCCAGCAGACTCGTGAGGGCGGGCGCCTCAAAAACGGGTATCTGCACGCCATCGCCTTGATCACCGTAACGTTGTGGCCTGCGCTCATCCTGCTGGCCTTGCTCGCGGAACCGGTGGTGGCTGTTTTGCTGGGGCCGAATTGGCTGGCGGCGGCGCCGCTCGTGCAGATTGTTTCGGTGGAACTGCTTTTTTCGTTTCCTGCCTGTCTGCAATATCCGGTGCTCGTCGCATCCGGCCATATAAGGCAAATGCCGCCGCTGGTATTGATACAGAGCGTCACTTCGATCGGCATACTCTATATGGGTGCGAGGCATGGCTTGCATGCGACCGCGCTCAGCCTCGGTCTGGTGGTGCCACTGAACGGCCTGCTCGCGCTCCTTCTGGCGCGGTTCGCCACGCACTTCCAATGGCGGGAGCTTGCGCACGCGTTGAGCGGAAGCCTCCTCTGCACACTCTGTGGCGCAGCCGGGCCGGCGCTGCTTGTGTGGAACCGGGGCTTTGCCATGCCGCTGCCCGTTGCGGTGCTGGCCGGGGGTCTCACCTTGGCGGGTTGGGCTGGGGGACTCGTGCTAACGCGGCATCCGCTCCTGGGCGAGATGTTGGCGGTAGCGCAGGCGGGGCGGCGCAAGGTGACGAATGTTGGTTTGTAGATCGCGATCCGGCAACTCGCGGTCAGGCGCCGAGTTGCGGCGACCTTAGAGCATTTTCCGATCGCGTTGAGTCCGTAACGTCATACCGCCAGGCGCCGGTGGCGCGCGCAAAGCCGCGTCTGAGCTTTCTAGGCGATGTCGCGGACAGCTTTGTCAACGCCCTCGCCGCGGTCCAGCTGCGCTCGGCTGACCCGCGCCGGCAGCCGGTAGGTCCAGGCCGCTTCCGTCATCGCGCGCCGTGCCGCCGCATTGCCGGTTTTGGTGATGGCGCCGCGCCGCACGGTGGCGCCGCTGGAATGTTCCGATGGCACAAGGCCGAGATGGGCCATCAATTGGCGGGGATTTTCGAACCGGGTGAGGTCGCCGACTTCGGCCACCAACGTAGCGGCAACAACCAGCGCCACACCACGCAGCGCCTGCAATGCGTTCACCACCGGCGCCATCGACCATGCAGTCAGCAGCAGGCGAATTTGCTCGTTGAAGGCATCGCGCCGCCGCTCGGCATCGCTGACCGCAGCGATATAGTCCTGTGCGACGATCTGCTGCGCCGGATAGGCGAACCGCAGGCCCGAAAGCCAGCGCCGGTAGGTGCGGGTCCAGGCTGTCTTGCCGTCTTAGATGCAGCCGTGCCGCAGCAAAAACCCCGTTCAATTGCTGGCGTTGTATGCGACCCGAACAGGATCGAGCGCTTCTTCAATCGGCTCAAGAACAGCCGACGCGTCGCCACTCGGTAGGACCATACAGCATGTAGCTTTCTAGAGCATCATCCGACGACACGGGGTTACCCGTCGGATAAAGATGCTCGCCAAAACAAAGAGCTAGAGCATTTTCCGAACGACTGCACTGACCCGACGCGATCGGAAAATGCTCTAGGGTTTGCAAAGCTCGTCACAATCAGACAGTGGATAAACTTTGTCCACGCAACCTAGGATATGGTGCCGCCTATGGCACCGCACCGACTTCCTTCACCGCTGCAAGAGCTGCGTGCAGAACTCGACACCTCACCCTACGCAGGCATGGTCGCGAGCCAGTCGAGGATGATGTCGGTGAGCCTGGTGCGGTCGGTCTCGCTCATAAACGTGTGGTCGCTTCCAGCGATGAACTCGAGGTTAAGCGCGTCGCCGAAGTTCACGTTGGCAAGCGCCTCGATCATCTGCTCGCGGTAGGTCTGCCGGGTGCTTTCCTCGGTGAACACAGCGAGCAGCCTGATGCCCTTGTCGACCGCGCTTTGGTAGTGATGCTCCACCGTGTGCCGGTTCACCAGGCGCAGTTTTGTCGGATGCAGCGATGACCGGCGAGGCCACACGGCGGCCGCGACATAATTGGCCCAAATCCGCAGCGTGCGGCTGCGCAAGGTGCCCAGGCCGATCCAGCTTTTCAGGTTGCTGAGCCGCTTCACCACAAAATGCAGGTAATGGCGCAGTGTGGGCGGGATAGATGGATCGAGCAGGATCACGCCCATGATCCGCTCATCAGTGTGGCTGTAGAGCACGGCGTGGTCCGCACCCGAACATAAGCCGAGCAGGATGATCCGCCTGCTCTGACTCGTTTTCTCGATCCAATCGATCGCCTCGCCGATATCGGCCAGGGCTGCGTCGATCGGCGAAAGCCGGTCGGTTCTCGGGTCGCTGTCGCCGATCCCGCTCAGATCGAAGCGCAATACCGGGTAGCCGGAAGCGGACAAGGTCCGCGCCAGGGTAACGAACATGCGATGGTGGCCGACCCTGTGGATGATGCCGGTATTGAGCACAACCAGCGTCGGCCGCGTGGCATCGGGCGCTGCCACAGGGCGGGTGAAAATCCCGACGAGTGCGGCATGGCTGCCGAACAGAACCGGTTGTTCACTCAAACCCTGCGTCATCCCAGCCAGTCTGCGATCCACTGGACTGCGCCGACCGGGACCACACCCATGTTCTCGGGGTCTTCGATCCACGGGGCGACACCGCTCATCAGGGCGATATCGATCTTGCCGAGGGGCTGCCCGGCAAGCCCGGGCGGGGTCACGGCGTGATCTGTCATGAGGAGAAGCGTTCGGGTGCGCAAATCCGTGAGCACGGGAAGCAGCTCGATCGCGTCGATCTGTTGACGCAGGGCGGGGGTGAGCGGGAAGCCACGGACCATCCAGGTTTCGTCGATGAAGCAGGTTTCTCCGGCAAGAGTCATGCTTGCCTTCGCATTTCGGAGATTTTCGAGATAGGCAGGGCCAGAGATGATCGGGTTCCACAGCACAAGGCCTTCGATATCGCTCGGGCGCCGGGTAGCGACGCTAGCGGCCAGGGTGGCACCGAGCCGCATGCCCGCCAGGATGACGCGCGACATCCCTGTGACAGCTTGAAGCTCTTCGATCGCCAGTTCGATATCATGCTGCCATCCAGCCAAATCGGCTTCGGCCATGTCGCCTGCCGAGTCGCCCGTCCCAAAGAAGTCGAAGCGCAAAGTGTGGATGCCGGCGGCTGACATCCGGATAGCAAGCTGCCGCAGGCTCCGATGGGCATAGATGTATTCCGAGCCCCATGGGCTGCAGAGCAAGGCCGCGCGCCTGCCAGACGTGCCGGCGGCAGCAGGTTCATAGATACCGAATAAACGCCGCCCTTGGGTGCCAAAGTAGAACGGGGTCATTAAGCCCCAGTGCGAACGGTGGACCCATCGGAGCCGGCCAAGGCGGCCACTTGGCGGAGCGAGTGGAAAAACAGGGTTCGCGGGTCCATTTTTCGCCCAGTGCGCTGCTCGACCGCCACTGCGACTCGCAGCGAAAGCAGCGAATGGCCGCCAAGCTCGAAGAAATTATCGTCGGCCGAGATATTGTCGAGTCCGAGCACGGATTGCCAGACCTCCGCCATCATCTGTTCCATACCCGGCGCCGGGGGCGCGCGGCTGACGATGGAGCGCACAGCTGCCTTGAACGGGTTGGGCAGGGCATGCCGGTCGATCTTGCCGTTCGGCGTCATCGGCACCGACGCGATGCTCATGACAACGGACGGTATCATGAATTCGGGCAGCAAGCTGCGGAGATGCCGCCTGACGTCGCTTGCCGTGAGGTCCTCGCTGTCTTGATAGACGACATAGGCAACCAGCCGCGGGTCACCTGGCTGGGCTTCGCGCGAGACTACAACGGATTGGCGCACCGCAGGGTGAGCGTTGAGTTGGCTCTCGATCTCAGCGGTCTCGATGCGGAACCCACGTATCTTCACCTGCTGGTCCAGCCGGCCCAGATGCTGAACTCGGCCATCGGCGCCCAAACGGCCGAGATCGCCGGTGCGGTAAAGCCGGGCGCCGGGGATGGCTGCGTGGCCATCAGCGATGAAACAGGAAGCGGTCAGGCCGGGGCGGCCGAGATAGCCGAGCGCGAGGCCAGCACCACCGATGCAGATTTCACCGGCGATACCGATCGGCGCCGGTGTACCGTCCGCATCGAGAATGTGTACAGCCGTGTTCCCGATCGGGCGGCCGATGCTGACCGGAGTCCCATCAGCCTCTACCCGGTCCACAGTAGACCATATTGTAGTCTCCGTTGGTCCATACAGGTTCCAGACTTCGCCAACACGGTCGAGCAGCTCGTCGGCCAGCGCCCGCGGCAGAGCCTCGCCGCCGCAAAACGCACGGAAACCGCGGGGCGGCGCCCAATCTGCGTCCAGAAGCATGCGCCAGGTTGCGGGCGTGGCTTGCAGCACGGTTGCTCCGCCGGCGGCGAGTCGTTTCGCCAGCGCAGGACCATCAGAGGCGTTCTCGCGTGGCACGAGCTCGACCCTCGCCCCGACCATAAGCGGCAGATACAATTCCAGTCCGGCGATATCGAAGGAGATGGTGGTGACGGCCGCGAGCACGTCGGTCGCACTAAGCCCGGGGCGCGCCCGCATGGATTGCAGGAGATTGACCAGCGCGCCATGCGGCACGGCTACACCCTTGGGCGTGCCGGAAGAGCCCGAGGTGTAAATCACATAAGCGATGTCGCGCGAGCCCGCGCTTTGGCGCCCGTCCGAAAGCCCGGCTACATCCTCGGCCGCTATGTCCGCCAGGTCCAGGTGTGCCACGCCAGCGAGCAAACCCATGCTGTCGGCGCAACCATCGGCGCTGAGCAATATTTTGGCGCCGCTATCCGCGAGCATATAGTCTAGCCGCTGGGGCGGATAAGCCGGGTCGAGCGGCACGTAAGCACCGCCCGATTTCAGAATGCCTAGCAGCGAGACGGGGAGCGCGAGGGAGCGGGGCACGCACAAACCCACGAGCACGCCCGGCCCCACCCCCATTTGGCGTAATCGGCCAGCGACCGCGTCAGACTGCGTGTGAAGCTCGGCATAAGTCAGCGCTTCGCCCGAAAAGCAAATGGCGACCGCGTCTGGAGTACGCGCCGCCTGTTCGCGGAACAGATTTGGAAAAACTGCCTCGTCCGGCCATGGTGCCGATGTTGCGTTCCACTGGCGCAACAGGTCGATTTCCGCCTGCGGCATCAGCCGCAAGGCGCGAATAGCGTGAGCGGGCTTCTCGCAGGCAGCCTGCAGAAGAGTGAAATAGTGCGCCACCAGCCGTTCAATGGTCGGCCTATCGAACAGATCGGTGTTGAATTCGATGATGACTTCGCGGGCGACCTGCGGGTCGACCAAAAAGCTCAATTCGAATTGTGCGCCGCCCCGATCGAGGATCACCGGTTCCCAATCCAGCCCATCGAACTCAATGCCGCGCATGGGGGCATTATTGACGTTGAACATCGCCTGCACGAGCGGTGCGCGGTTGGCTTCCCGCTGCTGCGCGATCTCCCTGACGAGCCAGTCGAACGGAATATCGTGGTGTTCGAACGCAGCGAGCGCGGTGCTCTGCACGCGTGAGAGCGCCTCCTCGAATCGGGGATTGCCCGCGAAGTCGAGCCGCAGAACCAAGGTGTTCACGAAGGTGCCAACGAGGCCCTCGGTTGTGGTCTGGGTCCGGTTGGCGACGGGAACGCCGATCGGAAGGTCCGTCTGGCCGGTGATACGGTGCAGCAGGACGCCAAAGGTTGCCAGCATGGTCATGAACAATGTGCTGCCGTGCGCACGATTCACACTTTCGATCAACGCAAACACCGCCGGCGGGATCGGCCGCCTGCAGATCGCGCCGTTGAAGCTCGGCAAGGGCGGGTAGGGCCGGTCCGTCTGCAAAGCAAGTGTCGGCAGATCGGCCAGCTGCCGGCGCCAGAATGCAAGCTGCCGCCCCGCTTCAGGCCCATCCAGCAAGGTGCGCTGCCAGATCGCGTAGTCCGGATAGCTCACCGGCAAGGGCGGCAGGCGGGCTGGCCGGCCGTTTCGGCTCCCATTGTAGAGGTCGGCCAGCTCGCGCCCCAGCACGCCCAGCGACCATTGGTCGCCGGCAATATGGTGCAGCAGGACGAGCAGCACCGAGCGGTCATCCGCGATTTGGTAAAGCCGGGCGCGGATCGCGGGATCGCGCGGCAGGTCGAACGGGATCCGGGCCTCCGCTTCCGCCATCGCAAGCGCGTCGCTTTCGGTGCGGTCGCCACCGCCGCGCAGGTCAATAATGGTAAGCAGCTTATCGCAGGAGGCTACGACCTCCAGCACCGGCTGGCCGTTCACAATGCGCACCAATGATCGCAGAACCTCGTGCCGCTGTTGAAGCATGTAGAAGGCAGCCGAGAGAGCCCCGATATCGATCCGGCCGCTGATCCGCAGGGCAGCCGGGATGTTGTAAGCCGTGGCCACGGGATCGAGCGATTGCAAAAGCCACATACGCTCCTGCGAATGGGAGAGCCGGGCCGGGCGTGTAGCCACGCCAGCCGGGATTGGCGGCATGCGGACCGCGTCTGGCTTGGTCTGCAGCGCTTGGTCGATACGCGCTGCAAGGGCGCCCAGCGTGTGCGCCTCGAACAGGGTTTTCAGTTTTACTTCAAGTCCGAAACGGTCACGCAATCTGGCAGCGACCCGGAGCGCGGACAGCGAGTGGCCTCCCAGCGCGAAAAAATCGTCGGAGCGATGGGTGACGGGCGCGTGCACCAGGTCGCGCCAGATGCCGGCCAGTGTCGTCTCTGTCGTCGAGAGCGGCGCGGTGTCGGTTTCGTCTGCATGAGCCGATCGGGCGATGTCCGGCGGCGGCAATGCGTGCCGGTCGAGCTTGCCGTTCGGCGTCAGGGGCAGGGCATCGACGGAAACGAAGGCGGTCGGCACCATCGGCGCCGGCAGCAGAGCCGCCAATGATGCGCGCAGCGACTGCGCCGTCGGCGGCGTCTCGCCAGGGTGGGCGACCAAATAGGCGGCAAGGCGGGTTTCGCCCTCGGCTTCGTAGGGCTGCACGCAGGCCGCTTCGATCCCGGGGCAGCTGCGCAGGCCCGCCTCGATCTCCTCGAGCTCGATGCGCACGCCGCGTATTTTCACTTGTGAATCGGCACGGCCCAGGCACGCCAGCGTTCCGTCCAGCTGCCAGCGTGCCAGATCGCCGGTGCGATACATGCGGGCGCCGGGCGCACCAAACGGGCAGGCGACAAACCGCTGCGCTGTCAGGCCGGCCCGCCCCAGATAGCCATGCGCCAGGCCATTGCCTGCGATATAGAGTTCGCCGGCGACCCCGATCGGTACCGGCGCCAGCGTGGCGTCCAGCACATAGGCACGCGTATTCCAGATCGGCCGGCCGATCCCTATGACTGCACCGCCTTGTTCCACTGGCCCCGCGACACTGTCGCCGCTGGCCTCGGACGCGCCATAAAAATTCCACAGCCGCGCCTGCGGCAGGGCCGTCTGGAAGCGTTGCGCGAGATCGGGCGGCAACGCTTCGCCGCTGCAAACGCAGACGCGCAGGCTGGTCAGATTCTCGGGTGTTTCCAGCAAAGCGCGGAGCAGGCTCGGCACGACAATGAGTCGGGTGATGCCCTCCCGCGACAGCAGGTCAGCCAGCTGCACGGGGTCGCTGCCCTGCTCCGCAGTGGCGATGACCAGCGGCACTCCCTGAAGCAACGGCCCCAGGATTTCGGTCACGCTGTCGACGAAATTGGGCGAGGTTTTTGCGCAGGCCACGTCGCGGTGGCGATAGGGCATCGCCTGCCATTGCCAGGCTAGGCGATTGGCTAGCCCGGCATGGGTGTTGCCGACGCACTTGGGGGCGCCGGTAGAGCCGGAGGTGTAAATCACGTAGGCGAGCGAATTGGGCGATGGCGGAACGATCGCGACCTCGTCGCCGGCTAGGTTAGCAGGCTCGGCGTCAAGGTTCCGGCGCAGATTGGGGGCATCCAGCAGGATGGCCCGAGGCGTGCCATAACCCACTGAAGCCAGCAGTGCCACACTGTCCCGCGTGCCGATCAGTCCGGCAGCTCGGCTATCTTCCAGCATGAATGCCAGGCGGCGGGGCGGGTAGGCCGGGTCGAGCGGCAAATACGCGGCGCCGGTTTTCAGCACCGCCAGCATGGCAACGACCAATTCAGCGGAGCGAGGCAGGGCCAGCGCCACCACCGTGCCATCGCCGATCCCGTGCTTGGCCAGGTGGCGGGCCAGACGGTTCGCTTGGGCCTCGAGCTCGGCATAGCTCAGCTCTGCCGCGCCGTAGGAGAGCGCCACGGCTTTCGGCGTGCGGGCAAGCTGGGCGGCGAAGAGGTCCGGGATGGTGGCCGCCGGCACCGCCGCATCCGTGGCATTGCAATCGGAGACGACAAGGCGTCGCTCGGCTTCTGGCAGTGCCTCGAGCGCTGCCCAAGCAGATTGCGGCGCATGGGCCAGAGCCTTCGGCAGGTGCAAGAAGCAGCCCAGAAACTGTTGCAGCATCGTGCCGGTATAGCTGGCGGCGTTGCCGGCGATATCGACGCGCAGGCAATCGCCTTTCCGGCCGGTAAAAACCGTCAGCAGCAGGTCGCCCAGCGGCGTGAGCGGCAGGATATGCCTCCGGCCAGGAGAGCCGGCAAAATCATAGTCTGCATCGAAGGGAATGAAATTGACACAGGTACCATAGATATCAGGCTGATCGGGTAAAAGCCCAAGATCCTGACGTAGCGCCCGGGCGCTGTAGCGCTGATGGCGGATGGCCTCGCGCAGGCCTCGCCCGGTCTCGCGTAGCACATCGACAAATGGCGCGGTAAAATCCACCGCAAGCCGGAATGGCACGATATTGGACGTTGTCCCGGCGATCCGGCGCAATTTCGGGCTAGGCCGGCCAGCAACCGTCAGGCCCAGTATTTGGTCTCGAAGGCCTGAGTGTCGCGCCTGGTAGAGCGCGGTCGCAGCGACGATGACCGCGGCCAAGCTGGCGCCGTGAGCACGGCCGAGGGTTTGAAGGGAAGCGGTTTCGGCGGCGGACAGGGTCATGCCCCGGTAGCACATGCGCTCGCCGCGAACCGGCGCGTTGCCCGCAAGGGTCACGACCTCCGGCCGACTCTCAAGTTGCTTCAGCCAGAACAGCCTGTCTTGCAACTCACGGCCCGAGTCCCGGTAAGCCGCTTCCTCCGCAAGCAGGTCGAGCACCGAAGCGGGCGGCGCGGGGCGTTGTTCACTGCGACCGGCGAGCCAACTATACAGGGCGGCCAAATGCTGCCCGAATAATCCGAACCCGAAGCCGTCGATGACCAAATGATGCATCACCGCATAGGCGATGAAATGATCGGGCGAGAGCCTGAACAGGGCGAAGCGAGATAGCGGGGCCTTGGTCAGACCGATAGGCTCGACGACGTCATTGCGCATCCAGGCGATAGCTGCTTCGCGCGGATCGCTTTCGCTGCTGACATCAATGAACGGCACGGTCACACGGACATTGGCGCAGACGCGCTGCCTCGGCCCAATGTCCGTCTCATGAAAAACGATACGCTGGCAATCTATATCGGCCACCGCCTGTTTGATGGCAGTCAGGAACAGCTCTGGATCGATCGGGCCCGCAATCTCGATGAAGCTGCCGATGTTATAAAGAGGGAGCTGAGAATCGAGCTTTTGCGCGAGCCAAATATCGGTCTGTGATGCGGATAACGATTGCAAACGGCGCTCAGAAGCGTCTTGCCAAGGGGCCATGGTGACGTTCATGCGAGGCCGCTCGGCCTCTGCCGCGACAATCGGACTTTGCCATGGGCCTGCGGTGATTGTGCGGATGAGATGTAGGCACGCAAGCAGGCGGCGGAGGTGTTTATCGGACTGGTCGCCAGTGTCCCGATTCCGAAATTCGTAGGATTGAAATACGGCCGGAATCGGGACACTAGAGCATCATCCGACCGCACGGGGTTACCCGTCGGATAAAGATGCTCCCCAAAACAAAGAGCTAGAGCATTTTCCGAACGACTGCACTGACCCGACGCGATCGGAAAATGCTCTAGCTCTTTGTCTCCAGTGGCCTGCTGATCCCCTATGTCCGCCGTGCAAGACGGCGAACTTCGGGGGCAGGACACTATGCAAAAACTCGGAAACGTGGCGTGGGCAAACCTGGGCTGGCATGGCTCTGCCGGGTTATGCGCAAAGCCTTCGCCTGTGGCCGCGAGAGGGTATTTACGATCCCTCACGATATCGGCGGGCGTCTGATTGCGCTCTGGCCGCGCGTGACGATCGCCGGTTTTACGGGTATTCCCACCACGTAAAATAGTGCCGTTTCAGGGTGCATGGCGAGCGATCAACCAACTTCCACCCGCTGGATGGAAGCGGGACGAATGTCCGTCCAGTGCAACTCGATCCAATCGATGCACAGTTGACGCGCGCCGCGTGGGCCGACCGCACTCCAGCCCTCCGGCGGTTGGCGGAAAGCGGGCCACAAAGAATGCTGACCCTCCTCATTAACGAGGACCATAAACTCGCCGTTTTTGTCGTCAAATGGACTTGGCATTTAAATCTCCTGCCTCAGCGCTGTAGCTGACGCAGCGTTCTAACCTCGCTTTTCGCGACTATGAACCGAACCGGCCGCTGAGTTCTTAGACTTGAAAGTTTACAGACGGTGGCAATCCCCGTCAACGGTTGCGTGGACCGCAAGAGGGTCGTTACGCATTAAGGGGCGCACATGGACACACTTGCCTCCGCCTATGGATGCATCAATCTATAGATGCATCAATCGGTCCGACAGTAAAAGCGGGTGGGCTCGTGCAATGGCCCCAGCCGGGAGCCCCTCCCAGGCGGGTTGTGAGCTCAGCACTTCGAAGAGTTAGTGGGGCAAGCTCGCCGCCACTCGGAGTGTCGAAAGACCCCTACCCATTTTGCGACGTCAGCGCTCAGGTGCTTTTGTGCAGCACCGCTGCCGACAATCGCCATTCGGACATCGGGCAGTTCGTTGCGACATAGGATAGGGCCTTGAGCGTGATGTCGATGCTTTTCCAATGTAGCGATCGCCCAGCAAAAAGAACACCTGGTGGCGATTGCCGCTTCGAGTGCTGCAAACCGATTTGCGTGTCCGACACGCCTTATGTCATAGGAATTGCGGTCTTTGCGTAATGTTGGGTTGATCCGATTTTTTGGTATCGGCTGTCTTTGCGACATGCACAGATGCCGAGCGCAGCCCTCGACATACGGAAGGGTTGAACTCGGTCATTGCATTCGAAAGTTCTCATTTGGGAGCTCGAGCAACGTTACCCGAAAGGGAAATTGGCATGCTTATCTTGTAGGTTTGCCCTGAAGAACCGCGAAGTTGCGGGGCAGGAAACTAGCCTGCACTTGGCTCCCGCGTTCGTTCACTGTGAGTCGGTGTGCAAACCCTATCTGCGCGTTCCTGTATCAGGTCGGCGGCAAGCGCGTAAAACCGCCCGATCCGGTCCGCTGCCATGAACTGGGTAGCCCGTGAGATTGCTCCGAACGAAAGCTCGGCGAGGTGAAGCTTGTCGGCGAACAATTTCTGCATCTCATTTGCCATCGCTTGGGCAACCTGCTGCGTGCTTCTCGCGGCGGTGCCCACGATCCGTCCACAATCTGCCGTCACAATCTCACATGGGCCACCGATGTCGAGGCAGATGACCGGAAGCCCACGCGATAACGCCTCGAGAACCGCGTTGCCGCTACTGTCATGTAGGCTTGGGAAAACCAGCAGATCATGACTTTCGTAGTACTGCGTCACCTGATCACGCGGTAGCCAATCGACAAAATCCACCGATTGGACTAAATTACCTATCAACGCGGCCTGCCGTAGCCGTTTGGCTTCGGGGCCCTTGCCAACAATGGTGAGGCGGGCGGAAGGGATGCTTTGCTTCAGATGAGCAAACGCCGCCAGAGCAATGTGCCCACCTTTCCAATACAGGAGGCGCCCAACAAATAGTAATCTTGGCGCGGCACTGAGGTTTTGCCGCGCTTTGCCGATCTGCTCCTCGACAAGCGTGATTTCCGAGAAGATTACCGATTTGCGTTGCATCGAACGCGGCAAGAAAGCCCGGCTTGCCGGCGTCTTGGCGATGATCAGGCAAGATGAGTCAAGACCTGCCCGAAGGATAGGATTAAACCGGATGGTGGCGTTCGAAAGATTACGAATCCATTCCGTGCTCCTCGCTTTGAGGCAAAGGTCCTTTCGCAGACGCGGTGGCGGGACCTCTCCGCCACCGAGCGGACCAATGATGAGCGGTACACCGATTGCCCCCAGAAAGGTGGGGGCGCGGACCCCGCCCCAGGTAAGATGGTGCACGGCATCGAAACCTGCGAGGCGAACAAGCTTTCGTGCCAAGCGAAGCGCGGAGATCTGCCAAAGCAGATTATGTGTTCGTTCCCACTTCGCGTCTTGCCCCTCGGCTAGCTTCCAGAAAGCGACCTCAGGGAAGAACCATTTTATACCGGCGAGCATCGGATCTTCGGTGCATGCCGTTTCGATCGCGGTGCGGTGCGCGGGCGACGCGAAAGCCCAGACCTCGTTTCCCAGCCGATGTGCCGTGGTCACCCAATTCCACCCGACTGCATGCTCAGACCCTAGCTGAGGCGCGCAGGCATAGGCTGAAATGAGAAGCCTCATCCGCGCTTGTGCTCGTGCAGCGGATGCAGAAGAAGGTTCAAACGCGCGCACTTCGACACGCTGTCACCAATCCTGAGCATAGGTTTTGAGCCCGGTGAGTTGTTGCAGGCCGTGCGCGACGAAAATGGCGTTGTCGATGCAGTAGCGGCGCCCGAGGCGGCGCGGCTCGCTGGCCAGGCGGAACAGCCACTCGATGCCGTTGCGCTGCATCCAGCCTGGCGCCCGCGGCTTCGCGCCCGCGTGGAAGTCGAAGGCGGCACCGACGCCGAGCAAAGCCGCTGCTTCGATGCGCCCGACATGGGACAGCATCCATTTTTCCTGCTTGGGCATGCCGAGGCCGACCCAGACGAAATCGGGCGAGGTCGCATTGATCGCCGCCACATCGGCCTCGTCTTCCGCCTCGGTCAGCGGCCGGAACGGCGGCGAGCGATGGCCGGCCACGATAAGGCCGGGATAGCGGTCCTGGAAATTGGCGATCAGCTTGGCGACGGTGTTCTGGTCGCCGCCATAAAAATAGTGTCGGTACTTGCGTTCCGCCGAAACCGACATCACCGCCTCCATCAGGTCGGGCCCGCACACACGGGCCGCCCCGGTGAACCCGCTGCCGCGCGACCACCATACGAGCGGCATGCCATCCTCGGTGGCGAGGCCGGACCGATTGAGTGCCTTGCGGACGAGCTGGTCACGCTGCGCGGTGACCAAACCATGGACAGAAACGCAGCAGACGTAATCGCGCCTACCGTCCTGCCGCCATTGATCGAGTGTGGCAACGGCGCGGGGCAGGGTCATCGGCATCACGCCGACCCCGAGGATATTGACCCGCTTGTTGTTTTCTGTGGTGCCACCCCCCTGCCCCTGAATCACTGCCTCGGTCATGTCCGTGTCAATGCTTTCTCGATGCGCCGCTAACAGCCAATCTGTCTGCGCAAAAATTTGTCGTTCACGTTAATGCGAAACGGCGGGGTAAATAATCCCACGCCAGGGCGTGGCCATGTCCACCACCACCGCCCGAATGGTGTATGACAGCTTGCCGGCGTCATGTGCAGACGCTTTCGTATCAGCACAGCCAGTACATTTGGCCCGCGCAAGACGGTCACTGACGGCAACTGACATGGTAGCCCAGGCAGTCCCGCGTCTGCACTAAGGAGATTAGATCAATTGCCTCTATTTCCTTCGCCCGCCATGCCATATCCGAGGAGTAGGCGGCGCTCGGCCTTATAGGAATATTTCGTGTCCCGCCGTGATTTATTGTGGCGCTGTGGAGGTACTCGTGCGAACGGCATTAGTGTGCGGAGCAGGCGGTTTTATAGGCGGTCATTTAGTTAAAAGATTGAAATCAGAGGGTTTTTGGGTCCGCGGCGTCGATTTGAAGCGGCATGAATATGCCGAGAGCGAGGCGGATGATTTCGTGATCGGCGACCTGCGCGATCCTTATCTGTGCCGGCACGTGATCGATCGACGGTTCGACGAGGTCTATCAACTCGCAGCTGATATGGGTGGGGCCGGCTTTATTTTTACCGGCGAAAACGATGCCGACATCATGCATAATTCGGGCACGATCAACCTTAACGTGCTGGAGGCGGCCCGGAGACGGATGCTGCCGCGCATTTTCTACTCGTCTTCCGCGTGCATCTACCCCGCCTACAACCAGAAAGACCCGGACTCGCCGAATTGCGAGGAAGAGTCGGCATATCCTGCGGCGCCGGATAGTGAATACGGCTGGGAGAAGCTGTTCAGCGAACGGCTCTACATGACCTTTGCCCGGTGCAACGGCATGCAAGTGCGAATCGGCCGCTACCACAATATTTTTGGCCCGGAAGGCACCTGGACCGGCGGCCGGGAGAAGGCTCCGGCGGCGATGTGCCGCAAGATCGCCATGGCGCCGGCCGGCGGCGAGATCGACATTTGGGGCGACGGCAAGCAGACCCGCTCGTTCTTATATGTATCGGAGTGCGTCGAGGGAACTCTCCGGCTGATGCGCTCGGATTTCATGGGACCGGTCAATATCGGCTCCGAAGAAATGGTTACCATCAACGAATTGGCCGACATGATCATGGATGTTGCCGGCAAGCATGTAAGCAAGAGGCACATTCCTGGCCCACTCGGGGTGCGCGGCCGTAATTCCGACAACCGCCTGATCCGCAAGATGCTCGGCTGGGCGCCCTCGCTGCCTTTGACGCAGGGGCTTGAGACTACCTATGGCTGGGTCGAACGGCAGGTGCGCGGAAATGCGCCTGTTCCTCCCGCCGGCAAATCGGCTTCTAAACCAGAGTTGGTATTGGCCAGAGTAAAGCTCGCTTCATAGCATCTTGCACGGAGGCGGGGTGATGGGAGGG